>OGCL01001634.1_pt1 | contig 18125 bp, 19 predicted proteins | sample 1570041 | NCBI WGS metagenome assembly OGCL01 (sample SAMN06266162, study PRJEB24511) | hot springs metagenome | isolation source: Hot spring water | place: South Africa: Limpopo | collected 2015-06-22
GATGTGAAGCGAAGCGGCCGGAGCCAACACCGCGCAACACAGCAGATGGCCCACCGCAGTAGTTTTTCAACAGCCTGGTAGACGGAGAAAAACGCAGACGGGTACGCCCGTGCCGGGCGCACGAAAAAAGCCGGCCAAAGGCCGGCTTTTTTACTGGCGTGCTGACAATCAGTTGCCAGCGGGAGCGGCAGGAGCAGCGTTGCCGGCGGGGGCTGCGGTGCCATCGGCGGGAGCGGGGGCATCAGCCGGAGCGGCTTCCGGAGCCGGAGCGGGCGCGGGCATCGGAGCCGGCGCGGCCTCGGGAGCGGGAGCAGGAGCGGGTTCTTCGGCCTTCTGACCACAGGCGGTCAGACCAAGCGCGAGGAGGGCGGCAAGCAGGACGGAGTATTTCATGGTATTCCCTAAAAAAACAGTTGAGGAAAAATGGATCAATCCCGTTAACCGTGAGTCAACTTCGATCGACGGGAAAATTTTAGCAAACCCCGCCGCGGATTCCAGTGCGCGTACCTGTTTTTTTTGATTTCATCAAAGATGTTGCGGCGTTGCTACATTTCACCGAGGTGCAGGTAACCGGCCAGACTCCAGGCGTGCAGATCGGGCATCATGGCTTCCGGAATGGCCGCGCCAGCCAGCGAGCGCCGGTCGGCGAGGGTTCGAAGCGCGCGGAGGGCCGCCGAGTCGACGGGGTCGACCGGCTCGCCATTGAGGAATACTCGCGTACCCAGGTACAGCAATCGGCTGCGCGCGTCGAGACGCACGCCGCGGCGACGCGCCTGTGCTCTGAAACGGGCGAGCCCGGGGTCGCGCGTGGGGGGGTCGAAAAACACGCTTGGCTTGGGTTCGGACAGATGACGGCCGATAAATTCGTCGAGCAGCGCATCGTCCCAGCGCACCGCCTTCAGCATGGCCTTGAGCCGTTGCCGCATGCGCGCCGGGATGGCGCCGGGATGATGGCTGAGGCCAAGGTCGGGGTCGGCATAGTGACCGTCGACAATGAGGTGGTCGCGCAGGAAATCGAGCAAGCCGATGGCGAGTTCTTGGGCACTCGGGGCGCGAAACCCCACCGACCAGGTCATGCAGTCTGAAAGCGCCACGCCGTTGTGGGCGTATTTGGGGGGCAGGTAGAGCATGTCGCCGGGTTCCAGCTCCCAGGATTGATCGACGCGGAAACGCTTGAGGATGCGCAATGGGCAGTCGTCGACCAGTTCCAGGTCGTCCTGAGCGCTAATCTCCCAGCGACGGCGACCCAGCCCCTGGATGAGGAACACGTCGTATGAATCGAAATGCGGGCCTACGCCGCCGCCGGGCGGCGCGAAACTCACCATGAGGTCGTCGAGGCGGGCATAGGGGATGAAGTTGAAGCGGTTGAGCAGGGCGTCGGCCTCGGCGAGCATCAGGTTGACGCCCTGCACCAGCAGGCTCCAGTTCCGCTTCGGCAGGCGGGCAAGGGTCTCCGCTTCGAATGGACCATGGCTCAGACTCCAGTTGCCGCGCATGGGGCGGACCAGGCGGCTTTCGGCTTCCTCGCGACAGGCCAGATCGATGAGCCCCTGGCGATCGAGCAGGCTGTCCAGGCCAGGTACCGCTTGGCGGACCAGCAATGGTTTCTTTTGCCAGTATTCGGCGAGGAAGGTGGCCGGCGATCGACCACCCAGGAGCTCAGACCCGCTGGGGAGGGTAAAGGATTTCGGCTTACGTTGGGTCATGGTGAGGCCTATAATCCGCGCCATTCGGAAGCATCGCATGCCGGTGGATGGGCGGAGTGGACAGGATGGAGATGAATACTGAATCGAATGCGCAATCCGAAGAGGAGACGGCTGGGCTGCATCCAGGCATGCCGGCACCCGATTTCGAGCTGCCCGACGCCGACATGCGCATTGCCCGGCTGGATGACTTCAAGGGGCGCCAGCACATGGTCCTGTTCTTCTATATCCGCGATCATACGCCCGCCTGCACGGCCGAGGCGATTGAATTCAGCGACCTGGAGGCGGATTTTGCCCGCCTCGGTTGCCAGGTGCTGGGGGTGTCGCGCGATGACTGCATCAGTCACGGTGAATTCCGTGACCGTCAGGGCATCGGCGTGCGTCTGCTCGCCGACCGGGATCTCATCGCATCACGCGCTTATGGCGTGATGCGTTTCAAGGACGTGGATGGCATCATGCGTGAAACCGCGCAGCGGGCCACGTTCGTCATCGACAGGCACGGCATCGTCCGACATGCGCTGTATGGCGTGAACGCCAAGGGCCACGCCGCCGAAGTGCTTGAACTCGTCAAGGAACTGTAATCATCATGCGCATTGCCAAGGACACCGTGGTCACCCTCAGTTACCGTCTTACCTCACTCGCCGGCGAGCTGCTGGAAGATGCCCCGGCCGAATCGCCGGCCGTCTACCTGCATGGCGGCTACGATGGCATCTTTCCCAAGGTCGAGGCCGCACTCGAAGGCCGCGGCGCCGGGGAGAGCGTGGATGTGATGATGGAACCGGAGGACGCATTCGGCGAATACGACGCCGAACTGGTGCGGATCGAGGATGCCGAACTGTTTCCGCCCGGCGTCGAGGTCGGCATGCGGTTCGAGGGGGGCAGCGAGGATGGCCGCCATCGCCTGCTCTACACCGTCACCGACATCGCCGACGGCAAGGTGGTGGTGGACGGCAATCATCCCCTGGCCGGGCAGAGCCTGCGCCTCACGGCGCGGGTGGAGTCGGTGCGTGCGGCTCATCCGGAGGAGATCGAACACGGCCATGCGCATGGTCCGCACGGCCACCACCATCATTGAGCGCCCCGACCCGACGGACGCGAAGCCAGTGACCGGCTGGGGTACAATGTCGGATTCGATGCATTCTATTCATTCCCCGGCATGAAGATCACCTACCTCGATTTCGAACAGCCCATCGCCGAGCTCGAAGCGAAGATCGAGGCCTTGTCGGCGGGGCAGGAGGAGTCTTCCAGCCAGGTGGATACCTCGGAAGAGATCGCCAGCCTGCGCAAAAAGATCGCCGCCAAGACCAAGGAGATCTATGGCAAGCTTAATGCTTGGCAGATCTCCCAGGTGGCGCGGCACCCACAGCGCCCCTATACCCTGGATTACATCCAGGGCCTGTTCACCGATTTCACCGAGCTGCATGGCGATCGGGCGGTGGCGGATGACCCCGCCATCGTCGGCGGTCTGGCGCGCTTCCAAGGCGAGCCGGTGATGGTGATCGGCCACCAAAAGGGGCGTGACACCAAGGAACGACAGTACCGCAACTTCGGCATGCCCCGCCCGGAGGGCTACCGCAAGGCGCTGCGTCTGATGCGTCTGGCGGAAAAATTCCAGCTGCCGGTGCTGACCTTCATCGACACCCCCGGGGCCTACCCGGGCATCGATGCCGAGGAGCGTGGCCAGTCGGAGGCCATCGCTCGCAACCTGTACGTGATGGCCGAGCTGAAGACCCCGATGGTGTGCACGGTGATCGGTGAGGGGGGGTCCGGCGGCGCGCTAGCGATCGGCGTGGGCGATCGCGTGATGATGCTGCAATATTCGACCTATTCGGTCATTTCGCCGGAAGGCTGTGCATCCATTCTCTGGAAGAGCGCCGACAAGGCGCCGCTGGCGGCCGAGACCCTGGGCATCACCGCGCCACGCCTGAAGTCGCTGGGCCTGGTCGATACGGTCATCAACGAACCCCTGGGGGGTGCCCACCGCGACCCGGCGGCCATGCTCGCCAATGTGCGCGCGGCCCTGATCGAGGCTCTGGATGCAGCGCGCGCCCAACCCCTCGACGTATTGCTCAATACCCGCAACGCCCGCCTGATGGGCTATGGGAAATTCAAGGAAACACGCACCCGCTGAGGTGTGCGGCGATCTACGCGCGCATCTGCGCGCATTCCTGCAATCGCGGCTCAAGCCCGATGCCTGTCTGTGCGTGGGCTATTCAGGGGGGCTGGATTCCACGGCCCTGCTGCATGCCCTCGTCGCTCTGCGCGATTCAGCCGGCTTTTCCCTGACCGCCGTGCATGTCCACCATGGGCTTCATGCCGAAGCCGACCGATGGGTGGAGCACTGTCAGACCCGCTGCATGTGCTGGGGCGTACCGCTGAATATCGAGCAGGTTAAGGTCGAACGGACCGGCCATGGCCTGGAGGCGGCGGCACGGGAGGCTCGCCTTGCCGTCTTCGCGCGTCAGGCGGCGGATCACGTCGTACTTGGTCAGCATCTCGACGATCAGGTCGAAACCGGCATGCTGCGCCTGTTGCGCGGCGCCGGTGTGCATGGGCTGGCGGGCATGGCCCTGCAACGACCGGCAGGGCAGGGCGCGGGCCAGCCTTCCATCCTGCGCCCCTTGCTGAACTGGCCGCGCGCTGCATTGCAGGCCTATGTTGAAACGCATGCCTTGGACTGGGTTGAGGATCCTGGCAATGCCGACCCCGCATTCAGCCGAAACTGGTTGCGGCACGCGATCCTGCCCCGCCTGGAGACGCGTTTTCCGGCCTACCGGCAGACCCTCGGTCGGGCAATGAACCACTTTGAAGAAGCCGCGATGCTGCTCGATGATTTGGCGGCAATCGATCTGGACCGCTTGGCGCCCGAGGGTTTCGAGCAAGGCATCGAGATCACCGGGCTTTCCCGCCTCAGTCCGGCGCGGCGGCATAACCTGTTGCGCTATGTGATGCGCCAGTTGGGAGGCTTGCCGCCCGAGCAGGCTACGCTCAGCGAGCTCGAACGCCAGATGATCGAGGCCCGGAGTCATGCCACACCCGTCTGGCAAGCACACGGCCTCGCGGCGGTGCGCCACCGTGGACGCTTGTTCCTGCGTCATGTCTTGCCGGATCCGGACCGCAAGGCAAGCTGGATTTGGTCGGGCGAACCCGAGCTCGCGCTTGGCGACGGCGGCCGCCTGCTGTTTCAGAAGGTGATCGGGGCCGGCATTGCAGAGTCGGCGCTTCCGCACGGGCCGATCGAGTTCGGTGTGCGACGGGGCGGGGAGCGCATGCGCCTGCGTGCCGATGGCCCCGAGCGACCGCTCAAAACGCTGCTTTACGAGGCTGGCATCCCCGCCTGGCAACGCGACCGCCTGCCCCTGCTGCGCCTCGGTGAGATTGCCGCCTGGGTGGCTGGAATCGGGGTCGATGCACGTTTTCAGGCCAAGCCGGGCGAGCCGGGCTGGCTTATTTCGTGGCCGTCGTGCCGATCATCCCGTTGAATCCCAGTCGCCGCAGTTCGGCCTGGGTCCGCTCGGCCTCGGCCCGGTTGAGGAAGGGGCCAACCTGGACCCGGGTCTCGGTGTGCGCCTGGATGCCCTGGGCGCGCAAACGCTGCACCAGTTGCTGGGCATTGGCCGGATTGCTGAACACCCCCAGCTGGACAACGTAGCCGTGGTCGATCACCGGCGCCGCAGGACCTGGGGCGGCAGACGGACGCGGTGGCATTGTAGGGGATGAGGCTGGGGCCGATGCCGACGAGGATGCAGGGGGCGTAGCGGGAGGAGTAGCTGCCGCTCGGGGCGGCGCGGCCGGGCCGGTGCGTACCGGGCTCTCCACACGGGGTGGCGGGGGAGGAGGGCGGCGGCTGGCATCTGGAACGACCGGCGGCGGGGGCGGCGCCGGCTCGACGGGCTTATCCTCGGCGGGAAGTTCAGGCTCTGGCTCGGGTTCGTTCGACTCGGGTTCGACCGGTGGCGCCAGCACAGGCGCCGGTGCGGTGACGATCGGTGCGGGCTGGCGCGCGGGCTCGACCTTCGGTTCCGGCGCCCCGGAACGATCCAGCCACCACAATGCGGCCAGGGCGGAAGCGGTCACCGCTCCGGCAATGGCGAGCCGCATCAGCGCCTTGCGGCGCACGTCCGGCTCATCCTGCGCAGGCGTTTCAGTGGGCGTGTCTGCCGCCATCGGGTTCCTCCTGATCGGTATCCGCCTTTATTCTAAGGGCGTTTCATGATACTTTTCGGCCTCTTTTTAAACCTATTCCAATCGACCGGAGCATTCAACGTGGCGATCGAACGCACCCTCTCCATCATCAAACCCGACGCCGTGGCCAAGGACGTCATCGGCAAGATCTATTCCCGTTTCGAAAGCAACGGTCTCAAGATCGTCGCCGCTCGCATGAAGCACCTTTCCCGCCAGGAAGCCGAGGGCTTCTATGCCGTGCACAGGGGCCGCCCATTCTTCAATGAACTGGTCGAGTTCATGATCTCCGGCCCGGTGATGATCCAGGTCCTCGAAGGCGAGGGCGCCATCGCCAAGAACCGCGAGCTGATGGGCGCCACCGATCCGCAGAAGGCCGCCCCGGGCACCATCCGCGCCGATTTCGCGAAGAGTATCGACGCCAACGCGGTGCATGGCTCCGACGCGCCGGAGACCGCCGCAGTCGAGATTGCCTATTTCTTCCCGGCGGCCGAGGTCTATTCGCGCTGATCCCTTGGAGTGGCCCAGTGGACAAGGCGGGCTGCCCACCCGTCTCCCCTCGATGCCTATCCATGGCCGTAAATCTGCTTGATTTCGACCTCGACGGACTTGCTGCCTGGTTCGCCGAGCTGGGCGAGAAACCCTTTCGCGCCCGCCAGGTGATGCGCTGGATGCACCAGCGTGGCGCTGCCGATTTTGTCGGCATGACCGATCTCGCCAAATCATTGCGGGCACGCCTCGAAGAGATGGCCGAGATCCGTCCGCCCCGGCTGGTGGGCGAGCAGGGTTCGGCCGACGGCACATGCAAGTTCCTGCTCGAGGTGGGGTCGGACAACCGGATCGAGACGGTATTCATTCCCGAGGACGGGCGCGGTACCCTGTGCGTATCGACCCAGGTGGGCTGCGCCCTGGAGTGTGGCTTCTGTTCCACCGGCCGGCAGGGCTTCAACCGTAACCTGACGGTGGCCGAGATCGTCGGCCAGCTGTGGTGGGCCCAGCGCACATTGTCTGCCCGCGCCCAGCTCCAGGCCGAAGGCAATCGGATCCTCACCAATGTGGTCCTCATGGGCATGGGCGAACCCCTGCTCAATTACGACAACCTGGTACGCGCCATCGCGCTGATGCTGGACGACCATGCCTACGGCCTGTCGCGGCGGCGGGTGACGGTCTCCACCTCCGGCATCGTGCCGGCCATGGATCGCCTGCGCGAGGACATGCCCGTGGCCCTGGCGGTATCGCTGCATGCGCCGAACGATGCCTTGCGCGACCGGCTGGTGCCAATCAACCGGAAATACCCCCTGGCGGCGCTGATGGCGGCCTGCCAGCGCTACATCGAGCGGGCGCCGCGCGATTTCGTGACATTCGAGTATGTGATGCTGGACGGCGTGAACGACGCTCCGGCACATGCCGACGAACTCATTGCCTTGACCCGCGACGTGCCCTGCAAATTCAACCTGATCCCGTTCAACCCCTTCCCCGACTCCGGTTTCCGGCGCTCCCCCACGGCACGGGTGCGCGAGTTCGCGGCGCGACTGATGGCGGAGGGTCTCATCGTCACCACGCGCAAGACTCGGGGCGACGACATCGACGCGGCCTGTGGCCAGCTCGCCGGACAGGTCGAGGATCGTTCGCGGCGGGTCTTGCGGCGCATGGAGCTGGCCGCATGAAGCACTCCGTTGCCTGGCCATTCTGGCTTGGCCTGCCCACGCTTCTGCTGGGCTGCGCCGGGACGCCAACCACCCCAGTCAACGCCGACCGTCCCGAACTGATTTCAAGCCGCCAGGAAAACCCGCAGGCGCGCATCCGCACCGAGCTCGCCGGCGAATATTTCCGCCTGCGCCAGCATGCCGTGGCGCTGCAGGAGCTTCGCTCCGCACTCGCGGCCGATCCGAACTACGCACCGGCCTACAACCTGCTCGGCTTGGTGCATGCCGAGCTGGGCGAGGAGCGCGAGGCGGAAGCGCATTTCCGCCGCGCCACCACGCTGTCGCCGCAGTTTTCCGAGGCCCATGCCAATTTCGGTTTATTCTTGTGCCAGCGCCGTCGCTATGACGAAGCCCTCGAACGCTTCGAACTGGCTTTGCGCAACCCGCTCTACGCCACGCCCGAGCGTGCCCTGGCGCATGCCGCCCGCTGCATGTTGCGTCAGGGCAAGCTCGAGCGGGCGGAAGAGTATGTGCAACGGGCGCTGGTGCGCGCGCCCAATTTTCCGCTGGCGATCTTCACTATGGCCGAATTGCAGTTCAGGCTTGGCAACCCCATCGCCAGTCGGGTACGCCTGCGCCAGCTGGTCGAGTTTGGTGAACTCGACGCCCCGGCGCTGTGGCTGGGTGTGCGCGTCGAGCGTCAGATGGGCAACCGCGAGGCGGAGGCCAATTATGGCGCCCAGTTGCGGCGCCGCTTCCCCGAAGCGATCGAAACACGCTGGCTGCTCAACGGCCAGTATGACCAGCCTGGAGTCGATCGATGAACGAGGGGGGGATCCACTCCAGTCTGGAGGGCGTGGCCCAGGATGGTTTTGGCGCAAAACTTGCGCGAGCGCGGGAGGCCCACAACTGGACTGTCGCCCAGGTCGCGGAGCAGCTCAAGCTCACCGCGCGTCAGGTCGAGGCGATCGAGGCCGAAGATCTGGCGCGCCTTCCCGGCCCGGTATTCGTGCGCGGCTTCATCCGCAATTATGCCCGCCTGGTCGAGCTCGATCCGGAAGAGTTGCTCGCCGCCACCGACGTCCGCCAGGCGCCCACCGAGACCATCACCGCCCCCTCCGAGGGGGTTCGGCTGGGCGGCTCATCGCTGGGAAGCTGGCTGTTGTTGCCGCTGCTGCTGTTCGGTCTGTTCCTGCTCATGGTGAGCGGCATGTATTACTGGCTGAACCAAGGAGAGATCACACTGATCGAATCGCCGCAAGGCGAGCTCAGCGTCGCGCCCATCCAGCCCATGCCCGCCGCCGAGCCGAGCCCTGCGGAACCTGAGGTGGCCCCGGTGGCGGAGGTGAGCCAGGTCGATGCATCGGCAACAATTCAAGGCGCGCCCGTGCCAACGCCGGCCATGCCGGCCGCGGTGGAAACCGCCGTGCCGCCTCACGCCCCTGCACCAGCGGCAGAGCCCACGCCGACCGCGCCGCGAAACAGCGGTCGGGCGGTATTACACTTCCATGCCCTGGAGGACGCCTGGATCCGGGTCGATGATCGCGACGGCCAGCGCTACACCAAGCTGTTGCGCGCCGGCACGTCGGACCAGGTGCGCGGCAATCCGCCGTTCCGCCTAGTGATCGGAAACGCCGCCTCGGTGCGGCTCGAATACAACCAGCAGTCGATCGACCTCAAGCCGTTCATCGGTAAAAAGGTTGCCCGCCTGACCCTGGAATAAGCTCCATGACCGCGCATCGCATCGTCCGGCGGCCCAGCCGCCGCGTACTGGTCGGCAACGTTGCAGTGGGCGGCGGCGCGCCGGTGGTGGTGCAGTCGATGACCAACACCGACACCGCCGACATCGAGGCCACTGTGCGTCAGGTACACGAATTGTGGCAGGCCGGCTCCGAGATCGTCCGGGTGACGGTGAACACCTTGGAGGCCGCGCGCGCGGTGCCGGCCATCCGCGAACGACTGGATGGCCTGGATTGCACGGCGCCGCTGGTGGGGGACTTCCATTTCAACGGCCACAAGCTGCTGGCCCAGGTGCCTGAATGTGGCGTGGCCCTCGCCAAACTACGCATCAATCCCGGCAACATCGGTCGCGGTGCGAAACGCGACGAGCAGTTCGCCCGCCTGATCGAATTTGCCTGCCGCCATGAACGGCCGATCCGCATCGGCGTCAACTGGGGCAGCCTGGATCAAGAACTGCTGGCGCGGATGATGGACGAGAACGCTCGCCAGTCCCGGCCCGCCGAACCTGAAACGGTGATGCGCCACGCACTCATCGCTTCTGCCCTCGACTCGGCGGCGCGGGCGGAAGAACTCGGACTCCCCGGCGACCGGATCGTGCTGTCCTGCAAGCTTTCCGGGGTGCAGGACCTGATCGCCGTATACCGCGACCTCGCCGCGCGCTGCGACTATCCATTGCATCTGGGCCTGACCGAGGCCGGCATGGGTTCCAAGGGCATCGTCGCATCCACCGCCGCGCTGGCTGTCTTGTTGCAGGAAGGCATCGGCGACACCATTCGGGTGTCGCTCACCCCCGCGCCCGGCGAGCCGCGCACGACCGAGGTCCGGGTGGCGCAGGAGATCCTGCAATCGCTCGGATTGCGCGCATTCACCCCGATCGTTATCGCCTGTCCCGGCTGCGGCCGGACCACGAGCACGGTGTTCCAGGATCTGGCGCAGTCGATCCAGACCTGGCTGCGCGAGCAGATGCCGCACTGGCGCGGCCTCTATCCCGGCGTGGAGACGATGAATGTGGCGGTGATGGGCTGCGTGGTGAATGGGCCCGGCGAGAGCAAGCATGCCAATGTCGGCATCAGTCTGCCCGGCAGCGGCGAGGCGCCGGTGGCGCCGGTCTACGTCGATGGCGAGAAGACCGTGACCCTGAAGGGGGACCGCATTGCCGAAGAGTTTCAGGCCATCGTCGAGGCCTATGTGCGGCGGACCTATGGCCAGGACCCGACAGGATGAATGGGAAATCCTACCGTTTTCCATTTCCAGCTTCCCGGGATCGTGTAAATGAGTGACGCCCTGCGTGCCGTGCGCGGCATGAACGACATCCTGCCGACGGATTCCCTGCTCTGGCAGCATTTTGAAGCCACGGTCCGCGACTGGTTGGCCGGCTATGGCTACCAGGAGATCCGCACCCCCATCCTGGAGCACACGGGGCTATTCAAGCGGGCCATCGGCGAGGTCACCGACATCGTCGAAAAGGAGATGTACACCTTCGTCGACGCGCTCAACGGCGAATCGCTCACCTTGCGTCCGGAAGGCACGGCATCGTGCGTGCGCGCGGCGATCGAGCACAACCTGCTCTTCGATGGTGGCAAGCGCTTGTGGTACCAGGGCCCCATGTTCCGTCATGAACGGCCCCAGAAGGGGCGTTACCGCCAGTTTCACCAGGTTGGCATCGAGGCGCTCGGCTTCGCCGGCCCCGACATCGACCTCGAACTGCTGCGGATGACCGCCCGCCTGTGGCGTCGGCTCGGCATCGCCGATGGGGTCCGCCTGGAGATCAACAGTCTGGGTGGGGCCGAGGCGCGCGCCAGTCATCGGCACAAGCTGATCGCCTATTTCGAGGCCCACCTCGACCAGCTCGACGAGGATGCCCGTCGTCGCTTGTACAGCAATCCATTGCGCATCCTGGACAGCAAGAACCCCGCCATGCAGGCCCTGATCGAAGGCGCGCCGAAGCTGGTGGACGAGCTCGACGGCGCCGCACGGGCCCATTTCGACGCCATCCGTACCGGGCTGGACGCCGCGGGCGTGGCCTACCAGGTCAATCCGCGTCTGGTGCGCGGGCTGGATTATTACAACTACACGGTGTTCGAATGGGTGACCGACCGGCTCGGCGCCCAGGGCACGGTATGCGCCGGCGGGCGCTATGACGGCCTCGTCGCCCAGCTCGGCGGCAAGCCCGCGCCGGCCTGCGGCTTTGCCATGGGGGTAGAGCGCTTGCTTGCCTTGATGGAAGAGTTCGCGCCGCCCACATGCTCGTCGGCGCTCGATGTGTATCTGGTCAATGTCGGCGAGGCGGCCAGCCGGTTCGCCGGCCTCGCCGCCGAATCGCTGCGCGATGCCGGTCTGCGGGTGAGCCTGCATTGCGGTGGCGGCAGCTTCAAATCGCAGATGAAGAAGGCGGATACCAGTGGCGCCCGCTATGCCGCCCTGGTGGGGGACGACGAGGCCGCCGCGGCTGAACTGACCCTCAAGCCGCTGCGGGGCGAAGGCGAGCAGAAACGTCTCGCCCTGACGGATGCAATCGAATACCTTACCCTTAAGGATCAATGACATGACGCTCGATCTTGAAGAACAGGAGAAGCTCGAGGAACTCAAGGCATGGTGGAAACGCCACGGCAAATGGGTGCTCATCGGTGTGACCGCATTCGTGCTCACAGTGGTCGGCTGGCGCGTGTGGACGGTTTGGGACGAACGTCAGAGCACCGAGGCGGCGATGCTGTTCGAGCGCGCCATGCAGGCCGCCGCGCGTGATGACGACAAGGCACTCAAGGAAGTCACCGCACTGATCATGGACAATCACCGCCGCTCCGGTTATGCCGCGCCGGCCGCCTGGCTCGTCGGCAAGGCCAACTTCGAGGCGGGCGATCTGAAAAGCGCCCGGGCCCAATACCAGTATGCCTTCGACCATGCCCGCGAGCCCGGGGTCCGCGAACTCGCCCGGCTCAGGCTCGCAGCGATCCTGATCGAGGAAAAGGACTACCCGGCGGCGATGAAACTCCTGGAGACTCGCCATGACGGGGCATTCGCCGGCCTGTTCGCGCAGCTCAAGGGCGATGTCCTGGTGGCCCAGGGCCAGGCCGAAGCCGCCCGCGCCGCTTATCGCGTCGCGCTCGACAAGCTCGGCGAGAGCAGCCCGCTGCGGCCGCTGGTGGAAATCAAGCTGGACGCGCTCGGAGGAGAATGAAGCATGGCCGCGATGAAGCACTCATTTTCGGGCACCGCGAATAACCTGCTGCGCGCCCCGATTGCTGCGTTGCGCGGTGTTCGCTCCCTTGTCGATCTATTTGATATGCCTCGGTCGCTGCGCTCCGTGCGCCATGCACTCGGGCCGCTCGCGACGGTTTTTCGAGCTGCCCTTTCATACACCGTAGCCTTACTCGCCGCATCCATGCTCATCGGCGGTTGCAGCACCGTCGGCGGCTGGTTCGGCTCTTCGCCAGCGGCCAGCAAGCCTGCCGAACTGGTCGAGTTCAAACCCACGCTGGAAGTCGCGCGGGCCTGGGAGGCCCGTCTCGGGAGTGCCCAGCCCTATGTGTTCAGTCCGGCCAGCGACGGCCAGACCGTGCTGGTCGCCGATCGTCAAGGGCGTCTTGCCCGCATCGAGCTCACCAGCGGCCGCGAGCTGTGGCGACTGGAAACCGGAAAACCATTTTCGGGCGGGGTCGGGGTCGGTGAAGGGCTCGCCCTGCTTGGAACCGCCAAGGGCGAACTGCTCGCTTATTCCTTGAAGAACGGTCAGGCGGCATGGAGCTTGGCACTGGGTGGCGAGCTTCTGGCCCCGCCGGAAGCGTCGCATGGCTGGGTCGCGGCACGTGGCAACGACGGCAAGGTGCATCTCGTCGATGCTCGCGACGGCAAGCTGCGCTGGTCGCAGGCGCGTGTCCTGCCGCCCCTGTTGTTGCGTGAGCAGGGCCATCTGCTGCTCACCCGCCAAGGGCTCCTTGTCGGCCATCCCGGCGGTCGCCTGAGCACACTCGCACTCGCCAATGGCGCGCCGATCTGGGAGGTCAACGTGGCTGTCCCTCGTGGCAGCACTGAGCTTGAACGCATCGCTGACGTGGTCGGCCCCCTCGCCGCGGATGCACTCCATGTGTGTGCCGTGGCGTATCAGGGCCGCATCGGCTGCTTCGATCTCGGCACCGGCCGACCGGCCTGGACCCGCGAATTTTCCGGCCTCGCCGGGGTCGAACTGCACGCCGGCGTGCTTTATGCGGTCGATGACCGCGGCGGCGTGCATGCATTCGACAAGCAGCGCGGCAACCACCTGTGGAAGCAGGACCGACTCCGTGATCGACAGGTCTCGACCCCGCTGGCCCTCGGCCGCCATCTCGCAGTAGGCGACTATCAGGGCTTCATCCATTTCCTCGACGCCGAGACCGGCGCCTTCGTGGCGCGCGTCGCGACCGATGGCAGCGCCATCCGCAGCCCCATGCTGGCCTTATCGGGCGGACTGGTGGCGCAGACCGCCAACGGCGGCGTGTATGCCTTCAGAATCCATGAAGGAGCGACCAAGTGAGCCCGTGACGCTCGCCGTCACCTGTCACCGGTTCAAAATGATCCCCACCCTCGTACTGGTCGGCCGCCCCAATGTCGGCAAATCGACCCTGTTCAACCGTCTGACCAAGAGCCGGGATGCACTGGTGCATGACCAGCCGGGCCTCACCCGCGACCGCCATTACGGCCACGGCCGGGTCGGCGACAAGCCCTATCTGGTGGTCGATACCGGTGGTTTCGAACCGGTGGTGGACTCCGGCATCCTGGCCGAGATGGCGCGCCAAACCCTGCAGGCGGTGGACGAGGCGGATGCCGTGCTGTTCATCGTCGACGGCCGCACCGGCCTCGCGCCGCAAGACAGGCTGATCGCCGAACGCCTGCGCCGCACCGGCCGCCCGGTGCATCTTGTGGTGAACAAGACCGAGGGCATGCCGCCGGCAAACGCCGTGGCCGAATTCCACGAGCTCGGCCTGGGCACCCCATATGCCATCTCGGCCGCGCACGGCGAGGGCGTGCGCGGCCTGATGGAAATCGTCCTGGCCCCATTCCCGATCGAGGCGGAACCGGAGTCGGCGCAGGCGAAGGACGAGGCGCGTCCCCGCATCGCCATCCTCGGCCGTCCTAATGTCGGCAAGTCAACCCTGGTCAACAGCCTCGTCGGGGAGGAGAGGGTGATCGCGTTCGACCAGCCCGGCACCACGCGCGATGCAATCCATGTCGAATTCGAACGCAACGGCCGCCCCTACACCCTGATCGACACCGCCGGGGTGCGGCGCAAGGGCCGGGTCACCGAAACGGTGGAAAAGTTCTCCGTCATCAAGACCCTTCAGGCGGTGGAGGAGGCCAATGTGGCGGTGCTGGTGCTCGATGCCCGGCAGGACATCGCCGACCAGGACGCCCACCTCGCCGGCTTCATCCTCGAGGCCGGGCGGGCGCTGGTGGTGGCCGTGAACAAATGGGACGACCTCGACAACTATCGCCGCGACCAGGTGCGGCGCGACCTCGCCCGGCGTCTCGATTTCCTGTCCTTCGCCCGTTTCCACTTCGTCTCCGCCCTGCGCGGCGACGGCATCCAGGGCCTGTTCAAATCGGTGGATGAGGCCTATCGCGCCGCCATGGCCAAACTCCCCACGCCGCGCCTGACCCAGGTGCTGCACGATGCCGTGATCCGACAGGCGCCGGCGCGCTCCGGCTTGTCCCGGCCCAAGCCCAAGTACGCCCACCAGGGCGGCATGAATCCGCCCGTGATCGTGGTGCACGGCAACCAGCTCGAGGCCATCGACAAGGCCTATACCCGCTACCTGGAAAACGTGTTCCGGCAGGCGTTCAGTCTGCAAGGCACGCCGCTCAGGATCGAATACCGCACCAGCGCCAACCCGTTCGAGGGCCAGAAAAAGCCGGGCTTCACCGCCGGTCTCAAGGCCAAGGCCCGAGCCGCGCGGCAAAAACCCACAGCCTCCGGACGTGGCCGGGGGGCAGGTCGCCCGGATTGAGCCCGCGGCGGCTCCACCCCCGACAGGCTGCTAGCATTTGCTTCAGAAAATAAATTAGAATCCCGCCCGCTTTGATTCCGGAGTTCTTCCTGTGGACAGTTCTTGTAGTCGATCACGTATCGACGCACCACGGGCAAGGTAATCGCGAGTTCCCCATCTCGCCACTACCTTGCCGACTTGGCGGGTAGGGGTATCCGGCAGCCGATTCTCGGCTTGCCGCATCGCTTCCCATGATTCGTATCGTCACAAGCCGCCGTTATCGTGCGGGCTTGATTGTTTCCGTTCGTGCCGACTCATGCGTTGGCGCGAACCGGATTGGGCGCCCCGATTGTGCCCGCGTGGCCGCGTTGCACACCGAAGGCATGTCATCCACGTACCGGAGACCACCATGGACCCAGACCCTAGTCGATCTCGCTGTTCGAATTCGCTGTTTTTCTTTACCCCATCGCCGGCCGACGGCGGCCGGGGCCCGTCCACGATGCGCTCGTCCATGACCTGAGCGATCGGGGCATGCCCCGGCCCCGCGCGGGCCGACAAGGAGCATGCCCATGAACAAGACCTTCACCACCGCTTTCCACGACGGAAAGCCCTTCTTCCGAACATTGGCCTATCTGCTCGCCGTTGGCGTGACCAGCCTGCCGGTTCAAGCCGGCCGCCCGCTGGCGACCGACGATGCCGCCCTCGTCGATGCCGGCGCTTGCCAGCTCGAAACCTGGATCGAACGCGGCCGCGACAGCCGCGCCACCTGGCTCAACCCGGGCTGCAATCCGTTCGGACGCACCGAGTTCGCCTTCGGCGGCGCGCGTGTGCGGCCGGACGACGCGCCGGGTTACACGCTGCGCGCCTGGCAGATCAAGCAGATGCTGCGCGAGCACGGCGCGGCGCATGCCGGCTTTGCACTGGCCTTGGGCGGCCAGCGTCAGCATCAAGGTGATGCGCGCGAAGTCTTCCTCAACGGCATTGCCACATTCCCGCTTGCCGGTGAGGCGCGCCTGTTGCACGTGAATCTCGGCGGCCTGCGCGCCCGCGATGCGGACGGCCGCCATGTGCGCGCCACCTGGGGCCTGGCCTACGACGCCGAGGTGATGAGCGCGACACGCGCCTCGCTGGAGATCTTCGGCACCTCGGGTGAGCGGGCCCACTGGCAGTTCGGCCTGCGCCATGAGCTCGTACCCGGACACGTGCAGCTCGACGCCAGCGTCGGCGGCGCCATCGGCCGCTGGTCGGAAACGCGCCTTGTCACCGTCGGGCTGGTGTTCGTCAGCCCCGCCTTTTTGCGCTGAATTCGAGAAGGAGAAAAGTCATGAACCGCGAAGAACTGCTGTTTGCCGTGCGCGCCCTGGACCGTTCCCACGACGGTGCCGACCGCGCCGGCGAGCGCGTGGTTAAGCAGCGTGGCGATGAATATGCCGAGGATGATCGGCCAGGGCCATTTGTAGCGCGCGGCCAGCAGCAGGGACAGCAACTGGGTTTTGTCACCGATTTCCGCCAGGGCGACCACGCCCGTCGAGACGAGGAAGGCTTCCAATCTGATTCTCCGAGGCCGGTCGAACACCCATGACCGCGCCGCTCCCCGGCCCTGGCAGAGGCGGCACGGTCAAAGGTCTTGCCAGATTCGGGAACCGCCTGCGCCATGCCGTGAGGCAAGTATGTTGACGCAGGCCCCTCGCGCGACGCGGGCGGAGGGCGGCTACTCCCCAATGACGGCGGCGAGTCTAGTGCTTCGCCGGATCGCTTATCGCCGCTGGCGATCTTCCCCCGCGGATTTGTGCGTGGAAGTGTTGCGCGATCGCCTTCATAGGCGCCGCAAAGGCAGCCTGACCACCACCTCGCCGCGCGCGACATCGCCGACGTCGATGCGGCCGCCGTGCGCCGCGACGATGGCGCGGCAACTGGCCAGCCCCAGGCCATTGCCGCCGCGCATGGTGGTGTGGAAGGGCTCGAGCAGGTGCGCGCGCGACGGTGGCGCGCGCCATGCGCCCGGCGCGCACCCCTCGAATTGCTGGCTTACGAAGTGATCGATGGCGAAGAAAGCAGCGCGGAGGCCGGCAGCGCCGCCACCGCCAGCACCAGCGCGAACAGCGGGGAATGGCGCGGGCCGGATCGCGCGCCGTCGAAGGAACGGCGCCGGCGCTGAGAACGCTCTCGGACATGGCAGAATGCCCCGCTGATGATCACCCGCGCAGCGTAAACCATGGCCGAACCGAGCGACGCGCCCGGCAATACCGTCACCCCGTCCGCCCCCCCCGCGCATCCTCATCGTCGAGGACGAACCGGACGTCGCCGCGCTGCTCAAGCGCATGCTGGAAGCCTGCGCCGAGTGCGACGCGCGCATCGAGACCACGCCGGGCGATTTCGCCGCGCTGTTCGAGCGTTTCAAGCCGGACCTGGTGCTCACCGACCTGATGATGCCGGGACTGTCCGGTCTTGACGTCATCCGCGCGGTACGGGAACTGGACGCCGACCTGCCGGTGATCGTGGTCAGCGCCTACGCCACGCCGGACAACGCGGTGGCGGCGGTGAAGGCCGGCGCCTTCGATTTCCTCGCCAAGCCGTTCGGCCTGGAGGCTGTGGAGCTGATGCTCGCAAAGGCCCGCCGCGAGCTGGACAAGCGCGCGCGCCAGGCCGAGCTGTGCCGGCGCATGCGCGCCCGCGACGGTGATCTCAACGCCCTGCTCGGCGACAGCGCGCGCATGCGCCGCCTGCGCGACTGGATCATGCAGGTGCGCGACACCCGCGCCAATGTGCTGATCGAGGGCGAAAGCGGCACCGGCAAGGAACTGGTGGCGCGCGCCCTGCACGCCGGACGCGGGCCATTCGTCGCGGTCAACATGGCGGCGATCCCGGACGAACTGGCCGAATCGGAGCTGTTC
>OGCL01001637.1_pt1 | contig 18099 bp, 18 predicted proteins | sample 1570041 | NCBI WGS metagenome assembly OGCL01 (sample SAMN06266162, study PRJEB24511) | hot springs metagenome | isolation source: Hot spring water | place: South Africa: Limpopo | collected 2015-06-22
AAGCCCACCAGCGGCGGGCCGAACAGCACGGTGGCGTCGATATAGTCGCCCTTGCGCGCCGCCCAGCGCAGCATCTCACCCCGGGCCTCGGGCGCATCCTCGGCGCCCAGCAGCTTGCGTCGGGCAAACAGCAGGCCGATGGCCACATACATCAGGAAGAACAACAGCAGAAACGGCTGGGTGCTCCACAGCAGTTCCGGCGTGTAGGAGCGCAGGCCCCAGGCGAAGCCGATACCGAAGGTGCCGACAAAACCGATCAGGTTGAGCAGGCGCCAGGCCTTGAACCAGGCGATGGCGAAGATGCCGGCATTGAGCAGGGCGAAGTAGCTGAACAGGGCGACATGGTCGCCACTGCCGGTGGAGGTCAGGATGGGCGCGGCGAAACCGCCCAGCGCAGCAGCTGCGGCCAGGCCCAGGGCATCCTGCTGCACCGCAAGAATGGCCGAGAAGACCGTCACCAGCACCAGCAGGCCCAGAGCCAGGGTCGGATCGAGCAAGGGGTGCAGGCGCATGGCGGCAAACACCGTCAGGTACAGCACCGCCACCCCGGTGCCCTGCAGCATCAAGGCGTAGCCGGGATTGCGCCCCCGCAGCCACCAGCCCAGGCCAAGCAGGCCCAGGGCGCTGGCCGCCACCCCGGCATAGCGCAGCTGCACCGGCACCACCACGCCCTCGGTGGCATAGCGCAGCAAAAAGGCCAGGCCGAGAAACAGCAGCACCACCCCGACCCGCATCACCGTATTGCCACCCAGCAGCCAGTCCCGGGCCAGGCCGAACAGGCGGCCAATGGGCGAAGGCGCTCGGGGTTGCTCCTCGACCCAGGGCGAGGCCTGGGCGGTGGTCGGTTCGGCAACGCCCTCGGACGCCATGGCCTGCGCTGCCAGCGACTCGGCTACGGGTTCGGGCACCTCGATATCCAGGGTCCAATCCAGCTCCACTGCCGCTTCTTCGGCAGCGGCAGCAACAGGCGCGGGCTCCTGCTGCGCTGGAGCTGGTGGCGCTTCAGTCGCAGAGACGGGCTCGGCCTGGGGCGCACCTGCCTGTTCCAGCTTGACCAGGCGTTCATAGAGCGCCGTGGTGCCCTGCTCGAAACGCTGGGCAAAGCCCTTGAGCTCAGCCTGCAGCGCCGCATTCTGCTGCGCCAGGCTGTGCAGGCGTAACGCCTGCCCCAGGGCCAGGCCGAGTAACGCACCGAGAATGGCCCCGCTCAGCGATTCGTCTGCCACCGCCCCTAGCACCAGCCCGACCAGCATAAAGATCCATTGCATGCGCGCCTTCCCTCTCCAGTAATCCGGCCATTTCGCCCAGCCCGCCGACTGGCCGCAGTATAGGAGGCGGCCGGCCCACTACCCAGAGAGACGAATGTGCCCTGCATCACAGACACATCAGTGCCTGCACAGGGAAGAGCCCGACACGACCAGCCGGCAGATTCTGATTCACAAAACCGCCAGTCCCGCTATCATCGCCCGCCGCCCAGCCAGCCCTGCCAATCGATGAAAAACAACCTGATCGCCGCCGCCGAACTCGACCGCCTGGAAACCTGGGCCAAATACACGGCCGATATGTGCCACAGCTGCATGTCCAGTTGCTGCACCCTGCCGGTGGAAGCACGTTTGAACGACCTGATCCGCATCGGCGTGGTGGACGAATTCGAGCGCAGCGAACCGCTGAAGAACATCGCCAAGCGCCTGCAGAAGGACGGCATCGTCGAACGCTTCCACCAGAAGTCGGGCATCTTCACCCTGACCCGCATGAGCAATAACGACTGCTACTACCTGGACCGCAAGACGCGCCTGTGCACCATCTACGACAAGCGCCCGGATACCTGCCGCAACCACCCCAGGATCGGCCCGCGCCCCGGTTACTGCGCCTATAAGCCCAAGAGCTGAGACTGATCGCGGCAAAACGACACATGCCAGCCCAGGCCCGGGCTGGCTAGACTGCCCGGTCAGTCCAGCCAGCCGTGCGCCCCTATGTCCCTGTCCGCCAGCCTCCAGCCCCTGCAGTTCCACCCCGAACGCCAGGCGCTGTTCAACGAATTGCATACCCGCCCCTTCCCGGTACTGGAGACGCCCAGCCGCCTGGTGCAGTGGGTGCTGCTGCCCGACGCCCAGCAGCCCGGCGCCGAATACCAGCACCTGCTGCGCCTGTGCCAACTGCACGCGGTGTTGCCCCCGGCGCCGGACTCGTCCTGCTACTACCAGAGCTTTGGCGGCTTCGAGCTGCGCTGGGAGCGGCATACCGAGTTTTCCACCTACAGCCTGATCAGCCAGCAGGTGAGCGGCGCGCCCTTTACCCAGGACCTGCTCGCCCTGCTGCCACCGCACTGGCTGCAGAACCTGCCCGGCCAGCTGATCAGCTGCAACCAGCTGGAGTTGCTGGCGGCGCCGGACAGCGAACCGAGCCCGGATCAGATGCGCGCCCACTTCGAGGGCCAGCGCCTGATCAGCTCGCGGGTCGGTGCCGGCCAGGCGCGCCTGTGGAGCGCCTACCGCATCCACCGCGACGGCAGCGGCCGCCTGCTGATCCACAACAGCGGCCTCAACCCCTGCCAGAGCGGACGCCTGGTGCGCAGCCTGCTGGAGATGGAAACCTACCGCATGATGCTGCTCCTCGCCCTGCCCCAGGCCAAGGCCCTGGCCCCGCAGATCCGCGCCATGGAGCAGCAGCTGGGCACCGCCATCCTGCAGATCAACCAGATCCGCGACCTGGGCGACGAACGCCGCCTGCTCGGCGAACTGGGGCGCCTGGCCGCCGCCATCGAACAGCTGATCGCCACCCACAACTACCGCTTTTCCGCCACCCGCGCCTATCACGAGCTGGTCAGCAACCGCCTGGCCGAGCTGCGCGAGGAGGAATGCCCGGGCCTGCAGACCTTCAGCGAATTTCTCCAGCGCCGCCTGACCCCGGCCTGGCGCACCAGCGAGGCCGCCGAGCAGCGCCTGCATGACCTGGCCCGCCGGGTGCAGCGCGCCAGCGAACTACTGCGCACGCGTATCGACCTGACCATCGAGACGCAGAACCAGCAACTGATGCAGGCCATGGACAAGCGCGGCCACCTGCAACTGCGCCTGCAGCAGACGGTGGAAGGCCTGTCGGTGGCGGCCATCAGCTACTACCTGGTGGGCCTGTGCAAATACTTGGCGGAATCGGCCAAGGCCCTCGGCCTGATCGACAGCAGCGCCCTGGCCACCGGCATCGCCGTGCCGCTGTGCGTTGGCCTGGTGTGGTACGGCACCCGCCGCCTCAAGCGCAGCCTGCACCTGCACGAGAGCAAGACCCCGCAGCCTTGAGTGCCTGGCCCGGCTCGGGCACTCTGGTCGCCACCCGAGCCTGAGCCTGCGCCCACCCATGCAGCCCGACGACCTTGCCGATGACGCCGCCCAGAGCGCCCGCACCCTGGCCGTGGTGCAGCGCTATCACCAGAGCTGGCGCGCCCGCGACCTGGAAGCGGTGCTGGCGCTGTACCACCCGGACATCCAGTACCACGACTTCTACCTGCAGCGCTGCCTGGGCCTCGGCGAGCTGCGCGCCTACGTCGCCGCCAACCTGCCGCGCCAGGCCGACGAGGCCCTGGAGCACAGCGACCGCATCCGCGTCGACGGCCATACGGCCTTTATCCAGTACCGCCTGCAACTGCAGGGCAGCGCCGGCCTGGTAGCCTTTCGCAGCAGCGAGGCGATCAGCGTGCGCGACGACCTGATCTGGCGCGTGCACGAGTACGCCACCCTGGTCAACGAGGCCCGCTCCCAGGCGCAACCCACAGCGCAGCGCCCGCCCAGCAGCCGCCTGGGCCTGTCGCCCCGGCAGATCGGGCAGATGGCCGCCGACCTGCAGAGCTATATGCAACACCAGCAGCCCTACCTCGACCCGGACCTGGACCTGCAGCGGCTGGCCGACGCCACCGGCTACAGTCGCAATCAACTGTCCTTTCTGTTCAACCAGGTGCTGGGGCAGAGCTTCTACCGCCAGATCAGCCAGCTGCGCCTGGAGCATCTGCTGGCCCAGCTGACCCCGGGCAGCGACCCGCAACGCATCGACGCCCTGGCCTTCGCCGCCGGTTTCAACTCGCTGTCGAGCTTCTACAGCTGCTTTCGCCGCCACTGCGGGCAAACGCCCCGGGCCTACCTCAAGTCGCTGCGGGCCCGCACGCACGACAAGCCCGCTGGCGACGGCTAGGCTGCCCCCATTCCCCCTGCCCGGAGACCCCCATGAAGCCCTGGCGCAATATCAGCCTGTGGATGGACCAGCTCGACGAGCCCCTGACGCCCCGCCCCGCCCTGGAACAAGACCTGGAGGTGGACGTGGCGATTATCGGCGCCGGCTATACCGGGCTGTGGACTGCCTACTACCTCAAGCGCCAGGCGCCGCAGCTGCGCATTGCCATCCTTGAAGCGCAGATCGCAGGCTTCGGTGCCTCGGGCCGCAATGGCGGCTGGCTGATGGGCAATCTGCTGGGCGAGGACCGCCTGCTCGCCGGCCTGGACAATCAGGCGCGACGCGCCGCCTTCGATCTGCTGCACGACATCCCCGACGAAGTGGCGCGGGTGCTGGAGCGCGAAGGTATCGCCTGCGACTACAACAAGCGCGGGGTGTTCTACTGCGCGGCGCGCTACCCGGAGCAGCTCGACAGCCTCAAGGCCCAGCTGGCCGCCCTGCGCGCCCTGGGCCTGGACGAAACCGACTACCGCTGGCTCACCCCCTTCGACCTGAGCAAGCGCATGAGCATGGCCAACACCTTCGGCGCCATCCACAGCCCGCACTGCGCCACCATCCAGCCGGCCAAGCTGGTGCGTGGCCTGGCCCGCTGCGTCAGCACCCTGGGCGTCGAACTCTATGAACAAAGCCCGGTACTGGACTGGCAACCCGGCCAGCTGCGCACCGACAAGGCCAGCGTGCGCGCCCAGTGGATAGTGCCGGCCGTGGAAGGCTACGCCACCAGCCTGCCGCCCCTGAATCACCACCAGCTGCCGGTGCAAAGCCTACTGCTGGCCACCGAACCGCTGTCCAAAGAGGTCTGGGCCGAGATCGGCCTGGATCGCGGCCAGGCCTTCAGCGAGCTGAGCCGCCAGGTTACCTACGGTCAGCGCACGGCGGACAACCGCCTGGTGTTCGGCGCCCGTGGCGGCTACCGCTTCGGCGGTCGCCTGCGCAGCGATTTCGAACACACGCAGAACGAGCGCGAGCTGCGTCGCTATCTGTTTGGCGAACTGTTCCCGCAACTCAAGGACGTGCGCATCAGCCACACCTGGGGCGGCAACCTGGGCATGGCCCGACGCTTCCGCCCGCATATGCTGCTGGACCAGCCTAGCGGCATCGCCCTGGCCGGCGGCTATGGCGGCGAAGGGGTGGGCGCCAGCAACCTGGGCGGGCGCACCCTGGCCGCCCTGATCCTCGGCCAGGACAACCTGCTGACCCAGCAGCCCTGGGTGCTGCACGGCGCCATCAAACAGCTGCCGCACTGGGAGCCCGAGCCCCTACGCTGGCTCGGTTACAACGCCATCATCCACAGCTTCGCCCACGAAGACCGGGTACTGGCCAACCCCCATAGCGCCCCCTGGCGCAGAAAGCTGGCCATGCGCATGGCGGATGTGCTGGAGGGGTTGATGCGCTAGCACGGCCCGCCTGCAAGCAGGCAATAGAGAATAATTGACCAGAATCAATGATATTTATTCTCAAATAAATAGGATCGATCCTGCCTCCCCATCCAGCCCACCCTACCGGTGGCCGGCTCAGGGGTATTTCTCTATCCGCGAAAGGACCTTCCCATGCGCAGCTTTATGCAACTCTCCGCCCTCTCCCTTGCCCTGTTGTTCAGTGCCGCTGGCCTGGCCAGTGAACGGGTGGTCGATCATTACCAGGGCAAGCCGGCGGCCAGCTTGCCGGAGGCGGTGGCCAATTTCAGTGAGTACAACGCCAAGCTGGAGGCGATTCTGGCTCAGGGCAGCCTGAGCGCCGCCGATCTGCACAACATCCATGAGCTGACCTATACCCTGGAGAACGCGCTGGAGCGGATCAATCAGGATTTCGCCGCCCTGAGCGAAACCCTGGAGCAGGTGCATGTGGCCTCGGAGACGGCGGACAGCGCCACGGTGCAGCAGCAGGGTCAGGCTTATCTGCAGACGGCGCGTCAGGTGATTCGCTGACAGCGCTTGGCACGGGGCTATTCGAGCGTGGCGCTGGGGTCGCGGCTGACCAGTTGATCGCGGCCCTGTTCCTTGCCCCGGTACAGGCGGCGGTCGGCGCTGCGGTAGAGCTGCTCCAGGCTGCGCCCGTCCACCGGCCACTCGGCCAGGCCCAGGGTTACGGATAGCGGGATGCGCTGCTCGCCGTAGCTCAGGGGGTGGCTATTGATCTGCAGGCGCAGACCCTCGACCAGAGGCTCGGCACCGGCGCGGTCGGTGTTGCGCAGCAGCAGGCCGAATTCCTCGCCGCCCAGGCGGCCGAGGGTGTCAGTGGCGCGCAGGCGTTTGCTCAGGCTGTTGCAGATATGCCGTAGGGCCTGGTCGCCGGCATCGTGGCCGTACTGGTCATTGACCGCCTTGAAGTGGTCCACATCCAGCAGCACCAGCACCAGCTTGCTCTGGCTGCGCTCGGCTTCGCGCAGGCTCTGTTCCAGGCTCTGCTGGAAGCTGCCACGGCTGGCCACGCCGGTCAGGGCGTCGGTGCGGGCCATGCGCTGCAGTTGCTGGTGGGCGGCAGCGCGGCGGGTTTCGTAGAGGTGCACAAAGACAATGATCAGCAGCCCGCAGAACACCGCGTTACCCAGGTCGATCAGGCCTTCGGGGTCCAGCTTGACCGGGTAGGTGTGCAGGTAAAGCAGGCAGGCGCCGAGCACAAAGGGCAGCGCTAGCAAGCTGCCGCGCTTGCGCCCGAGCAGCAGGTAGGACAGCACCGGGATGATATAGACCCAGACAAAGGCGGTTTGCGAGGCGCCGGGGATAACGATGATATACAGCAGAAAGCAGAAGGTCGGCAGCAGGTAGACGTAGATCCAGGGCAGCAGCCGACGCACCCCGCCAATGCGCCAGGCGCCCCAGAACAGCAGCCCGGTGACCACCAGTTCAAGGGCCGCCAGCAGCAGGTTACCGGCCATAAACTGCAGCACGCAGAACACCGCCAGGGTCAGCCCGGTGGTGATAAAAATCAGGCGCATCAGCGAGCGCTGCCCCACATCCTGCAGGTCGGCGACGCCGGCGCTGCTGTCCGCAGCTGGTTTGGCGCGTGGCGGAAAAAACATAGGAGCTCGCTGCGCGGGGATGATGACGCCCCACTGTGCCTCAATGTCTGGCCCATGGCCAGCTGCGCGCCTGGTCGTGCGGCGGTTGACTTGGCGGCTCGAAACGCTAGAGTGCCCAGCCATGCACAGACACATCTGCCCTATCGCTGCGTTCTATTACGCCCTGCCCCCTCTCACCAGGCGGTAGATGCGTTGTTGCATGTCCGATCCGCCTGAGGCGGCTCGGATATCGCGTTTCCCCTCCAGTCTCCTCGGGCATTTGCCTTCAATCAGGAGACCTCCATGTCCAGCAATACCCTTGATCTGCTTGATCAGCTCAATGCCCGTGGCTTTATCCACCAGTGCACCGACCTCGATGGCCTGCGCCTGGCACTGAGCCAGGGCCCGGTGACCTTCTACCTGGGTTTCGATGCCACCGCCGACAGCCTGCATGTCGGTCATTTGCAGGCACTGATGCTGATGCGCCATCTGCAGCGCGGCGGGCACCGGCCGATTCTGCTGATCGGCGGCGCCACCACACGTATTGGCGACCCAAGCTTTCGCGACAGCAGCCGGCCGCTGCTCACGGAGGATGAGATCCAGCGCAATATCGCCGGCATAACCGGCTGTTTTGCTCGCTATATCCAACTAGGTGCAGGCCCCAGCGATGGCCTGGTGGTGAATAACGCCGACTGGCTGGACGGCATCGGCTACCTGCAGTTTCTCGATCAGGTCGGCCGGCATTTTTCCATCAACCGCCTGCTGACCTTCGATGCCGTGCGCAACCGCCTGGACCGCGAGCACTCCCTGAGCTTTCAGGAGTTCGGCTACACCCTGCTGCAGGCCTATGACTTTACCGAACTGGCGCGCCGGCATGGCTGCACCCTGCAACTGGGCGGCGCCGACCAGTGGGCCAATATCATCAATGGCGTGGAGCTGGGCCGGCGCCAGGGCTGCGCGCCACTGCTGGGCCTGACCATGCCGCTGCTGACCACCCGCGACGGGCGCAAGATGGGCAAATCGGCCAGCGGCGCGGTGTGGCTCAATGGCGACAAGCTCTCGCCCTACGACTTCTGGCAGTTCTGGCGTAATTGCGACGATGCCGATGTGGGGCGCTTTCTCGCCCTGTTCAGCGAACTGCCGCTGGAGGAAGTGGCGCGCCTGAGTGCGTTGACCGGCGCCGAACTGAATCAGGCCAAGATCGTCCTGGCCAACGCCGCCACCACCCTGGCCCATGGCGAACAGGCGGCCCACGACGCAGCTGCCACGGCCCAGGCGTTGTTTAGCGCACAGGACTCGGACGCCGAGCTGCCGCAACTCAGCGTCAGCCCCGAGGACCTGGCCGGCGGCCTAAGCCTGACCGACCTGCTGCTGCGCCACGGCCTGCAACCTTCGCGCAGCGCCGTGCGGCGCCTGGCTGCCGGCGGTGGCCTGCAACTGGACGGCGAGCGGCAGAGCCACCCGGACCGCCCCCTGCAGGCCTGGCAGCTGGGCCGCCGGCTAAGCCTGGGCAAGAAGCGTCATTACCAGTTGCAGGGGTAATGCTAAAGGCGGCTCAGCGCCCCACGGCCTGCAACAGGAAATCGACAAACACCCGCACCCGTTGCGGCACATGGCGGCCACTGGGATAGAGCAGCGTGAACGGGCGGCTGCGCCCGCCATAGGCCTGCAGCACTTCGACCAGCCGCCCCTGGCGCAGATCGTCCTCGACGATAAAACCCAGGGCCTGAAACAAACCGGCGCCACTGCGGGCCAGGGTGGTGCCGGCCAGGACATCCTGCGCGCAGCAGTAGTCGCCCGTGGTGGCCAGCTGCAGATCCCGGCCCTGGTCGCGAAACAGCCAGGGCACCGGCCGGCCATTGCGCGGCAGGAGAAACTGGATGCATTGGTGCCCGGCCAGATCGGCCAGGGTCATAGGGGTGCCGGCCTGGCGCAGATACGCCGGGCTCGCCACCACCCGCAAGGGGGTTGCCTCCAGCGGCCGGGCGATCAGGCTGGAATCGCTGGGTGGGCGGGCGCGGATGGCCAGATCGAAACCGTCGCTGGCGAAATCGACATTGCGGTTGCTCACCTCCACATCGAGGCGGATCTGCGGGTAGCGGGCGCGAAACTCGGGCAGCAGCGGCAACACCCGGTAGTGCCCATAGGTGGTGGGCAGGCTGATGCGCAATACACCGGCCGGCACGCTCTGCTCGCCGCTGAGCGCCCGCTCGGCCTCGATCAGTTGGGCCAGGGCCTGGCTGCACTGCTCGAAATAGCGGCGGCCGGCTTCGGTCAGGCTCACCCGGCGGGTGGTGCGGGTAAACAGACGCACCCCCAGCCGCGCTTCCAGACGTGCCACCGAGCGACTGACCGCCGCCGGGGTCAACCCGGCAGCCTGAGCGGCGGCGCTAAAACCGCCATGCTCGGCCACCAGACAGAACAGCTCCATGCTGCCCAGTACGACTCCACCCAATTGTCGCTGCACGATTCATTACATCCTGTATCAAGTGAAATGCCACAGACACCATTTATCTGACTTTCGCTCATCAATACCCTGAATCCGTTGCCTTAGCCACCCTACGGAGTCACGACATGAAACTCTTCTACAGCCCCGGCACCTGCTCCCTGGTCGCCCATATTCTGCTCCACGAAACCGCCCAGCCCTGTGTGCTGGAGCGCGTCACGCTGGCCGGCCATCGCACAGCCCAGGGCGAAGACTTCTACCGGCTCAACCCCAAGGGCTACGTACCGTTGTTGCAGCTGGACGATGGCCAGTTGCTCAGTGAAGGCCCGGTGATCGCCCAGTACCTCTGTGAGCGGGCCGGGCGCGCCGATCTGCTGCCGCCGCCGGGCGCGCTGGCGCGCTACCGGGTGCTGGAATGGCAGGCCTATATCAGCAGCGAGTTGCACAAGTCCTTCTCGCCGCTGTTCAACCCGGCGCTGGATGGCGCGGCCAAGGGGCTGTTCGCCGCGGCCCTGCTGAAGAAGTTCGCCTGGGTCAGTGAACAGCTGGGCGAGCGGGCCTACCTGTGCAACGACACCTTTACCCTGGCCGATGCCTACCTGTTTACCGTGGCCAGCTGGAGCCCCCTGGTGGGCCTGGATCTGTCCGCCCTGGCGCCACTGCAACGCTACCTGGCCGGCATCGGCGAGCGCCCGGCGGTACGCGCGGCGTTGGCCGCCGAAACCCAGCCAGCCTGAAGCGCGAGGTGCCGCCATGTGGCGCGATACGGAAGTTACCCGGCGCCTGCAGTTGCAGGCGCCCATTATCCAGGGGCCGTTCGGCAGCGGTCTGTCCTCGGTGGCGCTGACCTGCGCAGTCAGCGAAGCCGGCGGGCTGGGTTCGTTCGGCGTGCACCACCTGCCGGGCGAGGCGATTCTGCAGACCGCGGCGGCCATCCGCGCCGGGACGGCCAAACCCTTCGCCCTCAATCTCTGGCTGCCCCATGCCAGCGAACAGGCCGAGCTGGACGAGGCCCAGTTCGAGCAGACGCTGGCGTTGTTTCGCCCTTATTTCGCCGAGCTGGGTCTGCCCTTGCCCAGCCGCCCGCCTAGCAGTTGGCCGAACTATGAAGAGCAGGTGGAGGCGCTGCTGCAGGCGCGGCCGGCGGTATTCAGCTTCGTCTATGGCGTGCCCAGCGCCGAGGTGCTGGAGCAATGCCGGGCCCGCGGCATCCTAACCCTGGGCACCGCCACCACGGTGGCGGAGGCCCAGGCCCTGGAAGCCGCAGGGGTGGACATGCTGGTGGCCAGCGGCTGCGAGGCCGGTGGCCATAGGGTGGCCTTTCTGCGCCCGGCCGAGGAAGGCCTGATCGGCAGCCTGGCGCTGATTCCCCAGGTGGTGGATGCGGTGCGCATTCCGGTGATCGCCGCCGGTGGCATCGCCGATGGCCGCGGCATCGCCGCCGCCCTGTGCCTGGGCGCCCAGGGCGTGCAGATCGGCACGGCCTTTCTGGCGTGTCGCGAATCAGGGGCCAGTGAGTTGCATCGCCAGACGCTGTTCGGGCCCCAGGCCCGGCATACCGCACTGACCCGCGCATTCAGCGGGCGCCTGGCCCGTGGCATCCGCAACCGGCTGCTGGAAGAGCTGGCCGAACACCAGACCACGCTGCCAGGCTATCCGGTCCAGGGCTGGTTCGCCAGCACCCTTAAACCCGCCGCCCTGGCCCAGCAGCGGGACGATCTGCTCGCTCTCTGGTGCGGCCAGGCCGCCCCCTTGCTGCGCCAGCGCAGTGCATTGGCCCTCTGGGACAGCCTGCTTGAGCAGACCGACCATCTGCTCAAGCGCGCCTAAACGCCCTCCCCCAGCTTATGCCGCGCCGCATACAGGCAGACCATCTCCATGGCCACGGTGGCGCCGGCCAGGGCGGTGATCTCGGCGTGGTCGTAGGGCGGCGAGACTTCCACCACGTCCATGCCCACCAGGTTGATACCGCGCAGGCCGCGCAGGATATCCAGGGCCTGGTGGCTACTCAGGCCGCCGCACACCGGGGTACCGGTGCCGGGGGCGAAAGCCGGGTCGAGGCAGTCGATATCGAAGGTCAGGTACACCGGGTTATCGCCGACCCGGGCGCGGATCAGCTCGGCGATCTGCTGGGCGCCACGGCGGTGCACCTCGGGGGCGTCCAGCACCTGGAAGCCCAGGGTGTCGTCATTGGTGGTGCGCAGGCCGATCTGCACCGAGCGCGCCGGGTCCACCAAACCCTGGCGGGCGGCATGGTAGAACATGGTGCCGTGGCTAACGCCCTGTTCACTGTCGTCGGCATCCGGCCAGGTGTCGCTGTGGGCGTCGAAGTGCACCAATGACAGGCTGCCATGTTTTTTCGCATGGGCCTTGAGCAGCGGGTAGCTGATGAAATGGTCGCCGCCCAGGGTCAGCAGGCCGCAACCGGCGGCAACGATCTGCTCGGCATGGGCCTCGATGGCCGCGGGAATCTTGTGCGGCAGGGCGTGATCGAAGTTGCAGTCGCCATAGTCGATCACCGCCAGGTGGTCGAAGGGGTCGAACTCCCAGGGGTAGTGGCGTTCCCAGGCGCTGGTGATGGAGGCGGCACGGATCGCCCGCGGGCCGAAGCGGGTGCCGGGGCGGTTGGTGGTGGCGGTATCGAAGGGCACACCGGTGACCACCAGATCCACACCACTGAGGTCGCGCGAGTAGCGCCGGCGCATAAAGCTGGTGACGCCGGCGTAGGTCGGCTCCGAGTAGGTGCCGTAGATGCTGTCGCGGGTGATGGCCAGGTCGTTGCCTTTAAATTCTTCCATTGCCTTGTCCTCAATACTGACTGCGGAAAGCGGTCCAGATACGGGTGCGGTCACGCTGCTGGCGCAGGGGCATCAGCTGCTCACTGAATAGCCGCTCGCGCACTTCGGCCGGCGGGTAGATATCTGGGTCGCCGGCGATGGCCTCGTCCACCAGGGCAGTGGCGGCCTGGTTGGCGTTGGCGAAGAACACGCTGTTGGTCAGCTCGGCAATCGACTCGGGGCGCAGCATATGGTCGATAAAGGCATGGGCGGCCTGGAGGTGCGGGGCGTCGGCGGGAATGGCCAGGGTGTCGAACCAGATCAAGGTGCCCTCCACCGGGATGCGGTATTCCACGCTGAAGGGTTGGCCGGCCTCGCGGGCATTGTCGGCGGCCATAAAGGCGTCGCCGTTGTAGGTCAGGGCCAGGCAGATCTCGCCCTTGGCCAGGTCGTCGATATGCCGGCCGCTACCCACATAACGCAGATTGGGCTGCAGGCCGGCGAGCAGTTGCTGCACCGCGGCCAGGTCGCCGCGATCGCTGCTGTAGGGGTCCTTGCCCAGGTAGTTGAGGGCGATGCTGATCACCTCCTGGGGCGAGTCGATCACGGCGATGCCGCAGTCCTTGAGCTGGCTGGCGTATTCGGGCTTGAACAGCAGGTCCAGGCTGTTGCTCGGCACGCCCGGCAGGCGCCGCTCCAGCGCCTCCTTGTTGTAGCCCAGGCCCACGGTGCCCCAGGTGTAAGGCACGCCGTACTGGTTGCCGGGGTCGGCCACCGCCAGCTTGGCCAGCAGTTCGCTGTCCAGATTGCCCAGGTTGCTCAGGCGGCTGCGCTCGATCGGCTGCACGGCGCCGGCCTGGATGGCCCGGGCCAGGCCGCTGGAAGCCGGGAAGACAACGTCATAGCCGCTGCGCCCGGTCATCAGCTTGCTGTCCAGGGCCTCGGCGCTGTCGAAGATGTCGTACTTGACCCGGATGCCGGTCTCGTCCTTGAAGCGCTGCAGCGCCTGCTCGGGGATATAGGCCGACCAGCTGTAGAGATTCAGGGCCTTGTCTTGGGCCTGCACGGCGAAGGTGCTGCATAGCAGCAGGGGGAGGATGGCCTGACGCATGGGGGGGACCTCGGTTCTTGTTGGACTGAGGCCATGCTGCGCTCGGTTTTGCGTTGAATAAATATGAAGTGTTCTACTCTGGCATCTATTTATATCAATGTATGGAGCCCCCATGCTCAGCCAACTGCGTGACCTCGATCTGCAACTGCTGCGCCTGTTCGTCACCGTGGTCGAGTGCGGCGGCTTCAGTGCGGCCCAGGGCGAGCTGGGCATCGGCCAGTCCACCATCAGCACGCAGATGGCCAAGCTGGAGACGCGCCTGGGCTTTCGTCTGTGCCAACGCGGCAAGGCAGGCTTTCGCCTGACGACCAAGGGCGAGCAGGTGCTGGCCGCCACGCGCAAACTGTTCGCCGCCATCGACACTTTCAAGGACGAAGCCCAGGGCATGGCCGACAAGCTGCTCGGCAGCCTGCATATCGGCCTGGCCGAGGGCCTGGCGCCGGCCGTGCTGGAACAGGTGGCCGAGGCCATCCGGCGCTTTCGCGGGCGCAGCCAGGCGGTGCAGATCGAACTGCTCACCGCCATGCCTGCCGAGCTGGAACGGCGCCTGCTGCAGGATCAACTGCAACTGGCCATCGGCTATTTCTCCGCCAACCAGGCCACCCTGGACTACCGGCCGCTGTTTCGCGAGCGCCAGGTGCTGCACTGTGCCCAGGGCCACCCGCTATTCGCCGTGGCAGAGCCCAGCCTGGCCGAGCTGCAGCAGGCCGACCGGGTGCACCACCCCTACCGTTTTATCCAGGCCCGCGAGCCGCTGCAGAGTGCGACCAGCTCGGCGCAGTCCGAACAGGTGGACGGCACCCTGGCCTTTATTCTCTCTGGTCGGCATATCGGCTACCTGCCCGAACATATCGCCGCGCCCTGGTTGGCCAGCGGCCGTCTGCGCGCGTTGCAGGCCGAGGCGCTGGGCTTCGAGGTGCAGTTCCACCTGGCCAGCCACCGCGGCCAGCCACCGGGCGATGCCCAGCGTGCCTTTACCGAGGACCTGCTGGCGGCCTTTGCCGACGAGTGCAGCGGCCAGGGCGGACTATAGTTGTCAGTCCGCCCCCGTTTCGAGGAATCGCCATGAACAAGTCGCACAAGGTCGCGGTGCTGGTCGGCAGCCTGCGCAAGGCCTCGATCAACCGCCGCCTGGCGCTGGCCCTGGCCGAGCTGGCACCGGCTTCGCTGAAGCTGGAGATCGTCGAGATCGGCGACCTGCCGCTGTACAACGAGGATATCGACCAGGACAGCCCGCCCGAGGCCTACACCCGCTTTCGCGAGCAGCTGCGCGGCGCCGATGCCCTGCTGTTCGTCACCCCGGAATACAACCGTTCAATGCCGGGCGCGCTGAAGAACGCCATCGATGTCGGCTCGCGGCCCTATGGCCAGAGCGTGTTCAGCGGCAAGCCGGGCGCCGTGCTCACCGCCTCACCCGGCGCCATAGGCGGCTTCGGTGCCAACCACGCGCTGCGCCAGTGCATGGTGTTTCTCGACGTCTATATGATGCAGCAGCCGGAAGCCTACCTGGGCGGCGCCGGCAGCTTCTTCGAGGAAGCCGGCATGCTCGGCGACGGCATCCGCCCCTTTCTGCAGAAATTTATCGACGCCTATGCCGGGTGGGTGGCGCAGCACGTTTAACCGGCGCCCTGGGAGCCGGCGGCGCGCTGACCTACACTGGACAGAGCCCCGCCGCCCAAGGTTGCTGCCTTAAATGCCCCCTCGTGCCTTCGCGCCACTTTGCCTGCTGCTGATCGTACTGCTGCCCACCCGCCTGCTTGCTGGGGAGTTGCGCGTAGCCCTGTTCGACGTGGCGCCCTACAGTTACCGCAACGCACAGGGTCAGGTGCAGGGCATCTATGTGGAACAGGTGATGCAGCTGGCCCGGCTGATTCACCGCGAGCCGCGTATCGAGCTGACCTCCTTTGCCCGCCGCGACTGGCTGATCGCCCAGGGCCAGGCCGATCTGGCCATAGGCTTCGAGACCGACACGCTCAAACACAGCGCCCTGCGCCTGGGTCCGGTGGCCTGGGTCGATTCCATCATCCTGCTGCGCCCGGGCCTCAGCACTGGCGACCTGCAGGAACTGAAGCTGGGGCGCATTCGCGGCGGCTGCAGCGACTTGCAGGCGCGCAACCCGGCACAGGCATTCCATGAGATCAACCACTACCAGAGCGGCCTGCATATGCTGCTCAACCAGCGCCTGGACGGCCTGTGCGGTACCCGTGACGCCCTGGAATACAGCGCCCGGCAGGAAGCCATCGACCTGGCCGACTTGCATCAGCTACCCCTGACCCAAGGGCGCGAAGTCTGGGTGTTCGTCTCCCACAAGGCCAGTGCCGAACTGCACAGTCTGCTGACCTGGGCCGTGGAGAAAATGACCGCCGCCAGCCCCGGCAGCGGCCACTGAGGCGCGCGGCTAGGACAGCGGCCAACGGCCGTGCAAACCGTCGATGGCGGCGATGGTCTGACGGATCTTGGCATGGATATCCACCACCCCGAGCAGAGGCCGGCCGCTGCGAGGGCGGAGGTCTCGGCATTCCGCCTCCAGTTGCAGGCGCGGATCGAAATGCCCGGGGATCAGGGATTGGCAAAGACGCATAACAGGCTCCTTGCCGGCACGCGGGCCGGCGTGACGATGGCACTCAGGAGGCAGTTCAGGGGGCCAGGGGCCCAGCGGCCGTCTTGTAGCGGTTACAGGGCCAGCCTGCACCGGCCCGATGACAGGCCGATGACGGACGACCCGACGCCTGCAAAGCTGCGCCCTTGAGCCGCAGCGGTCAATCCGATCCGCCAGGCGGTCGCAGCCCGATCATTCAGCAAACCCATAATCCGGCATGCAGATCGCCTATTTTGGGCCAATTGGCTTAGCCAACTAGACCGACCGGTCTATATAGTTAACCCATGAACAAGATCACGACCCGCGACAAACTGATCCAGGCCATGGCCGACGCCCTGCAGCGCAAGGGCCTGCATGGCGTCGGTCTGAACGAGCTGCTGGAGGTGGCCGGTGCGCCCAAGGGCAGCCTCTATCACCACTTCCCAGGTGGCAAGGGCGAACTGGCGGTGGCCGCCATCGAGCATATCAGCCGGCGTATCGACGGCCTGTTCAGCCGCCTTTTTAGCGAACAAGCAGACCCGCTCCAGGCTCTGCACAACTGGTTGCAGGGCGCACTGCAGCAACTGGAGAACAGCCAGTTCGAGCGTGGCTGCCCGCTGGCCACCATCGCCCTGGAAAGCGGCCCGGAGGATGTGGCGATTCGCGCCGCCCTGCAGCGCAGCTTTGCCGCCGTACGCCAGGCCCTGAGCCAGCAGTTGCATGCCTACGGCTACAGCAGCGAGCAGGCCGACAACCTCGCCGCGCTGTTTGTCGCCCTGTATGAAGGCGGGCTGCTGCAGGCCCGCGTCGCCGGCAGCAGCGAGCCGCTGAAACGCGCCGCAGCGGCCCTCTTCAACCTGACCCGCGAGCAACTGCCGCGAGGAGCCCAAGCATGACTGCCCCAGCCATTCTCAGCGAAAGCCTGCAACTGCCGGCCTGCGACGGTTACCCGCTCACCGCCACCCTGTACCACGCCCCGGAGCCGGTCGCGCAGCTGCTGATTGCCGGCGCCACTGGTGTGCCCCAGGGCTTCTACCGGCGCTTTGCCGAATACGCCGCACAACGCGGCTACAGCACCCTGACCCTGGACTACCGCGGCATCGGCCAATCGAAACCGGCCAGCCTGCGCGGCTTCGAGATGGAGTACCTGGACTGGGCACACCTGGACCTGGCCGCCGCAGTCGAGCAGCACCGCCATGCCGAGCGCCCGCTGTATATGGTTGGCCATTCCTTTGGTGGCCATGCCTTCGGCCTGCTGCCCAACCATGACCAGGTGGCGGGTTTCTATACCTTCGGTACCGGCGCCGGCTGGCATGGCTGGATGCCCAAGACCGAGCAGTTGCGTGTGCTGGCCATGTGGCGGCTGATCGGTCCATTGATGACCCGTTACCAGGGCTACCTGGGCTGGAGCAAGCTGGGCATGGGCGAAGACCTGCCCCTGGGCGTGTATAAACAGTGGAAACGCTGGTGCAGCTTCCCCCGTTATTTCTTCGAAGACCCGCAGATGCCCGGCCTGGCCGAGCGCTTTGCCCAGGTCGGCACGCCGATTGTCGCCGCCAACAGCCTGGACGACCTGTGGGCCCCGCCCGCCTCGCGCGACGCCTTTATGGCCGCTTATACAGGGGCGCCTTATCAGGCCCGCACGCTCGACTCACAAGCCGAAGGGCTCGGCGCCATGGGGCATATGGGTTATTTCCGCTCGGCTGCGCAGCGCCTGTGGGATGAGACCCTGGACTGGTTTGCCGGATTGCAGAACGCGCGCCGGGCAGCCTGAAAACAGCACCCGGGCATGCCCCTAAGCAAGGGGGCACCGCGCGCACCAACCCTGCGCTCAACCGCGGTGCGCACGGCGCACCCGAAAGCTCTGGCCCTCTCGGTTCAAGGGCAGGGACTGAGCGCACTCCGCGCCCGGGATAGAAATATTAAAGAGGCAGAAAAAAGAAAACCCCGCGATTGCGGGGCCTTTGC
>OGCL01001638.1_pt1 | contig 18099 bp, 16 predicted proteins | sample 1570041 | NCBI WGS metagenome assembly OGCL01 (sample SAMN06266162, study PRJEB24511) | hot springs metagenome | isolation source: Hot spring water | place: South Africa: Limpopo | collected 2015-06-22
GCTCACATCGGCGCAGCCGATGTGAAGTGAAGCGGCCGGAGCCCACACCGCGCAACACAGCCGATGGCCCACCGCAGCAGTTTTTCAACAGCCTGTTAAGATAAACAATGTTTGCCAAGCTCCTCCCCGAACACGCAATCCAACACGACTGGAAACCGAGCATGAATTTCAGCATCGAGTGCGAAGAAGAAATCGATGGCCGCTGGATCGCCGAGATCCCCGAGCTTCCGGGGGTGCTGTGCTATGGCCAGACCGCCGAGGAAGCGATGGCAAAGGCCGAAGTGCTCGCACTTCGCACCATGGCCGAACGACTGGAGCAGAATGAGCTGCGTCCCGTCGAAATCAGGATCTACATCCCCCTCGCCGCATGAGTCAATGGCCGTCCATCAAGGCCAGACAATTGCTTGCGGCGCTCTATGGCCTGGGCTGGAAGCTCAAGCGGCAATCGGGCTCGCATCGAACCCTCTGCCGTGAAGGCTGGCCCGACGTGGTATTCGCATTCCACGACGTCGAGGAAATCGGCCCCCGCATGCTGGCCCGCATCGCCAAACACACCGGCCTCAGCCCCGAGGATCTGTAACTCCTGCAAACTTCCCTCCGGCAAATTCCCGGTTCCGCCGGCGCGACGGCGATGCTATGCTGGTCGGTCCGACAGCCCATCGCCCGTATCATGCAATCCATCCCATTCGATCCCCGCAACGAACTGGAACAGCTCCTCGCCCAGACCCTGAGCGGGGAGATGGATGCGGAGGCATTCGCCCACCGCCTGCTCGACCTGTCCGTATTCATGCCGGTGAAGGATGAGCGCCACCAGATCGCCGGCTTCCAGACTTCCACCCGCGCCGAGCCCCTGGTGCTGGAGGACTACGACGGCAACCGTGCCCTCATCGTGTTCTCGGCACCGGAGCGTGCCAAGGAGTTCATGACCGCGTTTCCCGACTACAGGGGCGGCCTGCTCACCGAGTTTGCCTGGATCCTGCGCCGCATGGCCGCCGACATGAGCATCGCGCTCAACCCCGGCATGGAGGCCGGATTCGACTTCGACCCGGGCATGATCGCCATGCTGGTCGCACTCCTGCCCGAGCAGGACGTCGGCGCGCCGCAATGACCGGCCCGGCATGAACCCGCCCCACGCCTTCGCCCGTCCCGATCGCACCCGCGCCCTGCCGCCGGTGGGCGCGCCCTATTCGCCGCAACACACGCGTTACGATGAAGGCGCGCTCTATCGCTACCGCGACGGCGCGCACCAGCTCAGCCTGTTCTGGCCCGCGCCCAGCGCCGCCGAGATCGCCGGGCTCGCCACGGCGGCCGTGGAATTCGCACTCTACAGCGCCGATGCCGCGGCCTTCCTGCTCTACCGGGTGGCGGGGGTGTGCGAATGGTCGGACGTGGCATTCAACATCCACCTCGTGCCCGAGGCCGAGCGCGAGCTGCCCGAGGAGCCGACCGGCGAGCGGGCCCGCTTCATCCTCACCCTGGTCAACGCCGACGATGGCCTCGTCAAGGCCCGCCGTCTGGTCTCGCTCGACAAGGTGATGACCCAGGCGATCCGCCATGTCATGCGCGAACAACTGGCCCAGCCCTTCGACCGTGCCGCATACGACCGCGCCGTAATCGCCGCGCATGGCCGCTACCCCGACGGCGACGCCATGGCGGCGGCGGCGGAATTCATGGAAGCGGCACTGGGTTGACCCTGCACTGCTGATGCTCGCCGCCCCGCTCCGTTCCGAACTCGCCGCCGTGCTCGGCGGCGAACGTCTCATCGACGACCCCATGAGCCTCGCCCTCTACGCCAGCGACGAAACGCCGCGCGCATGCACCCCGGCGGCGGTGGCCTTCCCCATGAGCCACGCCGAGGTGGCGGCCCTCGTCCGCATCGCCCACCGCGAGGGCCTGCCGCTGGTGCCGCGCGGCGCCGGCTCGGGCAACGTCGGCGGCGCCCTGCCGGCACCGGGCAGCCTGGTGGTGAGCTTCGAGTGCATGCAGCGGGTGCTTGAATTCAGGCCCGAGGACCGCTACATCGTCGTCGAACCCGGGGTCATCACCGAGGAAATCGACCGCATCGCCCGCAGCGCCGGTCTCATGTACGCGCCCGACCCCGGTTCCGGCGCCTACTGCCGTATCGGCGGCAACCTCGCCATGAACGCCGCCGGCCCCCGCTGCGTCAAGTACGGCGCCACCCGCGACCATGTGCTGGGCCTGCGCGCGGTCACCGGCGACGGCCGCGAGATCCGCGCCGGCAGCCGCACCAGCAAGTACGCCACCGGATACGACCTCACGCATCTATTGGTCGGCTCCGAGGGCACCCTGGCCCTCATCACCGAGGCCACCCTGCGTCTGGTGCCGGCCATGGAGCAGATCGTCACCCTGCGCCTGTGTTTTGCATCCAACCGCGCCGCATGCGAGGCGGTGCAGCGGGTGATGCGCCAGCCGGTGCTGCCCTGCGCCCTTGAATTCATGGACCGCCGCTCGATCGAGGCGCTGCGCGAATACGGCGGCGCCGAGCACCTGCCGCCCGGCACCGAGGCGGTGCTGATGCTGGAGGCCGACGGCGACGCGGACGAGGCGCCGCGCCGTCTGGCCGCGCTGGAGGCGGCCTGTCGCGGCGCGGGACTGATCGAGGCGCAGAGCGGTTTTTCGGCCGCCGAAATCGCCCGCCTGTGGACCGCGCGCAAATCGCTCTCGCACGCGGTGAAAAAGATCGCCCCGCTCAAGATCAACGAGGACGTGGTGGTGCCGGTCTCGCGCCTGGCCGAACTGGTCGATGCCATCGATGCGCTCGGCCACCGCCACGACCTGCCCCTGGTGACCTTCGGCCATGCGGGCAACGGCAACCTGCACGTCAACCTCATGGTCCACCCCGACGACGCCGGGGAGATGGCGCGCGCCGCCGCATGCCGGCGCGCCCTCATCGAAACCGTGCTGGCGCTGTCCGGCAGCCTGTCCGGCGAGCACGGCATCGGCAGCGAGAAACGCCGTTTCGTCGAACTTGAAATCGACCCCGCCAGCCTCGACCTGATGCACCAGCTCAAGGCCGTGTTCGACCCGCGCGGCATCCTCAATCCGGGCAAGAAACTGCCCGACCCGGCCGGCCTGTGATGCCGATGGACCGCAACACGGCGCATCCGGGCTACGCGGCTGAACCCGTTTGATCCCCGCCATTCCCCTCGCCGGCGGAATGGCCTATGCTTCGCCTGTCGCCCGCGCGCCCGCCCCGAATCCCGGCATGCAAACCAATCCAGCCACAATCCTGATCGTCGACGACAACCCGAACAACCTGCGGGTTCTGGAAGGCATCCTGCAATCCACCGGCTATGCGGTGCGCGCCGCGCTCAATGGCGAGACCGCCCTGCGCGCCGCCGTGGCGGCCCGGCCGGAACTGATCCTGCTCGACATCCGCATGCCGCAGATGGACGGCTTCGAGGTCTGCCGCCAGCTCAAGACCATGCCGGAGACCCGCGAAGTGCCGGTGATCTTCATCAGCGCCCTGCAGGAGGTGGACGACAAGCTGCGCGCATTCAAGGCCGGAGGGGTCGATTACATCGTCAAGCCATTCCAGGCCGAGGAGGTGCTCACCCGCGCCCGCACCCACATCGAGCTGGCCCTTTCGCGCCGCGCCCTGGCGGAGAGCAACCAGCGCCTGGAGCAGCAGGTCGAGGCGCGCACCCATGAGCTGTCCGAGGCCAACGTCCGCCTGCGCCGGGCGATGCAGGAGGAGCGCGCACTGCGCGAACTGCTCACCCTGTCGCACAACCGCTTCGCCGAACAGGACTACCCGCGCCAGGCCCTGCAACTCCTGATCGAACAACTCGACTGGCGCCCCCCCGAGATCTGCCCCGCGCTCCTGCTCAACCGCAGCCGCCAGGGTGACGACCACCTCGAACTGATCATGCCGGTGTCGGCTGCGCCCGACCAGGAATGGATTCGCCAGGCCACCTGCCGCTTCACCGACATCGAGACCTGGGCCCGGGACGACGGCGCCATATTCGAGACCTTCAACGCCAGCTTCCCGCTCGACGAACACAGCTTCACCCGCTGTTACCCGCTCATGTCGGGCCGCAATGTGCTGGGCCTGCTGTTCACCCATTGCGAGGACCCCGCCCAGGCGCCCGCCAACATGGACGAGCTCGGTCGCCAGGTTGCCAACGTGGTCGGCATGGGCCTGGCCCGCCGCCTCGACGACGAGCGCCTCGCCTGGCAGGCCTATCACGACGCGCTGACCGGCCTGCCCAACCGTCGCCAGCTGGAAGAGAAGCTCGGCCGCGAGATCGAGACCGCGCGCGCGCGCCAGCTCCCCTTCGGCCTGATGCTGATCGACCTGGATCATTTCAAGCTGCTCAACGAGGCCATGGGCCACAACATCGGCGACCAGCTCCTGGTCGAGCTGGCCCGCCGCCTGCGCGAGGTCATGCGCGCCGGCGACACCCTGTTCCGCTGGGGCGGCGACGAATTCGTGGCGCTGCTGCCCGACATCGCCACGCACGAGGACGAGGCCGTCGAGCTGCTGCGCGCCATCGCCACGGAGATGAGCCAGGTCATCACCGCCCCCATCCGTCACGGCGACCAGGAATCGCATCTGCAGGCCAGCATCGGCATCGCGCTCTATCCCAACGACGGCGCCACCCCGGACGAGCTGCTCAAGCACCTCGATCTCGCCATGCACCGCGCCAAGGAGTCCGGCCGCAACACCGTGCATTTCTTCCGTCCCGAGATGCAGGGCGAGGCGGAACGCCGGGTGCGCCTGGAAAAGGAACTGCGCCAGGCCATCGCCGCCGAACAGTTCGTGCTGCACCTGCAAGCCCAGGTCGACAATGACGGTGTGCTGGTCGGCGCCGAGGCCCTCATCCGCTGGCAGCACCCGGAACGCGGCATGGTGCCGCCCGGCCTGTTCATCCCCCTGGCCGAGGAGACCGGCCTCATCCAGCCGATGGGCGAATGGGTGCTGGCCAGCGCCTGCCGGCAGTTGCGCGCCTGGGCCGACATCCCGGCGGCGCGCAACATATGCCTCGCGGTCAATATCAGCGCCCGCCAGTTCCACCAGCCCAACTTCGTCGAACGGGTCCAGCGCGAGCTGGAGGCCTCCGGCGCCCGCGCCAGCCAGCTCGAACTGGAAGTGACCGAGAGCCTGCTGCTCGACGACATCGACAGCGCCGTGCGCAAGATGGATGCCTTGCGCGAGCTGGGCATCCACTTCTCGGTGGACGACTTCGGCACCGGCTACTCCTCGCTCGCCTACCTCAAGCGGCTGCCGGTGGACCAGCTCAAGATCGACCAGTCCTTCGTCCGCAACGCACACCACGACAGCCGCAATGCCGCCATCGTCCGCACCATCATCTCGCTCGCCAAGAATCTCGGCATGAAGACCCTGGCCGAGGGCGTCGAGGCGCATGACGAGCTGGCGTTCCTGCGCGGCGCCGGCTGCGACCATTACCAGGGCTACCATTTCGGCCGGCCGGAGCCGCTCGCCGAATTCGGTACGAACTGGCTCGCCCTACCCGGGAACGACTGAGGCGCGACCATGTTCGCGGCCCTCACCCGTCTGCGACGGGGCTTCGGCATCCTCCCCGCCCTCGCGCTGGCCCTGCTGCTCACCGCCTGCGGCGCGCCCGAGCCGCCGCTCAGGGTCGGCACCAATGACTGGATCGGCTACGAGCCCCTCTACCTCGCCCGGGCGCTCGGCCATTACCAGGGCAGCCCCATCCAGCTCGTCGAGATGAACAACACCACCGAGGTCATCGCCGCGCTACGCGCCGGTCGCCTCGATGTCGCCGCCACCACGCTCGACGAGGCCCTCGCCCTGCGCCATTCCGGCATGGACGTACGCATCATCCTGCTCATGGACGCATCGCGCGGCGGCGATGCCGTGCTCGCCCGGCCCGGGATCGACAGCCTCGCCGCGCTCGCCGGTCGCCGCATCGGCGTCGAACAAACCGGGGTGGGCGCGGTGATGCTGGCCAGCGCGCTCGCCGCCGGCGGGCTGACTGTCGCCGACGTGGAGATCGTGCCGCTCACATTCGACCTGCATTACCCGGCATTCAAGGCCGGCGAGATCGATGCGGTGGTCACCTTCGACCCCAGCCGCGCCCGACTCCTCCAGGAAGGCGCCCGCCTGCTCTACGACAGCCGCGCCATCCCCAACCTGATCATCGACATCCTGGTGGCGCCGCCGGCGGTCGCCGAGAAGCGCGGCGCGGCGCTCAGGACCCTGCTCGCCGGTCATTTCGCCGCAGTGCGCCACCTGCGCGACGCCCCCGTCGACGCGGCGCGCCGCATGACCACCCGCCAGCGACAGGAACCCGCCGCGATCCTGAAAAGCCTCGAAGGCATCCACATCCACAGCCTGGCCGAGAATCAGGCCCTGCTCTCCGGCGAGCCCGCCCACATCGTCCGCGATGCGCGCGAGATCGGCCGCGCCATGATCGAATACGGCCTGCTGCCCGCAGACAGCGATCTTGCGCGCCTCACCACCGGCCTTGTCGACCCGCGCGGGCTGCCCGCCACCCAGCCATGAGCGCGCCCGCCCACCCGCCCCGCAGCTGGCGGCTGCAACGCTGGCTGATCATCCTGATCCTGCTCGGGGTCGGCCTGCTGCTGCTGGCCGACCGCATCTACGAGGCCGGCGTGATCCAGGCCCGACACATCGAGACCGACCACCGCGAGCGGGTGCGCGAGCTGGCCTACAACTTTTCCCGCACCTTGAGCCACACCCTGCGCCGCGGCGACCTGGAGGCGGTGCAGCGCGAGTTCAAGACCCGCGCCGACATCCTCCACCTCAACTATATGCTGCTTACCGACGCCGACGGCCGCATCGTCGCCGCCACCCTTTCGCACCTGATCGGCCTGCCCATCGACAAACTGCTGCCCGGACTGGAGTTCGAGGCGGTCTCGCCGCATACCTGGCTCTCGCCCACGCGCGACCGGGTGCTCGCCTACGCCCGGGTCGACCTGCCGCCCGCCGCCGATGCGCTGCGCGAGATCAAACCGGGCTGGCTGTTCATCGACTACGACCTTGCCCAGATCAAGGCCGAGGCCCTGCAGCATGCCTTCGCGCCCGCCAACCTGATGCGCTGGGCGCTCGGCTTTGCGCTCATCGCCGTCCTCATTTATTACCTGCTCTCACGCATGGTGCTGCAGCCGGTGTTCCACCTCCGCCAGATGGCCGCACGGTTCGGCAACGGTGACTGGGACGCACGCGCCCGCCTACCCGGCCAGGGCGAGCTGGCCGAGCTCGGCCGCGCATTCGACACCATGGCCGGGCAGCTCGCCCTAGACCGTAAAACCCTCCAGCGCAGCGAGCTGTACAACAAGCTCTTGTTCGAAAGCCAGCGCACCGCGCTGGTGGTGATGGACGCCAAGACTGGCCGATTCCTCGACTGCAACCCGGCCGCGGTGGCCATCTACGGCCACCGCACGCGGAGCGAGGTGATAGGGCTCACCCCGCTCGACGTATCCACGCCCACCCAGTACGACGGCCGAACGTCCAGCGAGCTGGCGGCGGACTACATCGCCCGCTGCCGTGCGCAGGGCGAGGCCGAGTTCGAGTGGCGTCACCGTCGCCCCAATGGCGAGGTCTGGGACGCCGCGGTGCATCTGATGGGTTTCGAGCTGGATGGCATGCCACTCATCCTGTGCAGCCTGCGCGACATCACCGAGGCCAAGCGCACCGCCGCCGCCCTGGCCCGCAGCGAGGCTGCCTGGACCCAGACCATGAACAGCCTCAGGGACGCGGTCTACGTGCTCGACACCGGCCGCCGCCTGGTACGCGCCAACCTGGCCTTTTACCGCATGTGCGGCCTCAGCCCGGAGGAGGCCATCGGCCGCCACATCGTCGAGCTGGTCCACCCGCATGGCGAACCCGTGCCCTGCCCGGTCTGTCGCGCCCAGGAGGAACGCCGCGAGGCCATCGTCACCCTGGAGGCGGACCACCCCCACAACCCGGTCGGCCGGCCGCTCGAGGTCTCGATCAACCTCATACGCGGCCCCGAGGGCGAGCACACCGGCTTCCTCATCGACCTGCACGACCTCAGCCACGCCCGCGCCATGCAACACGCCCTGGCCGAGAGCGAGGCCAAATACCGCAGCCTGATCGAAAACCTGCCCGGCACGGCCTTCGTATGCCGCTTGGACGACGACTGGACGATGGAGTATCTGAGCGCGGGGATCGAGGATCTGACCGGCTATGCGGCCGAGGCCCTGATCGACAACCGCGACAAGAGCTTCGCCAGCCTGATCCACCCCGACGACCGCGCCCGGGTAAGCCAGATCGTCTCCGCCAGCGTCTGCGCCAAGCAACCCTATGTGCTGGAGTACCGCATCCTGCGCGCCGACGGCGGAACCGGCTGGCTGTGGGAGCGGGGCAGCGCCATCCCCGACGCCGACACGCCGCGCCTGCATGGGGTGCTGTTTGACATCACCGACCGCAAGCTGGCGGAAGAAGAACTGGAGCGCCACCGCGACCACCTCGAACGGCTGGTCGGCGAGCGCACCGCCGACCTCGAACAGGCGCGCGACGTCGCAGAGGCCGCAAACCGCGCCAAGAGCGTCTTCCTCGCCAACATGAGCCACGAGCTCAGAACTCCACTCAACGCCATCCTCGGCTTCGCCCAGATCATGGCCGATGCCCCAAACCTCGATCCCGAGCAGCGCAAGAACCTCAACACCATCAACAAGAGCGGTCAGCATCTGCTCGCGCTCATCAACGACGTGCTGGAGATCTCCCGCATCGAGGCCGGCCGCCTCGCACTCTCGCCCCAGCCTTTCGATCTGTACGAGATGCTGGCCGCGCTCACCGAGGTGCTGGCCCTGCGTGCCCGCGACAAGGGCCTCGCCTTGCGTCTGGAGCAGGATCCCGAGCTGCCCCGTTTCCTCGCCGCCGATTACGGCAAGCTGCGCCAGATCCTGCTCAACCTGCTGTCCAACGCGGTGAAGTACACCCGCGCCGGGGAGATCGTGCTCAATGCGCGCCTGCTTGGCATGGCCGGGGAGTCGGCCGCGTTGGAGTTCGCTGTGCGCGATACCGGCATCGGCATTCCGGCGGAGGATCTCGCCCGCATCTTCCAGCCTTTCTATCAGACCGAGGCGGGGGCGGCCCAAGGCGAGGGCACCGGGCTGGGGCTGGCCATCTGTCGCGAGTATGCCCGCCTGATGCAGGGCGAGCTGTCGGCCGAGAGTGTGCCGGGCGAGGGCTCCATCTTCCGTCTGCGTCTGAGCCTGCCGCTCGCCGAGCCGGTGGCGGGCGCGGCATCCTTCGCGCAGGTCGTGCATCTGGCGCCGGGCCAGCCGCGCTATCGTGTGCTGGTGGCCGAGGACCAGCCCGACAACCAGCGCCTCATCGAGCAGTTGCTCTCCCGCGCCGGATTCACCGTCCGTTGTGTCGACAACGGCGAGGCGGCCGTCGCCGCATTCCAGGAATGGAATCCGGCATTCGTCTGGATGGACATGCGCATGCCGGGCATGGATGGCTATGCCGCCACACGCGCCATCCGCAAACTTCCCAATGGCCGCGACACGCCGATCGTCGCACTCACCGCTTCCGCATTCGCCGAGGATCGCGCCGGCATCCTCGAAGCCGGATGCAATGATGTGCTCACCAAGCCGGTCGAAGCCGGCGCGTTGTTCGCCTGCATGCACCGCCTGCTGCCGATCGAGTTCGAATACGCGCCCGTCGCGCCCACGCCGGCCCCGATCGAGGCCGCCGAGGTCGATCTGGAGCGGCTCCCGGCGGATGTCCGCCAGCGCCTCGCCGAAGCCGCGCTGATCCTCGACGCCGGAACGGTGCGCGCCATCGCCCGCGAATGCGAGGCCGAATACCCCGAAATCGCCGCGTTCATCCGCGCCGAGGTCGACCGGTACCACTTCGAACCGTTTCTGCACCCCGGCGCCTGAACCGCGGCCGGGCCACGGCTAAAAGGTATCCAACGGCGGCGCGGCATCGGGTAGCCCGGATGCCGCACAGCGGAATCCGGGGTCTCGTGCATCCTGCCCGGAGGGTCTGTCGTTGCGTGGGGCCACGACGGCTAAAGCGGCTTGCGCCGCCCCCCATCCCAACCTTCCCCCGGCAGGGGAAGGCCCCCCCTACCCTCCCCCTGCTGGTGCGAGATGTTTCACGCGGGCATCGCGCTCGCCCCCCGGCGTCGGCGTGAGATGGAGCAAGGCACGATGCTCACCCCACTCGCCGGATTCGATCTGGAAGCGGGCGCGGGCGGCGCTTGCAACCTGGATGCGGTAGGCATGTTCCGCGGGCATCCCGAGTACGTAGGCGATGGCCATGCGGATCGCCCCGGCATGCGCCACCACCAGAGGGTGGCCGCCCACATGCCCGGCCAGCACGGTCTCGAACGCATCGGCGATGCGGGCATGGAATGCGGCGAGCGGCTCCGCTCCGGCCGGACGACAGCCGACCGGATCGCGCTTGAATGCCCGCACCGCGCCCGGGGTCGCGGCCTCGATCTCGGCCGCGGTACGCCCCTCCCACACGCCGAAGCCGACCTCCATCCAGCGCGGATCGAAACGCAGCGGCAGGTCGTTCTCAGCGGCCAGAGCCTCGGCGAATGCGCGGCAACGGGCCAGGGGTGAGCTGACGATGGCCGTCCACGGCCGTTCGCCCGCAGTCGCCGCGCGCATCTCGGCCCAGCCGCGTTCGGACAGCGGGTCGTCGATCTGCCCCCGGTAGCGGCGCCCGCCCACCGGCTCACCGTGGCGCAGGATGTCGATGCGGGTAAGGCTCGGGGTCATGGACGGCTCAGCCGACGATATCCACCACCTCGCGCGCCAAGGCGTCCACCTCCAGGCTGGCGATGGCGGCGCGGCTGCCGAGGCGGGCGAGGCTGCCGCCGAGCGCGGCGGCCTGGCGGTAGGCGGTGCGCTGCTTGAGCTGGGCGGCGAGCATGGGGATGCCGAATTCGGGCAGCAGGGCCAGCACCTCGCGCGCCAGCACAGTCTGCGGCTGGGCTTGGTTGACGACGATGCGGGCGATGAGGCCGGGATTGCGTTCACGCGCGTCCTGGATGGCGTCGCGGATGCGCAGCGAGGCCCACAGGTCGAGCGGCGAGGGGATCACCGGCACCAGAGCGAGGTGGGCGAGCCGCAAGGCGCTGCCGATGACCGGCGCGGTGGCCGCCGGCGGGCTGTCGATGACGATGTAGTCGAAATCGTCGAGACGCTTTTTCAGGTGCTTGTGCAGCTTGCCTTCCTCGCCTGACAGATCCTCGACCCGGGCCGGGAAACCCTCGCCGGCGCTGGCCCAGCGGGCGGCGGTGTTCTGCGGATCGGCGTCGGCCACCAGCACGGCGTGGCCCGCGTCCGCCAGGCGGCCGGCGAGGAGCATCGCCAGGGTGGTCTTGCCGGCGCCCCCCTTCTGGTTGACCACGGCGATGACGCGGGCGCTCACCGTGTATCCCCTTGCATGGGGTCGAACAATGACGCGATACAGTGTTTCATCTTCTTGCGTGAAAAAGGAGGGAGGCTATCAGAGCATGGCTTCGCCATGCCACCCCAAGGGCGACAATCCTCTGGACAGTGCGCCTTCCCGCAGCGCATCGAGGAACTCGACCGGGCCGGCCGCATACAGGTCGCTCTGGCTCAGATCGGCGCAATTGGCCAGGATCGCGGTCACCGTCGCCGCCACGCCGGGTTCGGCGGAGAGGGGGTGATAGCTGAAGTTGTCCAGCGCATCGGCCCAGGAGCGGCACAGGTTGTCGCGGTACTGGCCGACTTCGGTCGCCGCCCAGTACAGATGCATGCTTTCCGAAACCTCCAGCGACATGGCGTGCTGGATCAGGCTCTGGATGGGGGCGAATCCCTCCTCCCAGGCGACGAACAGGGCCGGCCGGCGTGAATCGAGCCTGAACACGTTGCGTCCGTGCGGGCCGACGACCCGCACCGTATCCTCCTTGCGCAGATCCCCGAACACATGCCGGGCGAAAGGCTGGTTGTCGCGCCGGATGTGGAAGCTGAGCTGGCGATCCTCGCAGGGACAGTTGGCGATGTAATGCTCGGCCGTGTGACCGGCCACCTCCAGGGTGACCGACTGGCCGGCGAGAAAACGCAGACGCTGGCTGCGCGGCGTAGTCAGGTTGAGGATGCGCATCCGCTCGCCGACCGCTTCCAGACCTCGCACCCGGGTCGTGATGCGCTGCTCGGGAATGTCCTCGGCCCCCATCACCGCAGCCTCGATGACCAGATCGCTCACCGCCGTGCAGGAGCACATGAGGAATGCGCCGCCGGACTTGTCCGCCTCGCTGAACACGAAATCATGCGGATGCACCTTCTTCACCTGGCCGGACAGCAGGCGCGCCCGGCATTCTCCGCAGTTGCCGTTGCTGCATCCGTAGTTGAGCGGCACGCCGGCGCGCAGGGCGGCCTCCAGCAGGGTGTCGTTGCCCTCGACGAAAAACTCGTGCCCGGAAGGTTCGACCCGCACATGCGCCGACATCACCCGCATCACGCTTTCCTCGGCGAGCAGGGCACGGCAGCGCTCGGCCTCCTTGGGGACATCGTCGACCTGACGCCGCAACTGGCGACGCAGCTCGATCAGCCGGCTCGCATCCGCGCCCTCCTCCGCGAGTTCGGCCAGCCGTGCCTCGACCCAGTGCATGATCTGGTGGTAATGGATGAGCATGGACTTGGCCGAGGCGAATTCCCGCCCCAGCTCGTACAGACGCTCGGCCAGAACCTCCTTGTCCGGCAACACCCGCTCCATGATGCGCTTGCCGAAGGCCTTGGCCTTGATCTCCTCGACCCGCCGGTATTCGCCGTCGTCCTCCCAGCGCACATCGGGAAACACCCGCAACAGCTCGGTCAGCTCGACCTGGCCGTCCTGGGTGACGAGCTCGCCATTCTTGATCTTTTGCTGCAGCTGGCCGCGCGAGCAGCCGACCAGGCGGGCGATGCGGGACAGCGGGATGCAATGCGACATGAAGGGCTCCCGGAAAGAGCTTTGGTGAAGCCATGCTAGCCCAAAGCCGGGGCGCTGAGTAGCTCGCCCATGGACTTCCAGCGGGTCGACGGGGTAGGCTGCCGCATGCCCCGCATCCTCGACCGCCTCCCCGACCCCGGCGTGGTGGGCCTGCTCGCTTCGCGCCTGAAGGAGGCCCACCACCGCCCCGTGCTCGCATTCGCTGCCGCCGGTGACGGTCTGGTGCGCGGCTCCGGCCGTTCCATCCGCGGCCTGCACCTGCGCGACGCGCTCGACTGCATCGACAAGCGCGAACCCGGCCTGATCCGGCAATTCGGCGGCCACGCCATGGCCGCCGGACTCACCCTGCTCGAATCCGACCTGCCCCGCCTGGCCGCAGCGTTCGAGACCGTGGCACGGGAACGGCTCAGCGCCGCCGACCTGGAACGCGAGATCGTCACCGATGGCGAACTCGCCGCGCACGAATTCGGAGCGAAAAATGCCCGCCTGCTGCGCGACGCGGTATGGGGCCAGGGCTTCCCCGCACCGCTGTTCCGGGGCGAATTCACGGTCAAGGCGCAGCAAGCCGTGGCCGAACGCCACCGCCGCCTGCAACTTTCCGGCCCGCACGGGACGGCGCGCGCCATGCTGTTCAACCAGGCCGAACCGCTGCCGACCCGGATCGAGGCCATCTACCGGCTCGACCTCGACGAATGGAACGGCCGCCGCGAGGCGCGCCTGATCGTCGAACACTGGCAGACGCTTTGAACCTAAAAACCGCAGTTGACCGCTGATTTGGTCCCGCAACAGATTGTAACGATCCCTGAACTCGGTTACGACCTGCCGAACTTCTTCGAGGTTGAGGAAGAGGCGACTGTGGATGGCCTGCTCCTTCAACATAGGGGCAGCCTAGCATGACCGACCCGACCGCCAAGATACGCATTGCTGCCTGGCGCGATGCGGTCAAGATCGTCGCGGCGCTCGACGGCATCGAATACCATGCGGTCTTCGAGCTGCTGCCCAAGCGCCGCATGTTGTCCCTCAAAACGCTATGGAAAGGAGGCCGTCCCCCCGTCATACGTCCGTAACGCTTCGCGGTATGCGCGCGACGACGGGATGCAATCGGCCTCCACCGCCCAAATATAGACCATGATCCGCATCGAAATCGACGACCGGGAAGTGCAGACGCGCTCGTGCGTGGAATCTGTTTCGCGGCGCCCAGCCTTCGGAGATCGACGGGATAAACGCGCAGTTGCTGATGCCCGTCCGTAGCGATGTTACCCTTTCTATTGCCCTTACTAAAGGGTAATTACCCTTACTTTGGCTACGGCCGCTGCGCTTATCGTGAAAGTCGCGTAGCCGACTCACCACACTCCCCTCCCCCTCGGGGGGAGGGGCGGGGAGAGAGGGAACGGACACGGCGACATTCATGCTCTGGGGTGGCCGTCGCCATGTCCGTTAACTTTGCCATAGGCAAAGTTAGCCTTCGCCGAAACTTCGTTTTCGCCACTTCGCCGCCGGCCCGCGCCCCTGGCACTCGATCTTGCCAGCCGCCTGCTGTTCGCGCAGCACCCGGCGAACCATGTCGCGACTGACGCCCGGGCAGCGCAGTTCCAGTTGCGCGACGGAAAATTCCCCGGCGAACTGTTCGATGGCCGAGTTCACCTGATCGGTCTTCGCGCCACGCGGCGCCTTGGTTTCGCCAACCCGCTCGGCAAACTCCTTGTAGGCCGTCTTCAGGATGAACAGCACGTAGTTGATGTAAGGCCAGGGATCGTGCTTGCCCTCGTGCCAGCCCTGCGAGCTCGTCTCCAGTGTCTCGTAGTAGCGATCCTTGTTCTGCTCGACCAGGCGCTCCAGGCTGATGTACCGGCCCACCTCGTAACCCAGCTGGTAGCTTTGCAGCAGCCAGAGCAGGCGCGACACCCGGCCGTTGCCATCCCGGAAGGGATGGATGCACAGGAAGTCGAGATTGAAGGCCGCCAGCGCAATCAGCGGCGGCACCCAGCCCTCATCCAGGCAGCGGCGCCAATCAAGCACCAGGTCGGCCATGCGCGCCGGAGTCTCCAATGCCGGTACGGTGCGAAACCTTACCCGCTCGCGGCCATCCGGATAGCGCTCGATGATGTCGCCATCCTTTTCCTTGTACTGTCCGGCATCCCAAATCTGTCCACGGGTCAGGGCGTGCAGTCGCTTGATCGCCTGCTCGTCGAGCGCAATGCCCGCTGCCTCGGCGTGAATCCAGGCCAGCGCATCACGATAGCCGCGCACCTCTTCCTCGTCGCGGTCGCGGAACAGGGGCTTCGGCGAAACAAGAATGTCGCGCACCCTTGCCGGATCGACCGACACGCCTTCAATGCGGTTCGACGACACGGCGCTTTCAATCATCGCGTGCTCGCGCAGTGCCTTCAGTCGTTGCGGCGATTGGCGTGTGTAAAGCGCCTGCTTGCCGCGAAACTCGCCGAGGTCGGAGAGGTACCAGGCTGTCGATGCCGGGAGGGAAACCGGCTGTGTGGCAAATCGAGTGAGCGTACCCATTTATCGTGAAAGTCGCGCAGCCGGCTCACGACGCCCCCCTCCCCCTCGGGGGGAGGGGCCGGGGGAGAGGGAACGGACACGGCGACATTCATGCTCTGGGGTAGCCGTCGCCATGTCCGTTAGTGCAGCGTAGGCGATCCGCTGCTCGCCCCGCAGCATTTCTTGTATTTCTTTCCGCTGCCGCACGGGCAGGGATCGTTGCGGCCGACCTTCGGCGTCGCACGGGTCGCTGGCGTGCGCGGCTGCCCGAGGTGAAAGTCATCAACGAGCAGTCTCGCCGGCTGGCTGGCCCGCCGCTCCTTCCAGAAGGCGTGGATTTCGACCAGGGCAGGCCCCACCGCTTCCATCCAGCGATCGGCATCGCCCGCCTTGCGTGTGAACTCGAGGCCATCATCGGTGCCGAGGCGCAGGAACGGGGTTGCCAACTGCGGCTTGCCCGCCCACAACAAGCTCCAGGCATCCTCATTGAACCGCGTCCCGAGCAAGAAGCCCTCGCACCACTCGGCGGCGCCCCGGTGCGCCTCCCGCCGGTAGATGGGCTCGAACGAGGGGGGATCGTCCATGAAGGCGCGCGCAATGCCGTTCATGAAACGCATCAGCAGAAACATGATCCGGTTGGCTTGGTCGAGATTGTCGAAGGCCGCCTCTGCGCAGCCTTCCTCCCGATCCCATACCCACGGCAGCCAGCGCGAGGGCAACACGGCCTGCGGGCCGATGACGATGGCGGTGAGATAGCCCTCCAGCGTGGTCACGCCCATCGACCTTTCCTCCAGTTCTGGCGAGGCGAGGAAATCGTCGAGTTCATCGAGCTCGGCAGGAGAAATGGGATGATTCAGATTGCTCATCGCGTCATGTCCCCATCTTGGCAAAAAAAGATTATCCAGCCGTGGGTTGCTGGCCTTCAGAGGGAACTCGATGAATGGATTTCTGAACAAAAAGGCCTCGAAGCTATCTCGCTGCTCTTTCTCTCAGTACTGACCCCTGATCTGATCGCAAAGCCACAACACCGTGCACACGATCAGCCTCGCCGCCAGGTTTGGCTTTTACCAGCATATCCCCCTTACCCAACAGGTCTTCGGCGCCAGTTTCGTCGAGAATAATTGTGGACTCGGTGCCACGTTGCACGGTAAGCGCGATACGTGCTGGGATATTGCTGCGGATGAGGCCAGAAAACGTTTTCGCGTCAGGGCGCTGTGTGGCCAATATCAAGTGGATGCCAGCAGCACGGGCCTTTTGCGCCAGCCTGACAATGTGATCCTCGATATCCCTGTCTTGTAGAACGAGGTCGGCGAGTTCCTCAATGAAGACGGCGATATAAGGCAGTGCCATTCCACGTTTACGCGCTTCGATAATGTTGGTAACACCAGCCGACATGAATCGTTGATAGCGGGAATCCATCTCCGCCACAAGTTCAAGAATCCGCTCACGTGCCATCGAAATATCGACTGCGACAGCGCCACCGTAAAGGTAATCACTGCCCTCATAAACTGAGAACTCGACCTGCTTCGGGTCGATCAGTGCTAGTTGAAGCAGCGCAGGTGGAAGGCGAAGGATCAGGGACAGGATAAGCGAATGCAGGCAAACACTCTTGCCGCTGCCGGTAGTTCCGCCCACCAGCAGATGTGGCGCAGACGCCAAGTCAAAAGAGTATGGGATACCTAGCACATCGACGCCAGGAAAGACGATTAATTTATCCTCATCGACCGGCGTAGAGGTTACCCACTCGCGCAGGCGTGCGAATGGCACCGGCTGCCAGGTACTTTCCGGGCGTGGAACATCAAGACTAATAGTCTTAGCCTCATCACCGGGACCGAGTGTCGGTTTGGCTTTTTGTAGGTTGAGTACCAAACTCAGCCTATCCATGCCTTTTTCCAGCTTCGGCTTCTGGTTTACATCTGCAAGATAGACCTTATAACGCGTCACGCGGGGACCGTGGGTGAAGCCGCGGACTTCTGCCGTCACACCAATTTCGGCAAGTGCCTTTACCAACGCTGCCGATATATCGGTCGGCTTCTCTACGGGTATGGATTCCGGGTTCTTCGTGGCTTTGTTCGGCGCATCGTCGGGCAGTTCCGCGCGTCTGACAATGAGGGTTTCAATGAATTTGTCAAAGTCGCCAGAGGCACCTTGCCAGTCCTGCAACAGTAGTGTTGCACCACGGTGCCAGTGCTTTCTGACTGACGCCCTAAAGGCGTCCATTGAATCCACGGGGTCAAGCCCGTGCCGACGAGCATGGGTGACGATCAAGCCGATCCAGACACCAATGTCCTCCTGCGTAAAAAGGGAGGCAGCAGGAATCTCCAGCCCCTTTGCATCAATCCCATCGCCAGAGAATGCGCCAAGGGCCAATGAACGGCCAATAGCCAAGCGAGCCACATTAGCCTTGGTCGATAGACCCAGATTGCCCATTAGAGCAACCGTGATCTTGTCTGCCTCGGCACTTGTGCGAAAGCGAGAATTGAGAACTTGTTGGATATTCAGCTCGCTCATCGACGCCCCCTCGCAAAATACTTGTCCTCTTGCGCCGTTGTGCGACCAATGCCATCGCCGACATCGACATGTTCAAGCAGGTATGTCTTTCCTACGCTGTCCTGTATGGATTTGAAGAAGTGATAATCAATTTCCTCATCCTGTGACAGCAAGATTACTTGACGGCTCTTATCGCC
>OGCL01001639.1_pt1 | contig 18084 bp, 12 predicted proteins | sample 1570041 | NCBI WGS metagenome assembly OGCL01 (sample SAMN06266162, study PRJEB24511) | hot springs metagenome | isolation source: Hot spring water | place: South Africa: Limpopo | collected 2015-06-22
TTTGTCCAATATCCCAAACCCCTCATCGCAGCCATCAATGGTCCAGCCTATGGTTTTGGTTTTACGGTCACACTCACCTGTGACATTCGCCTTGCTTCTGAAAAGGCCAAATTTAGCTGTGCGTTTGTCCGCATTGGGGTCACACCGGAATTCTGCAGCACCTATTTCCTCCCCCGGCTCATTGGATATGGTAAAGCCGCCGAACTGATCTTTACGGCGAGACCCTTCGACGCCCGAGAGGCATACGACATAGGTGCCGTAGATTACATCATTCCAGAAGACCAACTCCTGCCCGAAGCCAAGAAATTAGCAAAACAGATTGCCTCCATGCCCACCGGGGCCATTCAAAAAGCAAAAGAGTTATTGCGCCACGGTATGCATTCCACTCTCGAACAGGTGATCCAATATGAAGCCATGACCTTTCTCGATCGCATGAAGACAGAGGAACATCGAGTCGCCCTGAATCAACTCATGTCCCAGATGAAAATGACCAAGAGAAAACCAGGACGGTCTAAAAAATAGGGGGAAGACTATCATTCCTCAGTCATTGGTTTAAGTAACCTAAATAGACTTTTTTCACCTCTTTGGGAAAGATGGGAAAGGGGAGATTTTACAAAACTATTTTAAAATCCCCCTCTATCCATCTTTGCTAAAGGGGGATAGAGGAAACAAAATATGAGAGACTCAGAGCTTTCTAATTTTTTACTTGACAACGGTCATTTGTTGGTATAGGTTAATGGTCGTTCATTCATGGAATAGATCGGGCAACCTTCAGATGAATCAGGTCGGAAAGAAGGCTGGTTTTCAAAAGGCGAAGATGTTGGAGGCGGCAAGAAGGCTTTTCTGGGAAAAAGGCTACCGCGCCACCAGCATGCGTGATATTGCTGTTTCCTATGGCTGCAGACCGGCCAATATCTACAATTTCTTCTCTGATAAAGAAGAGATCCTCTTCGAAGTGCTTAGGGAGGAGATGGAGCAGATCATCAACCCCATCAAACATCTCGAGGAAGATGACGGTTCCAGCCCCATGGAGCAGTTGAGGTTTCTCATTGAATGCCATCTCAAGGTCACCCTGAGCTACCGAAGGTCTTCGAGGCTCCTTTTTGATGTCGCCCTTGACAACCTCTCTTTCGAAAAAAGAAAAACCATCATCGGCTTACGGGATGATTATGATCGAATCATTCGAACAGTGATTCGCCGGGGCATTGATAGGGGGCATTTCCCGGAGATGGATGTGAAGCTGGCTGGTTTTATGATTGCCTCAATGATCACTCGAACCCGGATCTGGTATCATCCCAAAAAAGGGGTGTCCGTCAAGGAGTTAGGGGATTTTATCTCTAAATTCTCTTTTTATGGTCTCAACGGCTCTGGGCGAAAAAGCCAGAATTGGACTGGCAGCATGGTACGTGGAGGAAAGAAAGAATGAGAACCAAAGAACAATATCTTGAGGGACTGCGCAAGATGCGTAGAAACCTCTATCTAAATGGCGAAAAGATTGCACGGGACGATGAGATCCAGATGCCCACGATCCACACCATGGGGCTGACTTTCGAATACGCTGCCAACCCGAAATACGAAGACCTTTGCACAGCTAAGTCCCACCTCACTGGAGAAAAGATCAATCGTTTCTGTCATATCCATCAGAACAAGGAGGATTTACATAAGAAACAGGACATGACCCGCCTCCTCTGTCAGGTAGCCGGAGGCTGTATCCAGCGATGTATGGGAATTGATGCAACCAATGCGATCTATAATGTATCCTATGAAGCAGACAAGCAGAACCGGGGAAACACCCAATACCACCAGAATTTTATAAAATGGCTGGAGAGATTCCAAAAAGAAGATCTGGTGGGTTGTTGCGCTCAGACGGATGTCAAGGGTGATCGGATGAAACGGCCAAGTGAGCAGAAAGACCCCGATCTCTATGTTCGTGTCGTGGAGAGAAAGAGTGATGGGATCGTCGTCCGTGGCTCAAAATTGCACATCTCCGAAGCCTCGGTGGCGGACGAAATCCTGGTGGTTCCGACTCGGGCCCTTCTGCCAGCAGAAAAGGACTGGGCAGTTGCTTTTGCCGTTCCGGCAGATTGGGAGGGGGTGAAACAGGTCGTAAGTGTTCACAACCTTCGTGATCGCCAATATTTCAAAAGGGGGTTTGCCCCGGGATATACGGATTCTTACGTCATTTTTGATAATTGCTTTGTTCCGTGGGAGCGGGTCTTTCTCTGTGGAGAGACCATACATGGCGGAGCCTGCGCGCTTCTGTTTGCCCTCTTCCATCGCCATAGCTACTCCGGTTGTAAACCGGCTTTAGGTGATTTAATGCTGGGGGCTGTTGCCTTAGCCGCAGAGTATAACGGGATTGCAAAGGCCCCTCATGTTCGGGATAAACTGGCAGAAATCATAAGGGTATCAGAATTAGGTTATGCCGCTGGATTTACGGCCTCGGAGTTAGCAAAACCCGAGCTCTATGTTCCCGGCATAGGATCCATCCCTTTTGGCCCGGGAAGCTACATCCCTCACTCCATTTATGCGAATGTGGGGCGATGCTTAACCGGTGAGGCCGTTTTTCGAGAGGCAGAAATCCTTTGTGATATCGCAGGTGGCATTCCAGCCACCTTTCCCTATGAAGGAGACTTCGTTAATCCTGAAACGAAAGACCTCCTCTATAAGTATATCACTCGCAATCCAGACGTCCATCCAGAAGATGCAGCGCAGCTTTGGCGTTACATTGGCGATATCCTCTGTTCTGCCAGCGGTGGAATTCATTTGATGGGCTCCTACCACGGAGGTGGCTCTCCGATCATGGAGGCGATCGCGATTACTTCGCAGTATGATATCGAATCGAGAAAAAAGATGGTAAAAAGGCTGGCTGGCATCCAGGATCGGCCAAAGAAATCTAAGAACGGAGGATGAAATGAGAGAAGTCGTCATTGCAGGATATTTAAGAACAGCACTGTCTCGCTCAAGGCCCAATGATCCGGCTCGTGACTGGTTTCATAAACTGAGGGCTGATGACTTGATGGCCAGGCTTCTTCCCGAATTGATCAAACGGACGGGAATTAAGCCTGAAGAGATTGATGATTTTATTTTGGGATCTGCTTATGGGGTAAGCGAGCAGTGGACTTATGGGGGCCGTCTCCCAATCTTTTTAGCCAACCTCCCCAAAGAGATCCCTTCGAAATTTGTTGACCAGCAGTGTGGATCCGGGATGGCCGCCCTCCACATCGGGATGATGGAAATCGTCACTGGGATCGCCGACATTGTAATGGTCGGTGGATTTGAGCATATGACCCGTGTTCCCATGGGAGCTCCGCTCAAGGAAAGAGGGATCGTCTCCCTCAATCCTTCTCTGTTTACAGACCCGGCATATCAGCACTGGGACATGGTCACCTCCACGAATATGGGATTGACCGCCGAGAAGCTCTTCAGCCAGACGAATTTTTCGAAGGAAGACATGGATCGCTGGGGAACCCGAGCCCATCAGTTAGCCTCCAAAGCTCAGAAGGAAGGCTTTTTTAAGGATGAAATTCTTCCCATAGAAGCCGAGCAGGCAGACGGAAAGACGCTTCTCGTAGATAAAGATCAGAATGTCCGCGACGATGCCACCCTGGAAGGGATGAAGGACCTCAAACCTGCTTTTAAACCCGACGGGGTGATTACCGCTGGGAACTCATCTCCGTTGAATGCTGGAGCCGCATCAATGATCCTGATGTCCAAAGAGACGGCAGAGAAAAAGGGAATCGAGCCTATGGCAACCATCCGCTCTATTGGGATTGCTGGAGTGGATCCTACCATCATGGGAGCAGGCCCTGTTCCAGCCAGTCGAAAAGCCCTCGAGAGGGCGGGATTACAGGTAAAGGATATTGACTACTGGGAGATCAACGAAGCGTTTGCCATTGTTGCCCTCAATTGCATTAAGGAGTTGGGGATTGATCCTGAGCGGGTCAATGTGATGGGAGGGGGCACAGCCATTGGACATGCCTTAGGAGCAACAGGCACAAGATTGGTAGGTACCCTTGCCCGTATTCTGAAAATCAAAGGCGGACGCTATGGACTTGCCAATGCTTGTGTCGGCGGCGGTCAGGGTGTGGCCACGATTATTGAGAGAGAAACATAAATCTTGGTGGAGGAGATATGAAATCGGATTACCGGTCGATACAGGTTGAACTCAATCAAGGAGTAGCCATCTTAAAATTAAACAATCCTCCTGTAAACCAGCTTTCCAAACCATTTGTAGAAGAGATGAAAGAGGCCTTCCAGTCTGCATTCAGCGACAGCGAAGTAAAGGCGATCATCCTGACAGGAACAGAAAAGAACTTCATCGCAGGCGCTGATATTACGGAAATCCAGCAGGTGAAAGACAGGAGTCTCCTGTTGCCCCTGGTGATGGAAAATAACCGATTTCTAAATTCCATCGAACAAGGCCCCAAACCGGTGATTGCGGCCATCAACGGGAATTGTCTTGGGGGAGGACTGGAAATCGCCATGGCCTGCCACTACCGGATTGCGGCCCAGGGGATTCAGGTGGGACAACCCGAGGTCCAGATCGGTTTAATCCCCGGGGCAGGCGGAACGCAGAGGCTCCCCCGCTTAGTCGGACTTCCGGACGCCCTGACCATGATTGCAACGGGTCAGCCTATTTCTGCGGAAGAAGGATTGAAGAAGGGATGTGTTGATGAGGTCGTCCCTCTCGAATCTCTCTTGGAAAAAGCCCGGGGGACCGCAGAGCAATTCATCTCTAACCAATTAAATCACAGGAATCGCATGACGAGGTTGCGCAAAGATAAACTTCCAAACTTCCTCATGAAAAAGGGAATCATCTCATTTGCCAAAAATGAGGCTGAAAAGAAAGGGAAAGGCTATATTGCGCCCTTCAAAGCCATTGAAGCCGTGGAGCGAGGCCTCTCTGATGATTTTGAGGCTGACCTGAAGATGGAAGCAGAACTCTTCTGCGATTGTGCAGTTTCAGACGTCGCCAAGAACCTGATCGGGATCTTTCTCAACACCCGGGCGGCTGGAAGGCTTCCGAGAATCAAAGGGATCGAACCACAAAAGATCAAGACCGTGGCCATGCTGGGCGGAGGAACGATGGGCTCTGGAATTACCAACCTCCTGTTGAGTAACGGATTTCATGCCATTTTGTGGGATATCAATGATGAAGCCATTCAAAAAGGGGGCGCTGCCATTCGAAAGACGTATGACTACCCGATTAAAAAAGGAAAGATGACCCAGGAAGCGTTAGATCGAATGATTCAACAACAGTTGACCACAACAACCTCTCTTGAGGCATTAGGCCAGGTTGATCTGGTCATTGAAGCTGTCTTGGAGGATATGAAGATCAAACAGGGGATATGGAAACAGTTAGAGGGTATCTGCCGACCGGAAGTCATCTTTGGTACGAATACCTCTGCGCTTCCCATAACGGAGATGGCATCCGTATTGAAAGATCCGGGACGGATGATCGGACTCCACTTTTTCAATCCTGCGGAGCGAATGCAGTTATTGGAAATCATCTGTGGTAAACAGACATCGGACCAAACCTTGGCAACCAGCGTGGCCTTTGGAAGAGCCATTCGAAAGGTTCCGATCGTCGTCAATGATGGACCTGGATTCTATGTATCGAGGCAATTGGGAGCGCTCATGGGTGAATCTGTTTTCATGGTGAGCGAAGGAGTTGAACCCGCGCGGATTGAAGAGGCTGTCCTCGATTTCGGATTGCCCATGGGACCCGCAACCCTTGGTGACCTGACGGGCCTTGACATCAACTATCACGTCATCAAAAATTTTGAAAGAAATCTCGGGGAACGATGGAAAATCTCTCCCATTTACGAAATCATCTACCAAACGGGATGTTACGGACGTAAGACCGGTGCGGGTTGGTATGATTACAGCGGGGACCAACCTGTTCCCAATCCTAAATTGCATGATAAGATCAAGCAATATCTCAAAGAGAGTGGAATAATGCCCAAAAAACTCTCCACCAAAGAGATCATAGATCGGATGCTTGCCCGGGCCATCAACGAAGCCGCACTCATGATGGAAGAGGGAATTTGCGATAGACCCCAGGATATGGACCTGGCGGTCATCTATGGAATCGGATTTCCTCCTTATCGGGGAGGCATCCTCCGGTATGCCGACGCCTGGGGCATACGAAATGTCTATGAACATCTTTTAAAGCTGGAGCAGGAACATGGTGTTCGATTCAAACCCGCCCCCCTGCTCCAAGAGATGGCTGAATCAGGACGCACTTTCTATGGAAATTAAAAGGTAAGTTTCGTCCAATGGTAACGGTGACGATGCCCATATCGTTAATAAAAAGGTTACGTTTCTCGTCACTCAATTCTTTTCACGTAACCTTAACCAATAACCGAAACGGGCTTCGTAACCGTAACCCATTTACCAGGTTTTAAGAAATCTCAAGAAAGGAGGACCTTAAGATGGAAAAGTGGAGAAAAGGTATTTTAATTCTGGTGATGGTTTTCTTATTTGCAGTATCATCTTTTTCAGTTGCCTCCGGACAGGATACGATCAAGATCGGTGTGATCGGTCCAATGAAATTTGTTCAGGGCCAGGGCCATTGGAACGGGGCGACCATGGCCGCCGAAGAGATTAATGCCAAAGGAGGAGTCCAGGTCGGTCCTAAAAAGATGAAGATTGAGTTGGTTCAGGCCGATTCGAACGAATTTCTGAGCATTACGGATGCAACCACCGCCATAGAGCGACTGATTACGAAGGATAAAGTCCACTTCATCGTGGGAGGCTTTCGAACTGAAGCGGTTCTGGCCATGCAGGACATTGCCATGGAGAACAAAAAGATCTTCATCGGTGTAGGGGCAGCCCATGATGAACTCTGTCTGCGGGTCGCTCGAAACTACAACTTCTACAAATACTGGTTTCGAGGATCCCCCTTCAACTCCACATTTCTTGGGAGAACCAGTTTTATTCACTTAGCTACGGTGGGAGCCATATTGAAGGGCTCTCTGAATATCCCCAAAGTAAAGGTAGCCATTGCTGCGGAAAAAGCGGAATGGACCGAACCCATGATCAAAGGGGGAGAAAGTGCCATCCCTGGCATGGGCATGGAAATTGTCGGTATCTGGAGACCCTCTGCGGTCGCTACAGATGTGACAGCCGAGCTATCTGCAATCCAGCGATCAGAGGCCCATATCATCTTTACGATCTTCTCCGCTTCCGTCGGCATCCCCTTTGCCAGACAGGCAGGCGAGCTGAAAATCCCAGCGGTCCAGGTGGGTATCAACGTGGAAGCCCAAAAGGATGGTTTCTGGGCAGCCACGCGGGGCATGGGAAATTATGTTGCCACCATGAATACCTATGCCCGTGGAGTTGAATCTAACGAATTGACAAAAGCTTTTGTTGATGCCTATGTGAAAAGATTCGGTGAAACCCCAACCTACACCGCGGATACCTACTCCGCTATTGTCAATAATCTTGCGCCGGTGATTGAGCAGGTCGGCACCCTCGATCCCGACAAGTTGATACCCGTAATGGAGACGCGTGTATTCAAGAGTCCTTCCGGTACAGTGGCATACACAAAGGATGCCGAAGGACGACATCTCCATGAGCTCAGATGGGGCCCGGGATTCCTGACAGCCCTGGGTGTCCAATGGCAGGATGGGGAGTTAAAAGGGTTCTGGCCCAACAAGTGGAAAGCGACTCCAGATGCTCCTGAGGTCACCTATAAGGGGATGGTCCCTTACAAGATTCCACCCTGGATGGCAGAGAAGTATAAGAAATAGGGAAATGATGAATTACCAAATTCCAAGCACCAATAACCATATAATGACCAAATTTTCCCCTCACCCTCCCCATTGTGACACAGTCCTCCAAGGGGAGAGGGCAGGTTTAAGGGAACATTGGAATTTGGTGATTGGTTATTATTTGGAGCTTGGGATTTGGTGATTGGAGATTGACGGCATATGGCTCTTCTCATTGACATCATCATGAGCGGTCTGATCAGCGGAAGTATGTTCGCTCTGCTCGCCATCGGGTTTTCACTCATCTTCGGCGTGGCCCGGATCGTAAACATTGCCCACACCGCTTTCTATATGGTCGCGGCTTACTGCATCTATTTTACAACTCATAAAATGGGGCTCCATCCCATCTGGAGTATGATGGCAGCGATTGTTCTGGTCACCCTGTTAGGCCTCATCTCCTACAAACTCTTCATCAATCCCATCCGGGAACACCATGGCGCTGTGTTGATTGCCACGATCGCTCTGGCCATGGCCTTTCAAGAGGTGATGGGGCTTATCTTCACGGGTTCCTATTTGAGTGTCCCCAAGTTGATCAAGGGGTATCATGTCATCTTAGGAGTAAAAGTCTTTTATCAGCAACTTCTAACATTTGGAGCCGCTTTATTGATCCTGGCAGGACTATGGGTCCTGTTGATGAAAACCAAATTGGGTCTGGCTGTCCGCTCAACGGCTCAGGACAGGGAAGTAGCCAACCTCATGGGGATCAATGAGGCACGTGTAGCCATGATCACCATGGGACTATCTGTTGGATTAGCGGCGTTTACTGGTGCCGTGGTCGTCCCTCTTGCCGTTCTTGAACCGCACATGTGGATGCACCCGCTGATCATGATGATGGCTGTGGTTGTACTTGGCGGTCTGGGCAGTCTCAAGGGAAGTTTTCTGGGGGCATACATTCTGGGTTTTGCTGAAGCCTTGGTGGTCTTTCTGGCTCCCATGGGCGCCTTTCTGAAAGGTTCAGTCGCTCTCTCCATCATGATTTTAGTCTTACTGGTCAGGCCAGAGGGCCTTTTCGGTATCTCATTTGAGGAAGAAAGGTAATCATGGGATTCATTTTCTTCTACCTGAGAAAGCTTATTTCAATCATTAAAAATGAAGTGCTGGTGCTTCCGTCCCGTGTCGTCGTGGCAGTCTTCTTCATTGGTCTCCTTCTCTTACCCCTGTTTACCGAAGACCCCTACCTTCTTCGTATCCTCACGCTCACCAGCATCTTTGCCATATTGGCAGCAAGTTGGGATCTGCTCTCTGGCTTCACGGGTCAGATGAATTTCGGGCATGCTCTCTTCTTCGGGGTCGGCGCTTATTGTGCGGCCATGCTCAACAAATTTGCGGGCATTCCTCCTTGGGGCACAATCCCGCTTGGAGGATTGACTGCAGTTATGGCTGGCCTTATCATTGGAATTCCCTGCCTCAGACTCAGAGGCACCTATCTGGCTCTGACCACCCTTGCCTTCCCCATTATTCTAATGGGCCTTGTTTTTGCCTTCCCTGACTTTACGGGTGGAGAATTGGGAATTTCCGGAATTGCCCGTTTAGCCCGGTCCCGTGTCGCAAGCTACTACATAGCCGTCATAGTGATGCTGGGCCTCTGCACCATCATGTGGAAGATCACTGACTCCAATACCGGCATTATCTTTCACGCCATCCGAGAAGACGAACTTGCAGTCAGAGCCGCTGGGATCAATACAACACGTTATAAACTTCTGGCTTTTAGCCTCAGCGGATTCTTTGCTGGGATCTCCGGAGGACTCTTTGCCCATTTTATGCGGATTGCAGGACCTTCCACCCTTGAAGTCTCCATGTCCTTTCAGGTCGTCATCTGGGCGATCTTTGGTGGAATTGCAACCATTTATGGCCCAATCGGAGCGGTCTTCGTTCTCTTTCCATTGATGGAAATCCTCCGCTTCTGGCAGGATTATAGAATATTGATGTTTGCTTGTATCGTCCTGCTCATTCTTCTCTATATGCCGGATGGCCTCTTTCGCTGGTTGAGAGATAAAGTAGAAAAGGAGTGTCCACGGTGTAAAATTAGAAATGTCGCCATGCGTCATACATGCCGGATCTGCACGGCACCGATGGATTAGATGTAAAAAGGGCTCTCCCTCTTTGGAAAACCTGATAGAAAGGGAGAGTTAATAAAAGCCTCCCCTTAAGATAAGGGAAAGACTATTCGGGGATTATTGAGAAACAGTGAGGTAAACTATGAACCCCAGAGAAGCTTATGCTGCAAAGCCCTGGCTGAAACATTATCCTGAAGGGGTTGTGGATAAAGTCGATATACCCTCCCTCTCCGTTCCTGATCTCTTCGACCAGATGGCGGAAAAATTCGCCAATAAAACCGCACTGATCTTCTATGGGAAAAAGATCAGCTATGCGAAAATAAAAGAGGAGGTTGATCGTTTTGCCACTGCCCTGGCCGACCTTGGGGTGGCCAAAGGAGATACTGTGGCGCTCTACCTTTTAAATTCTCCTCAATATGTTATCGCCTATTTTGCTTCTCTCAAAGTCGGGGCAAAGATCACACCGATCAGCCCGGTTTATACCAGCCATGAGATAAGACATCAACTCCAGGATAGTGATGCAACGACCATAGTCTGTCAGGATATCCTTTATGACAATGTGGAAAAGTCCGGCGTTAAACTCAAAAATGTTATTCTGACTAATATTGCCGAATACCTCCCTACATTTAAAAAGATTTTGGGTAAAAGTGGCTTTGGAAAAGTTTACAGCGATTTGCACGTCCCTACTCCAAAATTTATAAAGGAGGCAGGTTTACTCCAATTTCAGGATCTGTTAAAGAAGTATCCATCTCATCCTCCCAAGGTGACGATCGACCCTGCAAAGGACATAGCGGCCCTCCCCTATACTGGAGGCACCACAGGGCTTCCTAAAGCTGCCATACTCACCCATGGCAATATGGTGGCCTTACAGGCACAGGTGAGGGCTTTCTGGCCTTTCTTTGAAGAAGGCAATGAGCTGGTCATCGCTTTTCTGCCCTTCTTTCACATCTACGGTCAGGTCGTCGTCATGCTCGGAAGCATCTGTCAGGGCTTTACCATGGTCCTCTTCACCACTCCAGACATTGATGATATCCTCTCCGCCATGGAACGGTACCAGGCATCGGCATTCTATGGCGTCCCAACTCTCTATGAATATCTGAAGGAATATGAAAAAACAGACAGGGTGAACTGGAAACGTCTCAAGTTGATCGCCTGCGGTGCAGATACGCTTCATGAATCAACGATTGATGCCTGGGAAAGGAGAACTGGAACGAAGATCTTTGAGGGCTATGGAATGACCGAAACCACGGCCATCAGCCACGGTAGCCCAATCCATCGTCCTAAAAAGGGCTCATTTGGTGTACCTCTCCCTGGTATAAAGGCTGCCATTATTGAATATGAAGGCACAAAGTTTGTGCCACCCGGTGAGGTGGGAGAGCTGATCCTCTGTGGCCCCAACATCATGCAGGGTTACTGGAAAAGAGAAGAGGGAACCCGCGACGCATTGATCGAGATTGATGGAGAAAAGTGGCTACGGACCGGAGATCTGGTCAGCATGGATGAGGAAGGTTATTTTCACTTCTTTGACCGCAAGCGGGACCTCATCAAATACAAAGGTTATTCCGTCTTTGCCAGACACGTTGAAGAGGTTCTCTACAAACATCCTCAAATCAAGGCGGCTGGCGTTGTGGGAGTTCCAGATCCAAAAGTGGGCCAGATCATCAAGGCCTATGTCGTTCTTGAAAGTGAAGCCAGGGGTAAGATTTCTGAAGAAGAGATCATCAACTTCTGTAAAGAGAACCTCGCTCATTACAAGGTCCCTAAGATCATCGAATTCAGAGGAGAGCTTCCGAAGACCGATGTGGGAAAGGTGTCACGCAGAGAGCTGAGGGAAGAGGCGGAAGAAACCTGAGATGACCGAACCTTTTCTTGAAATCAAAGGACTTTCCAAAAGTTTTGGCGGCCTTCGGGCCGTCAACAACGTCACCTTCTCCATGGAGAGGGATCAGGTCATTGGTTTGATCGGTCCGAATGGTGCTGGTAAGACCACGCTCCTGCGGTTAATGACCGGCATTCTTAAGCCTGATAGTGGAAGCGTGCGTTTCATGGGCAAGGAGATTGTGGGCCGAAAGACCTGGGACATTGTCAATATGGGAATTGCCTGCACCTTTCAGAATATGAGGCCTTTCCGACGCCTTCCGATTGTTGCCAACGTGATGGTCTCCTGTCTTTGCCCAAGAGCCATGAAGAGAGGGGAGTGGGTTAAGCGTTTGGGCGCAAAGGCCATGGATGCTTTGGAATTTGCAGGTATTTCCGATATGGCACTGGAAAAAGCTTCTACACTTTCGCAGGGCGACCTAAAAAGGTTAGAGGTGGCCCGCGCGATCGCTACAGAGCCGGATCTTCTTCTTCTGGATGAACCGTTTGGAGGTCTTTCCCCTGCCGAGACCGATCTGATGGCCAAATCCATCCGGCGTCTGCACAAAGGGGGACGATTTGGACGTCTACATAGTGAAGGCCCAGCCATGATCATTGTCGAACATAAACTTCAATGGTTGATGAAGATTGTGGATCGGATCATCGTCCTCAATTTCGGTAATCTCATTGCCGATGGAACCCCTGACGAAATTGTAAAAAATCCTTTTGTTATTGAGGCCTACCTTGGAAAGGGAGGGATATAAACGTGCTCCTTGAAGTCGCCAACCTGTCGGTCTGGTACGACAAAGCCATGCTGATTAATCATCTGAGCATGGGGGTGGATACAGGCGAGCTGGTCTGTCTGGTAGGCCCCAACGGGGCTGGTAAATCCACCCTTCTTAGAGCCATCACAGGATTGGTGGCATGGGAAAGAGAGATCACCCAAAGGTCTACCCATGGAGAAATTGTACTTGAAGGAACCGTGACCTTTGATGGAGAACGGATTGACAAGGTACCTGCCCATGACATTGTGAGACGAGGACTGATCCTCTGCCCTGAGAGAAGAAGACCCTTTCGAGAAATGACGGTCATTGACAATCTCATGGCTGGATCCTATCTGCTGACGGACAGGGGAGAAATCCAACGAAATCTGAGTAAGGTCTATCAACTCTTTCCCGTGCTTCGGGATCGAACCAATCAGATCTCCGGAACGCTCTCAGGTGGAGAACAGCAGATGCTTGCCATAGGCCGCGCATTAATGTCCCGGCCCAAGCTGCTCTGTATTGACGAACCCTCTACCGGACTCGCTCCTCTGCTGCGATCAGAAGTTTTTCAAAAAATTGAAGAGATCAGCAAATCTGGACTCACGGTTCTGCTCATTGAGCAGGAGGTAAGCACGGTCTTTAAGATGTCCACCCGAAACTATGTCCTCTCCTCTGGAAAGATCATCGCCGAAGGACCCGGCGAACAGTTGCTCCAAGACGAAGTCCTCCGCAAAACCTACCTGGGACTGTAGGGGCAATTCATAAATTGCCCCTACAATTGGATATGGGTCCTTGATGATTAGAATCTCTTAAAACGGATACTTTCCCATCTTGATCGTGTAATCTGCAACCTCCCGTCTTAAGGCGACCGTATTGACAGGAGTGAACCGGGTCAGTTTTTTCAGGGCAGAGAGTTGTGTCCGAAGCGTATCCCCTTCGGCAATGGCTGAAAAGGCTTGCCGGGCATAATCTTCGATCCGGTGGAAACCATCGTTGACATAGACTTTGACCATGGCCTTCTGGATCTGGGCTTTCTCATCGCCGGCTTTCTCCAACGACTTTAAAGCCCTAAGCAAAGCGCTCTCCATGGCAAAGACCTCGATGACAATATCACTGATCAGCGCGAGGATCTCCTGCTCATCCGCCAATTTCATCATATATTTCTGGACAGCGGCCCCTGCGACCAGAAGCGCAATCTTTTTGGCCATCTCAACCATCTCCTTCTGCATGGTGAGCTGTCCATCATCTGATTCCACTTTGGGCCTTAGCCCAAGGAGTTCGCCTGCCACTTTCTGGGCGGCTACCAGAACAGGAAGCCGTCCTTTCATCGCCCGTTTGGTCAGCATGTCCACAATGAGAAGACGGTTGATCTCATTGGTCCCTTCCCAGATTCGATTGATTCGATTGTCCCGGTACCCTCGCTCGATCTCATAATCATGAATGTACCCGTATCCACCGTGGATCTGTAGCGCCTCATCCACAATGTAGTCGGCCATCTCCGAGGAGTAGACCTTGTTGATCGAATCCTCAATGGCATATTCCTCAATTCCATTGGCCATCTGAATTCCAACATCTTCGGCATTGTAATCAATCTTCTGTAAGATCCGGTCCACCAGAGCTGCCGTCCGATAAACCATGCTCTCTGTCGTAAAGGTTCGGATCGCCATCTCGGCGATCTTATGTTTGATCATGCCGAACTCAGCAATCGGCTTTCCAAACTGGACCCTCTGTTTCGCATAGGTCACCGCACCCTGAAGGGCATATTTGCAAGCTCCCAGACATCCTCCACCTAACTTAAATCTACCGATGTTGAGGGTATTAAAGGCAACGACATGACCCTTTCCGACTTCCCCCAACACATTCTCAACCGGCACTTTGGCGTCCGAGAAGATCACGCTTCGGGTTGATGATCCCTTCATTCCCATCTTATTCTCTTCCTCATCGAGAGAGACGCCTTCGAATTTTCGTTCAACGATGAAAGAGGTGAATTTAGTTCCATCTACCTTGGCATAGGTGACAAAGAGGTCAGCAAACCCAGCGTTGGAGATGAATTGTTTTTGACCGTTGAGAATGTAATACTTACCATCCGCACTGAGCACAGCCGTTGTTTTGGCATTGAGGGCGTCGGAGCCCGCTTCGGGTTCGGTCAGGGCATAAGCAGGAATCATCTCTCCCGTTCCGATTTTGGGAAGATAGCGCTTCTTCTGCTCCTTATTCCCAAAAAAGATGATTGGAAGAGAACCGATACCTGTATGCACGGCATAGGCGGTCATAAAGGAGCCTCCGCCCTGAGCCAGTTTCTCCATCATCAGGATGATACTGACCTTATCCAGCCCCTGCCCATCGTATTCCTCAGCGATGTCCCCTGAAAGGAATCCCAATTCCCCTGCCTTCCTGAGAAGGCTCGGCAGAAGTCCTTCTTTTTGGGTCTCGATCTCATCCTTCACCGGCTCAAGCTCACCTACTACGAACTCTTGAGCAGCCTTGGCAATCAGCCTCTGTTCTTCATTAAACTCCTCCGGAGTAAACACTTCTTGCGGCGAAATCGCCTCTAACAAAAAAGCTCCCCCCTTCACAAATCCTTCCATAAAATCCTCCTCTCTTAAAAATAGGAATATTGGAATGTTAGAATAATGGAACGTTGAAAAACAACTTTTTCTATCTCTGATTACCCATTATTCCAATATTCCATTCTTCCATCATTCCATTTTTTCGAAGATTCCAGCAGCTCCCATGCCTCCGCCAATACACATAGACACAAGGCCGTAGCGAACGCCTCTCCGCTTCATCTCATAAAGCAGGGTCGTGGTCAATTTAGCCCCTGTACATCCAAGGGGATGGCCCATGGCGATCGCTCCGCCATTGACATTGACGATATCGAGATTGAGCCCTAATTCCCTGACCACATAAAATGCCTGAGAGGCAAAGGCTTCGTTCAATTCAATCAGTCCAATATCCTCGATGCGGAGACCGGTCTTTTTTAAGACTTTGGGAATAGCATAGGCAGGACCAATGCCCATCACGTCAGGCGGTACACCTGCCACAGCAAAACCCCGGAAGACCGCCATTGGCTTCAACCCCATTGCCTCTGCCTTCTCCCTTGACATCAGAACAAGAGCCGCTGCTCCATCGCTCGTCTGAGAGGAGTTGCCTGCCGTCACGGTCCCTTTGGCTTTAAAAACAGGCTTCAGTGAGGCCATCCCTTCTAAGGAGGCATCATAGCGCACACCTTCGTCGGTATCAAAGATCACCTCTTTGACAACGACCGTTCCATCCCCCTTCACCTCTTTTACTTTGGCTGGGATAGGAATGATCTCCTCCTTAAACCGTCCTTCCTTGATAGCCCGGGCTGCCTTCTGATGGCTGGCAAGGGCAAAACAGTCCTGATCTTCTCTGGAGATATTGAACCTCTCAGCCACATTCTCTGCTGTGAGTCCCATGGATGTGTAAACCTGAGGGTTATGGTCCACCAGATAAGGGTTGGGAGAGGGAGTCAAACCCATGATAGGTACCTGACTCATAAATTCGACGCCACCTGCCAACATGACATCTGTCGCACCGACCATAATCTCGTAAGCCGCTGTTGCAATGGCCTGCAGCCCAGAGGAGCAGAACCGGTTGACGGTCTGTCCTGGCACGGTATGAGGAAACCCTGCCCTCATGGCCACCACTCTTGCGAGATTGAGGCCCTGGTCTGATTCAGGAAAGGCACATCCTAAGACAACATCATCCACATCCTCCGGCTTCAAACCAGGCACCCGATCAACGGCTTCTTTAATGACGATCGCTGCAATCTCGTCCGGCCGCGTATCCTTAAGGATTCCTCTTGGGGCTTTGCCCACTGCTGTCCTCACCGCTGATACCACTACCGCTTCTCTCATAAGAACCTCCCCTTCCCCCCACCCAGCCCTCCCCTCGGAGGGGGGAGGGTAAGGGAGGGGGTGTTTCAAATTTTAAATTTAACCCCACCTCACCTCCCCTTGATTTAAGGGGAGGTAGAGAGGGGTTACTATTTTGCACTGTTTAATTTCTGAGTGGTTTTCCTTTCTTCAACATATATTCGATACGTTCCTGGGTCTTGGCTTCACCACATAGACTGAGAAATGCCTCTCTTTCCAGATCCAAAATATGTTGCTCGGTCACTTCTGTTCCGTCTGGCAAGTTTCCACCGGTCATGACATGGGCAATCTTTTTAGCCACATGTTCATCATAGGCGCTGATATAACCGCCTTCCTTCATGTAGAAAAGGCCCATCTTTAAAAGCGCATAGCCTCTTTCTCCGAGGACCTTAATATTTTTAGACCGTGGAGGACGATAACCATCTCTAAGAAGTTCCAGTACAGTTCGTTTGGCGTCATGTAGGAGGAAATCACGGTTGATGGTTATCCGATCAGTGGATCTCATGTAGCCAAATTTCTGAGCTTCCTTTGCGCTCGTAGCCACCTTCGCCATGGCAACGGTCTCGAAGGCCTTACGAACGAAGGGAAGAGGATCGGCATCAACCCCATCTGGAATACCTTCGGTACAACGGATCAACATCTCTTTGGTTCCACCTCCGGCTGGAATCAATCCGACGCCGACTTCGACCAGTCCCATGTAGGTCTCTGCGGCAGCCTGCATTTTAGCACAGGCCATAGCGACCTCACATCCGCCCGCAAGCGTCATGCCGAAAGGAGCAGCGACGACCGGTTTTTCAAAATATTTGACTGCCATCAGGGCATCCTGAAAAGCCTTCACCACCATCTCAATGTCTTCCCAGTTCTCATCTTGAATCTCAAAGAGAATGAGCATCAAGTTGGCTCCAACTGAGAAGTTTTCAGCCTGGTTTCCAATGACCAGACCATCGAATTTCTCTTCAACCTGTTTCAACGAATCTCGGATCATCTGAACCGTATCCGCTCCGATGGAGTTCATCTTCGAATGGAACTCAAGACAGGCAACGCCATCTCCCAAATCAATCAGACTGGCTCCTGGATTCGAAAGCACCATCTTGTTCCTTTCCTTTAAGCTAGGTAGAAGAATAATCTCCGGTTTCTCTTCAATCTCCTGATATTGAAGGCTCCCAAGGTCAAAGTAGGAGACACGACCTTCCTTTTTTTCATAAAAAGACGAATACCCTTTGTTGAGGAGTTTCTCGACCAATGGAGGAATGCTCTCTCCCTCCTTTTCCATCCTCTTGACCGACGATTTCAAATCAATGGCATCCCAGATTTCGAACGGCCCTAATTCCCAGTTATATCCCCATCGCATGGCGTGATCGACATTGACGATATCATCTGAAATCTCAGGAATCCTCTCTGCGGAATAGAGGAGTGTCTTCTTTAAGATCTTCCAGGCGAACTGCCCTCCTCGATCCGGACTCGTGACCATGCTTTTAATTCGTTCTCTCACATCCTCAATATTTTTGGCCGCCTCCACAGAAGGAAAAGTCACTTTCTTTTGAGATCGGTATTCCCCTTTTTCATAATCCAAAACCAGAGTTTCCTCTTTTCCGTCTCCTTTCACCCTTTTATAAAATCCCTGTTTGGTCTTCTGACCCAACCACTGATTTTTGATCATCAATTCGATAAAGGGAGAGGGTTTAAAATATTCCTTTTCTTTACCCTCTGGAAGGCTATCGTAGAGATTTTT
>OGCL01001640.1_pt1 | contig 18084 bp, 11 predicted proteins | sample 1570041 | NCBI WGS metagenome assembly OGCL01 (sample SAMN06266162, study PRJEB24511) | hot springs metagenome | isolation source: Hot spring water | place: South Africa: Limpopo | collected 2015-06-22
TCGGTGATCGGCCTGGAAGAGATCATGCGCCGTTCGCAGATCGCCGTGACCGCCAGCAAGGAGCCCTTCACCTTCTACATGGTCGCCGCCTTCATTTATCTGGGCCTGACCGTTCTCGCCATGATCGGCCTGCATTTCCTCGAGAAGCGCGCTAGCCGCGGCTTCGTCCGGAGCGCGTCATGAACTGGGAAGTCATCATCAAGTGGCTGCCGCGCCTGTCCGAAGGTGCGCTGCTGACCCTGGAGCTGGTGGCCATCGCGGTCGTCGCCGGCCTGATCCTCGCACTGCCGATGGGCATCGCTCGCGCATCCAAGCATTGGTATGTGCGCGCCCTGCCCTATGGCTACATTTTCTTCTTCCGCGGCACACCGCTACTGGTGCAGCTGTTCCTGATCTATTACGGCCTGGCCCAGTTCGATGCCGTACGCCAGGGCCCACTCTGGCCCTACCTGCGCGACCCGTACTGGTGCGCGGTATTGACCATGACGCTGCACACCGCCGCCTATATCGCCGAGATCCTGCGCGGCGCCATTCAGGCCGTGCCTCCCGGCGAGATCGAAGCGGCACGAGCGCTGGGTATGTCGCGACCGCAGGCGATGCTTTACATCATCCTGCCACGCGCTGCTCGCATCGGCTTGCCGGCGTACAGCAACGAAGTGATCCTGATGCTCAAGGCCAGCGCCCTGGCCAGCACGGTAACGCTGCTGGAACTGACCGGCATGGCCCGGACCATCATCGCTCGCACCTATTTGCCAGTGGAGATCTTCTTCGCCGCCGCGATGTTCTACCTGGCGATAACCTTCGTGCTGGTACAGGCCTTCCGCCTGCTCGAACGCTGGCTACGCGTCGACGCCTGCCAGGGTCGCTAAGCCAACCGGGCAGCCCTCTTGATGTGGGCCGCCCGGCTCAACCAGACGCATACGCACCATGTCCGAGCCCATTCTTACCTCAGGCGATCTGCTCGCTCGCTTCCAGGCCCTGGACAGTTTTCTTCTGCAGCATCAGGCGCTCTGGCGACCTCGGCCGTTTCATCACCTGCAGCTGCCTTGGGAAACAGAGCTGGCTGAACTCGCTACCTGGCTGCGCGGCCGCTCTCTGGAACAGGCTGAGACCAGCGACAACAGCCCCTTCGCACTCTCTGCGCCAGCGCCCTTTCCCGACCTGGCCCGCCAGGCGCAAGCACTTAGTCAGTTGGGCGAAATCCCGAGCCTGGACAGTCCACCGCGCGCGCACGCCTTGAGCGTCGATGTACCCGGCAGAAAGCTGGCGCAGATCCAGGCCTTTGCCAGCCGCCTGCAGTTTCGCCAGCGCCCCACGCACTGGCTCGACTGGTGTTCCGGCAAGGGCCACCTCGGTCGCTGGCTGACTCAGGATGATCAGCACTTGACCTGCCTGGAGCACGACCCGACGCTGATCGAGTCCGGTAGCGCACTGAGCAAACGCCTGGGACTGAACGCCGCACATCTACAGCAGGATGTGCTTGCCGATGATTGCAACGAACGCCTGACGCAAGAACATACCCCGGTGGCTTTGCACGCCTGCGGCGACCTGCATGTCCGCCTGCTGCAACTGGCCAGCCGCAACGGATGCCCACAACTGGCGGTGGCGCCCTGCTGCTACAACCGCATCGCCGACCTGCAGTACCAAGCGCTCTCGACTGCCGCACAAGCGTCCGCATTGCGGCTTTCACGCGACGATCTCGGCCTGCCATTGAGCGAGACCGTCACCGCCGGCGCCCGCGTACGCCGACAGCGCAATCAGTCGATGGCTTGGCGCCTGGCTTTCGATCTGCTGCAACGCCAGCTACGCGGCATCGATGAATACCTGCCGACCCCGTCGCTACCCAGCGACTGGTTGAGCAAACCGTTCCCCAGCTTCTGCCATGACCTCGCCGCACTGCGTGAAGTGCCAGCGCCTGGTGAGCAGGACTGGCCGGCATTGGAAGCTCGCGGCTGGCAACGCCTGGCCGAAGTGCGCAATCTGGAGTTGCTGCGCAACCTGTTCCGCCGGCCATTGGAACTCTGGCTACTGCTCGACCGCGCCCTGTATCTGCAGGAACAGGGCTACGAAGTGAAGCTGGGCACCTTCTGCGATTACCAGCTGAGCCCGCGCAACCTGCTACTGCTGGCCGAACGCGCCTGAGTTGCACACAGAAGCTGTGGATAACTCTGTTGATCCTTTCTGGGCAAATGCTGCAAAGCCACTTGAGAATTGCCTCGTAGACATCTGATCATTTTTCGAACGGCCTTCGAAGCCATAGCAAAAACAATAACTTGCGAAAAATCGTGATCCAGCGCACAGAGCCGGTGCACGGCTATCGGATGCGCCTTCTCTTTGTGCATAAGCCAGAAGCTGCTGATAGCCGAGCCCGGAAAAACCTGGCTCGAAGGTGGCTTTACTCAGGCCGATGAATGGATATAATGGCGGCCCTTCAGTGCCGGTATAGCTCAGCTGGTAGAGCAACTGACTTGTAATCAGTAGGTCCCGGGTTCGACTCCTGGTGCCGGCACCATATAAAACGACAAGGCCCGCTATTCAGCGGGCCTTGTCGTTTCTGCCAGGCGCGACGTCACGAGCTGGAATCAGCTTTATCCGGGCTGGCCCAATCCTCGAAGGGGGTTTGCAGGTCGCGCTCAGGAATCTCCCAGATCACCAGTTGCGGCGGTGTCTGTGTGAAGGCCGGGCTGCCGAAGTAATCCTTGGCTGCGCCGGCAAATTCCCCGCCGTCCTTGGCGAAGTTCCCCAAGCTGGTTTCCAGTGCCTGTTCCAGAAAAGGCACGAAATTGGAGTTGCGTGAAAAGGAAGTGCCAATCAGGGCAACATTAGGCAACTGGCTGTCCCCGAACAGGTCGTCTTCACTGATGCCTTGGTCTTGCTCAACTGCACTGAACTGCGACAACCTCACCTTCTCCACGGCAGGCTGCAGCCCTTCTGGCAGCCAGTCCAGACCGGCCAGACGCACCAGATCACCTGGACGTACCTGCTCTTCGCCCGGACTGCGGGACCATTGTTTCACTGGCCTGATGTCGATTCCCAGCGTCTTGACCTGCGACGCAACCCGCTGCGCGGCATGTGCAGCCCCCTCTTCACTCCAGTGCGTATCAGTCCGTAGAAACGCCGCGCTGCCGAGCGGCTCTAGCACTGCCGTCAGATCCAGAACCGATACGCCAGATTCCTGCGCCCAGCGCTGCCATTGAGCGGCACGCCCTGCCAATGCGGCAGAGCGCTCAAGACCGCACAATCGGTCAGCGGCGATACGGCTCTTGTCCGGCACCAGTACGACAAGAAGGCGCACGTCACGCTTGGCCAGCCAGGTCTCTAGTGCCCTGACCTTTTCCACACGGGCCCGCGCATTGGCGTCGGCATGCCTATGGATCTGCATTTCATCCGCCAGGAACAGCCAACCCGGGCAGCCTTGACGCACTCGCGGCCCCGTATCACCGATCGCCAGCCAACTCGCTGCCCGTTCCAGATCAGCGGCGCGCTTGGCAAAGGGCACTACAGCCAGCTCGCGGGCAATGCGATGGGTGATTTCACCGTCACGAAAATCCGTCCAGGTCACCTGATCCGGCAGCAGGTCGACCTTGTCGCTGACGAACATCGCCCATAGGCAAAAGCCCAGGCCGCTGAGCAAGAAGACAAACATGACGACCCCAGCCAAAGGGCTGAGGCGAATCATCATGGCGCTCGGCATGACAGGGGCGATGGAGGAATCTTTCTTGGACATTGCCACGCCCCTCAGAACTGGAAGTACAGGAACGGCACGGTTTCACGGCTGGAGATCAGGGCAAATGACAGCAGAAACCCAGCAACCGGCCACATCATGCCCACAGCCCTGAACAACCAGACCTCACCAAAGCGAGCCTCGGCACGCGTCTGATACAGCGGTAGCAACAGGCACGCCACCCCCAGCGCGGCGGCGATGCCATGAGCGGGCCTCAAGGTGGCCGCCATGGCGTCGCCCAGGGCAAACGCATGCAGACCAAACTGCCCGGCGTACATGCTCAGTGCCGTATCAAAATCCGGCGAACGGAACAGTGTCCAGGCCAGGCAAACGAACAACAGCGTCACCGTATGCGCAAGCCACGCTGGCAAGTCTGGCAGGCCGCTGCGCGTCCACGCACGGTCGACGCACAGGGCGATACCGTGGGCCGCGCCCCACAGCACGTAATTCCAGCTATCGCCACCGTGCCACAGGCCGCCAATGGCCATGATCAGGAAGAGGTTACGGTAGGTCTTCCAGGTGCCGAAACGATTGCCACCCAGGCCGATATAAAGGTAGTCGCGCAGCCAGCTCGACAATGAGATGTGCCAGCGCCGCCAGAAGTCCTGGATATTGCGCGCCCAATACGGGCGATTAAAGTTTTCGGGAAAGTGAAAGCCCAGCATCAGGCCCAGGCCGATGGCCATCGCACTGTAGCCGGCGAAGTCGAAGAACAGTTGCATGGAGTAAGCCAGGCAGCCGATCCAGGCATCGACGAAGGATGGGCTCTGCTGCGCGAACGCCACATTCACAAGAGGCGAGAGACTGTCGGCGACCAGTACCTTCATGCTCAGGCCGATCATGAATCGGCGCGAACCGAGGGCAAAGTTCTGCGCATTGAAGTAACGCTGCGCCAGCTCCTTGCGCACCCAGTCATAACGGATGATTGGCCCGGCGATCGAGTGACCGAACATCGCCAGATAGGTGGCGAAGTTGCTGAAACGACGCTCGACAGGCACCACCTTCCGATGGACATCGATCAGGTAGGAAATCACCTGCAGGACGATGAACGATAGCCCCGCCGGCAATGCCACTTTCTGCCACTCGACAGGTAGGGCGCCGTAGGAGGTGATCAACTGGTTAAAGGTAGCCGCCAGGATGTTGGCGTACTTGTACCAGCACAGCACCAGGACGTTGATGGTGATCAGCACCACCAGCAGGCGAATACGCTGTCGCGACTCCTCGCGGGTACGCTCCACCAGCAGACCCCCGACCCAGCCCAGCACCGTCAGCAGCACATGCAGGAGAAGGAAAGCTGGGCTCAACCAACCGTAAAAGAACCAACTGCCAAACAGCAGCACATGGTTACGCCCGCCCGGGCTGACCAACGCGTATACCAGCATGAACGCCGGCAGGAACAGGATGAGGAACTCGAGGGAGGCGAAGACCATGGTCGCGTTGTCAGTTGGCCAGGTTGTCTTGCGCCGAGTACAGGCGCGGGCCTTCGGCAGACGGGACGAGGAATACGGTATAGCGCTGACCGGCAGCCAGTTCGCCGAGGTCCAGCGGTTCGCCGACAGCCACACCGGCACAGCGCAGTTGCACCGCGAGCTTCAACGGATTGATCGAACGTCGCTGCAAGCTCCCATCGGCAACCGCCTTGAAAATATCGACGTTGCGCCCAGCCGCTTGCAGCCCTGCGTCGAGGCACGACGCGTCCAGGCTGTAAAACGCCAGCGATGCCTTCAGCGCGTTGAAGTCATCCGGCTGCTCTCGCACGGTGACCAGGCGCAAGCCCTGCTGTGCATCGGGCAAGCCAACCACGGTGGCAAATTCGCCGGGCTCGACGGTAATGTCCAGCGCCTGCTCGTGAGCCCCCAGCTTGAGGCTGCCTTTCACCGGCTTGCCCGCCGGCACGGTGAGAAAGTCAGACGCGCGCGCCTGCTCATCCACGCTCAGGCTCGCACCCGAGCCTGCAGCCTTGAGCTCCAGCGCCCCGCTCCCGGCATTGAAGAAGCGCAGAAAGGCGGAGTCTTCACTGGGGCCCGTGGGGTAAAGCGGAATCTCGGCGGCCAAGGCCGAGCCGGCAGCCAACAGGCAAGCGGCGCCGATCAGCGCACGATGAAGGCTCATCACTTGCTCCCCTTGAGGCTGGCAGCCGGCAGTTTGCTCATGGCCTCGGCAATGGCGTTGCCCCAGGACTTGTAGCCTGCAACGGTGAAATGCTGGCCATCGGTGGTAACCCACTGACCTGGCTTGGACATCTGCAACGAGTCGATGTAGGTACAAGGCGCCACATTGCTGGCCAGGAACTGGGACATCAGTTGGGTACGCTGATCATTCTTCTTGTACATACCACCGACCTTGCCCCATGCCGGACCAACCCAGACGCACTTGGTTCCGGTTTCGGCAATCGCCTTGGTCAAGCCAGTCACGCTCTGCCAGGCCCATGCTTTGGGAAACGCAGGTTTGTCATAGGAGGCCATGGTGTCGCCGATGACCAGAACCACGACATCCGGCTTGTGGGTAGCGATCAGATCCTTGATCGGTGTAGTGGTGGCTTCGCGGCCCTTGATCACCAGCTTGCCGGCGTTCTTTTGTTCCGAACCACAATCCACTTTCTTGGTCACCAGCCAATCGGCCGCACTGGCGCCACAGGCGCCGATGGAATAGACATTCGCCCCCTTGGCGACCAGAGCCGCATTGAGCGGCTCGGTAAGATGGTTGGCCAAGCTCATATGGCTTTCGCCGAGCACCAGAAGGGATAGACCGGCAAGCGCGGAAGCAGACATCGAAAAATCCTCGATCAATTCAATTCGAATAGGGTGAACGATGGGGGCTGACCGGCAGCGACATGGGCCGGTACTGATCCTCGAACATGTAGCGCAGGTACATGCCGCCGTTCCATTGGCGATAGTCTTGGGCGTTGTTGATGCCCAGCTCGCCCCCCAGGGAGAAATTGCGCCCCAGTCGGTACTCGGCTGCGCCGTAGAGGCTGTAGCCGATACCGGTGCTGCTGGAGCCGTCGAACCGCGTAGGAATATCCACGCCCAGGGCCGCCGCAGTGGCCGAAACCTGTTCCAGGTTGCGCTGCATGTCCTTGTCGTTCGGGAAATATGGCGCCGAGTCCTGCTTGATGTGCTGAATCCCAACCGAGCCGCGCAAGGCGTAGGTCCAGCGTTCGGTACGCTGCCCCCAGCTCAGCGGAACAGCCAGCGAGAAGAAGTTCTGCGGGCTGAAATAGCCGCCGTTGCCATAGGTGAAGTTGTTCTGATTGTTGTCGTAGGCGATACCGGTGAGGCTCAGCCCCGCCGTCAGCATGCGGCTGTCGTCGTTGAGCAGATACCAGTAGATACCCGAACCCAGCTCCGCGCGGGTATTGGCCTTGACGTTGTTGCCGGTCAGCGCATGCAGCGCGCCATAACCGTAAACCCCCACGTCGCCATCGTCATAGCTGAGTTGCGCGCGGCCACCATTGGCGGTGACACCGCCCCATTCGACATCGGTGCGCGCGTCACGGGCACCGGCGAAGGACACCAGGCTATCGGTTACTGCGCGGCGTGACAGTTCCACGCTGTAACGGGCATGCTCGCTGTCACCCAGCGGCCGCTCGACCCCAACACCGCCGATGATGGTGCTGTAGAGAAAACCCATCGGGCTGACGCCGATATCAGCCTTCACCCCACTGGGTTCGTTTTCCCACGCCACGGCCAAGCCAACGCCGGTGTCACTCTGGCGCCCGACCGAGCCACTGACCAGTGCAGAGGCCTGTTCGCTAATCTCGCTCGCAGTGGCTGCGGGGTTGTTGCCGATGTAGTCACCAAGCGCCGTGGCGGCCCCACCAATACCAGCGCCGAAGCGCGCTTTGGCATCGTCACTGACACCGCCAGCATTGAGATTGACGGGCGTGACCCGCACAGCCAGACGACTGTCCCCCACCGGCAGGTTCACCTCGAATGGTGCTTGCACTTCAGTGATTTTGCTCAGCCCAGACTCGCTGTCGTTGCTACGCACTGACAGCCCTTGCGCCAGGAATGCACTGCGCTCCTGGGTGATCTGATCCAGCGAACGGGCGGCCTCACTCATACCGGCCATACGATCGCGCGTGGCCCCCTGCGCATCCACAGCGAAAGGATTGCCGACAGACGCACCAGGCTGAGGGTACGGAGCAGGCGGCAGCTCGCTGCCGATTTGCGCATACGATGACAGTGGATCGGCTGTCTCGGACATGGCCTGCACAGGTGCAGGAATACCGACATCGCTGGCAACCCCAGAACCGACACCAGCAAAGGGGTTGCTGCCAACCGTAGGTGCGGCGGCGGCGAAACTTGGCGATTGCTGACGTTTCTCCTGGGCGACCACTTTGCGCAATAGTTCGGCTGCCGTCCCCGAACGCCCCAGCGTGCGGTAAACCTCGGCTGCCGACGTCAGAATTTGCGCATCCTGGGGTGCCAGTTTCAGCGCATTTTCCAGCGAGGACTCGGCCAACGCCTTGTCGTTGCGACGGGCTGCCAGGCCGGCCACAGCAACCTGCAGACTGGCGTCTTGAGGGTGCCGCTGCATCAGCGGCTTGAGCAGCTCCAGGGCTTTATCCGTATCGCCATTGGCTTCGTACATGCGTGACAACGCCGAAACTGCCAGGCGATCTTGCGGCCGCTGCGCCAAAGCCGGAGCCAGGGTTTCATAAGCCGCTGCCAACTGACCTCGTTCGCGCAGTTGCTCAGCCTGCCGCACACGGTAGAGGAACAGCAGGTCATCGTACTGACGACGCTCGTCGACACTCATGCTGCGCCCCTGAAGATCGCGCAGGATCGCGGCGACCTCCACATCCTGCTCGGCTTGCAGGAGAACCCCGGCGTAGCTGAGAGTCAGTGACAAATCCTCACGCGGGCTGCTGGCAAGCAGACCACGCATGATGGCCATGGCGCGCTGCGGGTCGCCTGCGTCGGCATAGGCCGAGGCCAATGCTGACAAACGCGAGGCTTTGCCCCCTGCAGACTCTTCGAGTCGACTGAGGAATACGCGCGCCTCGGCCTTCTGCCCACTGCGGCTGAGGTCGGCGATGCGCTTGAGTTGCAGGTTGAAATCGACCTCGGCGACCAGTCGATTCACATCGGCATCACGCTTGTTTTGAGGAATACGCGCCAGAGCCTGCTGGGCCTTCTCCCACTCACCCAACTGGATCGACAGCAAGGCGTTGCTGTACAGCGCGTCGCGATCATTGGGCTGCGTGGCGAGCAAGCCATCCATCAAGCTACGCGCCTCGGCCACGGCGCCCATATCAACATACAGGCGCGCCAGGGAAAATCTTGCCCAGGCATTGTTCGGATCATCACGCAGGGCAGCCTCCAGTGCCTGACGCATGGTTTGCGTATCACCACGCGCCTCAGCCAGCCGTGCGCGCTGCAACGCCTGCGCAGCACGCAACTGGCCGAGCCCGCCAAATGCCTCACGCTCCGCGGCGGGCATGCGGTTGATCAGCGCCACAGCCTCATCCGTTTTGCCTTGCTGTGCCAGCACTTGAGCAAGTCCACGCAAGGCACGCGCCTCTTGCGGGCGCTGCGCCAGCGCCTGGCGATACCCCTGCTCGGCCAACGCGACGTCACCTTGTTGCGCTTGCAGGTCGGCCAGTGCCAGCAGCGCTTCGATATCCTGGGGTTTGAGACGACGCGCTTGTTCGAGTTGCTGGCGCGCGTCCGTACTGCGGCCACGCGCCAGGCTTTCGCGTGCGCGCTGCAGCAACGCCCAGTAACGCACGTCATCCAAGGCGCTACGCCAGGCGCTGCCACCTTTCTGTTGTACCGCTCTGCTTAACAGCACCTCAGCATCATCGAGTCGCTCCTGACGCTGGCGCAGCACACCCAGGCCGCCGAGCGCATCGGCATCATTGGGATTGCTCTTGAGGTGACTCGACAGCTCGCGTTCGGCAACGGCCAGATCACCCTTCTCCAGTGCCTTTAGCCCGCGATCCAGAGACGGCGCTCGTGTCCAGGTGACCTTATTGCCATCGCCCTGACTCCGGCCTTTAGCCAGCAGCGCACGGATCTCATCATCGTTCGGATAGGCTTTGAGATAACGCTCGAAGAGCGGCGCCTGCGCCTTTTCGGGCGCGCCCATCCAGGTCAGTGCCAGCCGCCAGGTTTCGGCGGCGTCGCCACCGATATCCTCGCGTTGCGCCAGGGTTTCCAGTGCGCGTATGCCTTCGGCACGGGTCGCATCGCGACGCACCAGTTGCTTGGCAAAGAACAGGGCGACGTAGGGATCCTCCGGGCGTTCGCGCGACAAACGCTCGAAGCCCGCGCGCGACTCGGGCCAGTGCGCGTCGAGAAAACCCATGTTGTTGTAGAACTCACGCCCGACCAGCCCCTGCGCCGGCTTACCGCCCAACGCGCGGCGATACAGCGCATCGGCCTTGGCGCGCTCATCGTTGTCCACCGCCAGCCGTGCTTCCTCAAGCAAGCGGGCATTGGCAGGCTCGGCCAGACGAATATCCTGCTCCAGTTGCAAGGCCTCTCGTGGCATGGGCTCGATTGCCTGCAGCCGGGCCAGGTAGTCACGCGCCTGTTTCAGATCGTCGTCTTTCACGGCGATCAGGCCCAGACCGTAAAGCGCCTCAGGCTGGCTGGCATCGAGCATCAGCAGCCTGTTCCAGACTTCAGCGGCGCGCTTGGGCTTGTCCTCGCCTTGCCAGAACTTGCCCTGCTCGATCAGCAGTCGCTGAGCATCACTGCCCTGCGCCATAACGGCACCGTGCAGCAATGCGGCAAACAGGCCGAGGGTTAGGGGGCTTTTACGGAACATGCAGACTCCCACGATGGCTCAAGCCGCCCATCCGCGTCGAAACGGTAACGCTTTTCAGCCCAACCAAGACCGAAAAGGCTGAGCATATAGTCGTAATAAATGGGCACAGGCGAGCCACCATCGCGGCCTTGCGCGAGCCCCGCCTGCGCACGGCGCTGTTGCTGCTCGGCCAGCCAGGGCTCGGCCGATGCCTGAAAAAAAGGCACCAGCGCTGCGGAGAAGCCGAACGGAGCACGGCCATCGGTCTTGCCAGTCGTGATGGCAACCTTCTCCGGCGGCATACCAATGGCCGCCGTGGCGCGCGCCATGCCCCGCAGCGAGTCGAGAATGGGTTTGGCCAGGGGGTCGCCAGGATCGGTCATGCCGGCCCAGAGATATACGCGAATGGCATCGTAACTGCCGATGTCACCTTTGAATGGATCCGGCACGAAAAGCCCCGAGGTCGCGGAGGTTCCGCGATAGCCCACCCAGTCAGCAGCGAAACCATGCCCACCACCGTCACGCAGCAGTTTTGCGCTGCTCTCGACAACCTGCTGCCAGGGGCCATCGGGGTCGGCGCTGACCAGCCTGCGCAAAACGGAAATGGGGGCATAGCTGGGGTTGAGCCGCCAGAGATGATCAGGCTGCACGAAGCCGACAGGCCCAGGCATCAAGGTCGGCCCGAGCCCCGGCAGGTCGAGGATTTCCTGCGCTTTTACTTGCCCCAGCAGTGCCAGTGCATCGTCGCGATATTCTTTACGCCCCCACAGCCTGTCCGCCTCCAACAAGGCATAGGCGAACCAGATATCCGCATCGGAAGCGGAGTTGGCATCCTGCACCTGCCAACGACCATCCTTGCCCTGGCCCCAGAGCCAGGCCGGCAAAACGCTCTGCGGATCGTTGCCCGCCAGGTTTTCGCGGCTCCAACGCCAAATCTGCGCGAAGCGTTCGGCATCATTGGCCACCAAGGCGAAGAACAGGGCGTATGCCTGTCCCTCCGAAGTGCTGTGATTGTCCAACAAGCTGGATTCCAGAACACGACCATCGGCCTGAACCCAAGTCTCGGCAAAGCGCTGCCACAACGGCCACGGCTCGTCACACGCGGCCTGAGCGGGCAGGTGACCGAGCGTCACTGCCAGAGCAGCACAATGGATAAAACCGCGCTTCATCGACTCATACCTTCAATCGCGCACGAGCCCGGGCGCGCAGGCTCAGGAACAGCAGCACACTGGCCAAGGCGACACCTGCCGCCGTGAATAACAGCATTAGCCCCAGGTGCCGCGACAGCAGCCACTGCAGATAACGGAACCAGCCCAGCTCACCAATGAAATACTGCTCGTCAGCGACCAGCGAATTGATACGGGTGCCATTGACCACGGCAAGGCTGCCCTGGATCGACTGCTCGTAGTTGTCGCCACCACGCAGCGCGGCAGTGATATCGCTCAGCCCTTCTGGGACGCTAGCCGCGATAACCACCACACTGCGGCCACTGGTCACTGGCGACTCGAAGCCGGCCAGGTAGTTGCTCACCGCGCCACGACCAAGAGTAAGGCTGCTGCGGGCACGGCGCAGGTTGGCACTCTGATCGCTGACGACCCAGTCGCGTACCTGATGAACCAGATCGGAGAACTCGAAGCGCGATTGCCCGTCCAATGCAGCCGGAAGGTATTGCGCCCAACGCTGCAGCAGCGGCTGATTTGAGCCAGAGCCGATCACCAGAAGATCCCGGTCCCGCAGCGCAGCGTCGTCATCGCCCTGCACCACACTGAGCCCAGTAGCTGGCAAACCGGTTGAGTTACCGAACCGACCAAGCACGTCGAGCATCGCCGAGAGATCAGCGACACCAGCATCGTTCGGCATGACCACAGCCGTTTCGGACAAATCGGCCATCCGCGTGAATGGGAAGCCACTGTCCTGGAACACCCCCAGGTTAGGCATCGCAATAAAATGCTGGTAGCCGCTGAGGTCGATGGTTGAGTCAGGGTCGATAGTACCGCGCATGTTGTCGATGATGATGTCGCGACACTCACCCTGTTTGATGTAGTCGTACATGAAGCGCAACTGCAGAGCGGACTGCAGCGGCAAGCTATCGAGCGGAATACGCAGGTGCGCCTCACGCAGCAGGGTATCGTCCTGTTGCAGCTTGGCCATCAGCCCCTGTTCGTCCTGCAAACGCTCCTGCGAGGGCAGCGGCAGGGACTTGATGAACTTACCGCTGACGCTGACCAGTAGTGAAGAGTTGGTCGATTGCGGCTGCGGTGTGAAACGATACTTCAGATGCAGCGGTACACCGCTCTCGCGCCAATTGAACAGATCCGGCGGCAGGCGCATCGGCAAGCTGATGGTGCCCGGGTCATAACCCGATACGCTCAGCCCCTTGGGATCGAGCAACTCTGCCAAACGCACAGGGCGATCACTGGGTAACCAGTTCGGCGCATCATAAGGTTTGCGCAGCTGCAGGGCGGTCAGCTCGGAGATTTCAGCGGCTTCCCCAGTCAGCGCTCGGCTACCACTGACCAGCGCAAGAGCGGCCTGCTTCAGTTGTTCGCTGTCACGCCCGGCAATGACCAGAAGCTTGCCGTAAGGATCATTGGGATTGGTGTGAACACTCAGTGTTGGCCCATCGACGAGCCCCGTGTCGAGGCCGGACACCTTGCGTTCACCAACCAGCATCACAATGGCATTGCCCCGCGCCGGGAGCTGCTCGATGCTGACCGGGAAACGCGCACCACGATAGCTGGCCAGAGCACCGAACCAGGACGCTACCGCGCCAGCAGCTTCGAGCATGCGGTTGTCCGGCGCCCCTGCAAACACGAAGGGCAGCTCCAGCAAACGCGAGTCCCGTGCATCGAAGAAGGGCAAGGGTAACAGCGACAGGTCATTGGCCAGTTCCAGCGGTATGGTTTGAAGATCCAACTGGCTATTATTGCTGACCTTGGCCCACAGACTGGAGTGTAAGGGGTCCTCGCACTGCATGGTGTAGTGGCCAATCAACTGCAGGGTCAAGCGATTGAACTCGGTGATCAGATGCGCCGGGATCTGCACGGATTGCTGCTGCATGCTGCCCGCCGTTTCCTTCGGCAGGGCAAGACTGGCCGCGACCTGATCGTTGACCAGCACGTTGAGCTGAGAGAGCTCAGGGATCAGGGCTGGCGAGTAGCTGTACTGCAGTTGTAGGCGCGCGTCCGTCACCACCTGATCAGCACGCACATCGAAACTTACGCTATCACTGCCCTCGACACCCCGCAGATTCATCACGTAGTTGGCGCCAAGCTGTTTCAGCGTCGCGCTATAAGTCGGCTCGAAGGAGGCTTGCGTACTGTCTTCAACAACGCCATCGGCACGCTCTTCGTCATCGGCCCAGGCCGAAGTAAAAACCAGGAGCGCCAGCAAGGATGAAAGGGCGAAAAGAGTCCGAGCTTTCGGTAAGCCAGAGTGCAGAGCGGTCATGAATTCCTCGGATTTGTACTTGCCAGGTCGGATGCGGAACGAGGTCGACGAGTCATTTCATCAAGCGTCGCGCGCGTGAGTTGCCGAATGCCGCGCCAGCCGATCACACTGACCTCCGCCAATGCAGCCAGTGGCGTGTCGACAACCCCCTGCCCCCAGGTCGAAGCCCAGGTATCGGCGCGGGAAAATGTCATGCGCGTCAGCTCGAATTGTTGTCGTAGATTGAGGTCGATGAAGCTCAAGCCGACAGTAGTGCCTTTGCTGAACACCACTTTGGCCGGCAGTTGACACGCCTCATTACCGCGACTGAGCGAAACCTCTAGCTGCTGACCATGGGCAATCTCCATCCCTGCCGGCAGGCTGATGCCCATTCCGCGCTGGGAGAAATCATTGGTTTCACACGTCATGCAGGTGCCATCGGGCAAATACAGCTCGACCGGCAACTTGGCGAACACCCTTGGTTCAGCGCGTATCTGCCGCGTTTCACTGGCAACAGCTACCGCTGCGGAACTGATCACAATGTTATAAATCGTCCAGGCCATGTTGATCAGCAGAGTCGTCGTACTGGCGTCGCCATCAAATATCAGCTTGAGCACGCCCACCAGGGCACCGAGCAAATTGAGCAAGAGTACGATGATGTAGGGACGGGCCATCTTCCAGTCGAAGTAGCCCTGATCGATCATCCCGCCTTTGGCCGTCACGTTGAACTTACCCAGCTTCGGGTTGACCATGGCCAGCAGCACCGGGCGCATGATGTACCAGGCCAGAACGGTCTCGTAGACCTCATTCCAGAAGGAGTGTCGGAAGCGCCCCTGGATGGTCGAGTTGGTCACGCTGGCAATGAGGATATGCGGCAAGGCGTAGGCGACAATAAGCAGTGCAGGCGCCTGAAATATCTGTGCATCGAACATCAGATAAGCCAGAGGTGCGGTCAGGAAGACTAGACGTGGCAACCCATAGAAGAAGTGCAGCATGGCGTTCAGGTAGCAGAGCCGCTGCCCGAACGATAATCCCTTACCCAGTAGTGGGTTGTCGGTTCGAAAGATCTGGGCCATCCCTCGTGCCCAGCGAATGCGCTGGCCGATATGCCCTGAGAGACTTTCGGTAGCGAGCCCCGCAGCCTGTGGCAAGGCCAGGTACGCCGTGTTGTAGCCAAGCCGGTTGAGCTTGAGTGCGGTATGCGCATCCTCGGTGACGGTTTCCACGGCGATACCGCCGATTTCCTCGAGCGGCGCACGGCGAATGATGGCGCAAGAACCGCAGAAGAAGGTCGCGTTCCACAGATCATTACCGTCCTGTACTAGACCGTAGAACAACTCGCCCTCGTTGGGCACGGTGCGGAAGGTATTGAGGTTCTTCTCGAACGGATCCGGAGAAAAGAAGAAGTGCGGCGTTTGCAACATCGCCAGCTTGGGGTCTCTGAGGAACCAGCCCATTCCCATCTGAAGGAATGAGCGCGTCGGCACGTGGTCGGCATCAAAGATTGCGATGTACTCGCCCGAGGTCTGGCGCAACGCGTTATTCAGGTTACCGGCCTTGGCATGATGGTTATCCTGCCGGGTGATGTAACCCACCCCGGCCTGCTTGCAGAACAGGCGAAATTCCTCACGGCGGCCATCATCAAGAACGTAGATGTTGAGCTTGTCGCGCGGCCAGTCGATTGCCTGTGCAGCCAAAACCGTCAGACGGATGATGTCTAGCGGTTCGTTGTAGGTTGGAATATAGAGATCGACGCTCGGCCACTGCCTGCTATCAGCTGGCAAGGGATAGGGCCTGCGCTGCAACGGCCAAGCCGTCTGCACATAGCCGAGCAGCAGTACTAGCAGCGCATAGAGTTCGGCAGCGACAAGACCGTACCCGAACACCATGTCCAGCGGGTTATCGAAACCCAATGACGACGTTAGGCGCCAATACATATAACGCAGGGACGCGATGACAGACATCACAATCATCGCCAAGATGGCAAGCCGCCCGGCCCGTCTGCGCAGCAATAACGCGCCCCCCAGGCATACAGCACAAAATATCATTTGTGCTTCCAGATCAAGGGGGGCGGCAATTACTACCACCAGTAGCGCAGTGGCCAATAACCCCAGCAATCCCGACAGCCAGGCAGAGTTGAGCGAACCGCCGATAGACATGGGCAACGGACGCCCTTCCTCACGCTTCATATTATTACTGTTCACGTGTGGAGGATTTGGCGGCGAGGCGAGCAAATAAAGCACTCGAGCAACTCAGGATATCGCCGCTAGCCTGGCTTCGCGGATCGTATTCTAAAATGTTGTGGTTGTAGGCTAACGCGTCGCCGATTGATGGGTCGTGATGAACAAGACCTAAAACCCGCACACCGAGCAATTCCCCAAGAATACGGGTGATATCTCGACTCAACTGCCGAGTTTCATCCACCTGATTGATCAGATAGGACGTCCCCATGAAATGATCGCGCCCCGCCGTGTAGGTCTTGATCAGACTGTCGATCTTGGGCAAGGAAGTATATGAAGCAGCATCAGCAAGACTGACGACGACCGCTTCGTTGGCCACGGACAAGGCTTGACGCAGGTAGATGGAGGGTCCTGGTGGGGTATCGATCACAACGATAGTCCCATCGGACAGGTCCATTTCCGCCAGGCGCCGGGCAAGCCAGTCCGAGGTTGAGCTCATCTGCTGCTCGATGCTCAGGCGCTGTTGCTCGTCGACATCACCATAAGGAAGCACGAGCACGCCGCTATGACTCGGCACTCCACAGGCATACCAATCTCGCTCGCCATACCCAATACCCGTGACCGTTTTTTTACCTGAATCAGTAACGGCTTTGAAATGGTGTTGGAGGGCGTTCTGCGGATCCATATCCACAGCCAACACAGGCCGTCCGGCGCGATACAAGGCCGCAGCGAGAGTGGCAGACAGCGTCGTCTTACCTACCCCCCCCTTTGCCGAGACTATCGCCACAACGCTTATCCGCTCAAGCAGAGAGCCAACGGAGGCCGCGTCGTTGCCAGCGAGAGGGGACTGATCGTCCTGAGCCAGCTTGGCTAGTAGCCCTTGTAGTCCAGCGGACGACCAGACCTCTTCTTCATTCTCTGCTGGCAATGAACCTGAAGATTTACCTACACACTCATCTAACGATGCATACGCGAGTAACGGTTTGCATACCTGTTCAAGAGGTTCCTGCTCAGGTAGCTCTGGAGCATCATGCTCAGCGATGTTGACAACCACCTCAGCCGGCAGATGCAGCGGCGGTTCCCGATCCGTATATGGCAAATCGTCATGAGGCATTTCCTGATAATGCTCAGGACGACCGCCGAACCATTTGAACAAACCACTGATATCGCTCGATGCGCTCATAGAAAGGTACTGAAATTAAGTTCAAGTGGCGGCAGCCAAATTAAAAGCGTCAAAAAAAAGGCAAAAACATTATCTAATAAGAGATGCGTCAATATATTAAGCACGGACATATAGTGTCAAGGTGACATCTAACAACTATCCCCCTCATGCGTCTAAGCCGCGAGATTTGAAGTGCATACAGGTATTATCAGCAACAATATCTGTGGGCTAGGGATGCATGGGTAGCAATGTTTCGCATCCGGTTATAATTAGTTACGCTCACTTTTTATGATATATTGATCTATTAAACAAGCTAAACCGAATATTCAGGCATATTCAATGCATATCCTTATCACCGGCGGCGCCGGTTTCATCGGTTCGGCCCTGATTCGCCATCTGATCCAAAGTACCGAGCATGACGTACTCAACCTCGACAAGTTGACCTACGCCGGCAACCTGGAATCGCTTGCCCCCGTTGATGACAACCCGCGTTACCGTTTCGTCCAGGCGGATATCGCCGACAGCCCTGTGGTCGCGCAGACGCTGGCCGAGTTCCAACCCGACGCCATCATGCACCTGGCTGCCGAGTCTCATGTCGACCGCTCCATCGATGGCCCTGCGGCCTTTATCCAGACCAATATCGTCGGCACCTACAGCCTGCTGGAAAGCACCCGCGCCTATTGGCTTGGCCTGAGCGCAGAACGCAAAGCGGCGTTTCGCTTTCATCACATCTCGACCGACGAGGTGTACGGCGACCTGCACGGTGTCGATGACCTCTTCACCGAAACCACTCCCTACGCGCCCAGCTCGCCCTATTCGGCGAGCAAGGC
>OGCL01001641.1_pt1 | contig 18073 bp, 14 predicted proteins | sample 1570041 | NCBI WGS metagenome assembly OGCL01 (sample SAMN06266162, study PRJEB24511) | hot springs metagenome | isolation source: Hot spring water | place: South Africa: Limpopo | collected 2015-06-22
CACCACGCTGGACACCCGTCACATCCTGGGTCTGGGCACGGTGGATGAACGCATGATCATCGTCGTGGATATCGAGCAGCTGATGAGCAGTCGGGAGATGGCCCTTGTGGACACCCCAGAACAGGCTTAAGGCCTCAAATCGATCTTATGTGGGCAAGGAGCTGAGCATGTTGCGCAACCTCAATCTAAAAAACCGTCTCGTCGGCACCATAGGCGTCATGACCCTGCTTATGCTGCTATTGGGCGCCACCGGCTGGGTGAGCTTGGAGCGCAGCGCGCGCGACATGCACGCCCTTTATGAGGAAGGCATCCAGGCGCAGCGCCTGGCCGTGCAGATCCAGGCCCTGGTGCAGGCAAACCATCTGCAGGTCGCGCTCGCCCTGCAGCACGAGCCCGGTCTGGAGGTGGCCAAGCTGCACGACCATCCGGTAACCCGACATCTCGATGCGGTGCGCGCCAATCGCGATCGCATCACGCAGCTGTTCCAAAGGCTGCAGGGGATGAAACTGATGCCGGAGGTGAAGGCCAAAATGGAGGCAGCCGCCGAGGCGCGGCGGCGCTATGGCGAGGAGGGCTTGTTGCCGGCCGTGGAGGCGCTCAAGGCAGAGGAATACTTCGAGGCCGCCTTTATCCTCACGAGCCGCATGAACCCCTTGCTGAAGGAGGCCGAGAACGCCACCCAGCAGATGGTTGGCGCCATCGAGTCTCAGGCAGCGGCCCTAGAGGCCGACGCGCTTGCACGCAATCGCGTGATGCATGCATTCACCGCGGGACTGGTCGCCGTAGCCGTGGGTCTTGCCGCGCTGATGGGTTGGCTGCTGTTGCGCAGCATTTTGCGCCCCTTGCGGCATGCGACCGAGGTCTTCGATCAGATCGCGCAAGGCAATTACCGCAACGAGATCCGCATAGAGCGGCGCGACGAGCTCGGCGCGGTGCTGGATGCGCTCGCCGCCATGCAGGCCAAGCTGGACCATGACATCACCGAGACCAAGCGTCTGGCCGACGAGAACATGCGCATCCGCATCGCCTTGGACAACGTCTCCACCAATGTGATGATCGCCGATGACAAATACAACATCATCTACCTGAACAAATCCATCCGCGAGATGCTGCAAAAGGCCGAGCCCGCCATCCGCCTGGCCCTGCCACAGTTCAATGCCGCCAACCTGCTGGGGGCCAGCATCGACAGCTTCCACAAGAACCCGGAGCATCATCGGGCCATGCTGGCCAACCTGAGCGGCACGCACAGGGCCCAGATCGATCTGGGCGGACGCATCATCAACCTGATTGCCAACCCGGTGGTCAATGACAAGGGCGAGCGTCTCGGCGCGGTGGTGGAGTGGGCCGATCGCACCGCAGAGGTGGCTGTGGAAGATGAGGTGGCCCAGTTGGTCAACGCCGCCGCCGCCGGTGAGTTCGGCCGGCGTCTGACCCTGGAGGGCAAGGAGGGCTTCTTCCGCCAGCTCTCGGAGGGCATCAACCGACTGCTGGAGACCAGCGAGCGCGGCATGCGCGATGTGGCCCGGGTGCTCAAGGCCCTGTCGGAGGGCGACCTCACCCAGCGCATCGAGGCCGACTACCAGGGGCTGTTCGGGGAACTCAAGGCGGCGAGCAACACCACCAGCGAGCGCCTCATGGAGATCGTCACCCAGATCCGCGAGGCCACCGACGCCATCAATACGGCTTCCAGGGAGATCGCCTCCGGCAATGCCGACCTGTCGAGCCGCACCGAGGCCCAGGCCTCCAGCCTGGAGGAGACCGCCTCCAGCATGGACGAGCTGACCTCCACCGTGAAGCAGAACGCCGAGAATGCACGCCAGGCCAACCAGCTCGCGCAGGGCGCCTCGGGCGTGGCGGTCAAGGGCGGCGAGGTCGTGGGCGAGGTGGTGCAGACCATGGGCGCCATTGCGGACGCCTCCAAGAAGATCGCCGACATCATCAGCGTCATCGACGGCATCGCCTTCCAGACCAACATCCTGGCCCTGAACGCCGCGGTGGAGGCGGCCCGCGCCGGTGAGCAGGGCCGCGGCTTCGCGGTGGTGGCCGGCGAGGTGAGAAACCTGGCGCAGCGCTCGGCGGCTGCCGCCAAGGAGATCAAGAGCCTGATCTCCGACTCGGTGGACAAGGTGGAGAGCGGTCACAGGCTGGTGGAACAGGCCGGCACCACCATGGACGAGATCGTGCAGGCAGTCAAACGGGTCACCGACATCATGGGCGAGATCACCGCCGCCAGCGTGGAGCAGAGCCAGGGCATCGAGCAGGTGAACATGGCCGTGGCGCAGATGGACGAGATGACGCAGCAGAACGCCGCCCTCGTCGAGGAGGCGGCGGCCGCGGCCGAGAGTCTGCAGGACCAGGCCGAGGGCCTGGCCCAGGCGGTGTCGGTGTTCAAGCTCGCCAACGACGCTGGCCTGTCGGCACCAGCACGGGCCGTGCAGCGGCCAGTCGGTCGGCCGGCCGCACCCGCGCCGCGCAAGCCCCCCGCGCCCGCACGCGCTTCGGCCAAGGCCCTGCCCAAACCCGGTCCGGCCGATGAGGATGAATGGGAGGAGTTCTGATGCTGTGCCTGGTGTTACCGTGAAAGTCGCGAAGCGACTCACGACGCTCCCCTCCCCCGCGGGGGGAGGGGCTGGGGGAGAGGGACCGTTCATGGCCATCGCCTGCGCCTTTCATCGGCAGGGGCGGCCATTGGGCCATGAACGGTTATCGGGGGTAGTTATGAGCGCAGTGCCGCGTCCGGCACCCAGGCCGGATCGGTCGAGCAACCGTACCGAGCGCGAATTCGAGTTCACCGCCCAGGATTTCGAGGAGGTACGTCGGCTCATCTACGGCCATGCCGGCATCACCCTCTCGGAGGCCAAGATGGACATGGTCTACAGCCGGCTGGCGCGCCGTTTGCGGGCGATCGGGTTGGCCAGCTTCCGGGACTATCTGGCCCTGTTGAAGGGCGGTGACGCGGTGGAATGGGAGGCCTTCGTCAATGCCCTGACCACCAACCTCACGTCCTTTTTTCGCGAGGCGCATCACTTCGACATCCTGCGGGATTTCCTCAAAACCCGGCGCGAACGGCCCATCACGATCTGGAGTGCGGCCGCCTCGACGGGGGAGGAGCCCTACTCGATCGCCATGACGGCGGCAGAGGCCCTGGGCGATGCCCGTCACGGCGTGCAAATCGTGGCCTCGGACCTGGACACGCAAGTGCTGCAAAAGGCCCGCGACGGGGTCTATCCCATGGAACGCATCGCCAGGCTGGACGAGGCCCGACAGCGGCGTTTCTTCCTCAAGGGGACGGGCCGCCGGGAGGGCATGGTCAAGGTCAGGCCCGAGCTGCAGGGGATGATCCGTTTCTTCCAGCTCAACCTGCTGGATGCGCAATGGGCGGTCAGAGGCCCCCTGGATGTCATCTTCTGCCGCAACGTGATGATCTATTTCGACAAACCGACGCAGTATCGCATCCTGCAGCGCATGAAACCCCTGCTCAAACCGGATGGGCTGCTGTTCCTTGGCCATTCCGAGGCCCTCTACCACGCAGTGGACCTGTTCCGCCTGCGCGGCCAGACCGTCTACGAGCATGCCCGGCCCGGCGAGACCAGGACCAGAGGAAGCAGTGCGGGATGCGTCGCCTGACGACCTACGAGGAAATCCTCGCCCCGAACAAATACTATGACCGCTCCTTCGACATGGAGGCGGCCAAGCTGCTTCCGGGCGAGTACTACGCCACCGGTCGGGACATGCTGCTGGTGACCGTGCTCGGCTCCTGCGTGGCGGCCTGCATCCGTGACCCGCAAACGGGGATCGGCGGCATGAACCATTTCATGCTGCCGGAAGGGGGCGACCCGCATGATCTCATGTCCGCCACTGCACGCTACGGCGGCTATGCCATGGAGGTGCTCATCAACCAGCTGGTCAAGCTGGGTGCCAACCGCAGCCGGCTGGAGGCCAAGGTGTTCGGCGGCGCGGCCGTGCTCAGGGGCTTCACCACCGTCAACGTGGGCGAGGCCAACAGCGACTTCGTGCTCGACTATCTGGCCCAGGAGCGCATCCGCGTGCTGTCACAGGATTTGCGCGGGATCCATCCGCGCAAGGTCTATTTCTTTCCGGTCACCGGCCGCGTCCTGGTGAAGAAGCTCAAGGGGGTGCACAACGACACGATCGTGGCGCGCGAGCGGGAATACAACCATAGACTCAGCCGGACGCCCATCGCCGGCGAGGTGGAGTTGTTCTGATGATCCTTGATTCCTCGGTTGAACACGCCCGAAGGCGCGGCTGTGCGGGTGCCTGGCGCGAAGCGACGACGCCGCAGGGTTCGCCCCCTGCAAGGAGGAGCGACAAAGCCAGGCGCCCGCACAGCCGCGCAAGCGGGCGTGTAGCGGGCTCACCCAAAGGGTAGGCGTGGTCGAAGGCACGTCGTCGAGCAATCATTCGGTTTTATGAAGGCAACGAAGCGGTCAACCGAGGAATCAAGGATGATTGGCCGCATCCGTGTCCTCGTCGTCGACGACTCCGCTCTCATCCGCAGCCTGATGCGGGAGCTGCTGGGCAGCCAGCCCGACCTCGAGGTCGTGGGCATGGCCCCTGATCCGTATGTGGCACGGGAGCTGATCAAACAGCTCAACCCCGACGTCATCACCCTGGATGTCGAAATGCCACGCATGAACGGGCTGGAATTCCTGGAAAAGCTCATGCGCCTGCGGCCTATGCCGGTGGTCATGGTTTCCTCCCTGACCGAACAGGGTTCCGAGGTCACGCTGCGGGCCCTGGAACTGGGGGCGGTGGATTTCATCACCAAGCCGAAATTGGGCGTGGCGGAGCAGTTCCCGGAACTGGCGCGCGAGATCGGCGACAAGATCCGGGCCGCCGCGCGGGCGAGAGTGCGCCGTCATGGCCTCGGCATGGCGGCGCCCACCCAACCGCGACCCATTGCCGGCCATGTCTTCGGCACCACTGAGAAGCTCATCTGCATCGGCGCCTCCACCGGAGGCACCGAGGCCATCAAGGAGGTGCTGTGCAACATGCCCGCCGATGCGCCGGGCGTGCTCATCACCCAGCACATGCCGGAGAGCTTCACCCGCTCCTTCGCCGAGCGTCTGAACGGTCTTTCCGCCATGACGGTGAAGGAGGCCGCGCACAACGAGCGCATCCTGCCCGGTCATGCCTATGTGGCACCCGGTCACTCCCACCTGCGGGTGAAGAAGGGGGGCGCCTATTACTACACCGAGCTGTCCCAGGAGGCCCCGGTGAACCGCCACCGGCCCTCGGTGGATGTGCTGTTTAACAGCGCGGCGGAAGTGCTGGGGCCCAATGCCTTGGGTGTGCTCCTCACCGGCATGGGCAAGGACGGCGCCGCGGGGCTCTTGGCCATGCGCCAGGCCGGCGCCCACACCATGGCCCAGGACGAGGCCAGCTGCGTGGTCTTTGGTATGCCGCGGGCGGCCATCGACCTGGGTGCGGCGGTGGAGGTGGCGCCGCTGCAGGACATCGCGCGCCGGGTTCTGGAGCGGCTGTCCTCCCGAGGACGGAAGGCCGAGGACTGACTGCCATCCACCACGCACTGTCCACTCACAGGAGATGACCATGCACATACAAAGAGCCGTTGACAAAGAACACGCCCGCATCACCCTGGCGGGGCGTTTCGACTTTCATGCCCACCGCGATTTTCGCCAGTGCAGCGACGCGCTGCTGGCTGAGCAAGCGGTCCAGGAACTGGACATCAACTTCGCCGGCGTGGATTACCTGGACAGCTCGGCCCTGGGCATGCTGCTGCTGCTGCGGGAGAAGGCCGAGGGCAAGGGCAAGCGCCTCGTGCTCTCGGGTCTGCAGGGTACGGTGAAGCAGGTGCTGGACATCGCCAACTTCGGCAAGCTGTTCACCCTGCGCGACTGAGCCTGATGAGCGCACCGGCGCTGAAGATCCTGGTGGCCGGCGACGTGGCGGCCGACATCGCCGAGGTCCGGGACGTCGCGACTCGTCTGGGACACAGCGTCGTGACCGCGAACGACGGTCGCGAAGCGCTGCGCCTCTACCGGGAGGAGGCCCCGGATCTGGTGTTCATGGATGTCATGATGCCGGAGATGGACGGCCTGGACGCGGTGCGGGAGATACGCAGCCTGCCGGCCGGGCGCTGGGTGCCGGTGGTCTTTCTCTCCGCCATGGACCGCATGGACGACGTCATCGAGGGACTGGAATGCGGTGGCGACGACTACCTGGTGAAGCCGGCCGATCTGCGACTGTTGCGCGCCAAGATCAACGGCTATGCCAAGGCCATCGCCCTGCAGCGGGAGGCACTCGAGCATGCCGAGGAACTCGCGGCCTGGCGGCAGGAGGCCGAGGAGCAGAACCGACTGGGCCGGCACATCATGGCCCGCCTCACGGACACGGCGGGCTTGCGCGATCCCATGCTCAGGACATACAACCGCCCCGCCGGCGACTTCAGCGGAGACCTCCTGTGCGCCACACGCGGACCCGGCGACATCCTCTATCTGCTCCTGGCGGACGCGACCGGCCATGGTTTGCCGGCGGCCCTGTCGGCCATGCCGTTGACCCAGATCTTCTACGGCATGGCGGCCAAGGGTTTCTCGCTCGCCTCCATGGCCGAGGAACTGAACCGCAAGCTCAAGCGCCTGCTGCCGGCAGACCGCTTCGTCGCGGCCACCCTGGCGGCCATCGACGTCGCCGGCGGCACGGTCGAGATCTGGAACGGCGGCAATCCCGATGCCCTGCTCACAGGTGAACAGGGCGAGGTCACGATGCGCTGGTGTTCACGCCATCCCCCGCTGGGCATCCTGCCCGACGGCGTGTTCTCCGGCGAGACCCAGACCTGTCGGATCCAGGCGTCCGGCGAGCTGCTGATCTGTTCGGACGGTCTGGTCGAGGCGGAATCGCCCGAGGGCAAGCGCTATACGCTGGAGCGGATCGTCGCTGAACTGGCGCACGCGCCACGGCAGGAGCGCGATGCGCGTCTGATCGAAGGACTGGAGCGGCATCTGGCTGGCGGCGTGCCCCACGACGACGTCTCCTTCATGCTGGTCCACATCCCCCTGGAGCGTCGCCAGTCCCTGCGCTCGGTGGCGACCGGGACGGGCACGCGTTCGGTGTCGGATTGGCGCTTCGACCTCTCCTATGGCGCCGCCGAACTGCGCTACCTGGACGTCGTGCCGACCGTGCTCGGCATCCTGTCCCAGATTCAGGCCTTGCAGCCGCATCAGGGTGTCTTGTTCCTGATCATCTCCGAGCTCTACAACAATGCCCTGGATCACGGTCTGCTCGCGCTCGATTCCGCCATCAAGGAACAGGAGGGCGGCTTCGAGCGGTATCTGGAACAGCGTTCGAAACGACTGCAGGCCCTGACCGAGGGTCGTATCGAACTCGGCTTCCACATGCGCATGGAGGCCGGGCAGGCCGTGCTCGACATCCGGGTGAAGGACAGCGGCCCGGGGTTCGACTACGGGGATTACATGACGCCGCACATGGCCGCCGACCGGCGTCCCCACGGCCGGGGGATCGCCCTTGTCAGGAGCCTCTGCCGGGAACTGGTCTACAGCGGCTGCGGTAACGAGGTGCAGGCCCGATACGCCCTCTGAGCGGGGCGGGGCCTCAGGCGTTCAGCCGGTCCAGCAAGGACTGGATGCGTTCCGGCTGTCCGGCGCGCAGCAGCCTGCGGGTCATGGGCGCGAGTTCGCCCAGGTCGCTGTGCAGGATCTGATTCTTGACCCGCAGCAGATGGGCCGGATGCATGGAAAAGCTGCGCAGGCCCATGCCCAGCAGCAGCTTGGTCATGCGCGGGTCGCCGGCCATTTCGCCGCATACCGACACCGGCCGGCGCCGCTTCAGGCCGATGCGCAGGGTGTGGTGGATGAGCCGCAGCACGGCCGGGTGCAGGGGATCGTAGAGATGCGCCACGCTGTCATCGGTGCGGTCGATGGCCAGCGTGTACTGGATCAGGTCGTTGGTGCCGATGGACAGGAAGTCCAGCCGCCGGGCGAACCATTCCGCCGCCAGGGCTGCCGCCGGCACCTCGATCATGCCGCCGATCTGGATGTCCCGGTCGTAGGGGATGTGGGAGATGTCCAGCGATTCCCTGGCCAGCGCGATCAGGGCCAGGGCCTGCTCCAGCTCCTTCAGATTGGCCAGCATGGGCATCAGGATGCGCAGCCTGCCGTAATGGCTCGCCCGCAGCATGGCCCGAACCTGGGCGAGGAAGATCTGCGGTTCCGACAGGCACAGGCGGATGGCCCGCAAACCCAGGGCGGGGTTGGTGCTGCCGCGCTTGAGCCAGGGCAGGCTCTTGTCCGCCCCCAGGTCCAGGGTGCGGATCACCACCGGCCGTCCCTTCATCGCCTTGACCACCTGGCGGTAGGCCTCGAACTGTTCGTCCTCGTCGGGCGGGGCGTCCCTGTTCATGTACAGAAATTCGCTGCGGAACAGGCCGATGCCGGCCGCATTCTGCTCCAGCGCCTCCTGCACGTCCTGGGGCAGGTCGATGTTGGCCAGCAGCTCCACAGGGGTGCCGTCCAGTGTGGCCGCGGGGCTCTTCTTCAGGCGCTTGAGCTTCTGCTGTTCCAGCCGCCACTGGTCCTGGCGGATGCGGTATTCCTCCAGGATGGCCGGATTCGGCGCGACGATGACCACACCGTTGACCCCGTCCACGACCACCCAGTCGCCTTCGTGGATCAGGGCGCGTGCGTTGTGCAGGGCCATCACCGCCGGAATGTTCAGACTGCGGGCGAGGATGGCCGTGTGCGAGGTGGCGCCGCCCAGATCGGTGACGAAGGCGGCGTAGTTCTGGCGCTTGAACAGCACCATGTCGCTGGGGGAGAGGTCGTGGGCCACCAGCACGCTGGCCTCCTCGCCGGCGGTCTTCACCGGCGCCTGGCCCGGATGCCCCATGAGCGCCTTCATGATCCGGTCGGCGACCTGGCGCACGTCGTTCTTGCGCTCCCGCAGATAGGCATCCTCCATGGCCTCGAACTGGTCGATGAGGGCCTGGGTCTGCTGGGCCAGGGCCCATTCGGCATTGCAGCGGCCCTCGTCGATGCAGCGCTTGGGCACCTCCGAGATCATGGCGTCTTCCAGGATCAGGCGGTGTACGTCCAGGAAGGCGGACAGTTCGGCCGGGGCATGCTCGGGCAGGTGTGCCTGCAGGCTCGCCAGCTCGGTGCGCACGGTCTGCACCGCCTCCTCGAAGCGGGCGATCTCGGCCGGCAGATCCTCACGCCGCAGGACGTAGTGGGGTGCCTCCAGCCGGTCATGGGAAAAGAGCTGGGCGCGGCCGATGGCGTAGCCGCCGGACACACCGATGCCGTGCAGTGTGAAGCTCATGCAAAAGACCGGTTAGGAACTGGGTACCAGAGGATAGTTAGGTAGCGGGTGTAGTGTCGAGGAGGAAGGTCGTGGGAAATGATAGGGCGGCCATCCTCTCACTCACACTCGCCGCTCACTGTTCTTCGCCGAACTTGTCCGCAATCAGGGTGGTGAGCGCCGCCATGGCCTCCTCCTCGTCCGGGCCGTCGACCTCCAGTTTGAGGGTGGTGCCCTTGGCTGCGGCCAGCATCATCACGCCCATGATGCTCTTGCCGTTGACACGGCGGCCGTCGCGGGCGAGCCAGATCTCGGCCGCGAAGCGGCCCGCGGTCTGGGTCAGTTTGGCCGAGGCGCGGGCATGCAGGCCGAGCTGGTTGAGGATCTGGACCTCACGCGTGAGCATCGGCATATTCGGGTTGGATGTGAAAGGTGCCCTCGTGCGCCCCCTGCACCACGTGGTCGGCGAGTTGGGCCAGCGGCTCGCGCCGGTAGGTGATGGCCTTGAGCAGCATGGGCACGCTGGCGCCCGAGACCGCTTCGACGCGTCCCGGTTCCACCAGCCGGCAGACCGTGTTGCAGGGGGTGGCCCCGTAGACGTCGGCCAGGATCAACACCCCATCACCCTCGTCGAGCAGGTCAACCCTGCCTCGCGCCTCGGCCAGCAGGCGTTCCGGATCGCCGCCGTCGGTCAGGTCGAGCGAGAGCAGGCGTTCCGGGCGCTTGCCGAGGACATAGGCCGCGCAGTCGATGAGGGACTCGCCCAGACTGCCGTGGGCGACGACGAGGATGCCGATCATGTTGGCTTGGTGTTATATAACCTAGGTTAGTTTAGCATTCCCTCATATACCCTCTGACGGCATATGCACTACCGGCGATGGGAGGATACGACCATTGTGGTCATGGGGTTACATTTGGGCCCGGAACGCTCGCCGGATAGAATTCGACGCTTGGCACTCCAACGCCCCATCACCCTCCGGCCTTCCCCCTTCCATGTCCGAGCGCATCCGCGAGATCCCTTACAACTACACCTCGTTCTCGGACCGCGAGATCGTGCTGCGCATCCTCGGTGCCGAAGGCTGGCGGCTGGTCGACGAACTGCGCCACGAGCGGCGCACCGGCCGCTCGGCCCGGATGCTCTTCGAGGTGCTGGGCGACATCTGGGTGGTCTCACGCAACCCCTATCTGGAGGACGATCTGCTCGCCGACGCGCGCCGTCGCCGGCTGCTGGTGGATGCGCTGCGCCACCGTCTGGCGGAGATCGAAAAGCGTCGCCAGGGCAATGAGCGGGTGGGGCGCCTGCTGGCGCTGGCCCAAGGGGCCGTCGCCGCCTTCGAGGCCGGCTTCGAGGCGACCCGAGCCCTGCGGGAGGCCTGCCTGCGCCGACTCTCCCGCCACACCCGCCGCGACAACGTCGCCTTCGACGGCTTCGCCCGCGTCTCCCATGTCACCGACGCCACCGACTGGCGGGTGGAATACCCCTTCGTGGTCCTCTATCCGGATGCCGAGGACGAGATCCCCGGACTGGTGGCCGGCTGCATCGAGCTCGGCCTGACCGTCATCCCGCGCGGCGGCGGCACGGGCTACACTGGCGGCGTCGTGCCGCTGACCCCCCGCGCGGCGGTGATCAACACCGAGAAGCTGGACTGGCACTCCGCCATCGAGCGCCGTGCTATCCCGGGACGCAGCGAGCCGGTGCCGGTGATCACCTGCGGCGCGGGCGTCGTCACCCGGCGGGTGATGGAGGCGGCCGAGGCCGCCGGCCTGGTCTTCGCCGTCGACCCCACCTCGGCGGACGCCTCCTGCATCGGCGGCAACGTGGCCATGAACGCCGGCGGCAAGAAGGCGGTGCTGTGGGGTACGGCGGTGGACAACCTGCTGTCCTGGAAGATGGTCACGCCCGAGGCCGACTGGCTCGAGGTCACGCGGCTGAACCACAACCTGGGCAAGATCCACGACATCGACACGGCCCGTTTCGAGATCCGCCGCTATGACGCCGACGGCCGCCCCAAGGGTGCGGCGGAGGTCCTGGAGATCCCCGGCGCCGCCTTCCGCAAGGCGGGCCTCGGCAAGGACGTCACCGACAAGTTCCTGGCCGGGCTGCCCGGCGTGCAGAAGGAAGGCTGCGACGGCCTGATCACCCAGGCCAGCTTCGTGCTGCACCGCATGCCGGCGCATGTGCGCACCGTCTGCCTGGAGTTCTTCGGCCGCGCCCGCGAGGCGGTGCCGGCCATCGTCGAGATCATGCACCACCTCGACGCCCGGCCGGGCGGCGTGGTGCTCGCCGGCCTGGAACACCTGGACGCCCGCTACGTGAAGGCGGTGGGCTACGCCACCAAGTCGACGCGCAGCGGCAGGCCGAACATGGTGCTGCTGGCCGACGTGGCCGGCGACGACGAGGCGGCGGTGGACGCCGCCGCCCGGCACATCGTCGGGCTTGCCGGTCGCCGCGGCGGCGAGGGCTTCATCGCCGTGAGCGCCGAGGCGCGGCGCAAGTTCTGGCTCGACCGGGCGCGCACCGCCGCCATCGCCGCGCACACCAATGCCTTCAAGATCAACGAGGACGTGGTCATCCCGCTCGACCGCCTGGCGGACTACACCGACGGCGTCGAGCGCATCAACATCGAGTTGTCCATCGCCAACAAACTGGAACTGCTCGACGCCCTGGAAGCGTTCTTCCGCGGCAGTCTGCCGCTGCACGAGCAGGAGGACGACGTCGTCGCCGACCCCGGCCTGACCGAGGAGCGTCGCCGCCGCGCCCTGGAGCTGCTCGCCGCGGTCCGCCGCCGCTGGCAGGGCTACCTGGACGGCCTCGACGCGCCGCTCGCCCCGGATGCCTGCGGCCTGGACGGCCGGCCGATCGTCATGGCGGGCGACCAGACCGTATTCCGGGCCTTGCAGGACAAGGGTCTGCGCGTGTCCTGGAAGCGCGAGGTGCGCGACGAGCTGCGCCGCCTGTTCACCGGTCGCGAGTACGAGCCCGTGCTGGCGGCGTGCGACGCGATCCACCGCAAGGTCCTCAAGGGCCGCGTGTTCGTCGCCCTGCACATGCACGCCGGCGACGGCAACGTGCATACCAACATCCCGGTCAACTCCGACGACTACGCCATGCTCAAGGCGGCCAACGCCGCCGTCGCGCGCATCATGCGGCTGGCGGTCGAGCTGGGCGGGGTCATCTCCGGTGAGCACGGCATCGGCATCACCAAGCTGGAGTTCCTGTCCGAGGCCACCCTGGCCGAATTCGCCGCCTACAAGGGCCGGGTCGATCCGCAAGGTCACTTCAACCGGGGCAAGCTCATGCGGGGGGCGGACCTGACCAATGCCTACACGCCCAGCTTCAACCTGCTGGAGCTGGAGTCGCTGATCATGGAGCAGTCCGAGATCGGGGCGATTGCCGACTCCATCAAGGACTGCCTGCGCTGCGGCAAGTGCAAGCCGGTGTGCAACACGCACGTCCCGCGCGCCAGTCTGCTCTACAGCCCGCGCAACAAGATCCTGGCCACCTCGCTGCTGATCGAGGCCTTCCTCTACGAGGAGCAGACCCGACGCGGCATCTCGCTGCGGCACTTCGAGGAGTTCGACGACGTCGCGGATCACTGCACGGTGTGCCACAAGTGCGTCTATCCCTGCCCGGTGGACATCGACTTCGGCGAGGTCACCGCCGCCATGCGTCACTTCCTGATCAGCACCGGCAAGAAGAAACCCAGCCTGGTCAGCCGCGCCGCCCGACTCTTCCTCGACAGCACCGACGCCGATGCCATCAACCTCACGCGCGCGGGCATGATCCGGCTGGGCTATGCCGGCCAGCGCCTCGGTCATGCCGTGGTCAGCAGGCTGGGTCTGGAACGGGGCCAGAAGCGTCTGCCGCCCGCCACGGTCGGCAAGCCGGACATCCCCGCCCAGGTCATCCACTTCCTCAACCGGCCCTTGCCCAAGGGTCTGCCCAGCAAGACCAGCCGCGCCCTGCTGGGCATCGAGGACCCCAAGCGGGTGCCCATACTGAGGAACCCCGAGAAGGTCGGCGAGGACAGCGACGCGGTGTTCTACTTCCCGGGCTGCGGCTCGGAGCGACTCTACTCCCAGGTGGGGCTCGCCACCCAGGCCCTGCTCTTCGAGGTGGGCGCCCAGACCGTGCTGCCGCCGGGCTATCTGTGCTGCGGCTACCCGCAGACCGCCACCGGCGACCGCGAGCAGGGCGAGCGCATCACCACCCAGAACCGGGTGCTGTTCCACCGTGTGGCCAACACCCTCAACTACCTGGACATCCGGACGGTCATCGTCTCCTGCGGCACCTGTCTGGACCAGCTCAAGGAATACCAGTTCGACAAGATCTTCCCCGGCTGCCGCTTGCTGGACATCCACGAGTACCTCATGGAGAAGGGTGTCAGATTGGAAGGGGTCAACGGCGCACGCTACATGTACCACGATCCCTGCCACAGCCCGATGAAGGTCCACAACCCGCTCACCACCGCAAAGACCCTGCTCGGCGCCGAGGTGAAGCCGTCCGAGCGCTGCTGCGGTGAGGCCGGCACCTTCGCCGCCACCCGGCCCGACATCGCCACCCAGGTCAAGTTCAGGAAGCGCGAGGAGATCGCCCGTGTGGCCGACGGCCTGCGCGCCGAGGCGCCGGGCACGCGCGTCAAGCTGCTCACCTCCTGTCCGTCCTGCCTGCAGGGCCTGTCGCGCTACGAGGGCGAGACCGGCGTCGAGGCCGACTACATCGTCGTCGAACTGGCCCGGCGCCTGCTCGGCGAGGACTGGATGAGCGACTTCATCCGAAGGGTGCGCGACGGCGGCATCGAGCAGGTGTTGCTATGACGGGCGGTTTCGATGGCAAGACGGCGCGACATGCCTGCGTCAGACGGAGAGTGTCCGGCCGTACTGATTTATTGATCCGAAACGATCCAACTAGACCCTCTGCCTCGGGGAGAGGGTGGCGAAGCCGGGAGAGGGCGAAGCGGCTTCCCGCTTCGACGGGGCTTCCCTCTCCCCTGCCCCTCCCCCCGAGGGGGAGGGGGTTCAAGAACAGGCGTTTCGGATCAATAACGCGATGATCGACATGCATTGCCCGCTTTGTGCGCCAGCGCACGAAATCGTGCTCTGGTCCGACGCCCTGTGCCGCGTGATCTGGGTCGACAGCCCCGACTACCCCGGCTACTGCCGCGTGATCCTCAACGCCCATGTGCGCGAGATGACCGACCTGCCCGAGGACGAGTGCCACCGCCTCATGGCGGTGGTGTTCGCCGTCGAGGCGGCGCTGCGCGAGGTCCTGCGGCCCGACAAGGTCAACCTCGCCAGCCTGGGCAACCTGGTGCCGCATCTGCACTGGCACGTGATCCCCCGCTTCGAGGATGACCCCCAGTTTCCAGACCCGATCTGGGCGGCGCCGCGCCGCCCCTCGCGTCCGCGGGGCGAGGTCGGCGAACTCAGGCAGCGGCTTGCCCGGGCGCTGGCGGCGTTTCTGTCGCCGCCGGAATGATGCGTTCGGCGGGAAACACCGCCGTGAAGGTGCTGCCCTTGCCCACCGTGCTCTCGATCTTAAGCCGCGCCTGGTGCCGTTGCAGCACGTGCTTGACGATGGCGAGCCCCAGTCCGGTGCCCCCCGTGGCGCGCGAGCGACCCCGGTCCACACGGTAGAAGCGCTCGGTGAGCCTCGGGATGTGCTGGGCCTCGATGCCCTCGCCCGTGTCGGTGACCGAGAATTCGGCCCCACCGGCGGCGTTGTTGCGCCAGCGCAGGGCGATCCGGCCGCCGGCGGGGGTGTAGCGCACGGCGTTGGACACCAGGTTGCCGAGTGCACTGTGGATCTCCTTCGGGTTGCCGGCGATGCAGGCCTCGCTTTCCAGTTCCAGGCTCACCGTGTGGCGGCCGCCGCTCAAGGTCTCCGCCTCGCGCAGGAGGCTGCGGGCCAGCGTCGGCACATCCACCGGTTCCATGTGGTTGTCGGTGTCCGCCTCCAGCCGCGCCAGGGTGAGCAGATCGTCGACCAGGCGGCGGATGCGGTCGGATTGCTCGCGCATCAGCTGGATGTGGTTCCTGAACTGTTTGGGATCGGGCTGCTCCATGTCGGCGAAGGCCTCCAGAAAGCCGACGATGACCGTGATGGGGGTACGCAGCTCGTGCGAGACGTTGGCGACGAAGTCCCGTCGCATGGCATCCACCCGGGCCAACTCCGTGATGTCATGGCAAAGGAGCATCTTCTGGGCCCGCGGCAGAGGCACCCGCTGCAGGGTCAGGGTCCGGTTGCCGTCGCCCGCCGCCGGCATGGTGAAGGCGCCGTCGAGCGGGCCCGTCAGCCAGGCATTGAAGGCGGCGTTGCGCACGATATAGCTGATGAACTGACCCAGGTCGCGCTTGTCCTTCAAGCCGAGCTGGCCCTGGGCCGCCTGGTTGAACCAGACGATGCGCTGCTGCTCATCCAGGATGACCACACCATCCGGCAGCAGACGCGCGGCATGCAACATCTGCTCCAGGTCGGCCTGGCTGCGGGCGCGCTCATCACGGTGAGACTGGATCACCTTGTCCAGCCGATGGAGGACGTCGCCCCACAGGCCGCGGGATGCCGGCATCGGCTCCGATGGTGAGGCCAGCCAGACCTCGAAGCGTCTGAACTGGCGCAGGTGGTGGATCAGTTGCAGCGCGAGGCCGACGCTCAAGGCGAGCAGGCCGGCGAGGGCATCGACGGCCAGCCAGAGTGTCAGGGATAGGACGAGCAGGCCCAGGATAGACCCCAGGGCCCGCCACCAGTATGGCTGCACGGGCAGGTTCGGGTTGAGCGGGCCGGAAATGTTACCGTGAAAGTCGCGACAGCGACTGACGACGCTCCCCTCCCCCTCGGGGGGAGGGGCTTAAGGAGAGGGAACGGACACGGCGACATTCATGCTCTGGGGTGGCCGTCGCCATGTCCGTTAGATCAGGTCGCCGACAGGCGATATCCGGAACCGCGCACGGTCTGGATCAGACGGTTGTGTCCGGTCGGTTCCAGCGCGCTGCGCAGCCGTCGGATATGCACGTCCACCGTGCGCTCCTCGACGAAGACGTGGTCACCCCAGACGTGATCCAGCAACTGGGAGCGGGAATAGACCCGCTCCGGATGCGTCATCAGGAAATGCAGCAGGCGGAATTCGGTCGGGCCCAGTTCAAGTGGTGTGCCGTCGCCGAACACCCGGTGGCTCACCGGATCGAGCCTGAGGCCGGCGATTTCCACCGGGTCCTCGGTCATCTGCGGCGCACGGCGGCGCAACACCGCCTTGATGCGGGCCATCAGCTCCCTCGGGCTGAAGGGCTTGGTGATGTAGTCATCGGCGCCGATGTCCAGTCCGAGCACCTTGTCGCGCTCCTCGGTGCGTGCGGTGAGCATGATGATGGGGACGCCCTTGAGGCGGTGGTCGGCGCGCACCCGGCGGGCAAAATCGATGCCCGACATGCCCGGCAGCATCCAGTCCAGCAGGATCAGGTCCGGCAATGCCCCGCGCAGCATGCCGAAGGCCTCCTCCGCATCCGGGGCCACCAGCACGTCGTGGCCGTGCTGGCCCAGATTGAATTTGAGGACCTCCTGTATGCCGGGTTCGTCTTCGACCACCAGGATGGTTGCGGACATGGCCTACTCCCTTCTGCATAACCGGTAGCGCATGTTATGACGATTGCATGAAAGTATTGTGACGGTAGCGACGCCTGCCTGCGTCCGCCACCCGCTTCTTGGAGTAATATGCAGGCCGTTTGTCCTGCGCACCGACCCCATGACGATCGCCCAATTCACCCCCCAGCAAAAGGCCCAGGTGATCGCCGAGGCCCTGCCCTACATCCAGCGCTTCTATGACAAGACGGTGGTGGTCAAGTACGGCGGCAACGCCATGGTCGACCCGGTGCTCAAGGCCGCCTTTGCCCGCGACGTGGTTCTGCTCAAGCTGGTGGGCATGAACCCGGTGGTCGTGCATGGCGGCGGGCCGCAGATCGAGGACTTGCTGAAAAGGGTGGGCAAGAAGGGCGAATTCATCCAGGGCATGCGGGTGACCGACGCCGAGACCATGGAGGTGGTCGAGATGGTGCTGGGCGGCCAGGTGAACAAGGAGATCGTCAATCTGATCAACGGCGCCGGCGGCAAGGCCGTGGGCCTGACCGGCAAGGACGGCCGCTTCATCCGCGCCCGGAAGCTCCTCATGCCCTCCAAGGACAGGCCGGGCGACCTGATCGACATCGGCCAGGTGGGGGAGATCACCCAGATCGACCCCGCCCTCATCGCCTTTCTCGATTCCGGCGACTTCATCCCGGTCATCGCCCCCATAGGCGTGGGCGAGGCGGGCGAGACCTACAACATCAACGCCGACGTGGTGGCAGGCAAGCTGGCCGAGGTGCTCAAGGCGGAGAAGCTGGTGTTGCTCACCAACACGCCGGGGGTACTGGACCAGAACGGCAACCTGCTCACTGGACTCACGCCCGGGAAAATCGACGAGCTGGTGGCCGACGGCACGCTCTCCGGCGGCATGCTGCCCAAGATCGCCTCCGCCCTCGATGCCGCCAAGAGCGGGGTCAAGGCCGTGCACATCATCGACGGCCGCGTCGAGCACGCCCTGCTGCTGGAGATCATGACGGATCAGGGCGTGGGCACGCTGATCCGGGCAGGGTGATGCGGGTAGAGGTTACAGGGTACAGGGTACAGGGTACAGTCCATACAGGAGGCGTCCGTAGGACGCCTCACACTAACGGACATGGCGACGGCCACCCCAGAGCATGAATGTCGCCGTGTCCGTTCCCTCTCCTTAAGCCCCTCCCCCCG
>OGCL01001642.1_pt1 | contig 18057 bp, 17 predicted proteins | sample 1570041 | NCBI WGS metagenome assembly OGCL01 (sample SAMN06266162, study PRJEB24511) | hot springs metagenome | isolation source: Hot spring water | place: South Africa: Limpopo | collected 2015-06-22
GTGATCCAGCCCGGCGATGCCGGCGAGCCGCCGGCGGTAGTTTTCCACCGGCTGCGGCGTGTGGGTGACCAGCGAAACGATGCAGGCGCGGCTTTTCGGGCCGATGCGCCAGATGTGCAGGTCGGCCAGTTCGTGGTCGGGTTCGGCTTCGACGATGCGGCGGATCTCGGCCGCCACCGCGCCATGGTCTTCGGCGTCGAGCAGCACGCCGGCCGAATCGCGCGCCAGGCCGATCGCCCAGCGGCCGACGAGGATCGCGCCGACGATGCCCGTCAGCGGATCGAGGAAGGCCCAGCCGAACAGCATCCCGCCGCCGAGCGCGACGATGGCCAGCACCGAGGTCAGCGCATCGGCCAGCACATGCAGGTAGGCGGCGCGGTGATTGTGGTCGACATGTTCATGGTCGTCTTCATGATCGTGGCCGAGCAGCCATGCACTGGCAAGGTTCACGGCCAGACCGAAGCCGGCCACGACCATCGCTTCGGCGTAATGGATCGTCACCGGTGCAAGGAAGCGCATGACCGATTCCCAGGCCATCCACGCTGCCACGGCGCCGAGGAACAGCGCGCTCGAATAGCCGGCCAGCGCGGTGACTTTGCCGGCGCCGAAGGTGTAGCGTGCATCGCTGGCGTGATGCCGCGCGAAACGGTAGGCCCAGGCGGCGAGGCCGAGCGCGCCGACGTGGCTCGCCATGTGCCAACCGTCGGCGATCAGCGCCATCGAGCCGGTGAGCCAGCCGGCGATCAGTTCGATGAGCATCGCGGCGAAAGCGATCCCGACCACCCAGAGCGTGCGCCGTTCGGCGCGGCGCTCGGCGGCGGTGCTGAAATCGTGGCCGTGTTGCCAGTCGGCGATGTCGTGGCTGTTCATGGCACCACTTTACCGTCTACTGCCATCCCGCTTACGTCTCGCCGACCAGCACCCAGTGATTGTCCAGCGCCATCGATCCAGCCCATCATTGCCTCGGCCAGCAACCTACTGCCGGCACATCCCGCGCATGGTGCAGCACGCGCGCTATCGTGATTCCATCGGCATCGACAAAATAAAACAGCAGATACGGCGTCGACGTCGGCCAACTGCGCAGACCTGCCGCCAGTTCATCACGCGCCCGGCCCATTTTTGGCTGCATCAGCAGCGTGCGCGCCTCGCTGTCGATCTGATCGAGCAGCCGGTCGGCGGCCTCGATGCTGTCCTCGGCGATATACAGCCAGGCTTCCAGCAGATCGGTTTCCGCGCTGGCGGAATGGCGAACCCGTCCCACACTGGCCACTATGCCGACTGCCGCGCCGCGAGTGTTGCCCGACCGCGTTGCTTGATTTCGTTTATGTCCAGCTCGCGCACCCGGCCGGCCGCAATGTCAGACACGCCCTGGGCAATATCCGCTTTCAGGCTGGCCAGATTCGCCGCCTGCACGTTTTGATAAGCCTCGAACAGTCGCAGGGCCTCGCGGATGACTTCACTGGCGGAACTGTAAAGGCCGGATTCCACATGCTGACGCACGCGGTTTTCCAGCTCGGGGGGTAGAGAGACATTAAGGGACATGGCGTGCTCCGGGTGATGTCAAATAATGTCATAGTTTGCCACTAAACCGGTTGCGGCGTGTGGGTGACCAGCGAAACGATGCAGGCGCGGCTTTGTGGGCCGATGGTGTCGCCAGTCGGCGATGTCGTGGCTGTTCATGGCGCCACTTTACCGTCTACTGCCCACTGCTTACGCTTCGCCGACCAGCACCCAGTGATTGTCGAGCGCCATCGGCTGCGGCCAGGGAATCAGGGTCGGCGGCGCCTCGGGATGCCAGCGGCCCAGCCCCAGCGCGGTGGCGACCAGCACGCCGCCGCCGCGACCCGGGCCGTGCCAGGGCGCCAGCGCATACGCTTCCTGCATCTTGACGACCGGCTGGAGCTTTTCCGGGATGCCCGGATGCCACAGCTGCGCCAGCCCGGCCTGGTTGCTGGAGAGCACGAAACCGCCGCGATGCGCCGCGACGATGTCACCGCTATAGCCGACGCCATCGTTGGCGCCGGTTGGAATCGTCAGCCGTTCGCCGTCGAACACGGCGAGGATGGGCGCGGCGGCGCGCGCGGCAGCGTCGGCGTGCTCGGCCTGCATCGCGATGCCGAGAAGCGCTCCGCTTTCCGCCGGATCGCGATTCCACGCCATGTGGCGCATGGACAGGCGTCGATCGTCCAGCCGCCATTGGCCGAGCAGCTTGCCGCTGGCGGCATCCAGCCGCGCCAGCGAGGAATCCATGCGCTCGAGATCGACCTTCCTGTCCTCGCGCGTGCGCGGCACGCCGCCGTTGGCGACGACGAGCTTGCCCTGTCCGTCGAGCAGCAACTGATGCGGGTCCATGCCGTGCGTCGCCCACTCGTCGAGCTTTTTCAGGCTCGCGCGATCGCGCACGAGGATGCGACCCTGGCCGGTGCGGAAATCGGTGCCGGTGGCGAACAGGCGCTCGCCGTCGGCGGAAACGACCGCATGGCCGCCGAGCCGGGTTTCGCCCTCTTCCTCCAGTCGGGCGCGATGCATCGCTTTGCCCGCGCCATCGCAGCGCATCAGCCATGTTCCGGGCCGCACGCCGCAGATCGTCAGGCCGCCGTCGGCCTCGGCGATCAGGCCGTGCGGCCGCGTCGGCAGCGGCACGGCATAGCGGATCGTCAGACTGCGCGCTTCCCAGTCGACATCGAGGACACCGGCGAAGTAGGGATCGGTCGGCTGCGGCCCGCGCCAGGCGGCGCCGATGGCCGCCCGGCGGTTGGGCGTGGCGGAAACGGCCAGCCGCGGCAGGGCGGCGAGGACCGCTCCGGCGGCCAGGCCATGGAGAAAGTAACGTCGTTTCATGGTCAGAATTTCATCTCGGCGGTGAGGATCGCGCTGCGGCGCGGGCCGGGCACGGCAAAACCGCCGTTGTCATAGACCGAATCCCAGTAGAGCTTGTCGAACAGGTTTTTGACGTTCAGACGCACGGCCCATTTCGCCTGCTCGTAGGCGATCATGGCATCCCAGCGCTCGTAGGCGGGCGCGGTGTTCGGGTGGTAGCTGCCGTTGAGCGTCGGCACGGCGCCGGCGCCGCTGGGGTTCATGGCATGGCGGTCGCCCTTGGCCTCGACGCCGCCGCCGATTTTCCAGCCGCCGCCAAGCCTGTAGGTCGTCCACAGGTTGAAGGTGTATTTCGGCGTGTTGCGCGCGCGCTTGCCGATGTATTCCGGATTGCCCTTGGTGATGACGCCCGTGGTGGCGTTGATGTTCTCGGCGGTGTCGAGGATCTTCGCGTCCATCAGCGCGAGGCCGGCGAACACTTCCCAGGCCTCGGTGACGCGGCCGGCGGCTTCGAGCTCGATGCCGTCGGTGCGCCGCTTCTTGGTGAGGATCGCCGCCGTCGATTCGAGGTCGGTGCTACGCTCCCAATGCTTGGTGGCGCGATACAGGGCGGCGCGCAAGGCCAGGTCGCCGTCCATCAGCAGCCATTTGGCGCCCAGTTCGACGACATCGCTGCGCTCCGGCGGCTGGGGTTTCACGGTGAGCTGGTAGAGGTCGGCCGTCGGGCTGAACGAGTCGCTCCACCCCAGGTAGTAATGGGTATCGGCGGCCGGGTGGAACGAAAGCGCCGCGCGATAGCTGTTTTCGCTGAACTTGAGCCTGGGCGAGGTCGCGCTGCTGTATTCGGCGTCCATCTGGTCGCGGCGCAGGCCGAAGGTCGCCTTCCAGCGCGGAACGAACTCGACGACATCCTGAACATAGACAGCGTAGGAATCGCCGGTGAAGCGCACCGGCGTGCCGGTGAGGGCGATCTCGTAGGGGCGAAAGTCAGGCGGATTGGTAGACGTGGTGTCGCCGAAATTGCGCAGCGTGTGACGGAAGCTCTTTTCCTTCAGGTATTCGAAGCCGGCGAGGAATTCGTGCTTCATGCCGGCGGCGGCGAACTTCGTGCTGTAGTCGGATTGCAGCGTGACCGTCTCGTAATCCGAGGAGCGGGTCTGGTTGCCGCCGACCCAGCCGTTGGCGGCGGGCGGGGTGGTGAGATTGGGCGTCTTCGCCCAGTAGCTGCGCTCGTAATCGGCGACGCGCAACTGCGTGCGCAGCTCGCTGCCCGGCGAAAAGCGGTATTCATTGACCAGCGTGGTGATGCTGGTTTTGCTTTTGTCGAAGCTGCGGTGGGTGCCCCAGAACAGGCTGGCCGTCTCGCGGCCAGGGACGATGTCGCGCGTGCTGGGCCGCCGCGTCGCCGTGTCGAACGATACGCCGTAGTCCGGGTTGTCGTTGGTTTCGACGTAATAGTGATTGATCCAGAAGCGGTTGTGCGAATCGCGGTTGAGCGCGAGGCTGAAGGCGGCGCCCTTGCGGTGGATTTCCGGCTCCGCGCCGTTGGCCGGGTTGGAGCGCCAGCTGCCTTCGTCGCGCTGCATCAGATTCACGCGCAGGGCGGTGCTGGCGTTGAACGGCTTGTTGAGATCGGCCGTCGCCTCCCGGTAATCGTGATCGCCGAGGCTGGCCGTCAGTTTGTATTGCTCGATGGACAGCGGCGTCTTGCTGACCATATTGACCACGCCGCCGGCCTGGCCGCGGCCGAAGAGCATGGCGCCCGCGCCGCGCAGCACGTCGATCTGTTCGAAGTTGAAGGTTTCGCGGTTGTATTGCGCCGTGTCGCGGATGCCGTCGAGATACAGGTCGCCGAAGGTGTAGAAGCCGCGCAGGTTCATGTTGTCGCCCGAGCGGCCGCCCTCGGCGGCGTTGAACGAGAGGCCCGAGACGTTGCGCATCGCTTCCTTCAGGCTGCCGACCTGCTGCTCCTCGAGCAGCGCGTTGGTGAGTGTCGTCACGGCTTGCGGGATATCGTGCGGATCCTGCAACACCTTGCCGACGCGCGTGGTGGTGGCGCGGTAGCCGTCGGGTTTGTCGGCGTCGGCCTCGACCTTGACGGTGGGCAGGGTGGTCTCCTGGGCGAAGGCAGGAAAGGCAAGCGACAGGGCGGCGGCCAGCGCCAGCGGTTTGCAGCGGTGAGGCATGAAAGGCTCCTTGAGTCAGTCGTGATTTCTGGCTGGCTGGCGCAAGGAGCGCTGGCTGGCTACGCGGTTTTGTAACGATTTATCGGTGCATGCTCGGATCGGTGACGAAGCCGATGCGGGTGAGTCCGTGGCGGGCCGCTTCGGACATCACCTGCGCCACTTTTTCGTAGGGCGTGGCGGCGGCGCGGTGGATGTCATTGTTGTTCCCCGGAAAGGGATACTCGACATTGAGCTATCCGGTCGGCCATCTGATCGTCGTGGGTCACCAGAACCAAAGCCGCGCCGATGCCGCCCAGGGCGCGCAACAACACATCCATGGCCTGCTTCTGGGTTATCGCATCCAGGCGCGAGGTTGGCTCGTCGGCAAAAACCATCTGCGGGCGCATCAGGAGAATCCGTGCAATGGCGATCCGTTGCAGTTCCCCGCCGGAAACCTCGCCGGGCAAGCGATCCAGCAACGAGGGATTGACTCCGAGTTCCGCCAGGATGTCGGCGAGCGCCGCCTTGTCGAGACGGTGTCGCCGGCAGAGATCGTCGATGGTCTGTCGCAAGCGTTGTCTTGCGGGAAAGGAGGCGACCGGGTCTTGATACAGTTTCTGGAGGGCAAATGGCCGTCCGGCATGCGAGGTCACGTTGCCCGCATCCGGGGCCATCACACCGCAGAGGATGTTGCCGAGCGTAGTCTTGCCGCACCCGCTGGGTCCTGTGAGCGCCAAGCGTTCTCCCGCATGAAGCCGCAAATCGAGGTCGGCGAAAAGCTTCAGCGGGCCAAAGGCCTTGGACAAGCCACGGGCATCAATCAGCAACGCGCCATGCGGCGGTTGCGGCACGCTCGCCCAATGGCGTGGCTGCGCTGCCAGAAGAGCTCGGGTGTAGTTGTGCTGCGGCGCCTTTACGAGCGTCGACGTCTCGCCCGATTCGACGATCTCCCCCTGTTGAAGAACGACCAGCCGGCCGCCCAGCGCTTCGGCAACTTCAAGGTCGTGGGTCACGGTCAGCAGAGCGCAGCCATCCTGTAGCGCCGCACGCAGCAAGGCGACGACCCCGTCGCGCGCCTGCCGATCCAGGCCCTTGGTCGGCTCGTCGGCAATCAGGATGGTTGGCTGCCCTGCCAGCACGGCGGCGAAGGCAACGCGCTGGGCCATGCCGCCGGATATCTGATGAGGATAATGCCTTGCCTTGCCCTGCAGTCCCACGCCGACCAAGGCTTCATGCGCGGCGTGGTCAGCAGGCCCTCCGCCTGGAACTTTCCGAACGTATCGGAAAGTTTCCTCCACTTGCGACAAGACGCGCATGGTCGGGTCCAGCGCCAGCCAGGGCTCCTGCGGCAGCAGCCCCAGTTGACGCCCCCACAGGGGGCGACGAGCGCGCCGGTCGGCTGCGGAAGATGCGCGGCCGGCAATCCGAATCTGGCCGGTGGCGCGCAGACTGGCCGGCAGATTGCCCATGATCGCCTGCGCCAGCAGAGACTTCCCGGCGCCGCTTTCACCGACTAGAGTGACAGCTTCACCGGCGGCGAGGGTCAGGGAAATATTTCTCAACAAGGGATCGCCATCCCCGCGGACGCTCAGGCCTTCGACGACCAGAATGGGTGTCATGCGTCGCTCTCCTTGTGCTGGATCAACACCAAGGCCAGCAGTGTCGTCGCCAACAACCCAACCGGGGCGACGATCAACCAAGGCGCTTCCCGATAGTAGGGCAGGAGTTCGATCATCATCACGCCGAGTTCGGGTCGCGGCGGCCGGACACCCACACCGACAAAGCCGAGCGCCGCCATGGCCAGAACGGCGCCGGCCAAGCCAAAACAGGCGAGCGTGACCACGACGGGCGCCAACTCCGGCCAAACATGCCGGCGCACGATATAGCCGAAACCAAAGCCAAGGAGTAGCGATGCCTCGACCGCGGGACTGGCGAAGAGCGCGCGGGCGACGGCGCGAACGACGCGGAAATACTCGACCCAGAACACTAGGGCCAGGCCGAGATAAAGCGGCCAGAGCTCTCCCGGCGCCAGCACCGCCAGCATCAGCACCAGCAGCAAACCGGGCAAAGCCAGCACGCTGTCCGAGAGCAGCAGCAGTCCGCGCTCGGGGAGACCGCCGCGCCAAGCGGCGAGGATGCCAAGCAGGGTGCCGGGAATCGCTGCCGAAAGCACACTCAGGCCTGCCAGGCCAAGGGACAATTGCGCCGCATCGGCAAGCCGGGCCAGCATGCTGCGCCCCAAATGATCGGTACCCAAAAGATGCGGCACGCCGGGCGGCAGGAGGAAATGCCGCAGATCCTGCGCATACGGATCGATTCCCACCGCCCACGGGCCAAGAAAGGCAAAGGCAACCACCAGACAGAGCAAGCCCCATCCGGCGCGGTTCATCCATCGGGCGCTCATGACCACACCCCTATCCGGCGGCGCGGATCGAGTGCAAGACAGACCAAGTCGATCGCCGTATTCAGGGTGACGAAACACAGGGCCAACAGCAGACAGGTTCCTTGAATCATGGGCACGTCGCGCCAGAACACGGCGTGCACCAGCGCGTGACCGATACCAGGCCAGGCAAACAGCGTTTCCAGAATCACCACACCTTCGATGACAAAGGCCAACTGGACGCCCAGATAGCTGACGACCGGCAAGGCGGCATTGCGCAAGGCATGCCGCCACACCGCGCGCGCCGGGGAGAGTCCTTTGGTCAATGCGAACTGGTAATACTCCGAGCTCAACACCTGCCGGGTCGCCTCGCGTATGACGCGCGACGAACTAGCGGCCAGGCCCAGCGCCAGGGTCAAGGCCGGCAAGAATAAGTTCGCCGCCGAACCATGCCCCGCCGCTGGCAGATCGGCGCCGACGAACAGAATGACTAACAACAGACCCAGCAGGAAGGGCGGCAAGGCTCGCAGCACCACAGACAACAACAGGCCCAAACGATCCGCCCACCCCCCGGGCCGCAAGCCGGCAGCCAACCCCAAAGGGAGCGCGACGAGCAGCGACATGCCTAGCGCAGCGCCGGCCAGCATCAGCGTATGGCCGAGCTGGTGGCGGATCTCGGCAATGACCGGCGCGCCAGTCACCCAGGAAGCGCCCAGATCAAGATGCAGCAACTGTTCCCACCAGAGGGCAAGGGCGACGAACCAGGGCGCATCCAGGCCAAGTTCGCGACGCACCGCCTCTGCCGCTTCGGCAGTCACCAGATCGTAGCCGTAACGACCGGCCGCGACACGGTAGGCAAAATCGCCCGGCAACCACAGCAGCATCAGGAAACTCAGGGTACCGACCAGCAGGCTAACGGCGAGCGCCTGCCCACCCCGGTGCAGCACTATGGGCACGAACGCTTGCACCATGGCATGGCGACGCAAGAGGTTCATGTCTGCCACCGCATCCGGCTGATCCGGTAGCAACGTTCCAGTGGATCGAGACTAAAGCCATCGAGCCGGGGGTGATGGGCGGCAACGAGGCGGTTCCAAGCCAACGGAATCGTCGGCAACTCCGCATGCAAGAGCGCCACGATTCGACGACGCAGAGCATGTTTGTCCGTCTCCCGAACCGATTCCTGATAGCGGCCAAGGGCTTCAACCAAGGCGGGACTGGTCCAGCCCATAGCGCCCCAATCGCCGCCTTGGAGGCCGAAGTCCTGCAATAGCGTAACGGACGGCTCGGGGACATTGGCGAAATTTCGTGCGCCCAGCGCCAGCTCCAGCGAGCCGTCGCGATGACCGGCAGGAATGTCGCTCGAATTCCCAATCCTGACGTCGACGGCAATCCCGAGCTGGCGCATTTGTTCTTGCACGGCCGCAGCAATGACAGGCAACTCCGGGCGGTCGGGGAAGGTCAGCAATTTCAAGCCCAGACGAATCCCGTCAGTGTTGGTCCGGATGCCGTCCGGCCCCTTTTTCAGGCCCTGTGCATCCAGGATTTCCCCGGCGCGCGCTAGGTCAAAGGGCAAGCCGGGCAGTCCGGGATCGTGCCAGTCGCGCAACACCGGCGCGAGCAACTGATTGGCTGCGGCCGCTTCGTCGCGCAACACGGCGCGCGCGATGCCCCCACGGTCCAGCGCCAGACTGATCGCCTCGCGGACTTCCCGGCGGCCCAGCAGGGGATGGCGGGCGTTAAGTTTCAGGTAAAGCGTGCGCGGCAAGTGCACCGCCGCGACACGGACACGGGGATTCCCCCGCAAGCGCTGCCAACTGGCAGGGTCGAGGGAATAAACAATATCCGCCTGACCGCTTTCGGCCATCAACGCGCGGCTTTCGCCGCGACCGACGGCCAGGTAATGCAGGGATCGCATCGCCACCGGCGGCCCGTCCCAATACTCCGACGCTTCGGCGGCAAAACGCTGAGGGGGTTCAAGCAGCGTCAGTTTGTACGGCCCGCTGCCGACGATGCGCCGCACCGCGCCCGTGACCGAATAGCAGGCCGGCGCGAGAATTTGTGCGCTGCTGTGCGCCAGCATGGCGGGCAAAGCCTCGAAGGCTTTGCCCAAGCGGATGTCCACCACGCCATCGCCGGCATCGATGCGCTCGATCGGCGCCATACCCATGCCGCCGGGCTTCTGGCGGGAAAACGTAAGCGCCTGAACTACCGCATGGGCATCGACCGCACTGCCGTCATGAAAACGGGCGCCCGGCCGCAACTTGAACCGCCAGTAACGCCGATCCCGCGAAACCTGCCATTCGTTCGCCAGCCCGCCGACGAACTGCCCATCGTCGTCAACCTCGACGAGGGTTTCGCAGATCTCGGTGCGCGAGAATAGGTAGCCCGAGCGCGACGGATCGATGCCAACGATTTCCCACGGGCCGACGATGCGCAAACCCGATGCGCCACCGCCGGATGCCGCAACGACATCCGGCAGCGACTCGCTCCCCGGCCGGCAGGCCGCCAAGAGCGGCAGCGCGCCAAGCGCCCCCAGCAAAGCGCGCCGACGAGGAGAGATATGCTTGCTCATGGTCAGAATCGTGTCTGCATGCCCAGGGTGATCGTCCGCGGATTGCCGGGCGTGATCCAGTAAGCGTCGAAGGAACTGGCGTAGTAGGTCTTGTCGAACAGGTTGTCGATATCAAGAGAGAAGCGCAGATTCTGCGACGGTTTCCAATAGGCCACTGCACGCGCCACGGCGTAAGAGGGCAACTTGAAGCTATTGACGGCATTGCCCGAGCGCTCGCCGATATAGCTCGCTCCCGCGCCAATTCCGTAACGGCCGCCGGCCAGGCCGCCCTCATACATGACCAGCACGCTGGCGCTGTGTTTGGGAACATTGAGCACGGGCGCGCCAACCAGCGCGGCGGTATTGTCTTTGGTAACCTTGGCATCGATGTAGGCATAGTTGGCGGTGACCCTGACATTGGCCGTGACCTGGCCCGAGTAGTCGATTTCCCACCCGCGGCTGCGCGCCTCGCCCGCCGCCAAGGAAAATCCGGCGTTGGCAGGATCGTTGGTCAGCACGTTGTTCTTCACGATGTCATAGACCGCCAGCGTGCCGCCATGGCGTTTGTCCGGCGACTCGAACTTGAGCCCGACTTCCCGCGCGTCACCCTTTTCCGGTGCGAAGGCGCCGCCGGCGAAATCTGTTCCGCTGTTGGGCCGGAAGGACTTGCTCGCCAATCCATAGACAGACCACGCGGGCGTCGCCAGGAAGGTCAGTCCAACCCTCGGCGTCGTCGGGCTATGCGACTGGCTCGTGCGCTTATTCGTGCGGCGGTTATCGACCGTCTGATTGAAACTGTCGTGCCGCGCCCCCAGCAGCAAGCGCCAACGCTCCGACAAGGCGATGTGATCCTGGACGAACACCCCGGTGGATCGCTGTTTTTCAAGGGTGTCGATATTGGCTGTCGGGGTTGGCAGCGCTTGACCATATACCGGGTTGTCGATGTTGATCGAATAGTTTGCGGGGCGCACGCGCATCATTACCGAGTCGAGCGTAAAGCGGTAGCTGTCGATGCCGGCGGATAACTGGTGCTCGATAGCGCCCGTTTTCAGCTTGCCGTGGATTTCGCCCTGAAACGCGATATCGTCCGAGTCGTAATTGCGCAGACGGCGTTCGCGATTGACATTGCGCGAACCGACCGGAACGAACAGCAGGGGATTGCTGGGGCGGGGCTCGGTCGAATAGCCGTCCAGTTCCGTCGTCCGATACGACAATCCGAGCTTGGCCCGCCAATCGGCGGAAAAAGCATGCTCCAGCGTCAATTGATGGGTCTGGTTGTCGATCGTGATGTCGCCATCGCCCGGCTCGCCCAGAAAGGTCTTGCGCGCCATGGAGACCGTCCGGCCGTCGGCCGCGAGAACGCCGCGATCAAAGGGCGCCTTGTGGCGCAGCAGCTCCAGGTCGTAGTTCAGCAAAGTGTCGGGCGACAGCCGCCAGGTCAGCGAGGGAGCCACCAGGGTACGCTGGCTATCGACATGGTCGCGAAAGCCACCCTTGTCCTCGTAGGCGACATTTAGTCGATAGGCCAGGGAATCGCCAAGCGGCCCGGTGGAATCGAACAGGGTACGGTAGGTGTCATAGCTGCCGGCATAGAGTTCCAGCGAATGGCCTGGTTTGAATTGCGGTTTCTTGGTGACGATGTTGACAATGCCGCCGGGCTCGCTGCTGCCGTAAAGCGCCGAGGCCGGCCCTTTCAGAACCTCGATGCGTTCCATGTTCGCCGTGTCGCGCGGCGCATTGAAGCCGCGATTGCCGACGAAGCCGTTGCGCAGAAAACTCGGTCCCGTGTTGATGTCCCCCGCAAACCCGCGCACCGCGTAGTTGTCCCACATACCGCCAAAAACGTTCTGCCGGGTCACGCCGCTCACATAGTCGTAGGCTTCTTCAAGGCGCGTGGCGCCTATGTCGTCAAGAATTTGGCGCGGCACGACGCGGATGGATTGCGGTATTTCCCGCAAGGGAACGTCGGTTCGCGATATTTCGCCTTCGTCCCGGTAGTAGGCCTGGCCTTCGCTACGACCTACCACCTGTATTTCCTGCAACTGCGTTTCTTGTGCGTGGGCTTGTCCGCCGAGAAGGGACATGGCTGATACCGTAGCCGACCAGACCGGTCGGCGCCCAAAGTTCAAAATGCTCATTGTTGAATACTCCATACTTGAAGGTGAACTGTGAATTTCAGGCCACGGGAAAAAATCGTTAGCGCATCATGCTCGGATCGGTGACGAAGCCGATGCGGGTGAGTCCGTGGCGGGCCGCTTCGGACATCACCTGCGCCACTTTTTCGTAGGGGGTGGCGGCTGCAGCGCGCAGGTGCAGTTCGGGTTGCGGTCGTTGCGCGGCGGCGGCCCGCATGCGTTCGGTCAGCGCGGCGGCATCCACCGTTTCGCCGTTCCACCAGACCCGACTTTCGGCGTCGATGGCCAGTTGCACGTTCTCGGGCTGGGTGAGGTTGGGCGCCGAGCTCGCCTTGGGCAGGTCGACCTTGACGGCATGCGTGAGCAGCGGCGCGGTGATGATGAAGATCACCAGCAGGACGAGCATCACGTCGATGAGCGGGATCATGTTGATCTCGGCGAGGTCGCCCGCGTCTTCGCCATCGGAAAAGGATGCGAAAGCCATACCCGTCTCCTCATGCTGCCGCCGGGCGGGCGGCCGTCAGCGCGATGATGCGTTCAGAGGTCGCGGCCACGTCCGTCGCCTGCGGTGCGGTCTTGAAGCCGGTGGCGAGGAAGGTGAACAGATCGTGCGCGAACGAATTCAGTTCGGCCAGCGTGTTGCGGTTGGCGCGCGCGAAGGCGTTGTAGGCGATGGCGGCGGGAATTGCCACGGCGAGGCCCAATGCCGTCATGATCAGCGCCTCGCCGATCGGGCCCGCCACTTTGTCGAGCGTGCCCTGGCCGCTCATGCCGATGGCGACGAGCGCATGGTAGATGCCCCAGACGGTGCCGAACAGGCCGACGAAGGGCGCGGAGGAGGCGACGGTGGCGAGGAAGGTCTGGCCGTATTCGAGGCGCGCGCGATCCTGGGCGATGGCGCGTTTCAGCGCGCGCGTGAGGAATTCGTCCGGCGTGCCGGCGTCGATCAGGCCGCGGCCGCCGTTACGATGCTGCTCGATGGCGACGAAGCCATGATGGACGAGGTGCGAGAACGCGTCCGTCACCCCCGTCTCGTGCAAGCGCTGCGCCACGGCGTCGAGACTCCTGGCCGACCAGAATTCGCGCAGGAAGGCTTGCGCCCTGCGCCGGGCGCGAATCAGGACGTAGCCCTTGACGGCGATCAGATACCAGGTGCCGACCGACATGACGCACAGCACCGCGAGGATGAAGCGGGCCACGCCGTCGGCGTTGGCGAGGAAATGGGCGAAGCCCAGGGTGTTTTCCATGATTTAGTCCTTCAACGAAAAAACGATGGGTACCAGCACGCTGGCAGCGACCGGGTCGTCGCCGCGCCGCGCGGGAACGAATTTCCAGCGGCGCACGGTGTCGAGCGCGGACTGGTCGAGGCGCGGCGAGCCGCTGGAAGCGTGCAACTGCACCTCGTCGACCGTGCCGTCGGCGCGCACATGCACGCGCAGCACGACGCGACCTTCCTCGCCCATGCGGCGCGAGAGCGCCGGATAGGGCGGCTTCGGGTTTTCCAGGTAATCGGCGTCGAAGCGCGGCTGCACGGTGCGCGCCGGCGCGGGAGGGGTCGGGGGCGCTGGCGGGGCCGGTTCGATAAAAGTCGGCGCTGGCGGGACGGCGACGCTGGACGGAGCCGGCGACTCCTCGGGCGCGGCGAGCTGCACCGGCTGTTGCACGGGGCGCGGCTCGGGGCGCTTTTCGACCGGGCGGGGCTTCGGCGGCGTCGGCGGGGCGGGCGGTTTGACGATTTCCGGCGGCTTGATGAGATCGACGGTCAGCACGGCGAGGGGTTCGGGCAGCCGCACGACGTTCACCTGCAAGAGCGCCCAGAAGACGAGGACATGCAGCGCGACCACGGTCGCGAGGCCGGCAGGGGACAAGCGTTGCACGGGCAGTCCGCTAGATGAGGCGAGCACGAGACAGTCTCCGAATGAACAAACCGGCTGGCCGCCTTGGCTGTTTCAATCGACAACCCAAGGTAGCTGACGATAATGTCGATTCTCAAATGATAACGGTTATCATAAAGAAATGCAACTGCTTAATCCGTCATGAAAAAAGCCGCTGGCTTGCCGACGCGGGAGGGGTAGTGGATCGGCTGGCTGGCGACAAGGCATGACAGAGGAAACCGGCTTGCGCGTGCGACCGCGCGAAGCGCTTCATTCGGGCACGTAGATCATCGAGCCGTCCTTCATGCGGTAGGCCACGCCCGCCTTTTCGCCCTCGCCCTGGCCGATCTGGCCGCTGGCCTTGTATTTGTCGATCTTCTCGCCTTTCTTGACGATCACCTCCATCGAGGGCTGGCCGGGGTCGGTGATGATCGTCACATCCCTGCGGGTGAAGGGATCGAGCAAGGGGTTTTGCGCCACGGTGATGAGCAGTGCGGCGATGATGACGAGGAAGATGTCGATGAGGTTGACGACCGAGAGGATCGGATCGTCGGATTCGGGTTCGTGCAGAAATTTCATTTTGCCGCCACGCCCTTGCCGTCGAGTTGCGCCGTCAGCCAGGCCAGCTCCTCGGCCAGCCAGCGTCGCCGCACGGAAACGATCCAGTAGGTGATCGAGGCGGCGATCAGCGCGAGAATCACCGCAGAAAAGGCGACGGTGAGATTGTCGGACACCTGGGCGAGATTGCCGTCGGAGAGGCCCTTGAGCGCAGGTCCCATCGGGATCATGGTGGCCACCAGGCCCAGCATGGGGGCGACCCGCGTCGCGATGCGCGGCAGTTCGAGCAGCTCGTGGGCCTTGACGTCGAGATCGTCGTCGTTGATCACGACCTGATTGCGCGCCCAGGCGACGAGCGGGTAGCCGCGCGGATCGTCGAAGGACATGAGACTGCGGCGCCGCTGCCGCCATTGCACGGCAAAGGCGCCGAGGGCGTAGAACGAATAGAAGAAGAGCAGTGCGATGACGGCGAGGGTCGGGATCAAAAAGACCTGGCCGGCCTGATACATCAAGACTTCGAGGGTGTGACTCATGTGATGCTCCTGTTGATGCGAGATGATGGATGTCGGGAAGTCGCTACCACTTGCCCTCCAGCGACAAGAGCCAGGTGCGCTGGCCGGCTTCGCGGGTGTCGAGTTGCCAGGCGTCGGCGCCACGCCACGCCGAGGCGTGGCGGCGGGTGTCGGCGCCGAGGAGGTTTTGCAGCGACAGGCGCAGGTTGAGCCTGGCATCGAGCCGGCGCACGAGGTGCATGTCGAGCAGGTCGCGGCGGCGCGCATCGGCGGCCAGTTCGCCCGGCACGGCGCTCTTCACCGTGCCGTTCCTCTGCCAATGGAAGCCCCAGGTGGATTGCCAGGCCGGCAGACTGCCCTCGTAGCCGAGCGAGAAGGTGTAACGCGGCAGTTCGCGCGGTTTGCGGTCGATGCCGAGCCGCACATCGTGGACTTCGCCGCGCGGCAGGGTGAGCTGCGCGCGCAGGCTGCCGTCCCTAGGCAGAGGCAGCAGGCCGTCGCCCTTGAGCTTGGCGGAGAGTTCCAGCCCCCAGTGGCGGGCGTCGCCCTCGTTGGCCGGGCGATCCACCCAGCGCGCGCCTTCGAGCAGCGTGCGACGCTCGACGAAATCCTCGGTGCGGCGCAGATAGGCGTTGGCGCCGAGCACGCCGCCGGCGAGATGGCGCTCCAGACCGGCCTCCAGATTGGCGATGCGTTCCGGCTTCAAGGCCGGGTTGCCGCCGCGGTCCGGCTCCAGCGGCGAGTTGGCGGAGGCGCCGCGGGTGACGACCGCCGTCAGCTCCTCCAGCTTGGGGAAGCGGATCGCCCCGGACAGCGAGGCGCGCGCCACCCAGCCGGCCGCCGGTTCCCAGCGCAGGGCGAGAGAGGGGTCGATCGCGCCGTGACGGCGATCGCTGCCGTTCGTTTCGATCTGCATGGTTTCGCCGCGCAGCCCCAGGGTCGTGGTCAGGCCGGGGCGCAGCGCCCACTCGTCCTGCGCCCACAATGTCCAGTGCCGCACGTCGCCGTCGAAGCGCGATGCGCCAGCGATCGCGCCGGAGAGAACCTGGTCGTCTTCGCGCCCATGCCGCGAGAAGTCGATGCCGGCGGAGAGAAAATGCGTCTCCACGGGGCGGTCGATGCGCAAGGCCACGGAGAACTCGCGATCTTCGCGGCGCTCCGCTTCGGCCCATGCGGTGACCGCGCCCAGGTGGTCGCGCGCACTGCGGTCGCGGTCGACATGGCGACGTCCCGCCATGACGGCGGCGCGGCCCGAAAGCTTGTTCTCGCCCACGCGCATCTCGCCTTCGGCGCGCAGCCGCGCAATGCGAATGCCGTTGTCCTCGCCGTCCGCGCGCGTGTCGCCCGTGTCGCGCGCCATCCGCGTCGTGCGCTTACCGACGTTGTGGTAATAGCTCGGCCACAAGGTCAGCACGTCGGCGCCGTTGCGCCAGGACAAGCGCGGCGCGAGGATGAATTCGTCGATCGCATACTCGCCGCGCTCCGTTTCGTACTGCCGGCCGGCCAAAGTCGAATCGCGTTGCAGCGCGAGATCCACGGGCATGCCATGCCGGTTGAGGGTAACGGGCAAGAGCCACGAGAAGCCGCCCTCGCCGCCGCCGCGGCTGAAGCTGGCCTGCGCATTGGTTTCCGGCCCGCGCTGGCCGGCGGCGAGCTTCAGCGACGTGGAGGCGCGCGCCACCGGCTGGCGCATCACCAGATTCACCGTCACCGCCGCCGCGCCGCCGAACTCGGCCGAGCCGCCGCGCAAGATCTCGATGCGCTCCAGCTCCCCGGCGGGCATGCGCCCGACTTGCGTCAGCGCGAAACGCGCATTGGCCGTCGGCCGTTCGCCATTGACCAAGAACTGCACCACGTCGCGGCTCATGCCGCGCGCGCGGGCGCTCAGGCCGCCGTCGGCGCCATGCTCGCCGGCCTCGATGCCCGGCAGCTTGCGGATCACCTCGCCGACCGTCAGGCCGCCGAGCGCCTCGATCTCCTTGCGGTCGATCACGGTCTTTTGCGACACCGCCTCGCGCTGCTCGGTGAGCGCCTCAGGGGTCGCCGTGACGGTGACTTCCCTCAGTTGGGCAGGCGCCGGATCGGCGGCAAAGGCATTTGTAAGGCAAATGCACAATGCCATGCCTTGCATTGACTTCCTTACCTGCATAGAATTGAAAGGCATAAGCAACCTCAAAAGGAATTCATGATGCTCGCTACGCTCACCAGCAAGGGACAAGTCACGCTGCCCGCGCCGATCCGCGCCGCGCTCAAGCTCGCTGCCGGCGCGCGGCTCGACTTCGTGTTACAGGACGACGGTTCGATTCGCGTCGTGCCGGTCTCGCGCGATCCGCTCGCCATCGGCGCCGTATTGCCCAAGCCGCCGCGCGGGCCGGTGACCGACGCGGAGATCCGTGCTGCCATTGCCGGGCGCGCTGCCGAACGGTTTACACGCAGCGGCACATGATCGGCCTCGACACCAACGTCCTGCTCCGCGTGTTGGTCGACGACGGCTCGCCGGACGTGGCGAGGGCGCGCGATTTCGTTGCCGCCCAGGCACAGGAAGGCGGCGATTTCTTTATCGATACGGTCGTGCTGGTCGAGACGGTCTGGGTGCTCGAAACCGTGTACGGTTACGAGCGCACCGACATCGGTGCGGCCATCGGCGCGATTCTGGGCAACGCCGCCTATGTCGTCAATGGTCGCGAAACCGTTGCGGCGGCGCTCGCCCAGTACCGTAACGGAAAGGCGGACTTCTCCGATTGCCTGATCGTCGCACGCAATGCGGCGGCCGGCTGCACCGGTACGGCCTCGCTCGACAAGGCCATGCGGCCCTTGCCCGGCGTTATCGCGCTCTGACCTCGTCATCCGGCAACCCTCCTGCCCTGCCGCCACGCCCCGGCGCCCATGACCAGCAGCAGCGTGAGGATCACGGCCGATGCCAGCGAAACTGCGGCGGACGGCGGTTCGATCTTGTCGAGGCGCATGCCCTCGATGAGCGGCGGCGGGAGCGGCGGCGCGGGTTCCGCCTCGGCGGCGGCCTCGTCGGCGGGCGGCTGCAAAGTCGGCGCCGGCGGGACGGC
>OGCL01001643.1_pt1 | contig 18056 bp, 19 predicted proteins | sample 1570041 | NCBI WGS metagenome assembly OGCL01 (sample SAMN06266162, study PRJEB24511) | hot springs metagenome | isolation source: Hot spring water | place: South Africa: Limpopo | collected 2015-06-22
CGCGTGCTGATGCTGGGCGACGGGGTCAACGACGTGCCGGTACTGGCCGCCGCCGATATCAGCGTGGCCATGGGCTCGGCCTCCGATCTGGCCAAGACCAGCGCCGATGCCGTGCTGCTGTCCAACCGCCTGGGCAGCCTGGTGCAGGCCTTACATATGGCGCAACGAACCCGCCGTGTCATCATCGAGAACCTGGGCTGGGCCAGCCTGTACAATTGCTCGGTGCTGCCCTTCGCCGCCCTGGGCTGGATCACCCCACTCTGGGCCGCCCTGGGCATGTCGCTCAGCTCGCTGCTGGTAGTGCTCAACGCCCTGCGCCTAACCCGGTAAGCTGCAAGCTGCAAGCTGCAAGCTGCAAGCTGCAAGCTGCAAGCTGCAAGCTGCAAGCTGCAAGCACATCAGCCTGAGGCCGAAGCACGGAACCGAGTAAACACCTGTAGCGCTTTTGCTTTGACTTGTAGCTTGAAGCTTGCAGCTACCTTTACCCCGAGAGACTCCATGCCCGCCCTGTATATCCTGATTCCGATTGCCATCGCCCTGGTGGCCTTTGCCATCTGGCTGTTCTTCTGGGCGGTGGACAGCGGCCAGTACGACGACCTGGACGGGCCGGCCCACAGCATCCTGTTCGATGACGACGACCCCAAGCATCAGGCGGCCGTCGATCAGGCCAGACAGCCGGACGAAGCCCAGGACGAGGACGCCAAGCGTGGCTGAACTGCTGCCGCTGCTGATTTCCGCCCTGATTCTCGGCCTGCTCGGCGGTGGCCATTGCCTGGGCATGTGCGGTGGCCTGATGGGCGCCCTGACCCTGGCCATCCCCCCCGAGCAGCGCAGCCGCCGCCTGCATCTGCTGTTGGCCTATAACGCCGGGCGCATCCTCAGCTATGGCCTGGCCGGCCTGCTCCTGGGCCTGGCCGGCTGGGCCCTGGCGGCCGGCCCACTGGCCACCGGACTGCGCCTGATCGCCGGTTTGCTGCTGATCGCCATGGGCCTGTACCTGGCCGGCTGGTGGAGCGGCCTGACCCGCATCGAAGCCCTGGGCCGCGGCCTGTGGCGGCATATCCAGCCACTGACCCGGCGTTTTATGCCGGTCACCAGCCTGCCCCGGGCGCTGGTCCTGGGCGGCCTGTGGGGCTGGCTGCCGTGCGGGCTGGTCTACAGCACCCTGCTGTGGGCCGCCAGCCAGGGCAATGCACTGGATAGCGCAGCGCTGATGCTGGCCTTCGGCCTGGGCACCCTGCCGGTGTTGCTGGCCACAGGCCTGGCCGCCGAGCGCATCACCGCCCTGCTGCGCCAGCGGGGCATCCGTGTGGCCGGCGGCATTCTGGTCATGCTGTTCGGCCTGTGGACTTTGCCCGGCCCGCACCAGCACTGGCTGATGGGGCACTAGCAGGCTGTTGAAAAACTACCTGCGTTGGCAATCCTGCGTTAAAAGCGGCCTCAAAATGCTCATGTACAACTCGTACACTCCGCTTTTTCGGCCGCTTTTGCCTTGTCTTGCCTGCCTCGCCTACGTTTTTCAACGGCCTGCTAAAGCGCTTATCCGTAGGAGCCAGCTTGCTGGCGATGCGGGCTACAGGATCGCCAGCAAGCTGACTCCTACTGGCTAGCGCTTGATACAGGTCAAGGCATCCTGCCTGCATCGCTCGTAGACTCCCCGGTACTGCAAGCCAAACCGGGACCGCGCCCATGCTCGACGCCATCCAATGGGATACCAGCCTGATCCGCCGCTACGATCAGGCCGGCCCCCGCTACACCTCTTACCCCACCGCGGTGCAATTCCACGATGGCATCGGCCAGTTCGATCTGCTGCACGCCCTGCGCGACAGCGCCAAGGAAAAGCGCCCGCTGTCGCTCTATGTGCATGTGCCCTTCTGCGCCCATATCTGCTACTACTGCGCCTGCAACAAGGTGATCACCAAGGATCGCGGCCGCGCCCTGCCCTATCTGGAAAAACTGCAGCGGGAAATCGAAATCGTCAGCCGCCACCTGGATCGCAACCAGGTGGTCGAGCAGTTGCACTTCGGCGGCGGCACCCCGACCTTTCTCAGCCACGATGAACTGCGCCAGCTGATGGCCCAGCTGCGCCAGCATTTCCACCTGCTGGACGACGACAGCGGCGACTACAGCATCGAGATCGATCCGCGCGAAGCCGACTGGTCGACCATGGGCCTGCTTCGCGAACTGGGTTTCAACCGCGTCAGCCTCGGCGTACAGGATCTCGACCCGGCGGTGCAGCGTGCGGTCAACCGCCTGCAGACCCTGGAAGAGACCCGCGCCATCGTCGAAGCGGCGCGTACCCTGCAGTTCCGCTCGGTGAACATCGACCTGATCTACGGCCTGCCGCTGCAGACCCCGGAGCGCTTCGCCCGCACCGTGGCGGAAGTCATCGCCCTGCAGCCCGATCGCCTGTCGCTGTTCAACTACGCCCACCTGCCCGAGCGCTTTATGCCGCAGCGGCGCATCAACACCAGTGACCTGCCCAGCCCCGGCGACAAGCTGGCCATGCTGCAGGCCAGCATCGAGCAGCTGGCCGCCGCCGGCTACCGCTATATCGGCATGGACCACTTCGCCCTGCCCGACGATGAGCTGGCCAGCGCCCAGGAAGACGGCAGCCTGCAGCGCAACTTCCAGGGCTACACCACCCACGGTCACTGCGACCTGATTGGCCTCGGGGTTTCGGCCATCAGCCAGATCGGCGATCTCTATTGCCAGAACAGCGCCGATATCAACCTCTACCAGCAGAGCCTGGCCGATGGCCAACTGGCCACTCTGCGCGGTCTGCACTGCAACGCCGACGACCGCCTGCGCCGGGCAGTGATCCAGCAGCTGATCTGTCACTTCCGCCTAAGCTTCGCGGAGATTGAGCAGGCCTATGCTATCGACTTTCGCAGCTACTTCGCCGATATCTGGCCGCAGCTGCAGCAGATGGCCCAGGACGGCCTGATCCAGTTGGACGCCCAGGGCATCGAAGTACGCCCGGCCGGCCGCCTGCTGGTGCGTTCGCTGTGCATGCTGTTCGACCACTACCTGAACGAACAGAGCCGCCAGCGCTTCTCCCGGGTGATCTGAAACAGGCGCTGCGGCCCTGTGCCGCAGCCGCCCGGCCAAGGCCACCAACCTGGCCCTGCGGCCAGCTTCTAGTACCCCATCAACAGCCCTTATAGGGCGCCGATATGCCCACTTGAGCCTTTAGTCGCAGGCTCCTCGACTGGCTGAGTGGCCCTCCCTGCTGTAGGCTTATGCCCATTGCGTGTAAAGCCAAGGGAACACCACCAATGTCCGAGAGCATCAAGCTGCACAGCCCCCACCAAGCCCATTGCAAGGATTGCAGCCTGGCCAGTCTGTGCCTGCCGCTTTCCCTGAACATGGAAGACATGGACGCCCTGGACGAAATCGTCAAACGTGGCCGCCCGCTGAAAAAGGGCGAGTTCCTGTTTCGCCAGGGTGATGCCTTCAACTCGGTGTTCGCCGTGCGTTCCGGTGCGCTGAAGACCTTCAGCCTGAGCGATGGCGGCGACGAGCAGATCACAGGCTTCCATCTGCCCAGCGAGCTGGTCGGTCTGTCCGGCATGGACAGCGAGATCTACCCGGTATCCGCCGTGGCCCTGGAAACCACCTCGGTCTGCGAGATCCCCTTCGAGCGCCTGGATGAGCTGTCGGTGCAGCTGCCACAGCTGCGCCGCCAGCTGATGCGCATCATGAGCCGCGAGATCCGCGACGATCAGCAGATGATGCTGCTGCTGTCGAAAAAGACCGCCGACGAGCGCATCGCCACCTTCCTGGTCAACCTGTCGGCGCGCTTCCGCGCCCGCGGCTTCTCCGCCAACCAGTTCCGTCTGGCCATGTCGCGCAACGAAATTGGTAACTATTTGGGCCTTGCCGTGGAAACCGTATCCCGGGTATTTACCCGCTTCCAACAGAACAAGCTGCTCGAAGCCGAAGGCAAGGAAGTGCACATTCTCGACCCCATCGAACTGTGCGCCCTGGCCGGTGGCAACCTCGACGGCTGACCAACCGGGCCACGCAGGACACAGACGCGATGATTTTCGACGAATTCAGTATCAAGACCCTGATCCGCCCGGTGCCGGACTTTCCCAAGCCAGGCGTGGTGTTTCGCGACATCACCCCGCTGTTCCAGTCGCCCCGCGCCCTGCGCATGGTCGCCGACAGCTTTATCCAGCGCTACGTCGAGGCCGATTTCAGCCATATCGGCGCCATGGATGCCCGGGGCTTTCTGATCGGCTCGATCATCGCCTATGAACTGAACAAGCCGCTGATCCTGTTCCGCAAACAGGGCAAGCTGCCTGCCGAAGTACTCAGCGCCGCCTACCAGACCGAGTACGGCGAAGCCCATCTGGAGGTGCACGCCGACAGCCTGTGCGAAGGCGACTCGGTGCTGATCTTCGATGACCTGATCGCCACCGGCGGCACCCTGGTCGCCGCCGCGCAGCTGGTACGGCGCATGGGCGCGCATATCTTTGAAGCCGCGGCGATTATCGACCTGCCCGAACTGGGTGGCTCGCAGAAGCTGCAGGATATGGGTATTGCCACCTTTACCCTGACCGCCTTTGCCCTAAACGACCGTTAATCCCTGTTGAGTAGGAGCGAAGCCGCCTTTGTTCGCGGCTAAAGCCGCTCCTACGCTCACCCGCCTGCGACATAGTGAAACCATGAATCCACTCGAACTCAACCAGTCCTCCAGCCACTGGCGCCAGCGCCTGGGCGCGCTGATGGACAGCAACGCCATCACCCGCCTGGTCACCGCCCTGATCCTGATCAACGCCGCCATCCTCGGCATGCAGACCTCGGCCAACCTGATGACCCAGTGGGGCGGCCTGCTCAACAGCCTGGACAAGCTGATCCTCGGCCTGTTCGTCCTCGAACTGAGCCTGCGCTTTGTCGCCCGTGGCCCTGGCCTGCTGCGCGATCCCTGGGCGGTGTTCGACTGCCTGATCATCGGCATCGCCCTGGTCCCGGCCAGTGGCCCCTTCGCCGTGCTGCGCGCCCTGCGCGTGCTGCGGGTGCTGCGCCTGATTTCCATCAACCCCGACATGCGTCGGGTGGTGCAGGCGCTGCTGTCATCGCTGCCAGGCATGAGCAGCATCGCCATGCTCCTCGGCCTGCTGTTCTACGTGGCCGCGGTGATGGCCACCCAGCTGTTCGGCGAAGCCTTCCCCGAATGGTTCGGCAGCCTGGGCGCCAGCCTCTACACCCTGTTCCAGGTCATGACCCTGGAAAGCTGGTCCATGGGTATCGTGCGCCCGGTGATGGAGGCCTTCCCCCTGGCCTGGCTGTACTTCGTACCCTTTATCCTGATCGCCACCTTTATGATGCTTAACCTGTTTATCGCCGTGGTGGTCAATGCCATGCAGACCACCCACGATCAGGAAGCCCTGCAGGCGCCACCCTCACCCACCGAACAGCTGCTGCTGGACGAACTGCGCGCCCTGCGCGCCGAAGTCGCCGAGCTGCGCCAGCAACGCTGAGCGCCACTCGTAGGAGCGGCCCCTGGCCGCGCACCACCCTCTCACCTGATCCAGCGCGGGCATGGCCCGCGCCTCGCCCCCATCCTGCGCCTGGCCCTTTGTCCGACAACTAACCATAAGTTGGCGCTTTGCCTGCCCCCCTGGCCAGGAATGACCTCGCGGCAAAACGCCCGTGGGCTAAAGATTGTGCAAGGCCCGAGGCAGCCCCTGCGCTGCCGTAAACCGGCCCCATAACAACAGCGCTCGCCCACCGAGCCCTATGCCCAGGAGTCGCCCCGATGACAGCCCAGACCAGCACCCCCAGCGCCAGTTTCCCGGTTCGCCGCATGGATTTCAGCTTTAGCGAAAGCCAGAAGTTCTGGTTCGCCGGCGACCCCTTTATGAGCCATTTCATGAACAACCTGTCGTCGCTGTTCCCCTATGGCGAGAAGTTCTTCGTCGACAGCGTGCGGGCGGTGCGCGACAAGGTGACCGAGCCGCAGCTGAAAAAGGACATCAGCGCCTTTATCGGCCAGGAAGCCATGCACTCCAAGGAGCATGCGGCCTATAACGACTACGCCGCCGAGCACGGCATCGACCTGGAACGCCTTGAGCTGCGCATCAAGGTACTGCTGGAATGGGTGACCAAGATCACCACCAAGAAGCAGCGTCTGGCCGCCACCTGTGCCCTGGAGCACTTCACCGCGACCATGGCCGAGCAGCTGCTGCAGCGCGAAGACCTCACCACCCAGATGAACGATCCCAAGCTGTACCAACTGTGGATGTGGCACGCCATCGAAGAAAACGAGCACAAGGCGGTCTGCTACGACGTGTACCAGAAGGTCTACGGCGGCTACTTCACCCGCACCATCATGATGGCCATCACCACCCTGATCTTCTTCGGCGTGATCGGCTGGTTCCAGGTGCACCTGCTGCGCAAGGACGGCCAGCTGTTCAACTGGCGCAGCTGGGGCAAAGGCCTGAAGACCCTGTTCGGACCACGCAACGGCTTCCTCACCAAGCTGCTGCTGCCCTACCTGGACTACTACCGCCCGGGCTTCCACCCCAACGACCACGACAGCAAGGCCCTGGAGCAACGCTGGCGCCAGCGCCTGGGCTTTAGCAACTAGCAAGAGGTCCTGTGCCTGGAAGGGTGCGCTGCACGCACCGGTAATCCATGCGCTGTGCGCACCCTGCCAGGCGGTAAATCGTCGGTGCGCACAGCACACGCCCAGCGCCTGGGCAACACGCCGCTTATCTACCCTCTGCGTATCCTCTGTGCAGTGGCTGCGGTGGGCAACGCTGCGCGGTTGACCACCCTACAGATGCCCTGCCTGCTGTGGCTCCTTTGCCCATTGACCCTCCCTAGCCGTCGTTCTCCACCGGCAGCTGCAACTGCCCCAGCCCCTGCAGCACACTGGCCCCGGCAAACAGCATGACGATCTGCTCCTCGGCCAGGGCGACGATGGCGCCGCGCCGCTCGGGCTGGCCGATATAGTCCAGGGACTGCTGGAACAGGCTGCGGCTGATCAGCCCGGAGAGCTGATGCACCACCGCCGGGGCGACCATCTCCGGCAGCAGCTTGAAGGCGATGATGTCCTCGGCCATATCCTCGGCGAAGCCGTCCATCACCTCCTGCAGGGCGCTGCGCAGCACCGGCGAGGCGCCGTGCAGCTCGCGTACGCCGAGGATAAAGGACTCGGCATTGGCGGCGACGAAATCGAAGAACAGCTGCACGGTTTCATGGCAGACCCGCCGGCCCCGGGCCAGGTCGATGCCGAACAGCTGCGCGGCCGCAATGCCTGCGCCCTGCACCGCCCGCTCGGCCGCCTCGCGGCGCAGATCGCGCAAGGGCTGGCGCAGCTGGCTGGAGATCTGCCGGATCACGGTCAGGCCCAGGTCTTCCACATCCTTGAAATGGCGATAGAAGGTATTGGGGTTGAGCCCGGCCTCCCGGGCCAGTTCGCGCAGGCCCAGGCTGCTCAGGCTGCGGCTGCTCGATGTCAGGCGCAACGCGGCTTCCAGCAGCAGGCGCTTGCCCGGGGCATCGGCCTGGGCAAGCTCGGAGGGATCGAGGGACATGCAAAACCCTACCTAAAAGTTGGTTGGTGAAAGACAGACTTGCCGGCAAGTATACAACTGTCTACTTTGGTATACAGCTGTATACGCCAACAATAACCATAACAGGAGCCTGGCCATGAACGCCCCCGTCTCTCCCCCTGGTGCTGTGCGCCACTGCAAGGTTGCCATTATCGGCAGCGGTTTTTCCGGCCTGGGCATGGCCATCCGCCTCAAGCAGCAAGGCGAACACGACTTCCTGATGTTCGAGAAGGAAGCCGGCGTCGGCGGCACCTGGCGGGTCAACAACTATCCGGGCTGCGCCTGCGACGTGCAATCGCACCTGTATTCCTTCTCCTTTGCGCCCAACCCGAACTGGACGCGCATGTTCGCCCAGCAGGCCGAGATCAAGGGCTACCTGGAAGGCTGCTGGGAAAAGTACCGGCTGCAGAACCACACCCTGCTCGGCTGCGAAATCGCCCGCATGGCCTGGGATGAAAGCCAGGAGCTGTGGCAGATCGAGGACGCCGCCGGCAACCGCTACAGCGCCCAGTTCGTGGTATCCGGCATGGGCGCCCTGTCCACCCCCTCGATTCCCACACTCAAGGGTTTGGAGAAATTCAAGGGCAAGGTGTTCCACTCCCAGCAGTGGGACCATGACTACGACCTCGCCGGCAAGCGCGTGGCGGTAATCGGCACCGGCGCCTCGGCCATCCAGTTCGTGCCGCAGATCCAGAAGCAGGTGGCGCGCCTCGACCTGTACCAGCGCACCGCACCCTGGATCATGCCCAAGCCGGACCGCGCCATCAGCGAGCGCGAACGTAACCGCTTCCAGCGCTTCCCGCTGCTGCAGAAGCTTTGGCGCGGCGCCATCTACGCCCTGCTGGAAAGCCGGGTGATCGGCTTCGCCATGCTGCCCAAGGTGATGACCCTCGCGCAGAAGGTCGGCAAGTGGTACATCAACAAGCAGATCAAGGACCCGGTGCTGCGCGCCAAGGTCACCCCGGACTACCTGATGGGCTGCAAGCGGGTGCTGATCAGCAACGACTACTACCCGGCCCTGACCCAGGCCAACGTCGCTCTGATCACCGACGGCATCGCCGAAATCCGTGCCGGCAGCATCCGCAGCGTCGATGGCCAGGAGCGCGAGGTGGACGCCATCATCTTCGGCACCGGTTTTACCCCCAGCGATCCCCTGCCGCGCGGCGTGGTGTTCGGCCGCGGCGGCGTCGACCTGCTCGACACCTGGCCGGAAGGCCCCCAGGCCTACAAGGGTACCCTGACCGCCGGCTTCCCCAACCTGTTCTTCCTGATGGGCCCGAACACTGGCCTGGGGCACAACTCCATGGTCTATATGATCGAGTCGCAGATCCACTATGTGCTCGGCGCGCTGAAACTGGTTGAACAGCAGCAACTGCAGAGCCTGGAGGTCAAGCAGGCGGTGCAGGACCAGTTCAACGGCAAGCTGCAGGGCAGCCTGGGCAACACCGTATGGAATGCCGGCGGCTGCAAGAGCTGGTACCTGCACCCGGTGAGCGGGCGCAACTGCACGGTATGGCCGGGCTTTACCTGGCGCTTCCGCCTGCTGACACGCAACTTCGACCCGGCCGCCTATCACTTCAGTCGCCGGCAGGCCGCCCATCCGGCGCAGAGCAATGCCGCGCAGTTCAGCGCCCAGGAGGTGAACGCATGAAGTCCTTTGAAAACAAGGTGGCCGCCATCACCGGTGCCGGTTCCGGCATCGGCCGCGCCCTGGCCTACGGTCTGGCGCGCCAGGGTTGCCAGCTGGCACTGTCCGATGTGAACGCCGAGGGCCTGGCCGAGACAGCGGCCCAGGCACGCAAGCTGGGTGTACAGGTCAGCGAGGCATTGGTCAATGTCGCCGACCGCGAGGCCGTGCACGCCTGGGCCGAGCAGGTGGTGGCCGAGCATGGCCGGGTCAATGCCATCTTCAACAACGCCGGCGTCGCCCAGGGCGGCACGGTGGAAGGCAACGACTACGCCGACTACGAGTGGATCATGGCGATCAACTTCTGGGGCGTGGTCAACGGCACCAAGGCCTTTCTGCCGCATATCAAGGCCAGCGGCCAGGGCCATATCGTCAATGTCTCCAGCGTCTTCGGCCTGTTTGCCCAGCCGGGCATGAGCGCCTACAACGCCAGTAAGTTCGCCGTGCGCGGCTTTACCGAGTCACTGCGCCAGGAACTGGATATGGCGGCTTGCGGAGTATCGGCCAGCTGCGTACACCCCGGCGGGATCAAGACCAATATCGCCAAGACCGCACGGATGAACGACAGCCTGGCCAAAGTCACCGGCCAGGCTGCCGAACAGGCGCGCCAGCAGTTCAATGACCAGCTGCTGCGCACCACCCCGGAGAAGGCGGCCCAGGTGATCATCAACGGCGTGCTGGGCAACAAGCGACGCATCCTGATCGGCCCGGACGCCTACGCCCTGGATGGCATGCAGCGCCTCTGGCCGGCCTTCTACCAGCGCCTGGTGACCTTCTCCATGGGCCTGGCCGCGCGCTTTGCGCCCAAGGCCAAGGCAAAAGTCGAGCAACTGGGCGAGCAAGGCTGATCCTGGCTACCCACTGCAGGGCCGGCCTATGCCGGCCCTGTACGTTTGTCGGACCATGCGCCACTGCCTGTCAGCTAGGCTATGGTGATAGCAATCACATCCGGCTGGCCTGGCCTCGGCAGCCGTAGCGACCTGCAGAGGCCCCAGCCCTAACCCGAGGGCACGCCCATGACCACCCTAAACTGCGTCCATCGTGACCACAGCATCAGCACCGATATCATGGAACACCCCGGCATCCCTACCCCCTGGGCCGGCGGCTGCCATATCACCGACCCGGACGGCCACACCAGCAGGCGCCTGGCCCTGCCCCTGGAATGCGCCTTTCTGGCCGACCTGGAAAAGGCCCAGCATGCCTCCCTGGCCCATGGCCGATGGCTGGTGGATCAGAAGCTGGATCATGGCCGTAGCTGGCATTAAATGCCGGGCGCATCAGGTAGGGCGGATGGCCGCAGCCATCCGCCAATAAACGCGCTATTCAGGCCCACCCACCCGGACTGCGCTGCGCTTGTCCGGGCTACAACAGATGACGAGTAGCCCGGATAAGCCTTGGCGCCATCCGGGGCAAGCCCCTGTCTAGCTCAACAGCGCAGGGCCTCCCGAACAAAGTCCAGGCGGTCCTGGCCGAAGTACAGTTCGCCCTCGACAAAGATCGACGGCGCACCAAACACCCCGCGCGCCACCGCCTCCTCGCTGCTCGCTTTGAGCGCCTCCTTGACCGCCGGCTCGGCGCATTGCGCCAGCAGGGCCTCGGCGTCGAAACCCGCCTGCCCCAGCACATCGGCCACCTTGGCCGCCTCACCCAGGTTCAGCCCATCGACCCAGATGGCCTGGTAGAGCGCCTGCAAAGCCGCTTCGAAGCGCTCCGGCTGGTACAACTGCACCGCCACCAGCAGGCGCATCAGCGTCAGGGTATTGAGGGGGAAATGCGGGTTAAAGCGCATCGGCACGCCGTAGCGCTCGGCATGGCGCGCCAGGTCGCGCAGCATATAGCGACCCTTGGCCGGGATCATGGCCGGCGAGGCATTGCCAGTGGCCTGGAACACCGCGCCCAGCAACATGGGCCGATAGACCAGGGTGGCGCCACTTTCGCGGCAGATGCCGGGCAGCTGGGTATAGGCCAGGTAGGAGGCCGGGCTGCCCAGGTCGAAGAAGAACTCTACAGTCTTGCTCATAGTGCTTACTCAGTGATGGATCAGGGGTTTACCAGCGTTCCATCCAGGGCCGCAGATCCAGCTCGAAGGTCCAGGCATCGCGGGGCTGGCTGTGCAGGTACCAGTAGCTGTCGGCGATATGCTCCGGGTTGAGGATGCCATCGCGGTCTTTCAGGGCGTATTGCTCGGGCCAGTTATCGCGGATAAAGGCGGTGTCGATGGCGCCGTCCACCACCACATGGGCCACATGCACATTCAGCGGCCCCAGTTCCCGCGCCATGCTCTGGGCCAGGGCGCGGATGCCGTGCTTGGCCCCGGCGAAGGCGGCAAACCCGGCGGCGCCACGCAGCCCGGCGGTGGCCCCGGTAAACAGGATGGTGCCACGACCACGGGCCACCATGCGCTTGGCCACCGCCTGGCTGGTGAGAAAGCCGGCAAAGCAGGCCATTTCCCAGATCTTGAAGTATTTGCGCGCGGTTTCGTCGAGGATGCTGCAGGGCACATTGGCGCCGATATTGAAGACCATCACCTCGATCGGCCCGATATCCTGTTCGATCTGCTCCACCAGCTCGGCCACCTGCTCCTCCTTGCGCGCATCCGAGGCAAAACCATGGGCCTCGCCCCCAGCCTCGCGAATGCTGTCGAGCAGCGGCTGCAATTTATCCAGACTGCGCCGGGTGACACAGGCCACATAGCCCTCGCGGGCAAAACGGCGGGCAATGGCGCCACCGGTGGCATCACCGGCGCCGATCACCAGTGCGACTTTCTTGTTCTCTGCAGTTGTCATGGGTTCTTCCTGTTCAAGGCGCTCACTGCACGCACGTTGCGCTGCGCCCAGCCTGTGGTCAAGCGCAGCAGCCCACGGCCGTCGATGCAACTGGCAGGCTGTCGGCCCAGCCCATATGGCGCTAGGCTAGAAGGCACTTGCCACTGCCTGGAACACCCCATGCCCTATAGCCCCTCCCCCCTGGTTGGCGAAACCCCGCTGCATGCCATCGAGGTACGCCTGCTCGGCTGCCTGATCGAAAAGCAGCTGACCACCCCGGAAAGCTACCCCCTGACCCTCAACGCCCTGCAACTGGCCAGCAACCAGAAGACCAGCCGCGAGCCGCTGATGAGCCTGGAGACCGGCGAGATCGGCCGCTACCTGCGCAGCCTGGAAGGCCGTGGCCTGGCGCGCCTGGTGATGGGCAGCCGCGCCGACCGCTGGGAGCAGCGCTGCGACAAGCAACTGGAACTGGTCAAGCCGCAGACCGTGTTGCTCGGCCTGCTGCTGTTACGCGGCCCGCAAACCCTCAATGAGCTGCTGACCCGCAGCAACCGCATGCACGATTTCGAGGATGTTGAGGAAGTCCAGCACCAGCTTGAGCGCCTGATCGCCCGTGGCCTGGCCGTGCAACTGGAGCGCCAGAGCGGCCAGCGTGAAGAGCGCTATATGCACCTGCTCGGTGAGGAGGCCGATCTGCACAGCCTGCTGGCCAGCAGACCTGCCGCCCGCAGTGACAGCGCCAATGCCAGCGAAGAACGCCTGCAGGCCCTGGAAGCACGCATTGCCGAACTGGAGGCGCGCCTGGGCAAGCTGGAAGAGGCCCTGGGCTAAACAACCATTGGCGCCCTGTCTGTTAGCGCTTTAACCTTATGCGCTAATAGCTTGCCTCAAGGCCGACCCATGACCACCCCGCTGCCACCCTGCGACGCCCTGCTGCTCAGCAACCAGCTGTGCTTCGCCCTGCACTCCACCTCGCTGATGATGACCAAGGCCTACAAGCCGCTGCTGCAGGCCCTGGGCCTGACCTACCCGCAGTACCTGGCCATGCTGGTGCTGTGGGAAGGTGACGGCATTACCGTCAGCGAACTGAGTACGCGCCTGCTCACCGACCCCGGCTCGGTCACCCCCCTGCTCAAGCGCCTGGAGGGCGAAGGCCTGCTGCAGCGCGTGCGCAGCAGCAGTGATGAGCGGGTGGTACAGCTGTTTCTGACCGAGCAGGGCCGCGCCCTGCAGCAGCAGGCCCAGGCCATCCCCGCCTGTATTCTGGAAAAGAGCGGCCTAAGCCTGGAGCGCCTCGCCGAGCTGCGTGAAAGCCTGATCACGCTGCGCAATCAGCTCTAGCAGACAGGCTGAATACGCCATGCACAATTGTAGGAGCCAACTTCCTAGCGATGCTCTTGACCTAGAGGATCACCAGCAAGCTGGCTCCTACACACGCCCCCTACACTGCCATGGCCGCAACGTCCCGCGTCGCGCAGCGCTAACCCCCACCCCAAGCACCTCTGCAATGCCCATGGCTGCGGCTTATATCCGGCAGAGCCTGGCCTTATAAGCAAAGAATCCAAGAATTAACTTGCGCGCAAAATATATGCGCAATACATTCGCCACCAGCCACTTACTTAGTGCGCAAATATTTTTCACACAATCAAGTAGAAAGAGAACGCCATGTCCCTTGAAAAAGTGCTGTACCGTGCCTATGCCGAAGCCACCGGTGGTCGTGATGGCCGCGCCATCTCCTCCGATGGTGTGCTGGATGTTGCCCTGAGCACACCCCGAGAACTGGGCGGTGCCGGCGGCCAGGGCAGCAACCCCGAGCAGCTGTTCGCCGCCGGTTACGCCGCCTGCTTTATCGGCGCCATGAAGGTGGTGGCGGCCAAGACCCAGGTGCAGCTGCCCGCCGACCTGTCCATCGAGGGCGTGGTGGGTATCGGCCCGATCCCCAATGGCTTCGGTATCGAAGTGGAACTGCGCATCAGCCTGCCAGGCATGGACCGTAGCAGCGCCCAGCAACTGATCGAACGCGCCCACGGCGTATGCCCCTACTCCAATGCAACCCGCGGCAATATAGACGTGACCCTGACCCTGCTCGACTAAGAACCTGCCTACGATCTGCTGCGCGTCGGCCCTACTGCGTTAAAACGACCAACGGGAGTAACAGCCGAAGGCTGGCCCGAAGGGCGAGCAACGCGAGTCAAACAGGCTCGGCAAGCCGCTCGCGGCTAACGCACTTCAGTGCGGCCCCGAAGGGGCGAGCGAAGCGAGTAATGCTCATGTACAACAGTACACTCCGCAGCCGAGCCGCTTTGAACAGCCGAAGGCTGTTACTAACGCAGCGCCTTGTAGGTCTCTAGCTCGCGAGATCGTAAGCACGCTCTTTGAGCATCTATAAACGACAAGGCCCCGCCACTGTTGCCAGTGGCGGGGCCTTGGTCTGTTCAGGTGCGCACAGCGCACCATCGGCATCAGGCCTGGTTATGCAGCTGCTCCAGGGTCAGGTCCAGGCACAGGCGCGCCTTGCTCACCAGCTCGTCGATCTCGGCCTTGCTGATCACCAGGGGCGGGGCAATGATCATGGTGTCGCCCACGGCGCGCATGACCAGGCCGTTATTGAAGCAGTGGCCACGGCAGATCATGCCGGCGCCCTTGCCTTCATAACGCTTGCGGCTGGCCTTGTCCTTGACCAGTTCGATGGCGCCGAGCATGCCGACACCGCGCACCTCGCCCACCAGCGGGTGATCGGCCAGGGTCGCCAGGCGTTCCTGCAGATAGGGGCCGGTTTCCTCGCGCACTCGCTCGATGATCTTCTCCTCGCGCAGGATGCGGATATTCTCCAGGGCCACCGCCGCCGCCACCGGGTGACCGGAGTAGGTAAAGCCGTGATTGAAGTCGCCGGCCTGGCTGATCACCTCGAACACCTTGTCGCTGACCACCAGGCCGCCCATGGGCACGTAGCCGCTGGTCAGGCCCTTGGCGATGGTCATCAGGTCCGGGCTGTTGCCGTAGTAGTCGCTGCCGAACCACTCGCCGGTACGGCCGAAACCGCAGATCACCTCGTCGGCGACAAACAAAATGTCGTACTTGGCGAGAATTTCGCGCACCTTCGGCCAGTAGGTCTTCGGCGGCACGATCACGCCGCCGGCGCCCTGGATCGGCTCGGCGATAAAGGCGGCGACCTTGTCCACGCCCACTTCGAGGATCTTCGCTTCCAGCTGCTCGGCGGCCCAGATGCCGAACTCGTCCGGGCTCATGTCACCGCCCTCACCGAACCAGTAAGGCTGCGGGATATGCACGATGCCCGGCAGCGTGCCGCCCTGGGCGTGCATACCGGCCATGCCACCCAGCGCCGCGCCGGCCACGGTGGAGCCGTGGTAGCCATTGATGCGGCCGATGATCACCTGCTTCTCGGGCTGGCCCTTGGTCGCCCAGTAGTGACGCACCAGGCGCAGCATGGTGTCGTTGCCTTCCGAGCCTGAGCCGGTAAAGAACACATGGTTCAGGCCCTTGGGCGCGATCTCGGCGATCACCTTGGCCAGCTCCAGCACCGGCGGGTGGGCGGTCATAAAGAAGGTGTTGTAGAACGGCAACTCCTTCATCTGCTTGCTGGCGGCCTCGGCCAGTTCATGGCGGCCATAACCGATGGCGGCGCACCAGAGGCCGGCCATGCCGTCGAGGATCTTGTTGCCTTCGCTGTCCCAGACATAGACGCCGTCGCCCTTGACGATAATGCGCGGGCCAACGTCGCTGAGCTGCTGGTAATCGCTAAAGGGCGCCAGGTGATGGTCGCGGCTCATGGCCTGCCATTGTGCGGTTTGTGGGTTTTTCATAGCGCCTCCTTACAAGTACCAGCGGTATTCACGCTGATTGATTTCATTCAGAAAGGCCAGGTGATCCTGGCGTTTGTTCTCGCAATAGACCATGACGAATTCCTCGCCCAGGCCCGCATTCACCGCGGCGCTGCCACGCATCTGGCGCACGGCTTCGAGCATGTCCTTGGGGAAATCGATGCCGCTTTGACGGTCGTCATTCAAGGGCGCGATCGGCTCGCGACGCGCCTGCAGACCGTGCTCGATGCTGACCAGCAGCGCCGCCAGGACCAGATAGGGGTTGGCGTCGGCACCGGGCAGGCGGAATTCCAGGCGCAGGTTGCGCTCATCGGACTCGGGGATGCGCACGCAGGCGTCGCGGTCCTCATAGCCCCAGCTGGCCTTGCTCGCCGAGTTGACCATGGCGCCAAAACGGCGGTAGCTGTTGTGGTTGGGCGCGTAGATCGGCATCAGCTGCGGCAGCAGCTCCAGGCAGCCGGCCACGGCGTGGCGCAACGGTTGCTGCTGGTCTTGCGCCAGCAGATTGTTGCCAGTCTCGTCATACAGGCTGACATGGATATGCATGCCGCTGCCCGGATACTGCAGGTAGGGCTTGGCCATAAAGCTGGCGCGATGACCATGCTTGAGGGCCACACCACGGGTACTGCGGCAGAACAGCGCCGACCAGTCGGCGGCCTGCAGCGGGTCCTCGCAGTGGGCGAAGTTGATCTCGAACTGGCCCGGGCCGAGTTCGGCGGTGATCACCGTGGCCTCGATACCCTGCTCGCGGGCAGTCTCGGTCATGTCGTCGAGCACTTCGCCAAAGCGCGACAGGCGCTCGATATGCATATTCGGCTGATCGTCCGCATCGCCGCTCAGGGCGTCGCGGGGGAACTGCGGCAGGCCGTCCTTGAGCGCCTTGTCGAACAGGTAGAACTCCAGCTCGAAGGCCACCACCGGGCGGATGCCCTTGCCCGCCAGGCGCTCGACCACCCGCGCCAGCACCTCGCGTGGTTCGAACTCGATGGGCGCCTCGGTGCCGTCGGAGCTGATCAGCATCTGCCCCAGGGGCTGCTTCTCCCAGTTGACGTACTTGAGGGTGCCCGGGATCAGGCGCCGTGGCGCATCCGGGTCGCCATCATGGAAGCAGTACTCGCCGATCTCGTAGAGGCCGCCCTGGGCGCCGAGCAGCACGCAGTTCTGCGGCAGCTTGAGGGCGCTGCCGGCGGCGACCTTTTCCAGCATCTCGATGGGGTAGCGCTTGCCATAGAAGTGCCCGGGAATATCCAGGCAGATCAGGTCGACGAAGCGCACCTCGGGATGGCGTTGACGGAAGGCACGGACCTCGTTGAGCAGGTCGGTACTAGGGGCTGTCATTGTTATAGGTCCTTGGTGAGGGAGTGACGTGAATCAGTTGTAGACCCAGAGCACCCGACAGGGCTTGTCGCTCTGGTTGGCGTAACGCAAACGGGCGTAGCTGGAGACCTGGAAGGCATCGCCGGCCTGCAGGGTGACGCTCTCTTCATCGTCGCCCTGCCACAGGGTCAGCTCGCCTTCGAGCACATAGCCGGCCTGCTCGGAACGGTCGCTCATCTGCCGCTCGCCACTGCTGGCACCGGGTTCCAGCTGGCTGTCGAGCAGGTTGAAGGCGCCGTGCATATTCGGCGACAGCAGCACGTCGGTGATGCCGTTGGCGAAGTACAGGGTGCGCCGCTCGTCCGGGCGGGTGACCCAGCGCAGCGCCCGTGGCTTGGCCAGGCTGTAGAAATAAGTGGTGGGCACATCCAGCGCCTCGCTGATGGCGGTCAGATCCGCCACCGTGGGCCGCGACAGGCCGCGCTCGACCTGGGACAGAAAGCCCACGGAGCGGCCGATGCGCTCGGCCAGCTCGTTGAGCGTGACCTTCTTGTGCTTGCGCAGGTCGTGGATAAGGATGGCCAATGCGGCCATTTCTTCTTGCTTGTCCATGACGGTTCCCGAGTCTGATAGCGAATTAAATGAAGTCACGCAGCCGATACCACGCCTTACCCACCGCTTCCAGCGGCGCGGCCAGCAGCTCGCCCCCAGGGAACTGCGGGTTGCGCAGGCCCTGGTAGAGCGCCAGTTCGTCGCCGTTGCCGAGAATGGCGTCGGCCACCGCCCGGGCGCCGGCCAGGGTCGGCAGCACGCCGTGGCCGGAATAGCCCTGCAGCCAGTAGCGGTTGTCCTCGCCACCGATATCCGGGGTGCG
>OGCL01001644.1_pt1 | contig 18050 bp, 15 predicted proteins | sample 1570041 | NCBI WGS metagenome assembly OGCL01 (sample SAMN06266162, study PRJEB24511) | hot springs metagenome | isolation source: Hot spring water | place: South Africa: Limpopo | collected 2015-06-22
CTCCCACGCCTTGCGGCACCAGAACCTAAATCTGGCGTGTCTACCAATTTCACCATACCCGCGTCCAAAAGCGCATGCTGCCTTCGCGCATGGCCCCTCCGGAGCGCGCGTCTCTATAACACCCGTTTTCCCCCACGCAAAGGAAAAATGACAGTCTTGAAAAGGCGGTCGAACAGGGTTCACAGGCTTTGCAGCGGACGAATGGCTGCACTCAATAGAGCGGTTCCTCATAGAGCGGCTCGCCGTCCAGCATCAGGGCGCGAATCTGTGCCTGCCCCGCGTCTGAAACGCGGGCTGCGACCGAGACCCGTCCCTGGTTGCGGCCATCCTCGATCGGTCGACCCTCGCCTTCAGGCACATAGAAGCGCTCAATGCCGTAGGACACCGTTACGTTTCCGCCGTTCGACCACTCCCAATCATAGATCGTCACCGGCTGCGAAACCAGAACGACACTCCCGTCTTGAGCTGCCAGTGCATCGAAGGACGCCTCGGAGACGATCCAAAAGCCATCCGCGCCGGGCTTGAGGCGCACATGCAGCTTCGCCACCTTGCCTTCCGTCGGTCGGGTGCCTGAAATCGATGTCGTCGAAATGGTGGAGATGTCATAAGTGAGGATGACATAGTCACCGCGCAGCAGATCACGCGGGTCGACAGAGGCGGTCTGCAGGAGAACTTCCGTTCCCGATCGCAGGATGGATGCCCTCCCCTCGATCATGTAGCCGAGAATCGAGGTCTGGACGAGAGCGACGACCAGGGCGACGGCGGCAAAGGGTTTCGCGGCAATCATGATTTCACCTCTGCTGCGGGACGTGAAAAGCGCTTCTCAAGACGGATGACAACGAAGGCCAGCAGCGCCACCACAAGGCCCGACAGCAGGAAAAAGGCCGATGTGCCAAGGATGCTGTCGATCGTCTCGTAGGAAAGGTAGAGGATCTCTGCGGCGAAGGCGCCGTAGGCAAGGAAGCGGACGGCGCCATTGTCTCTGCCGTCCAGCGCGATCGCTGCGATCGAGAGTGCAAGAATGATAAGGCCAAGACCTGCGATACCAAGGGCATCCATTGCACTGCCCTGCACATACGCAAATCCGCTGAGTGCCATAACCAAGGCATAGAAACTGCCCGAGGCACCGAGCCGGCGGTGCAGATCCGCCAAAGGCGAGCGTGGCACCGTCAAGATCAGGAAGATAAATGTGGCCAAGATTGCGATGCCGAACGCATAAACTTCGCCCCGTTCCAGGATAGAAATCCACCAGATCCAGCTGAGGAGAAGAAAGTAGCCGAAGTGTTTCGCCCGGCTGGCACCCGTCCAATGAGCGAGGCCGAAAATGGCCGCGGCACCGAAAGGAGGCCACCAGGCCCAGATGCCGTGACTGCCAATGTTCCACCCGAAACTGTCGAAGCCGCCGCCAAACGTGGCGAGCGAGAGTGCGCCTGCAACAATAGTCAAAGCGCCTGACCGGAAGAGTGCTGCAGAGACGGCCGTCACTGCAAACCAAAGGAACATGGCTGAGAAGGTATCTCCGGAGAGATGGTAGAGCTGCCCGATCAGCGCGATAGCCCCGCCGAAAGCCGCGGAACCCAATACGAGGGCAGCAGCTGCGACCCGATCTGAGGCGCGACTGCGGGCCACGAGTGCAATGATATGAAAGATCCAGATCAGTCCGATAATGCCCGCCACCCGCGCGAGGCGCGGAATCAGCTCCCAATTTGCAGCAACGAGCATCAGCAGGGAGGCAGCAATGAGGACTGCGGCAAACATCGACAGGATCGTGCCAATGCTGAAACCTGCACCCCTTCGGTCGACATCATCAAGCAGCTTCGCCGCCGTGGCCCCATCAATCAATCCCCGCGCAACCCAATCATCGAGATCGCGCTTCAATCTGCCTCTATACATCCCGGCTACCCCCTCGAAATCCGGAGGCAATCTGGAACGATGGCGCAGGAAAGACAAGCGGGAGCCGGAACCTTCCCTGGGAGTTCCAGACGCCCATGCAAAGACCGCATGCCTTCCATGTCTTTTTTGCACTGCACAAACTCGTAAGTCTCACCTATATTCATCATCAACAGAGCGACGGAACTTCTGGCGCTTCTTCTTCGACCCGCTTACTCCTCCTCCCAAAGCGGGATCGATTGACCAACGACACTCCTCCTCCCAGTCGTTGGTCTGCAAAAATGACGCTCACCGGACCTCCTCCCCCGGTGAGCGTTATTTTTTTGTCCTCATGTCTCCCCGACCGAATTCCTCGCCTGCCCAAGGTCGGTTCATGCCCGTTTGTCGGGCGATGTCCTGCAGTGTGCAAACGCTCAAAAAATCACCAATTAACAAAGCGTTAAATCGATTGATATGCGTAGGATGCATAGGTGCTCTTCCGCATTATGTCTTCAATGATTTCGCAATGCAGCATATATTCAGCTCAACAAATTCGAAGGGGCCCACGGATGGGTCCAACCACTGAAGAGGTAGAACCCATGAACATCGCTCGCTCGCTCAACAACTGGCGCAAGTACCGTCAGACCGTCACCGAACTCGGCCGCATGTCGGACCGCGAACTGCGTGACCTCGGCATCGGTCGCGAAGACATCCGTCGCGTTGCCCGTCACGCCGTCAACGGCTGATCGGACCCGACTTCGGTCGGATCAGGACAGATAAGAAAACCCCGGATCTGCAGGCAGATCCGGGGTTTTTCTTTGTCCGCTCGGCGGCGCCGCTTAGTCTTCGCGGACGGCAACAATCACGTCGTGAATGAGCTTCAGCACAGCGGGTGCATCGATCTCGGTGCAGATCTTCTGGCTCGGCAGATCACCGTCCCAGTCGGAGGGACCGAATCCACGACCATCCGGCTTCTGGATCGTCTGGCCATCTGCGATGCCGCCGCAGACGACGCGGATCACACCACTGCGGGTCTTGAAGAGTTCCGGCGCCACGACATAGACGCAGGCGCAGCTGTCATGCACGACCATGCCGTCATCAACGAGGCCTTCGTAGAAATTGATGTAGAACTGCGAGAGATCGAAGAGCAGGCGCGCGCGGCTCGTGCCGGCAGCGTCTCTGATGTCGGCGAGCTGCGAGCGCGTCATCACCGTCTGCATGGTGACATCGAGACCGACGACGACCACCGGCCAGCGAGCGGTCATCACAACGTCAGCCGCTTCCGGATCGCCATGAATATTGGCTTCGGCTGCCGGCGTCACGTTGCCGTTGACGTCGAAGGCGCCGCCCATGATGACGATCTCCTTGACGAGATTGACGATCTCCGGGTCTTCCTTCAACGCATTGGCGAGATTGGTCATGCGACCGACGGCAACGATCGTCACCTCGCCCGGATTGGCACGCACCGTCTCGACGATGAAGCGATGGGCCGGACGCGGATCGGGATGCACATCGGTTACCTCGGGCACGCCGATATTGCCGAGGCCGTCATCGCCATGGATGAATTTCGGCGGTTCGTGGCTGACACGATGGGGAATGAAGGTCTCGCCAGCGCCGCGAGCGACCGGTGCATCGATCTTCCATTCCCGCTTCAAAAACAGCGCGTTGCGCGTGGTCACATCGATCTCGGCATTGCCGAAAACCGTGGTGATGCCGAGGAGGTCGATCTCCGGATGATGGTGCAGGAAGAGGAGCGCCATGGCGTCGTCGACGCCCGGATCCGTATCGAAGATGACCTTATGCATGGGAGAAGTCCTTTTCTTGTTGTTGTTTGGCGGCGGGTGCCGGGCGGGCGCGACGATAGACCCGAAGCGTGACGACGGGAAGACGGGCGATCAGGCGCCCGCCTTCTTCTTTTTCCCGACATTGCGCAGGACATGGCTGAAGTCCGAGTTGTAGAGGTCGCTGTCGCGGAACTCGACATGGCCGAAGACCTTGCCGACCATGATCAGAGCAGTCCGCGTGATCTTCGCCTTGCGCACTTCCTCCGCCATGTCCTTCAGCGTCGTGCGGATGAAGAGTTCGTCCGGCCAAGTCGAGCGATAGGCGATCACGACAGGGCAATCCTCGCCGTAATAGGGCGTCAGCGTATCGCGGATATGGGTGAGATTGCGGATCGACAGGTGGATCGCAAGCGTTGCCCGCGACTTGCCAAGGATTTCCAGCGTCTCGAATTCCGGCATCGAGGAGGCCTTCATCTCGGTGCGGGTGACGATGACGGTCTGGGCGATTTCCGGGAGCGTCAGTTCGGTCTTCAGGCGTGCTGCGGTCGCAGCAAAGGCCGGTACGCCGGGGACGACGTCATAGGGAATGCCGAGCGCATCAAGCCGGCGCATCTGTTCGGCGATCGCGCCATAGATCGAAGGATCCCCGGAATGCACACGGGCGACATCCTCGCCGCGCACATGTGCGGCCTCGATCTCAGCGATGATCTCGTCAAGATGCATGGGGGCGGTATCCTTGACGATGGCATCTCCAGGGGCCGCCTTGACGATCTCCTCCGGCACCAAGGAGCCTGCATAAAGGCAGACCGGGCAGCGCTCGATGAGGCGAAGCCCGCGCACGGTGATCAGATCGGGGGCTCCGGGCCCGGCGCCGATGAAATAGACGGTCATGCTTCACTTCCCTTCATGCCACTGTCTGCCTTGCCCGAATAACCGCGGGGCGTGTAGACCCAGGTCTTGCCGTCGCCGGTGGTCACCGTCCGGCTCTCGGACGAGCCGACCACCACGACGGTCAGCATGTCGACATCGTCGACGTTCAATTCGCCGAGCGGCACGGTGCGGACGTTCTCACCCTCGCGGCCGAGATTGGTGGCGAGAATGACGGGTGTGGAAGCCGGGCGGTACTTCAACAATTCGTCTCGAGCATAGGCCAGCTGCGTGCGGCGCTTCATCGACACGGGATTGTAGAAGGCGATGACGAAATCGCCCTCGCCTGCCGCCTTCACCCGGCGCTGGATATGCTCCCAGGGTGTCAGAAGATCCGAGAGCGAGATGGTGCAGAAGTCGTGGCCGAGCGGCGCGCCGATGCGGGCGGCGGCGGCCTGGAGTGCGGAGATGCCCGGCGAGACCTGCACTTCGATTCGGCTTGCGGCATCGGTGATGCCGCCCTTGTCGAAGAGCTCGAACACCAGCGTCGCCATGGCATAGATGCCGGCATCACCGGAGCAGACCAACGCCACCGTTTTTCCCTGCCCGGCCAGTTCCATGGCATGCACGACGCGCGCTTCTTCCTTGCCAAGGTCGAAATCGTGACGGGCCTTGCCGTCTGCCAGAGGCCCAAGCAGATCGAGATAGAGCGAGTAGCCGACGAGATCGGTGGAGGCCTGCACCATGCGCGAGACCTCGGGCGAGCGCCAGCCGTCGGAGCCCGGACCAATGCCGACAACGAAAAGCGTGCCCCGCGCACGACCAATCGTCTTGGGGTCGATGATGTCGGCAGCCCTTGCGATCGCGGCTGTTGCACCCTTTGACTTGACCTTTTCGACGACGAGCTCGCCTTCGGCGCCGACAGCCGCAAGGGCCGCCCCCTCCGCGACGCCATAGCAGCCGACTTCGGCGAAGACGACCTCGGAGGGGTTCTTCAACCGCGGCGACTCAGCTTCGAGCGTGGCTGCCGTGAAAAAGCGAGCCGGTACACCGAAATGGGCGGCCACCGCATGGATGGCCGTCTCGTCCGCCTTGAGGTCGATCGAGCAGACGGCCGCCAGGCTTTCCCGCGCCAAATCACCCTTGGCAAGCGCCTCCTCGGCGAGTGCGATGGCCTCTTCAGGCTTTGCATGCCGTTCGCAGCCCATGCCGAGCACGAGCGTCTTCGGGTGATAGACGAGTTCCATCTCGCCTGCGGTCTTCTGTTGGTCGGTCACGGAGAGCGTCACGCGGGCCTCTTGTTTGAATGGAAGTCTTGAATGGGTGAGCCAAGCGGCGATACCCCCTCTCCCCGCCTGCGGAGAGAGGGTTGGGGTGAGGGGCAGGTCGTGCGCGCCGGGCTCAAGCAGCCCCTCATCCGCCCTTCGGGCACCTTCTTCCCGCAGGCGGAGAGAAGGAAGGTCGAGGTGCACGCCCGCACCCGCGACAAGCTCCGCCATCACCGCCTTGGCATTCTGCGGATTGACGAGCACATGACCATCAGGCGGCTGATCAAGCGCCACGCCAAACTTGAGGTCGCCGGCCGTTGTGATCGCCGCATGGGCACCGAGGGCGGATGCAATCTGCCGTGCAAGGTCATTGGCGCCATGGTGACCGCCGAGCAAGGGCACAACCGAGGAGCTATCCTCGGCGACGGCCAGCACCGGTGGTTCCGCGTGTTTATCGGAGAGCAGCGGCGCGAGCAGCCGGATCAGAGCACCAGAGGCCATCACGGCGACGATGGGTCGACCGGCGGCAAACAGAGCATGGACATGGTCTTTGGCAGAGGCAAAACGAACCTCCGCCTCTGCGACGCGGGCGGCGGCGCCATGCAGCTCGCCGCCGATCTCCGTCGCTATGCGGCGGCCAAGAGAAGCGGCCGCTTCACTGAGGATTATGACAGCCGGGTTGGCCGCGGATGCTGCGATACCCGTCATCAGGCCCCGCTCCCCAGCGTTCTGGCGAGAGCGGGATGCCAGCGCTCGTCTCCCTTGTAGATCAGGATCATCGAGAAATAGGGCGCGGTCTCTTCTGTCACATCGGCCAGCGGCGTGAGCTTCTGTTCGGCAAGGCTCACGCGCTCCGCATAACCCGCCTGCGCCGTCAGTCCGAGGCTTTCGATCAGGGCGCGAATGCGAGCAAAGTGCCGGCCGAGCTTGATGATGGCGACGGCACCGGAGGTCTCGATGCGGGCTTTAAGCTCCTCATCTGAGAGAGGTCCCGGCAGCACCGTCAGCACGTCGTTGCGGGCAGCAAGCGGCCGACCCAAACCTGCGGCGGCGGCCATCATTGAGGAGACACCAGGCACAACCTCTGTCGAATACCGGTCGGCAAGCCTTTCGAAGAGATACATGAAGGAGCCGTAGAAGAAGGGGTCGCCCTCACAGAGCACGGCGACATCGGAGCCCGCATCGAGATGATGCGACAGCGTCTCGGCAGCCTGCGTATAGATGTCCTGGGCCGGAAAGCGCTCGACGCGCATCGGCACGATGATCGGCACTTCCAGCTGGGCGGCGGTCAGATAGGGAGCCGCGATCTGGCGGGCGAAGCTCGGGCCGGTATCGGGTGCCGGATAGGCCACGACCGGGCAAGTGGTCAGGATGCGATGGGCCTTCAGCGTCAGCAGTTCCGGATCGCCGGGGCCGAGGCCTAGGCCGTAGAGTTTACCGGTCATGTCGACTGCTCCTGAATTCTTATTTGCCCCTCATCCGCCCTTCGGGCACCTTCTCCCCGCAGGCGGGGAGAAGGCCGGTGCGGCCGCCGTTTTGCCTCTTTCTCCCCGTTCACGGGGAGAAGGTCCCGGCAGGGGGATGAGGGGCCAAGTCGCAGCCTCATTCGCCCTCCTCCTTCACCACTGTCCACATCGTCACCGGCATCAGCGACTTCCAGCCACAATAGCGCCCCACAGGAGCCGCGCGTGCCACCTGAATGCGGGAGAGATCACCACCGTGGCGGCTGCGAAGCTCGACAAGCTTCGCCTCGCCTTCGATCGTTACAGCGTTCGCGACTAGTCGCCCGCCGGGCGGAAGTGCGGCCCAGCAGGCCTCGAACAGCCCCTCGCCGCTGATACCGCCGCCGATGAAGATCACATCCGGAGTCTTCAGACCGCCAAGCACCGCCGGCGCTTCGCCGTCGACGATTTCAAGATCGGGCACGCCGAGGATTTCGGCATTCTCGCGTATCATCGCCAGGCGTTCGGACTTGGCCTCGATCGCGATCGCCCTGGTGCCCATGCCTGACCGCATCCATTCAATCGCAATCGAGCCGCAGCCCGCGCCCACGTCCCAGAGCCGGGCATTCGGGAAAGGCGCGAGCTGGGCGAGCGTTGCCGCGCGGATCTCGCGTTTCGTGAGCTGCCCGTCGTGACGGAAGGCCTCGTCGGGCAGGCCCGGCACCGGTGCCAGCAAAGGCCCGTCCCAGGCGCAGTCGATGGCCAGCGTGTTGAAATCCGAAAGGACCGGGCAGGTTTCCGCCATTTCGAGCGCCGTCATGCGCAGCAAGCGCTCCCTCGTCCCGCCCATATGTTCGAGCACATGCAGGACGGAGGCACCAAAGCCTCGCTCGGCCAGCAGCACGGCAGCAGCCTGGACGGTCGAAGCGTCCGAGGTCAGCGCCAGAATGCGGGCGCGGGGCATCACATGCCGGTTGAGGAAGGCAAGCGGCCTGCCATGCAGCGAGATCTGCGTCACCGATTGCAGCGGCCAGCCAAGCCGGGCGGCAGCCAGCGAGAAGGCGGAAGGACTTGGCAGCACAAACATCTCTTCGGCCGCCACATACCGCCTGAGTGTCGCGCCGATGCCGAAATGCATGGGGTCGCCGGTGGCCAGGATCGTCACGGGCGTGCCGCGCAGCTTGAGGATTTCCGCAAGTGTCTCGCGAAAACCAGCGCCCCAGGTGAGAATGCGCTTCAGCTGCGGCAGGTTCGACCCGTCGATGACCGCGTCCAGCCGCTCGCCGATGACGAGTGTTTCCGCCTGCCAGACGACGGCCTGCGCCTCTGGCGTCAGGCTTTCGAGCCCGTTGTCGCCGATGCCGATAATGGTGAGCCAAGGGGCGTGCAGAGCGTCAGACATTGGTGCCGAGCCCTCCCGCCAAGGCATTGACCGCGGCAGAGGCCATGGCCGAGCCGCCCCGGCGACCGCGCACCGCGATATACGGGACGCCCCTAGAGTTCGCGATCAGTTCGTCCTTGCTTTCGGCGGCCCCCACGAAGCCGACGGGGAAACCAAGGATGATCGCCGGCTTGGGCGCGCCGGCGTCGATGCGTTCCAGCAGGCGGAAAAGCGCGGTCGGCGCATTGCCGATGGCGACCACGGCCCCTTCGAGATGCTCGTCCCACAGATCGACCTGCGCGGCCGAGCGGGTGTTGCCGATTTCCTCCGCCTTCGGCCGCACGCGTTCGTCGTTCAGGAGGCAAAGGATCTGGTTCTCGGCCGGCAGCAGGCGGCGGATCACGCCGTGGCGGACCATCTCGACATCGACGAGAACCGGGGCACCCGTTTCCAGCGCTGCGGCACCGGCTTCGAAGGCACCCTCCGACCATCTGACATCATCGGCGAGATCGACCATGCCACAGGCGTGGATGAGACGGATAACGAGAGGCTGGATTACCGTGGGGAAGCGGTCGAGAGCGGCTTCCTCGCGGATCGTAGCGAAGGACTGGCGGTAGATTTCGGCGGGGTCGCGAATATAGTCGAGAGGTAATGGAGGCTGACCTGCCGTAAGGGGATCTACCTCACCCAAGGGCAACTCCTTGTGCCCGATCCCGAGCACCCAGCCCTCTTCGGCAAGCGATGTCGCGACCTCCTCGTCTGATAGCATCGGCGGGCAATCGAGCAGCGTTGCAAGCCGCCCATCCGCATCAAACCGGGCGAAAGTCTCGGCGACGGTGCGAACCTGTGCCTGGTCCTTCACCTCGTCCTGAGCGGCCAGGGTGAAGAGCGACGGGTAGATCTCGGCGAAGACGACTGGCTTTTCGAAAGTTGCGGCAAAGCCAGTTTCGAAGGGCCAGACGGCGATGTGTTCACTGTAGCCGCTCTCGTCGAGAAAGCGCGACAGCCTTGCGATGCCAAGCAGGGTCTGGCTGCCGACGGAACCGCTATAGGTCAGCTGCCAGACGGATTTGGCGCCCTTGGCGAACTGCTCCGACCGGCGGAAGGCGAGCGGTGCCGATTGGAGTGCCGCCGGCTTCTTGTCGGAGAGATCGGCATAGACATGCTGATGCGGTCGTCCCCAGAAACGAGGTTCCCCAGCAAAATATGTCGCGTTCCAGCGCGAGGCGAGATCGAAGCGGTTGTTGCGGTTGTCGGGCGCATCCTCGATTTCGTCGGCGATTTTGCGCCAGAGAGTCCGCCAATCTGCGCTGCCCGTCAGCCGCTCGGCAGTACCCGCCGGATAGCCGAAGGCAAAGTCGAAGCCGCAAAGCAGGCGTTCGCCTTCAGCGACGGTTGCGCCGACCACGGCATCGAGCCGCTGCATGAAGGCATGACGGGTCGGAAAATTCTCGATCCACTCGATCGCATGACCATCGCCCTCGCGCCGGGCGAGACACGCCCAGAGCGAGTTCTTGCCGGTCACCGGTTGCCCGGCACCGGACCAGTCGACGATCAGGATGCGATCGAAGAGCGGCATTACTTTTTCTTCTGCATCGACTTTGGCCCCAGCGGATGGTCCGCATGTGGGTAAGGCGCGTGGTGATGATGGTGGTCGTGGCCATGCGCGTGGTCATGTCCGTGACCGTTATCGTGATCGTGCCCATGATGATGATGGCCATGATCATGGTGGTGATGGTGCCCATGGTCGTGCCCATGGGCATGGTTGTGGTCATGTCCATGATCATGGTCGTGGTGGCCGCAGCCACAATTCGGTCCATGCTCGTGATGCGCCGCCTTGCCCGAGGACGGGGCGTCCATAACCGCCTGCAGTTCGGCATCCGGGGTCTTGTCCTTGAGAGCAGCATATTTCCCGCCGAGCGTGAAGGAGGCTGCATAGTCGAAGGCCTCGGCGACCGGCAGGGGCTTCAGCGGCGCCGGATCGGCATGGCTGTGCACCGGCGTCCAGGGCAGACCATGCTCGCGACAGAAATCGGGATCGCGGCAGGAAGCATCGCAATCGCCCTTGCACGGACAGTTCTCAAGGCCGCCGCCGATACCCTCGACATGGTGGTGGTGGCTTTCCTGCGGCTGGCCGACATCGGCTTCGAAGCCGAGCACCTGTTCGCGATACTTGCACATCTGGCAGTTCATCACCGCCGCGCCCTCAAGGATCTCCTTGACGCGATCCTGGAAGGCGTCGAGCACCAGCGGGTGGTCGTTGAGGTAGCTCGCCTTGACGAACTGGATCTCAGGGTAACGCGCGGCAACCTCGTCGGTATAGCTGTAGATGCGCTTCACCAAGACGCCGGTGAACAGGAAATACGGGAAGACGACGATGCGCTTGTAGCCGAGCTTGGCGGCATGAGTCAGGCCCGGCTCGACCAACGGGAATGTGACGCCCGAATAGCAGGTCTCGCCCCAGCCGAAGCCCATGCCTTCCCAGAGCATGCGCATGACCTTGGTGGCGTTGGAATTGGCGTCCGGATCAGACGAGCCGCGACCGACGACCATCAGCAAAGTCTCGTGCTTGTCGACGAAGCCGAGCGTGTCGTTCGCCTCGTCCACGGCCGTCTGGATGCGGTCGCCGGCAGCGCGGATCATCTTCAGGTCGATGCCGAGCTCGCGACCGTAGTTGATGACGAAATCCTTGTGCTGCGCCTGATAGGTGTTGAGCACCGAGGGGATGTCGTTCTTGGCGTGGCCCGCGGCAAAGAGCATGCCGGGGACCGCCAGCACGCGGGTCACGCCCTGCTCGCGCAGGCTGTCGAGGCCGGCGGAGATCACCGGGTTGCAGAATTCGAGATAGCCATATTCGACCGGCATATCCGGATTGCGGGCGCGCAGCGCCTCCGCGATCACGGCGAATTCCTTTGCCGCGTTCTGATTGCGGCTGCCGTGGCCGCAGACCATGATTCCGAGTTTTTCCGCCATGAGATAAAGGCCTCCCTGCTTCGTTTTTCTTTCTGTACGAAGCGCCGGACTTATCGCGCCTTGCGGCACGGTCCATGGCCTTTGGGACAGCTCCGGAATTGGCCCCCTGATTGGGTCGGCCGCACCGGACTATTTCCAGCCTGTCGAACAGGCGCCGTCGCACATTACCTTGAGCTTTATCGAAGGCGTATCGAACGGTCAAACCGGATTGCGGCGCTTTGTGTGACGGAAACGCCAGTCCACAGAATGTCCCGTGTGCGACCCGCGCGACATGCCCGTGAGGTTGCGAAGCGTCGGCGATTGGTCCACAAGGTCCTCACTTCCCTGCCCGCGCGCAAAACCTCACCTGAGTCTCTCCGTGGTCGATCTCGCTTTCCAAGCCTTGCTGCTGCTCTTCATTGCCGCCTTCATCGCCGGCTTCATCGATTCGATTGCGGGTGGCGGCGGGCTCATTACCATTCCCGCCATGCTGATTGCCGGTATTCCGCCGTTGGAGACGCTTGGCACCAACAAGCTGCAATCCATGTTCGGCGCGGGGTCTGCCACCATCGCCTATGCCCGCAAGGGTCATGTCGACCTGAAGAAACAGCTGCCAATGGCGGCAATGGCGGTGATCGGCGGCGCGCTCGGCGCCGTGGTCGCAAGCTTCGTTCCTGCCGCCGTTCTGCGGGCCTTCATGCCCTTTCTGCTGGTCGCGATCGCGCTCTATTTCGCGCTGAAGCCGAACCTGTCAGATATCGACCGCCACCAGCGCATGACACCGTTTGCCTTCGGCCTGACCTTCGTGCCGATGATCGGCTTTTACGACGGCGTGTTCGGCCCGGGCACCGGTTCCTTCTTCATGCTCGCCTTCGTCTCGCTTGCCGGCTTCGGCATGCTGAAGGCAACCGCGCACACGAAACTCCTCAACTTCGGCTCGAATGTCGGCGCCTTCCTCGTCTTCGTTGCCGGCGGCGTGGTGCTCTGGAAGATAGGCTTCCTGATGGGCATCGGCCAGTTCCTCGGCGCCCAGACAGGATCAAAACTTGCGATGAAAAACGGCGCGCGGCTGATCAAGCCGCTGCTGGTCATCACCTGCGTGGCGCTGGCCATCCGCCTCCTGGCCGACCCGACCAACCCGATCCGGGTTTGGATCGGGGTCTAATCGTTCAGAACTCCACGCCGATCTGCGCCTTGATGCCGGAGCGGAACGGGTGCTTCACCAGCTCCATCTCGGTCACGAGATCGGCAAGCTCGATCAGTTCGTCCTTGGCGTTGCGGCCGGTCAGCACGACATGGGTCATCGGGGGCTTCTCGGTCGCCAGGAATTCCAGCACTTCGGCGAGGTCGATGTAGTCGTAGCGGATCGCGATGTTGACCTCGTCGAGCAGCACCATGGAATTGACGGGATCACGGATCAGCTCCTTGGCCTTCTCCCAAGCGGCCTTGGCCATCGCGATGTCACGCGCCTTGTCCTGGGTTTCCCAAGTGAAGCCCTCACCCATGGTATGGAATTCGCAAAGATCCGAGAAATGCTTCAGGATCAGGTCGCGCTCACCGGTAGACATTGCGCCCTTGATGAACTGCACCACTGCGCATTTCTTGCCATGCGCGATGTGGCGGAAGATCATACCGAAGGCGGCGGAAGACTTGCCCTTGCCCTTGCCGGTATGGACGATGATCAGGCCCTTTTCACCGGTCTTGGTCGCCATGATCTTGTCGCGGGCGGCCTTCTTCTTGGCCATCTTTTCCGCATGGCGGGCGAGATCGGCGTCAGGGGTGCTCGTCGTTTCCTCGGTCATGTCGTACTCCCGGACCTGTTGAATTCTTTTGCAAACCAGATGCGCTGCGGGGCGTCGCCGACCTTCGGCAGGCGGCCGATCTCGCGATAACCCTCGCGCAGATAGAAGCGCGGCGCCTGGAACTCGAAGGTATCGAGGTAAATGCCAACGAGGCCATTCTCAAGTGCCAGGGCTTCGGCTCGTGCGAGAAGCTGCGCGCCGATGCCGCGCCCCCGTGCCTCCGGCGCTACGGCCAGAAGCTTGACGAAGAACCAGCGCTGCAGATAGGCCCCGATCAGTCCCCCGACGAAGCTGCCCTCGGTGTCCAAGGCCCGCAGCTGAACCTTTCGCGCCTCGAACGGATGCCCCTGCGATTTGGCTGCTTCATCCAGAATTGCATCGACGGCGCCGGTCAAGAGAGCGTCGTCTTCCTCCAGCAACTCGATTTGCACCAACTCTGTCACGCGCCGCCCTCGCTTTTCGGCAGATCATCATCGATGTGGAGCCAGTCGACACGTTCGTCCCAATGCCAATGCTCCCGTATTTCGACGAAGAGCCCTGCATCGAGACTTGCGACATAAAGGTCGATATCATCAGGCCGGCGCTCCGTCTCGAACGACATCGGCGAGCCGCAGGTGCCACAAAAGCCGCGGCGGACCCCCGGCGACGAGGCGAAGAAGCGCAGGCTTTCACCAGCAAGTTCAGTGCTGTCACGCGAGACCGTGAGGAAGCTGGTAACAGGTGACGATGTCGCCCGGCGGCAGCTCTCGCAGTGGCAGTGGCCCGCGCTACGGACCAACCCGGAGGTCCGAAAGCGGACGGAGCCACATAGGCAGTGACCACTCAGTGCCATGGCTTTTCCCTCGCGCTTCTCAATCATGCCGCTCTCCCTCAGCCATCTCGACAAGAGTGAACTTGGCGGAATTGCTCTTCGGCGTCCACAAGCCCCGCTCGATAGCCTCGATCAAGCGCTCAGCCAGCTCCTTCTGGGCCGGAGCATTCTTCTCGCCCATGAAGTCGCGCACCCGCTCATCGAGAATGAAGGCCTGATAGACGGCTTCAAAATGATGGTCGCGCACGGCGCCGGTCGTCGCGGCAAAGGCGAACATGTAGTCGACGGTGGCCGTGATCTCGAAGGCGCCCTTGTAACCGTGGCGCATCACGCCTTCGATCCATTTCGGGTTGACCACACGGGCCCGCACAACGCGGCCGATCTCTTCCTCAAGGCTGCGGATCACGGGCTTTTCTGGCCGCGAATGGTCGTTGTGATAGACCTTGGGCCGCGCACCCGCCACGTGTTCGATCGCCGCCGTCATGCCGCCTTCGAATTGGTAGTAGTCGTCGCTGTCGAGCAGGTCGTGTTCGCGATTGTCCTGGTTCTGCACCACGGCCTGCACCGAGCGCAGGCGCTCCTCGAAGAGCCCACGTTCCGCCGTGCCCTCTTCGCCCGCACCGTAGGCATAACCGCCCCAGACGAGATAACTCTCGGCGAGATCGGCGCGGTCGCTCCAGCCCTTTTCGTCGATGAGTGCCTGCAGGCCAGCCCCATAGGCGCCTGGCTTGGAGCCGAAAACGCGGTAGCCGGCGCGGCGGGCGGCCTGCTTTTCGTCCAGTCCCTCACCTTTCAGCTTCTCGGTTTCGGCCCGCACACGGGCCGCAATCGGATTGTCCTCCTCGTCCTCATCGAGTGCTGCCACCGCCCGCACCGCCTTGTCGAAGAGCGCGATCTGCTCGGGAAAGGCATCGCGGAAGAAGCCGGAGATGCGCAGGGTGACGTCGACGCGCGGCCGGCCGAGAACCGCCACCGGGATGATTTCGAAGCCGGTGACGCGGCGCGACGCCATGTCCCAGAGCGGCTTGACGCCGATCAGCGCCAGGGCTTGTGCGATATCATCGCCGCCGGTGCGCATGTTCGACGTGCCCCAGGCGGTAATGCCAAAGGAGGTCGGCCACTCGCCACGGTCCTGGACGTAACGCTGGATCAGCAGTTCGGCGGATTTCTTGCCGAGTTCATAGGCCGCCGGTGTCGGTACGGCCCGGCTGTCGACGGAGTAGAAGTTTCGACCGGTCGGCAACACATCCGGTCGTCCGCGCGTGGGTGCGCCGGAGGGACCGGGGGGCACGAACTGGCCGGCGAGGCCCTTGAGGAGGCCTTCGATCTCGGCGGGGCCGGAAGACACGACGGTCGGCTGCAGGCGGCATTCGATCTCCGAGAGCACTGCGCGGGTGCGTGTCCAACTCTCTGGGCAAGCGATATCCCCTGAGACAAACTTGGCCGCGAGCAGCTCGATGCGCTCGACGGCGTCGCCAGCCGTGCGCCAGGGGGCGTCGGTGATGTCGACGAGGATCGCTGGTTTCGCTCCGCTCCAGGGATCGGACATCACGCAGTCTAGGGGATCGAAGGTCTGCCCCTCATCCGCCCTCCGGGCACCTTCTCCCCGCAAGCGGGGAGAAGGATACGTGTCGGTAGCCGCCTGGGCCTTCTCCCCGTTCAACGGGGAGAAGGTGGCCGGCAGGCCGGATGAGGGGCAGTCGTCAAAGACATCCTCCGCGATCGCCCGCTGCAAACTCGCATCCCCACCTTCGCCTTGCCCCCGTGGCACGCGCGCCAGCGCGACGACGAGGTCCGTCAGCAACCGACCTTCCGGCGCCTTCCCGAAGATATGCAGCCCATCGCGGATCTGCATTTCCTTGAGGTCACAGAGATAGGCGTCGAGCTTTTCCAGCGCCGTCTCGTCTGCCTCCCCCTTGGCAATCCCGGCATCCTGGTCGAGGCCTATATCGGCGATTAGTTCCAGGATCTGCTTCTTCAGAAGCACCAGCCGGCGCGGATCCCCGCCGGAGGCCTCGTAATATTCATCGACCAGCGCCTCCAGGTCCTTCAGCGGGCCATAGCTTTCGGCCCGCGTCAAAGGCGGCGTCAGGTGGTCGATGATGACGGCAGAGGTGCGGCGCTTGGCCTGCGTGCCCTCGCCAGGATCGTTGACGATGAAGGGATATAGGTGCGGCAGCGGTCCGAAGACCGCCTCCGGGAAGCAGGTTTCTGACAGCGCCAGGGCCTTGCCCGGGAGCCATTCGAGATTGCCGTGTTTGCCCATATGGATGATGGCCTGCGCTCCGAATTCTCGCCTCAGGAAGGCGTAGAAGGCGAGATAGCCATGCGGCGGCACGAGATCGGGCGAGTGATAGGTTTCCTTGGGATCGATGTTGTAGCCACGCGCCGGCTGGATGCCGATCATCAGCTTGCCGAAGCGCATCAGCGGCAGCGCGAAGGCACCGTCGAGATGGAAGGGATCTGCTTCCGGTGCGCCCCAACGGGCACTAACGCGCTCCTGAACCTCTTTGGGAAGACCCTTGAAGAACTCGATGTAATCGCTGATGGAAAAACGTTCTCTAATGACTCTTCCGTCATTCGCCGCGTTGGTCGGTCCAGCCATCAAGGCCTGCATCAACGCGTCACCATCGGCGGGCAGATCCGCAACGTCGTAGCCTGCGTCGCGCATCGCGCGCATGACCTCGACGGTACCGGCTGGCGTATCCAGACCCACGCCATTGCCGAGGCGTCCGTCACGGTTCGGATAGTTGGCCATGATCAGGGCCACATGGCGGTCGGCGGGTTCGGTTGCGCGGAGCTTCGCCCAGTTGGCGGCGAGCTCCGCAACGAAACGCATGCGGCCGGCATCCGGCTCGTGGCTCACAAGGTTGGCCTCGACCCGCTCGTCGAAGCGCGCCTTGGACTTGAACGAGACGGCGCGGGTCAGTACCCGGCCGTCGACTTCCGGCAGGGCGACGCTCATCGCCAGATCGCGGGCGCTGAGGCCCTGGGTTGAAGTCTCCCAGGTCTCGCGTGACGACGAGGAGAAGATGGCTTGTAGGACCACGGCACCCGTCTCATCGAGCACGGTCGACGGCTTCTCCGTACCCGGCGTCGAGACGGCGAAGCCCGTCGTGTTGATGACCACCGCTGGCGGGAATCGCGTGAAGATGGCGCGCAGTGTGTCGACCGAGACCAGGTCCTTGAGACTCGACACAAAGACCGGCAGAGAAATGAGACCCTCGGCCTGCAACGCTTCAACCATGGCTTCGACGGGTGCCGTTTCGCCGCTCTGGACAAGGGCGCGGTAGAAGCAAAGGGGAACGATATTCCCTCTCCCCGCCTCGGGCATGGTGAGGGACTGGTCCCTCTCTATTGCTTGCCCCTCATCCGCCCTTCGGGCCCCTTCTCCCCGTGAGCGGGGAGAAGGGGGCACACCGCCGGCCGCGAAGCCGCTCTCCCCCCTTGTGGGGGAGATGGCCGGTAGGCCAGAGGGGGGCGCCGCAAACGCCAGCCTCTCCCACTCCTCGACCCCGATCACGCCCCTGCCGGGCCACCAGATTCCGGCCTTCAGCAGCGGGCGCGCCGGTTCAGGCCTGTCCGTGCCATCGAGAATGGCCTCGGCATAGGATACAAACGCCGAGGCATTGCCCGCCCCGCCTTCGGTGAGATAGGTCCACAGTGCCTGGCGATCGTCATCCCGACAGGCCTGGAAAGGCGAAAGCCCTTCATCCGGCTTGTCGTCACCCGGCAGCACGACAATGACAGCACCATTGCGGCGGGCTGAGGCATGCAGGGCCTCCAGCGCATAGTGAGAGTAACTCGCCCCACCTAGCGCCCTGACCAGGATCAGCCGCGCATGGCGTGCCGTGCGCTCGATATAGGTATCAAC
>OGCL01001646.1_pt1 | contig 18044 bp, 21 predicted proteins | sample 1570041 | NCBI WGS metagenome assembly OGCL01 (sample SAMN06266162, study PRJEB24511) | hot springs metagenome | isolation source: Hot spring water | place: South Africa: Limpopo | collected 2015-06-22
TCCTGCTCTGTCTGTGGTGATTTTCAGGGGCGACGCATGAATGCGCGCTACCGCAACAAGGACGGCAAGGGCACGACATTCGTGCACACGCTGAACGGCTCGGGCACGGCCGTCGGCCGCTGCCTGATCGCGGTCATGGAGAACTATCTCAACGAAGACGGCTCCATCACTGTGCCGGACGTGCTGCTGCCCTACATGGGCGGCATCAAGAGAATCGAAAAGGCGGCCTGATCACGCCGCAACCGGAGTGGCCATGCGCATCCTGCTGACGAACGACGATGGTATTCACGCTCCAGGGATTGCTTCCCTGGAGCGCATTGCCCGCAGCCTGTCCGACGACGTCTGGATCGTCGCGCCGGAGACGGATCAGAGCGGGCTTGCCCATTCCCTGACGCTGTCAGAGCCGTTGCGGCTCCGGGAGTTGGACGACAAGAAGTTCGCGCTGCGCGGCACGCCGACGGATTGCGTCATCATGGCGATCCGCAAGGTGCTCGATCGCAAGCCGGACCTGGTGCTGTCGGGCGTCAATGCCGGCGCCAATATGGCCGATGACGTTACCTATTCAGGCACAGTTGCCGGTGCGATCGAAGGCACGGTCCATGGCGTGCGGTCCTTCGCCTTGAGTCAGGCCTATAGCTATGAAGCCGGTGCGCCGATCCCGTGGCACGTCGCAGAGACACTGGCTCCCGATCTGCTGCGCAAGCTCTCGAGGGTCGATCTGCCGCCCGGTACCTTTCTGAATCTCAATTTTCCGAATTGCGAGCCGGCAGACGTGCAGGGCATAGAAGTGACGGCTCAGGGCAAGCTGGATTTCGGCCTGTCTGTCGAGGAACGTCAGGATGGCCGAGGTCTTCCCTATTTCTGGCTTCGTTTCGGCGACCGCAAGGGCAATTTCCGCGCTGGTACCGACATCCACGCCCTGCGGGAGAAGAAGATATCGGTCACGCCGCTGAAGCTCGACATGACCGATTACGCGGTGCAGGACATGGTCGCCCAGGTGCTGGTCGGAGGAGACGGGGTGTGAGGTCTGCTCTGCTCGAGCGCGAGGGTTTTGCTGCCCTGGTCCTCAGGCTGCGTGCCGAAGGTATCACCAATCTCGACCTGCTGACGGCCGTCGAACAGACGCCGCGCTCGGCCTTCGTGCCGCCCGAGTTTTCCCAAAACGCTTATTCCAGCCGTTCCATCCCGATCGACTGCGGCCAGTTCATGGAAGGCGCGGATCTAGCGGTCCGGCTACTTGCGCAGTTGCAGGTCAAGCCTGGCCACCGCGTTCTGGAAGTCGGCACGGGAAGCGGCTTCGTCACGGCGGTTCTCGGCAGGCTCGCGGAGCGGGTGATCTCGCTCGAGCGTTACAAGACGCTGATCGCAAATGCACAGCGCCGCCTGGAGCAGCTTGCGATTCGCAATGTCATCCTGCGCCAGTTGGATGGCATGAACGGCTTGCCGGGCGAGGGGACGTTCGACCGCATATTCTCGACCGCCGCCTATCCGGTCATGCCCCGGTTCTTCGCTGAGCAACTTGTCTCCGGCGGCATGCTGCTTGCGCCGCTGATGGTGGACGAGGAACGCTGCATCATGGTTCGGCTGACCAAGACCGGCAGCCGTTTCGAGCGGGAGGACCTCTTTGAGGTGCCTTTCCTGCCCTTGCAGCCGAAGATCGCGCAGCATCTTTAACGGACTTCGCGCATCTGCTCCTTGCAGCTCAATGCCCTGCTCGTCAGTGCATCGGATGCCGCATTTATATGCGCTTCGTCGAATTCGTTCACAATGAATCCACGGGGTTAACTGACCGGTAATACTAACGCGCTTTAATGAACCCACATCAGGTTGTGTCATATGTGGGTCGAGTCATGCGTAAAAGTGTATCGCCGAAAGCTGGATTGCCCGTCGCTCGTTTGTGCGGTGCGCTCCTCCTGGCCGGTACTGCAGCAGGTTGCAGTTCGGATGCCTCGCGGTTCAGCTCGGTCTTCTCAACGGACAGTTTGACGACGGCGTCCATTCCGCGCCAGTCCGCCATGCGTGGTCAACCTCCCGTTCCTGCCGAGAATATTGGCGGTGGCGGTTATGCCCAGAACCAGGCAATGGCCCAGCCGATGCCGGCAAGCCCTGCTTATGAGCAGCCGGTCTCTGCCCGCGCGGCGAGCACGCCGAGTTCCGTGCAGCGGACCGAACTTGCCGCGCCCTCGGGCATGGCCCAGGCTCCGATTGCCAACAATTCCGAGCGCTCGGCTGCCCTGGCGCAGCCATTCCCCTCGGCGCCCCAGCAGACGGGGCAGGTGGCTTCCGCCAATCCCGGGCGCGTTCTTGCCGAACCTGCAACGACAGGCTCAACGCCCAAGCAGGGTGGCTGGTCCACGGCAGGTGCTGCCCGGGTGACGCTGCGCCCCGGCGAAACCATCGCCACGCTGGCGGACCGGTACGGCGTGCCGCAGAAGGAACTGCTGAAGGCCAATGGTCTGACCCATGTGTCCGATGCCGCCCCCGGCCAGTTGGTCATCATCCCGACCTTTGGGGGCCCAAACTCCGCACGCGCCGCAGCTGACGCTTCCGGCCTGCCGACGGATGGCCGCAAGCCCGTCCTCCCCGGTGATCAGCAGCAGAATGTGGCGGTGCTGCCGAACTCGGCGAACTCGCGTGAAAAGCAGCAGGTTTCCGCCTCCGCTGCCACCGGCAAGACGACCGGCGCGGGTGAAGGAACCGGTTCTTACGTTGTGAAGCCCGGCGATTCGCTCGCCCGCATCGCCAAGGCGAACGGCGTCTCCGTTGACGACCTGAAAAAGGCAAACGGTCTCACCACCGGCAATATCCGCATCGGTCAGGCACTTGCCATTCCCACCAAGGGTGCGCAGGTTGCGACAACCGCCCCGGCGCCGGCCGCCGATCCGGTCAAGACCGCATCGGTTCCGGCGAGTGGTCAGCCTGCAGAATACACGGCGCCCACCGCGACCAAGTCCGTGACGGAAGTCGCGTCCGCAAAGCCGGAGACGGCTGCACCGGAGATGACCGGCATCGGCAAGTATCGCTGGCCCGTCCGCGGCGCCGTCATCGCCAATTTTGGCGCCAACATCGATGGCAAGCGCAGCGACGGTATCGCGATCTCCGTGCCTCAGGGCACACCGGTCAAGGCCGCTGAAAACGGCGTCGTGATTTATGCAGGCAACGGCCTCAAGGAACTCGGCAACACGGTCCTCGTCCGGCACGACGACGGCAAGGTCACCGTCTATGGCCATGCCGACAGCCTGTCCGTCCAGCGCGGTCAGAAGGTTCAGCGCGGCCAGACCATCGCCACCTCCGGCATGACCGGCAACGTCAAGCGGCCGATGCTGCACTTCGAAGTCCGTAAGGACGCAGCCCCGGTCAATCCCATCACTTTCCTGGAATAGGTTTAGCGTACCAGGTGAGTGAAAAAGCCCGGAACGCGAGTTCCGGGCTTTTTTACTATGTAGGATACTAACGCCTTAGCGCCTGTCGGTGGAGATCCTTAGGCGACCGGCCAGGTCCTGGATATATTGCCAGGCCACGCGGCCGGAGCGTCCGCCGCGCGTTGTCGCCCATTCGAGCGCCTCGTGATGCAACTGCTCGCGTGACAGCGGCAGTTCGAAGTAGGCGGCATAGCCGTCGATCATCGTCAGATAGTCGTCCTGGCTGCATTTGTGGAAACCGAGCCAGAGCCCGAAGCGATCGGAGAGCGATACCTTTTCCTCGACCGCTTCGGACGGGTTGATCGCTGTCGACTGCTCATTCTCCATCATATGGCGCGGCAGAAGGTGGCGTCTGTTCGATGTGGCGTAGAACAGCACGTTATCGGGCCGTCCCTCCACGCCTCCGTCCAGCGCCGCCTTCAGCGACTTGTAGGCCGTATCGTCGTGGTCGAAGGAGAGGTCGTCGCAGAACACGACGATCCGGTGCGGTGCCTCCTTGACGATGTCCAGGAGGGCCGGGAGGGTGGATATGTCTTCCCGGTGCACCTCGACCAGCTTCATTGCGAGGCCATTGGTCTCGATGATGTCTGCATGGACGGCCTTGACCAGAGACGATTTGCCCATGCCTCGGGCGCCCCAGAGCAGCACATTGTTGGCGGGAAAACCTTCTGCAAAGCGAAGCGTGTTCTCGTGCAGGATGTCGCGAACGTGATCGACGCCTCGAATAAGGCTGAGCGCGACGCGGTTCGGGCGCTTGACAGGCTGCAGATGAAGGCGGGCGGGGGCCCAGACGAAGCAATCGGCGGACTCCCAGTCGTTGACAGCAGGCGGGGGGCCAGCAAGGCGCTCCACCGCTTCAGTGAGACGCCTCACCTCGGCGAGAAGTGCCGTCACATTCTGATCGTTCATCGTCTTTCTCCTCGTCGTGCAAACCGGGCTGTCTAAGCCTGATGTCGGGGCGGTATCACGCAGAATTGCGGGCATAAAGGGTGGGGGGGCTGAAAATGGTACGCCGCGGCGCTGTTTCTGTTGCATTCATGGGCTCTCTCACTATATTCCGGCGACCTGACGAGGGGGCCGGACGGCTCTCCAATACGCTTCAAGAGGGAGTCTTTCATGTTTATCACCGAGGCCTTTGCCCAGGACGCAGCTGCCGCCCCGAGCGCGATGGGATCCGGACTGGAAATGCTGCTGCTCTTCGCACCGCTGATGGTGGTCTGGTACTTCTTCCTGATCCGTCCGCAGCGCCAGCAGATGAAGAAGCGTGAAGAGACCCTGTCTGCCATTCGTCGTGGCGATCAGGTCATCATGGGTGGCGGCATCGTTGCCAAGGTCACCAAGGTGATCGACGACAAGGAACTCGAACTTGAGATCGCCGATGGCGTCAAGGTTCGCGCCATGCGCCAGTATGTGGCGGAAGTCCGCGTCAAGGGCGAGCCGGTCAAGACCGACACCGCCGCCTGATCTAGCGGGGCCGGCCTGGAGCCGGCCTTTGCCATTTTTTCGTTGCCCTAATCCGAGAGTTCCATGCTTTACATTTCCCGCTGGAAGACATTGTTCATCTGGTTGACTGTCGCGCTTGGCGTCCTTGTCGCCCTGCCCAATGCCTTTACGGACGAGGAACTGGAAGCATTCCCCTCGTGGTTTCCAACGCATAAGGTGACGCTGGGCCTCGACCTTCAGGGCGGCTCGCACATCATGCTGAAGCTTGAGCGCCAGGATATCGTCAAGGACCGTCTTGAGACGATCGTCGGCGATGTCCGCAGCCAGCTGCGCGAGGCCGGAGTTCGCTACACCGGTTTGTCGGGCGTGGGCCAGCAGATCCAGGTGCGCATCACGGATGCGGACAAAGTGCCGGCTGCCGTCGAGGCGCTGCGTTCACTGACCGATCCGGTCAGCATCGGCGGATTGACCGGCGGGACCGTGAACGAGGTGACCCTGGAACAGGCGGGCGACGGGCTCCTTCGCCTGACGCTGACGGACGAAGGCATCGATTACCGCGTTGCATCCGCACTGACGCAGTCCATGGAAGTGGTACGCCGCCGCGTTGACGAACTCGGCACCACCGAGCCGCTGATCCAGCGTCAGGGAGACGACCGCATCATCGTTCAGGTTCCGGGTCTCACCGATCCGCAGCGCCTGAAGGCGCTTCTGAACCAGACGGCAAAACTGTCTTTCCACATGGTCGACACGACCATGCCGGTGACCGAGGCGATCAACAATCGTCCGCCGGCGCAGTCGGAGGTGCTCTACTCGACCGACGATCCGGCTGTGCCCTACCTGATCGAGCGCCGCGCACTGATTTCGGGTGAGAACCTCGTCGATGCCCAGGCGTCCTTCGATCAGCGAACCAACGAACCGGTCGTCAGCTTCCGCTTCGACAGCCGTGGCGCCCAGCGCTTTGCCCAGGCGACTCAGGAGAATGTCGGGCGTCCCTTTGCGATCGTGCTTGACCAGCAGGTCATTTCCGCACCTGTCATTCGCGAACCCATCCTCGGCGGTTCCGGCCAGATTTCCGGCAACTTCTCCGTTGAAGGCGCCAACGACCTCGCCGTTCTTCTGCGAGCTGGCGCTCTGCCGGCAACGCTGACGGTGGTTGAAGAACGCACCGTCGGTCCGGGCCTCGGCCAGGACTCGATCAATGCCGGCGTCACCGCCAGCATCATCGGCGGCATCGCCGTCGTCTTCTTCATGGTGGCCTTCTACGGCACCTTCGGGGTGATGGCGAACATCGCACTTGCCGCCAACATCGCCATGATCCTTGCCTTGCTGTCGCTGATCGGCTCGACGCTGACCTTGCCCGGCATTGCCGGCATCGTGCTCACGATGGGGATGGCCGTCGACTCGAACGTGCTGATCTACGAGCGTATCCGAGAGGAGGCGCGCAATGGCAGGTCACTGGTCCAGGCGATCGACGTCGGCTTCAAGAAGGCCTTTGCGACGATTGTTGACGCCAACCTGACGACCCTGATCGCCGCTGTTGTCCTGTTCTTCCTCGGATCTGGCCCCGTCCGCGGCTTTGCCGTGACGCTGTCGATCGGTATTGTGACAACCGTCTTCACCGCCTTTACGCTGACCTTCTGGCTGATGGCCTTCTGGTATCGCTGGAAGCGTCCGAAGCAGATGCCGAAGAGCGTGCGCACGGGCTTCTTCGACAACCGCAACATTCGCTTCATGGCCGCGCGAAAGCTGAATTTCGGTTTGGCTGCGGTGATCTCGGTCGCCTCGCTTATCGGATTCGCGACGGTCGGCATGAACCTCGGCATCGACTTCAAGGGTGGATCGATCATCGAGGTGCAGGCGCGCGATGGTACGGCAGATCTCTCCGATATCCGTGAGCGGCTCGGTCAGTTGAATTTGGGTGAGGTCCAGGCTCAGGGCTTCGGGGACGATTCGAGCGCACTGATCCGCCTGCAGGCGCAGGACGGTGGTGAAAATGCCGAGCAGTCGGCGCTCACCAAGGTACGCGGCGAACTGGAAGCCGAATATGATTTCCGCCGCGTCGAAGTGGTCGGGCCCTCGGTTTCCGCAGACCTAACCTATTCAGCGACGATCGGTGTTGCAGCTGCTCTGTTCGGGATCCTGATCTACATCTGGTTCCGCTTCGAGTGGCAGTTTGCGCTCGGCGCCATCATTGCGACCCTGCACGACGTGATCTTCACGCTCGGCCTGTTCGTGGTGACCGGGATCGAGTTCAACCTGACCAGTATTGCGGCGATCCTGACGATCATCGGTTACTCGCTGAACGACACGGTGGTCGTCTATGACCGCATGCGCGAAAACCTCAGGCGCTACAAAAAGATGCCGCTTGAAGTCTTGATCGACGAATCGATCAACCAGACGCTCTCGCGTACGGTCCTGACCGCCGGCAGTACAATTTTGGCTCTCGGCGCGCTCTATCTCTTTGGCGGCGAGGTCATCGCATCCTTCACCTTCGCCATGCTGGCGGGTGTCTTGATCGGCACATTCTCGTCGATCTACATCGCCGGCCCTGTGCTGATCGCCTTCAAACTGCGTCCCGAAACTTTCCAGCAGGACGAGTCGGAAGGCGAAAAGATGCCAGCCAAGGCCGGGGTTTGATCCGATGATCTTCGGCTTCGGAGACAAGGGCGTCACCATTCGTGACGCCCATTTCCCGGGCCGGCCCGGCATCGACAGCTATGGCAATGGCGGCTTCCGCTTTGCGGACATGTCTCATCGTGGCTCGCTTCTCCTGCTGCCCTCCGGTGTCTATGGCTGGGAGCAGACGGAAGACGAGCCGATCACGCAAGCGTCGTTGGCTCGCGTCTTTGCGGAGCAAGGGATTGAATTTCTGCTCCTGGGTACCGGGCGACAGCTGCGCCTTGTGGATCCAGAGCTCAGGGCGGCACTGAAGGCGAAAGGCATCGCCACTGATCCGATGGGAACCGGCGCGGCCATCCGCACGTATAACATCATGCTGGCCGAGCAGCGTCCGGTCGCCGCCGCGTTGATTGCGGTCTGAACCGCCTCTGAAAGGTGTATCGTGAACGACAGCCTTCCGGACAATGAGGCTCTTTGTCTGCAAGTCCTGCAGGAGACAGACCGTGAGCGCTATCTCGCCAGTCTTCTGACGCCCGCCGATGCCAGGGCCGCCGTTGTCGCGCTCTATGCCTACAATGCCGAGCTTGCCCGCGTGCGCGATGTGGTGCGCGAACCCTTGCCCGGAGAGGTCCGTCTGCAATACTGGCGCGACCTGCTCGAAGGTTCGGCCCATGGCGAGACGGCGGCCAATCCGGTTGCCGCTGAACTGCTGCAAGCCATGGCAAAATACCGTCTGCCCGTGGCGCCGCTCGTCTCGATGGCCGATGCGCGCATCTTCGATCTCTACGACGACCCCATGGAAACCGCAGAAATGTTTGAGGGCTATGCCGGAGAGACTGCTGCCGCACTCATGCAGCTCGTCGCCCTGGTGCTCGACGCCGCTGCAGCCGAGCAGGCGACGGACATTGCGGGGCACGCCGGCGTGGCGCTGGCAGTTGCCGGCGCGCTTCTCCTGATGCCGATCCACCGTGCAAGGGGACAGGTTTATCTGCCGACGCAGATCCTGGTTTCCGTTGGGCTCGATCGAGACGCATTTCTCGCCGGCGTTGACGCCGAGCGCATGACCGCGGCGATCCAGGCTTTTGCCGGTTTCGGTCTTGATCATCTGCGCAAGGCGCGTGCTGCGGGGAGTATTCCCAAGCGCCTGCTTCCCGCTTTCCTGCCTGCAACGCTTGCGGAGCCGGTGCTGAAGCGAGCGATGAAGGTTGGGCACGCTTGCCTGACGACCGACATCCGGCCGCCGCAATGGCGCAGACAGCTGTCCATGATGCGGTTGTTGCTGACCGGCCGACTTTAAACGAAAATCGTACAGGCGCAGGCACAGCAGCACGCCACGCTCGCGCAAGGCTCGCCTGCTAGCAGCCAATGCGATAGACTGCGTGTTAAAGGAGGCGGGAGCCGGACATGGTAACTTGGGGTATCGTCTTTGCGCTCATCATAGCCTTGGCCTATTTTTCGTCGCGCATGGTGCGCCAGGAGGATGAAGGCTTCCAGGACGCCGGTCTGGCGATCATGGAGTTCGGTCGCGCATTTCCCCAGGAAGCAATCCGCAGTCTGCATGCCACCGCCGACGGGAAGGCCGTCTTCGTTCGCCTGCATGACAACAAGGCCGGCTTCATGCGCAGCATGCGCAACCACTTTGCCTGCCATCTGATCGAACCCGGCACCGTACGGGTACAGCCGCTCTCAAGTGGCAAGGGCATCGCCGTCCAGTTCCTCGATGCGCCGTTCCACAACGGCGAGTTCACCTTCGGGAATCCTGCGATTGCGGCAGAGGTTTCGCTGTGGCTGCTCGGCAATTATGTCGGCCATGCCGACCGCGAGCCTGACGCCTCCTCTGCCACCACCGGCTGACGCTACCTTCAGGCAGCACCCAGCCAGGTCTTGCAGTGTTCGAGGGCACGCGCGGCAATCAGCTGCCGCTTCATGATCGTCTTGTCCTTGCCGCGAAAACGCTTCACGCCCTCAGGCTTGACGATCGAGCCCGGTTCCAGCTCTGGAAATAGCCCGAAATTAATGTTCATCGGCTGGAAGGACCGCTTGCCGGGCTCCTCGTCGGAAACGATATGGCCGCCGGTGATGTGATTGAGCAGTGAGCCGAGAGCCGTCGTGGCCGGCGGGATGCTGACCGTCTCACCCTTGCGCTGCGCTGCCGCGAAGCGACCGGCCAGCAAGCCGATCGAGGCGCTTTCCACATAACCCTCGCAGCCGGTGATCTGGCCGGCGAAACGCAGGCCCGGACGCGCCTTCAGCTGCAGGCTCTGGTCGAGCAGCGTTGGGGAGTGGATATAGGTGTTGCGATGCAAGCCGCCGAGACGGGCGAATTCCGCATTTTCCAGCCCCGGGATCATCCGGAAGATGTCCGCCTGAGCGCCATAGCGTAGCTTGGTCTGGAAGCCGACCATGTTGTAGAGCGTGCCGAGCGCATTGTCCTGGCGCAACTGCACGACCGCATAGGGCTTGACGGTCGGGTTATGGGCATTGGTGAGACCCATCGGCTTCATCGGGCCGTGGCGCAACGTCTCGCGGCCGCGCTCGGCCATCACCTCGATTGGCAGGCAGCCGTCGAAATAGGGCGTGCCTTCCCATTCCTTGAAGCCAACGGCGTCGCCGGCGATCAGGGCGTCGACGAAGGCATTATACTGGGCCTCATCGAGCGGGCAGTTGATATAGTCCTTGCCTGTGCCGCCCGGCCCCACCTTGTCGTAGCGCGACTGGTACCAGCAGATGTCCATATTGATGCTGTCGGTATGCACGATCGGTGCGATCGCATCGAAGAAAGCGAGTGCATCCTTGCCCGTCCGTTCGCGGATCGCCTCGGCAAGGGCCGGAGAGGTGAGGGGGCCGGTCGCGATGATCGCGAGATCCCAGTCCTCCGGCGGCAGGCCGGTGACTTCCTCGCGCACGACAGTAATCAACGGATGCTGGTGGATGGCGGCGGTCACCGCATCGGAAAACCCGTCGCGGTCGACGGCCAGTGCGCCACCGGCTGGGACCTGATGCTTGTCAGCACAGGCCATGATGAGCGAGTTCGCGAGCCGCATTTCCGCATGGATGACGCCGACGGCATTGGACGTCGCATCGTCCGAGCGGAAGGAATTGGAGCAGACCAGTTCGGCAAGGCCGTCGGTCTTGTGCGCATCGGTGCCGCGCACGCCGCGCATCTCGTGCAGAATGACTGGAACGCCGGCCTGCGCAACCTGCCAGGCGGCTTCCGAGCCTGCAAGACCGCCGCCGATGATATGAATGGGGGAGAAGGAGCTGTTCGTCATGGGCGGCTCCATATCACGGCTTGTCGCGCAAGGTCCATTGGCTGCGGAGCGGTGAGAGGCGTTCGGCGATCACATTCGGGATGCCGGAATCAAAAACGGCACCAAGTGGTGCCGTTTGACAGGCTGCTGTACGCGAGATCCGATTAACGGAAGGAGCGTGCAGCGATATTGCGGATTTCGTAGCGGGTGATGCCGATGTCGTTGAGGGTCTGCTGGGACAGGTTGCCCAGTTCATTCATCGTACGGCGGTAGCTCATCCAGTTCTTGGCAATGCGGATCGGGTTCATGGTCGTTTCCTCGGTCAAACTTGGTGGCTGATCTTGCGGTCGTTCCCGCATCAGCGATTGACCTTCTTATACGCCCGTAAAACAAGATTGTGCAGTGCAAATAATGTGCGACTGCTATGCATTTGTGCATGAGGTTGCCGTGATATGTGGCAGGGCTGGTATGCTGGTCAAAAACGCGCCAGAAGTTAACGGCGGTTTACGAGTGTGAAAAAGCCCGCAGATGCGGGCTTTTATAGGCAGGTCACAGGTGGTTTTTCGGCAGTCAGACGGGCTTGATGAGAATGTGCTTCTTCTTGCCCAGCGAAAGCTTGATCACCCCCTCTGCGGAGACCTCTGCGCTGCCGACAGTCATGCGCTCATCGGAGACGCCGGCGTCGTTGATCTTGACCGCGCCACCCTGCACGTGACGGCGGGCTTCACCGTTTGAGGCTGCAAGCCCTGCCTTGACGATCAGACCGAGCAGACCGATGCCGGCATTCAGCTCGCTTGCTGCAACTTCGACTGTTGGCAGCGTGTCGGCGAGCGCCCCTTCCTCGAAGGTCTTGCGGGCCGTTTCGGCAGCCTGTTCAGCCGCTTCACGGCCATGCAGCAGCGTCGTCACCTCCGTGGCGAGGATCTTCTTGGCTTCGTTGATCTCCGAACCGCCAAGCGCAGCCAGGCGGGCGATCTCGTCCATCGGCAGGGTGGTGAAGAGCTTCAGGAAGCGCACCACATCGGCATCCTCGGTGTTGCGCCAGTACTGCCAGAAGTCATAGACCGGCAAGAGGTCGGCGTTGAGCCACACAGCTCCCGAGGCCGACTTGCCCATCTTGGCGCCGGAGGAGGTGGTGAGCAGCGGTGCCGTCAGCGCATAGAGCTGCGGCGTGCCCATGCGGTGGCCGAGATCGATACCGTTGATGATATTGCCCCACTGGTCTGAACCGCCCATCTGCAGCCGGCAGCCATACCGCTGGTTCAGTTCGACGAAGTCATAGGCCTGCAGGATCATGTAGTTGAATTCGAGGAAGGACAGCGACTGCTCGCGGTCGAGACGCGTCTTGACGCTGTCGAAGGAGAGCATGCGGTTGACCGAGAAATGCCGGCCGACATCGCGCAGGAACTCGAGGTAGTTCAAGGGGCGCAGCCATTCGGCATTGTTGATCATCAGGGCGCCACCCTTCGGACCCTTGTCGTAGTCGAGGTAATGCGAGAAGCAGCGCTTGATCGAGGCGATGTTCTCTTCGATCGTTTCAATGGTCATCAGCTTGCGCGCTTCCTCCTTGAAGGAGGGGTCGCCGACCATGCCGGTGCCACCGCCCATCAGCGAGATTGGCTGGTGGCCGGTCTCTTGGAACCAGCGCAGCATCATGATCTGCATCAGGTGACCGACATGCAAGCTCGATGCCGTCGGATCATAGCCGATATAGGCCGTCACGCTTTCCTTGGCGAGCAGGTCGTCGAGCCCCGTTTCATCGGACATCTGATGAATGAAGCCGCGCTCGGAGAGAATGCGGAGGAAATCGGACTTGAACTTCGTCATGACGCTGTTGCTTTCGGTTTCTCTGGTCTTTCGGTGGTAATCTTGGAAATCCGCGGGGGCTTTAGCATTGTTTTTTGAATTGTGCACCCGTCTCGGTCATGAATGTCCGGCGTAAACGGCAGTCGAATCGGGTGGCAAATGTCGGAAATCAGGACGGCGATCGGGTTGATGAGCGGCACCTCGATGGATGGCATCGATGTAGCGCTGGTCCGCACTGATGGAGAGGCAGTCGTTGAGCGGGGTGGCTTTCTATCCGTCCCCTACGAGCCGGCCTTCCGCGACCGCCTGAAGCAGGCGTTGGAAGATGCGAAGGGCATCAAGCGTCGCGAAGAACGGCCCGGCGACCTCTCCCGTATGGAGAGGGACCTCACTCTACGTCATGCAGAAGCGATCGGCCTTTTCCTGCGGCAACAGAAGCTCAGGGATGCGGAGATTGACCTCATCGGCTTCCACGGCCAGACGGTGCTGCATCGGCCGGATGAGGCGCTGACCGTCCAGCTCGGTGACGGGCCGCTGCTGGCCAAGGAGACCGGCATCGACGTCGTCTATGACATGCGCGCCAACGACATGGTCCATGGCGGGCAGGGCGCCCCGCTGGTGCCGGTCTATCACCAGGCGCTCGCCCATCAGATCCCGGCGGCGGACTGGCCGGTCTGCTTCGTCAATATCGGCGGCATCTCGAACCTCACCTTCCTCGACCGCGACGGCACGATCATCGGCTTCGACAGCGGACCGGGCAACACGCTGATCGACCAATGGGTCGAGGCCCATGCCGGCATTCCCTATGACGACGGCGGTCGCATCGCGTCGGAGGGCGCGGTCATCATGGCGCTCGCCGAGCGCTATCTCGACAATCCCTTCTTCACAGCGAAAACCCGTCGTTCGCTCGATCGCAACGATTTCCGTCCACCCGAGGGCCATGAGGCCGAGCTGTCAGATGGCGCGCGAACACTGGCCTATGTCTCGGCAGCCGCAATCTTGAAGTCCGCAGGCCACCTGCCGACCCCGCCGAAGACTTATGTGATTTGCGGCGGTGGTCGCCTGAACCGAACGATCATGGCAGACCTCGTGCGCCTCGCGGGCGAACAGCGAGCAAGGGTGCTGACCGCCGAGCAGGCGGGTTTTGATGGCGATGCCATGGAGGCGGAAGCCTGGGCCTATCTTGCTGTTCGATCGGCGCGGGGGCTGCCGCTGACATTTCCGGGCACGACGGGTGTCCGGGAGCCGGTCAGCGGTGGAGTGCTGGCGCGGGCTGCACTCAGGCCTGACGCGGCAGGCTTGCCCCGAACGCCGCCATCGCCAGAATAACCGCCTCGGCGCGCTGGCCGCTTTCGGTCAGTGTGTACTCGGTCTTTGGCGGCACGGTTGGATAGATCGTTTTCGATATCAAGCCTTTCTCCTCCAGCATAGTCAGCCGGGCCGCCAGCATGCGCGGGCTGATGCCGGTGAGTGAGCGCTGGAGCTCGGAGTAGCGTTTCGTCCCGGACATCAGGTCCCGGAGGATCAGGCTCGTCCACTTGCCGTCAAACACAGTAGCCGCAGCCGCCACAGGGCAGTCACTGTCGCAGTTCCCTTCGATTTTCAATTTTGTTTTCAAGCGCATGGCAAAAATCTTCTTGCTATACTTTTGGTAACTACTTCCGAATGTATAGCGGTTTCGGCTATCTCTTGGCAATCAGTTTTGCAGGAGAAAAGCAAATGAAGCCCTTGAAAATCGTCTTATGGATCGTAGCCATCTCGCAGTTGGTGCTGGGCCTCCTGTGCCTGTTGGCGCCTCAGCAGTTCTTCACTGCCATGGGGCTTGCCTCGCCGCCGGACGACAACCGGTACATGATTGCGATGCTTTCCGCCCGGTTCCTCGCTTATGGTTTCGGCATGATGTATCTGGCTCGGCAACAGGTGCCGTCACGCTTCTGGCTCGGAAACATGGTGCTGATCCAGGTTATCGATCTGGCAGCCGGCATCTATTACACTGCGGAAGGGTCGGTGACCTTGGCGACCAGCGCCTTCCCGATGTTCAACGCGGCGGTCTTCATTGCGCTGCTCGTCTGGCTCATGCCTCGCTCGGCGCAAAAACGGATGCAAGTCTATGCAGCGCCCAGCCGCTGAAAAGGTCAGTCCCGCAGAACTCTGAGGACACCCTACGTGTCCAAAAGCATTACATCCAACACGGAGCCGGAACGATGTAACCGTCCCGGTTCCGCTCGTTTATTTTGCGAAGGTGACATCGGGCGCATGCTTTGCAAAGGCGAGCCCATCGCGCAATCCCACTTCATAGGCATGTCGTATGCCGGCTGCGTCGCCGACCGCGAACTTGCTGACCGGAATGTCTTCGCTCGGGCCGACCACAATGCGGTTTTCGACCGCCGGCGGCGTGCGGCCGAAGCGGGTGGAGAGCAGCAGCGTCTTCCAGCCCTTGTTTTCGACTTCCGTGAGCTTCATCAGCGGCGGATTATCGACGAGCCCGCCATCGAGATAGGCACGACCGCGGACGCGTCCGACCGGCATGAAGGGCGGCACGGACGAGGTTGCCATCAGTGCGTCAACGAGTTCGCCCGGGTAGTCGACATTGTGCGTCGAGATCCAAGTGGGGCGCAGCCGCATGCGCAGACCTGCCCTAGAGTGGCTGCCATCGCTCAGGAGCTTTTCGATCTGATAGGCGCCGATCGAGCCAAGCGCCCCGAGCGCGCCGGGCATCCAGTCGGGCAGGCCCGAGAGCTGGATCAGCATGGGCGGGGCTGCTTTCAGTGCGGCAAGCTCAGCCTCTCCGAATTCGCTGGCGAGCAATTGCCGAAACAGCGATCCGACCACCAGCGGCGATTCCCGCCGTCGGAGCGCCCTCCAGTCGACTCCGCGCTGCCCCTTTTCGGCAAAGGCGAAGGCCGAGGCCCGCACCCGGTCACCGACACCGGCGAGAAACATCGCGCCATGATAGGCACCGGCCGAGACGGCGACATAGAAGCGCGGGTTGAGCGGTTGATGCTCGCTATAGGACTTGAGAAACCCGCTCTGCCAGTAGCAACGGTTGCCACCGCCTGCGAGACCGACGGCGTCAAAGGTCATGGGTGAGGTCATTCAAAATCGCAGTCTGAAATCGAAAGAGTGTTTAATCACGCCGAAGAAGTTCAAGAGCTTCCGCTTCTCTTCCCTTGCCGCGTGCCGCCATTTCCTTGAACAGTCGGTAGGCCTCATGTTGCTTGACCATTTCTGCGGCCATTTCTGACACTAGGCGTTCAGGAGAGATACCCTTCTGAGCTGCAATCAGATCCACCTTTTCGTGAACCTCTGAACTCAGCTCAACGGTTAAAGCGTTCATCTTCAAGCCTCCGGACAGTTGCCGCTGGTGTCTCGATCTTGATGTGCGGAAACTTGAGCTCCGCCTTTTCGAAATCTCGGATGTTCGACGTCACCAGTATATGCGCGTTGGCCGAGATTGCCAATTCGATCAAGTGATTGTCGGCTTCATCGACGAGATTGGGCCGCCACTTGAAGTGCGCCGTGCGCCATTGGCAGCGAGAAACGAAGATATCCAGCAGCACTTGCCGCTCGTTGGCGGTCATTCGCCCTTGAGTAAATGGCTCTGTTCTGGAGAGAACGTCGCGGTATTCGAGCAGAAGTGGACCGGACAGAAAAGGGACGAGACGCCCGTCCAGGCACGCCTCGATCACTTTCGAGGCTGGGCCGCGGCCGATACAAGCGCTGACGAGCACATTAGTATCGGCCACGATCCGGATCATTTTACCGGATCCGTTTGGCGGCGGGTTCCGGGACCAGTTCGCCGTCGAGGCGGCGGTCGAGATAGTCTTCGCATTCGGCCATCAGCGTTTCCACCTGACCGTTGAAGAAGTGGTTGGCGCCCGGCACCGTCTTGTGGGTGATCAGGATGCCCTTCTGGGTCTTCAGCTTGTCGACGAGGCCGATGACGTCCTTTTCCGGCGCCACCTTGTCGCTGTCGCCGTTGATGATCAGGCCGGACGACGGGCAGGGGGCGAGGAAGGAGAAGTCGTAGATGTTCGGCTGCGGCGCGATCGACATGAAGCCTTCGATCTCCGGGCGGCGCATCAAAAGCTGCATGCCAATCCAGGAGCCGAAGGAATAGCCGGCAACCCAGCAGCTCTTTGAATCCGGATGCAGGCTCTGCACCCAGTCCAGCGCGGACGCCGCATCAGAGAGCTCGCCCGCGCCATGGTCGAATTCACCCTGGCTGCGGCCGATGCCGCGGAAGTTGAAGCGCAGCGTCGTGAAGCCACGCTTCTGGAACATGTAGAACAGCTGGTAGACGATCTGGTTGTTCATCGTTCCGCCGAACTGCGGATGCGGATGAAGGATGATCGCGATCGGTGCGCTTTTTTCCTTGGAGGGCTGATAACGGCCTTCGAGACGACCCGCGGGGCCGTTGAAAATCACTTCGGGCATTAGGTTCCGGTCCCTGACATTTTTGCGGTTCGTCAACACCAAATTAGAAAGCTGACTTGACGGCGTCAGTCAGCTTTTCTAGAACGAAGTTTAGAACCGTTCGAAACTGGATGGCGTCGCATCCGGGGTGAAGGTGTCATAAGGCAAGCCCGGCGGAAATTTCAAGGAAAATGCGCCGCCATGAGTATGGGAGTATGAAGCAAGGATGGCCGATGCGCGCATCTATCTCGACTGGAACGCCACCGCACCCCTGATGGGCGCGGCGCGCGACGCCATGGTCGAGGCGCTCGCAATGCCCGGCAACCCGTCTTCAGTGCATGCCGAAGGACGCGCGGCGCGTGCCCTCATCGAAAAGGCCCGCCGCGAGGTCGCAAGTCTCGTCGGCGCGGAAGCCTCTCATGTGACGTTGACCGCAAGCGCGACCGAAGCCGCCAATCAGGTGCTGTCGCCGGTCTATCGGATGGGCAAGTCGCGTGTTTCGCTCGGTCGGCTCTACGTTTCCGCGATCGAGCATCCGGCTGTCAGAGCCGGCGGACGCTTTGCCGCTCATCAGATCACCGAAATACCGGTGACGCGTTTGGGTGTTCTAGATCTCGATGCGCTTTCGGCACTGCTGGCCGCGCATGATCCCGCAGACGGGCTGCCTTTGGTCGCGGTCATGCTGGTCAACAATGAAACCGGCATCATTCAGCCAATCCAGGAGATCTCCGCCGTCGTAAAGAAGTTTGGTGGGCTGCTGGTGGTGGATGCCGTGCAGGCGGCAGGGCGCATTCCTCTGTCGATCACCGATCTCGGTGCGGACTTCCTGATCCTCTCGGCTCACAAGCTCGGCGGGCCCAAGGGTGTCGGCGCACTGGTGTCCCGGGGTGAAACATTGATGCCGGAACCGCTGGTGCGCGGGGGCGGTCAGGAAAAAGGCCATCGGGCCGGTACGGAAAATCTTGCAGCCGTCGCTGGCTTCGGGGCTGCCGCCTCGCGGATGTCGAAGGATCTGGTCGAGCGCAACGCCGCAATTGCAGCGTTACGCGACAGGGCCGAAGCCGGCATGCTGGCTGCGGCACCGGAG
>OGCL01001647.1_pt1 | contig 18044 bp, 20 predicted proteins | sample 1570041 | NCBI WGS metagenome assembly OGCL01 (sample SAMN06266162, study PRJEB24511) | hot springs metagenome | isolation source: Hot spring water | place: South Africa: Limpopo | collected 2015-06-22
ACCGGGATATTTGCCGGCGCTGTTTTAACCCCCACCTTACTACCCTGGTTGCCAGGACGGGCCTTTTCAATCAAAGGTGTTTCTGTGGGGTTGTTAACTGCTTTTCTTTTTGTAGTTTTTCGATGGAATGACGGGATTACATTAGCAGGACGTTTTGAAATGTTAGCATGGCTTCTTCTCATCCCATCGTTTTCTGGTTTTCTGGCGATGAAGTTAACAGGTGTCTCTACATATACCTCCCTTTCCGGAGTGAAAAAAGAGATGCGATGGGCTGTTCCGTTTCAGATTGGGGCTGGAGTGATTGGTCTTATTCTCTGGTTAGGATCTGTCTTTTTCATATAGGAGGTTTTTAGAAAAGTTTAAGAATCTCTGTAATCCTGTTTATAATCTGTGTAATCAAGAGAAATTGGAAATTCTCTCAATAAGGAGTTCGAGTCATGAATCAATTGGTCTATCTGAAAGATGTGGTCACCTTGAAACTTGACAAGCAAAAGTGTGTGGGTTGCGGGATGTGTTTGGTCGTCTGTCCGCATGCCGTCTTCAGTTTGACCAATGGCACAGCCGAAATCGTCAACCGGGATGCCTGCATGGAGTGCGGGGCCTGTTCCCGGAACTGCCCTGCCGAGGGATTAAACGTCCAAACAGGGGTAGGCTGTGCTTCTGCAGTAATCAATTCTGCACTTGGCAGAAAAAAAGCCTCTTGCTGTTACATCGAACCTTCAAACGATAAAGCGAATCCGCCCGAATGCTCTCCAGATACACGCCGTTCAAGTTGCTGCTAAATTAAGGGATCTATGAAATTGAGAGCCCTGATACCATAGTCCTTCATGGCGGGACTACCCACAAGTAGAGATTAGATTTTCTCCGGAATCCCACCGGATTTCATAAAAAATCGGCAGGTAATTGAGGCCTTGCGCGAATCTGTCCAATATATCCTGATTCGTTTTTTTTCCTTGCAATCTCAGTACCTTATTGATAATATATTGCACGGTTAGCGCATCGAAGCAAGAAGATCTCATGGCGTGCTGAAAGCAATTCATCGTTTGTTGTTGCCCTTATTCCTTCTCCCGTTTAATGCGTAAAAGGGATTAAGGCTCGAGGAAAGGGGGATAAAAATGAAGCGTCTGTGTGAAACTTATATTCGAAATGCAAGACTGATCGGAGCTTTTTACTGCTGGGTTCCTGCGGTAGCCTGGTTCACAACCATGATGTTTGTTGTTCCCTTCCGGGAAGTGTACCTGCTCCGTCTGGCGGTAGTTTTGATTGTGGGTGGCTATGTTGCAGCCCAAATGAATGATTATGGCGTCCATCTTTGGTTGATCAAGCACCGCTCGAACGATGGTCCGGCAACCGTTGTTGATGGTATCTTGATTGGTGCAGGTGTAGGGATTGGAACCACTTTTCTTCCTCCGATCACATCATTGATTGCAACCCGCCATCCTGAGGAAGCCAAACTCTTTATCATTATCGTCTGGGCAGTAGGGATTGTTTTCGGGGGTATCATTGGAGGAATACTGGCCTGGATTGGCCGCAAGTATCTCGATGACAACCCACGTGCCAAAGAGGAAATCCAAAAATGAGATTTCTCCTTATTGATCGCATCATGGAATGGAAACCCGGTAAACGTGCCTCTGCTGTGAAAAACGTTGCCCTGAGTGAAGATTTTTTTGATGACCACTTTCCTCTCAAGCCTATCATGCCCGCAGTCTTGATCATTGAGGGCATGGCACAGCTTTCAGGGCTCTTGCTGGAAGAAGGCGTCCGTCAGGAGACTGGCCAGAACATAAAAGCGCTCATGAGTATTGTCGAGAAGACTAAGTTCCGGCGGCCTGTCTACCCCGGAGATAAACTTGTTTATCATGCAGAGGTCACCTCCATCAACGAAGTCGGCGGTAGAACAAACATAAAAGCTTACGTTAATGGAGAATTGATTACTGAATGCAGTCTGGTCTTCACTTTCCACGAGTTTGATAATGAACGCTTGGAAGCCAGACGTTCTGAAATTCTCTCCCTCTGGCTGAACGGGGTGGTTTCTCATGAAATCAAGTAGTGTGGTAGTAACCGGTGTTGGCCTGTTTACCCCCATCGGCGCCACTGCGAATGATTGTGCGCAAGCCTGGCACAATGGAAAATCTGCAAGGCGTAAACCATTGCAGGAATTGGTGGGGACACCTTTGGAGGACGTCGGCGTCGCCGTGTTGCCTGAAGTCAATATCGTTGAGAGACTGGGCAGCCGACGAATGGTCAAATATATGTCTGATGCGGCTATTCTTGGCTGTCTGGCCGCTCGAGAGGCCCTTGGAGACGCAGACGTAAAAACTCGTTTCACTCAGGAACGTATAGGGCTTTATGCGGCAACGGGTCTGGCGTCTGCCAATATCAATGAAGTACAAACAATGGTTGAAGAATCTATTGATGAAAATGGACTGTTTTCTTGCCGTCTTCTGGGGGAGCGCGGTCTTCCGGCAACCAATCCTCTCCTTTCTTTTAAAATTCTATCTAACATGCCTCCTTGTTTAATCTCAATCATGGAGGGCATCAAGGGACCAAATCTCATTTTTAGCCCATGGGAGGGGCAAACCGGCGCAGCGCTACTCGAGGCATGGTGGGGTGTGGCAACAGGGGAAGTTGACTGCGCTCTTGTCGGCGCTGCGGATTCCAGTGCTCACCCAGCCACCTTTGTCTACCTTCGCCAGGCAGGATTACTCAGGGATGGTGAATATCCTGCTTCCGGCGCTGCCTACCTCGTTTTTGAAAAGTTAGAGACAGCAAAGAAAAATGGGAAACATATCTACGCTCAAATTGAAGATATACGGTTAACCCCTTCTGACGAAGGAATATCCGATCCACTTTCGGCGCGCATGGGGCGGATGTTTGCCGCTGCTCCGGCCATCCTTTTCGGACTCCGGAGTATCGAAGGAGAAGGCAGGTTTTCCATGTGTGGTGTGGATCACCAGAAGCTTGAAGTAGAATTGATGGCATGGTCATGAGACGTGTCGCCATCACCGGATTTGGCGTGGTTTCACCCATTGGCATCGGCAGAGAGACTTTCTGGGATGCTCTCTCCCGTGGAGTCAGCGGAATCGGCCGGATCTCGCACTTTGATGCCTCAACATTTGAGGTCCAACTTGCAGGCGAGGTAAAGGAAGAATTGTTTTTGCCTGACCCTGTTGTTAGGGTGTCAAGAGAGGACCCAAAGGTCGGTTTTGGCTATGCGGCGTGTGCCGAGGCCCTATGTCAGGCAAGGATTGAAGCAATGGACGGCACAACTCTGCTCCATATCGGCACAAGCCTTGAGGTCTTCGATCTGAAAAAGGTGGTCTATCAAGGAAAACCTGATTTCAAAGAGGTCGTAGTTCAAAGTTTAAAAGGAAACGGACCTCCATTGCAGATACCGCTTGATACGGCCGCTGTCCTGATTGCCAAACTGTTTGGGCATCCAAGTCAAACGCTCACCAATTGTTCCGCCTGTGCCGCCGGAGCACAGGCCATCGGACATGGCTTTCATGCCATACGCTCAGGACGCTTTGAGGTGGCTGTTTGCGGTGGTTTCGATTCGATGATCAACCCCCTCGGTGTAGGCGGGTTTCAATTGCTTGGTGCTCTGACAACGGATAATACCCGAGGAGCAAAAGCATGCCGTCCATTTGATTCCGCACGCAGGGGCACGGTGCTTGGGGAAGGCGCTGCCCTGGTCGTCCTCGAACCGCTGGAGAAAGCCAAAGCCGAAGGGAAAGAGATTCTTGCCGAAATGAGCGGTTTCGGCTCGACGCTCGACGCTTATAGCCTGAGTGCGCCTGACCCGGAAGGAGATGGCGCATCCCAAGCCATGATCCAAGCCCTGAAAGATGCAGAAATTTCTCCTTCAGAAGTTCACCACATCAATACACATGGTACAGGAACACAACTAAATGACGAGGTTGAGGCAAAGGCAATCCGGCGTGTATTTGCCGACGTCTGGGAAAAGATTCCGGTAACAGCAACCAAATCTATGACGGGTCATCTGATTGCAGCCGCAGGACCGATCGAACTGGGGGCATGTCTGCTTGCTCTTCATAAAGGGGTGCTGCCGCCCAATGCATCACTCGAGCGCGTAGGACAAGGTTGTGAACTCAACCATGTGAGTAAACCCGGAGTCTCGTTCAAAGGTGAATATGTCTTGACCAATTCCTTCGGGTTCGGAGGACAGAATGCCTCTCTGGTTTTGAGGAAATACCATGGATGAGAGAATAAGACGCATTGCTCTTATCGCAGGTGGAAGCGGAACGATCGGCTCTGCAATTGCCAAGAGACTGGCTCAGGATGGTGTGAAAACTTATATTGGCTTTCATAAGAATCGGGGTTCGGCGGAAGCGGGCGCCACCGAGATTTTGCACAAAGGGGGTAAAGCAGAAACCGTTCACCTGGATCTGAACATCCCTTCAGAACCTGATCAGGTTTGCCAAAGGATCTTCGACACCTGTGGCAAACTGGATATTCTGGTCAATTGTGCTGCAATCAACATGGAGGCGCCCGCTTTGGGAATTGAAAATGAAGCATGGGATAAAGTGATCGACACCAATTTCTCCGGGGCTTTTCGTCTTTGCCGGGCAGCGGCAAAGTTTATGTTACTCAACCGGTGGGGACGAATCATTAATGTCTCGTCCATAGCAAGTTCTTTGGGCGGCCGTGGACAGATAAACTATGCTGCCAGTAAGTCAGGATTGGAAACCATGACCCGTGTCTTGGCGTTAGAGGTGGGGCGAAAAGGGGTGCTTGCAAACTGCGTCGCTCCGGGTGTGATCGAGACAAAAATGTCAGAGCGGATTCGCGAGGATCATATGGAATCCCTCCTCAATGCCATTGCTGTCCGTCGCTTTGGGCAGCCGGAGGAAGTAGCCGAAGTCGTAGCTTTTCTCGCATCCGATGCTTCAACCTATATCACCGGCCAGGTCATTCGGGTGGATGGAGGCATGGGACTGTGAATCAGATTGAAGAGTTTCTTAAACTTGTTCGGGGACGACGCAGTATACGCAAATTTCGTCGGGACCCTTTACCTAAGGAAGTGCTCCGTCGCATTATTGAAGCTGCCAGTTGGGCTCCCTCTGCCAGTAATCGGCAGAATTGGGAATTCAGAGTGGTGACTTCCTCTCCTGTGAAGGAAAGAATGAGAGACGTCGTTCGGTCACGCTGGGAGTCGGTCCTCGATAGAAGCGGTAGTGACGTGATAAGAGAAGAGTTGCAAAAATATATAAGCATGTTTGACTGGTTTTCTCATGCCCCTGCCCTCATTATCATTTCGGCCAAAAGGCCGGAAAGCTTTCTATACCACATTCTGGGAGACACGGCAGGTGATGTCGCAGGTACAGAAATCTCTGCGGCCATGGCTGCTCAGAACCTGATGCTCGCTGCCCATGCATCAGGGATCGGAAGTTGTTGCGTCACTGGACCGTTGGCAGCACAGGAAGAGTTAAAGGAACTTTTAGAGATGGGAAAAGCGAGGAAGATCGTATGTCTGATTGCATTGGGATACCCGGCAGAGCAGCCGGAAGTTCCACTCCGCAAACCAGTGGAGAAAATCTTAACGCTCATCGAATGAATCGGGAAGAAATCGTTCAGGGAGTGTGCGAGTGTGTCGCATCGGTCGTGGATATAGATCCCTCTGCTGTTCGGGAAGCTGACAGAATTATCGACGACCTGGGAGCGGATTCTCTGGACCTCCTCGATCTGGTCTTTCATCTCGAGCAGAGATTCGGGATCAAGATCTCTCCTCGGGATATTGAGCGCCGCGCCCAGAAAGAGCTGGGAGATACTCCTTTAGAGGTGGATGGAGTTTATACCTCTGAGGCGCTCCAACAACTAAGAAGAGCCCTGCCTGAAGTGCCGGCCGAGGAGTTTTCAGAAGGCCTGCGCACGGTGGATCTTCCCCATAGTTTCCGTATATCCACCTTCGTTCGTTTAGTGATCCGACTCTTGGAGGAACAACATGGATAAAGTAGTCTTGATAACAGGAGGAAGCGGTGCGGTGGGAGGAGCGCTGGTCAAACGTTTTTCACAAGATGGATTCAAAGTCGCCTTCACATTTCTTCACAATCAGCAACGTGCAGAACAACTTACACACGACACTGGAGCTTCCGGGTTTAAAACGGACCTGATCGACCCGGAACAGATAAAAGAGATGATCAAAAACGTCCTTGAGTCATTCGGACAGATTGATGTTCTCATTAACAACGCAGGCCACACCCAGGTCATGCCATTTGCACTGATCGAACTGGAAGACTGGGATGAAGTTATCAATTTCAATTTGAAAACCATGTTTCTGGTAACAAAGGAAGTGATCCGCTCCATGATCAGCCGTAAAACAGGAACCATCATCAATATTGGTTCTTTGGCCGGACACCGGATGCTTGAAGTCCCTGTTCATTATGCCACAGCCAAGGCAGGTGTTACCGGGTTCACCTTATCCCTGGCCAAAGAGCTTTCCCGTTACAATATTCGTGTCAATGAAATTGTACCAGGGCTCCTTTCAGAAGGGATAGGCCACCTTGTCCCGGAGAAAGAAAAAGCCGAATATTTGAGATATTGTGCAACAGGGCGCGCTGGCGAACCTAATGAGGTGGCTGATCTGGCAGCGTTTCTTGCGAGCGACAAGGCTCGATATATCAATGCCCAGAGCATCTTTTTGGATGGAGGAATTTGATGCGCTGGCGCTTTGTAGATCGAATTGAGGAGTTTGAGCCTTGGATTTTTATCAAAGGTCACAAATCCATCTCTCTCGAGGAATATGTTCTTCTGGAGCTGTTTGGCCGACAAGGATCATTTCCTGAAACTCTCTCTCTGGAGAGCTGTATCCACCTTGCCCGATGGCTGGTGGTCAGGAGTTCAAATTTTCAGCAGACATGCCTTCTTTGCGAGGTGGTTCGCTTTTCGTTCGAAAACGAAGCCAGTATGGGTGATACGTTGAATATGGTGGTATCAGTCCGAAAGAGAGAGGATAATCTCCTTGAGATTATATGCGAGGCTTCAACCGACATACAACGCATCTGCTGTGGAACATTGACACTTGACTTGATGCCGTTGACCGATTCACTCGACCCGAAGACGATGAGGACCATGTGGCAGGAACTCTATGACAAGGCTTAAAGAAAGGGAGTACACCTATTTTTCAACTGTCCGGGGAATGTGCCGTTCATGCCGGAGGATTGTGCCGGCCCGTGTCTTTTTTCAGGACAACAAAGTCTGGCAGCAAAGCCTATGCCCCGCATGTGAGAATCAACCAGCCTTGATTGCATCGGACAAAGACTGGTATCTGAAAAACACCCTTCAAACCTATCCAGATCATTCTCCTCTGAAGCTGTCAAAGCCTCCGATGAATGGATGCCCACATGATTGCGGCCCCTGTACCTGGCACGCCAGTCCCTGCCAGCTTCCTGTGATTTCTGTGACGAATGCATGTAATCTTCATTGTCCGATCTGTTTTACATACAACCGTTCCGACCAGATTTATCATATGGCGGTGGAAGAAATGAATCGAACCGTGGATTGGGTCATCGAATCCTCTGATTACGTCGACTTGATCAATATCACAGGAGGTGAGCCAACGCTTCATCCACAGATTCTTGGTATCCTTCGTTGCTGTAAACGGCCCGAGATCGGCCGGATTACCATGAACTCCAACGGCCTGCGTCTGGCAGAGGACATGGATCTCTGTGAACACCTGGCTGAGTTAGGTATATACGTTATCCTCTCTTTCAATACCTTTGATCAAGAAACAGCCCTTACCCTTCACGGAAGGGATGTGGTGGAGGCCAAACTCAAGGCTATTGACAATCTCACCCGTGCAGGAGTCAAAATGACCCTTCTCCACGTGATGATGCGAAATACAAATGAGAACGCCATTGCCGGCATTTTCGATCTCATGCGAGCAAATGACAATATTCTGAGCCTGACCGTACAGACCATGACCTACACAGGACAGGGAGGAGGCCATTGGCAAACTCGTAAACACATCCCGGTCGATGAGGCGGCGCAAATTGTCTGTGAACAGTCCGATGGATCCCTCAAATTCTCTGACTTTCTTCCGAGACCTTCCAGCCATCCATTGTGCTATCTTACGTGCTACATTCTCAAATCTGGCCAGACATTCTTGCCCTTTGCCAGATTCGCCTCGCCGGAGAAGCTGCTTTCTTTCATGTCAGACTCTTATCTGATCCGCCTTGATGAGGAGGAAGACTACTTCAGGGATGTCATTAACCAGCTTTATGCACAAGGTGAAACAGAACACCTGAGACTATTCCGCGAATTGATAGAAATGCTCTATCCGAAAAAAGGACTTTTAACCGTATTTGAGCGCCAGCGATTGGCAGAGTCTTCAGTCCGGACGATCTACGTCCATGCCCACATGGATGAAGACACTTTTGATTGCTCTCGTGTCATGCTCTGCCCTGATCTGGTGCCTGCCAAACCGGGACGGCTGATCCCAGCCTGCACTTATAATCTCCTCTATCGAATGAAAGATGCGAGGTTCTATGTTGACCAGTGAAGACAAAGCAAAACGAGATTCAGAGCGGAAAGAGCTAAAAACCTACTGGAAAGGTAGTCAGGATAAACCTTTTGTCCTGGATAGGCATGATGCCTATTATGTTTGTGAAGTCTTATTTCCATCGATCTTTGCCCATCTAAGATGGCCCCTTCGGGCCTTTCTCGTGGGAATGATCTGCCTTTTACCCATTTCCAGCCTCAAGGTGTTATTCCTTCGCCTCATGGGGGTAAAAATCGGTCAGCGTGTTTACATTGCGCCCAACGTATTGATTGATCCACTTTACCCGTGGCTGATTGAACTGGAGGATGATTGCTTCTTAGGAATGGGATGCAAGTTGTTCGCGCATGAATATACTGCCTCCTATTTTAGAATAGGCCGTATTCGTGTGGGCAGAGGTTCGGTTATTGGAGGCTACTCGATAATACGCGGAGGAGTGTCAATCGGCAGCAGGGTAACCGTGGGATTTAACAGCTATGTCAATAGAGATGTGTTGGATGGAGAGACGGTGGGGGGCGTCCCGGCCAAACCTTTGAAATCTCGTCCGAGGAATTGATCATGGGATTTGTGTTTAATTATATTAGAAACATGGCCTCCATGGCACTCGGTCAAGAGCCCAGCCAACCCCTTCTATTCTCCTATTATGTGACACATCGCTGTGAGTTGAACTGCCGGTATTGTTGCGATGGGGACGGAAAGCGCTTCAAGGAAGACCCTATCCAGGAGCTCTCGACGAAGGAAGTAAAAAAGGTCATCTCCATCCTGCGAGGAGCAACAGACACTCTTGATATCACAGGCGGAGAACCGATGATACGTGAGGATTTGGAGGAGATTCTGTCCTTCGCGTGCCAAATCGGATTCAGGACGGTGTTAAACACCAAAGGGATCGGGATCGACCATCGGCCTGACTTGATGCGATATACGAGCGTGCTTGTGCTCAGTCTTGACACTTTAGATCCATGCGTTCTTTCAGCAATTGTCGGACGCCCTCAACACATATCAGAAAGAATTATTGAAGCGTTCTACTTCGCCCTCTCCAAACGGAAGGAGACCGGAACAAAACTTGTATTAAGTGTGGTTGCAACCCCTTCGAACCTCGGAGAAGCGACCAAGCTCCTCCGCTTCGCATCGGAACACTCGATCGCTTTTCATATCTCTCCTGAGATTATAGGAACCACCGTCAACCCTGAACTTCGCGACAACGTTCATTATGACGAGATGATGTCAGAGGTGATGGAGACCAAAATAAATTATAGCGGTATCTTAGGTGTTCCTGCTTATCTGAAAAGGATCAGAGACTTTGGGGCATTCCGTTGTCACCCACTTCTGATGCCAACCATCCGGCCGGATGGAAGAATGTATTATCCATGCCTCGAGAGCAAACGCGCTGAAATCAATTTGTTAGAGGCTGGAAATTACCACAAGGCCTTAAGGACCGCCCGTGACCGTTGCGGTCATCTCCCGGCATGTCGCGATTGTTGCCATGTCTTCTGCCACATGGCAATCTCTCTGTTCCAGGAACAACCGTGGTCAGCCCTCAAAGAGTTGAAGCACTGGAGAGGATAAAATGTTTAACGGGATATCAAAGGAGCTCCATTATCAGTACCGCAGTTTGCGTCTGGGGTCGGCATTCTTGCGTCGCCGTCTGATCCATTGCAATTTACAGGTAACGAACCGCTGTAATTTCCGCTGCCAGATCTGCGATTTCTGGAAGAAGCCTTGCAGCCCGTCAGATGAGCTCACCGTCGAACAAGTCCGAGAGATCGGGCGAAAGCTCAATCGCCTCGGCACCCTGGTGGTCTCCCTCGGCGGAGGAGAGCCTCTTATCCGCGAAGATCTCTATCAGGTAATTGCTGCGCTCAACGAGACCAACCACTTCCCTATTCTGATCACGAACGGTTGGTTCGTCAATGAAACCGTGGCAAAGGATATCCTCCGGGCAGGTTTGCAAGAAATTTCGGTTTCGGTCGACTATGCCGATCCTGCCAAGCACGATGCCCAGCGTGGCTGTCCTGGCTCCTGGGATCAAGCCGTCAAGGCACTCGAACTGCTCAATCGTTATCGCCCTGATCGCCGCAATCGTATTCACATGATCAGCGTGCTCATGGACGATAATCTTGAGGAAATTGAACCTCTCCTTCGTCTCTGTCGAGACCTCGGCGTCACCTACTTCGTCAACCTCTATTCTTCGGGGCGTGGCACAAAGCCTCTCCGTAAACTGGACGGTAAAGTCACGGAGGTTCTGCTGGAGCTTAAGACCAAGTACCCTGAGTTTGTTTCCCTGACTTCCTATATCGAACGTTTCGATCAGGCCATTGCTGAAGGGGGAATTGGTAACTGCCAGACAGGATATCTGGCATTCAATATCGGCAGCCGTGGCGAGGTTTCCCGATGCATCGATACCCTTGACGAACCAGTGGGCAACATCCTGACAGAAGAGGTTACGACCCTTCGAGACCGATTGCGGAAGGTCCAAAGGGAAAGGGACTGCGGCCAGTGTTGGACCTCCTGCAGAGGATTTGCCGAATGTTTATATATGCCACCTCGAATCAGGCAGTTTCGGGAATTCTACACTTCAGTCAAGAGGCATTGATGAAAAACCTTGGAATGACTCAATCCATTTGCAGTCACTGTGGCGCCGTGGTTCCTGCCAAAGTCGTGACAGACAATTGCAATGTCTACTTCCAAAAATTCTGCTCCGAGCATGGCGAGTCCCAGGCCTTTATCCACAGCGATGTATCTCATTATCTGCAAGCCCAGAGATATGTGAAGAAGGCCTGGATACCTGAGGCATTTACAGGCGATGCCAAAACCGGGTGTCCGGATGGATGCGGATTCTGCGAACAACACGAGCAACATCTGTGCATGCCGATTATTGAGATTACTTCGCGATGCGACCTTGCCTGCCCTGTCTGCCTCGTCAGGGCAGGCCGACCGTGGAACATGTCGCCGACGGAATTCAGATTGATTCTGGACAGTCTGATTCATGCCGAGAGGCAGATCGATATCCTCAACCTTTCTGGCGGAGAACCGCTTATCCACCCTGAGCTATTGACTCTGGTGGACGAGGCTCTCGCTCGACCGGAGATCGTGCGGGTCAGCATCTCAACAAATGGTCTCCGCTTCCTCTCTCATGGAGATCTTCTGAAGAATCTTCATGATCGAAACGTTGTCATTTCTCTGCAGTTCGATGGGTTTAAAGAGGAAACTTATGAAATCTTGAGAGGTAAGCGCCTTCTTCAGGAGAAGTACCGGATACTCAAGATGTTGGAGGAAGAGGGGATCTCAACCTCACTAACGATGACCGTGGCAGGAGGAGTGAATGATGACCAGTTCTCTGACCTCCTTTCCTATTTTTTCTCCAAAACCCATCTGCTGAGCTTGATGATTCAGCCGATTGCCTTTGTCGGTAAAGGAACGGGTCTCTCAAAGACAATAAAAAGGCTTTCCATTCCTGACATCACCAAAGCCTTGGGCATGGCTGGGCATCCTTCTGTGGCGCAATCAGACTTTGTACCGCTGCCATGCAGTCATCCACTCTGCTTCAGCCTGGCTTTCTTCCTCATGCTTGATAATGGTGGCATTATCTCCATAAGCAGACTCACCGATGCATCTACTTTGATGGACTCTCTCTCCAACCGCGTCATCTTCGGACTCGATTCTGGTGAATATGAAAGGCTCAAACAGATGATTTACGACTTATGGAGTGGACCTTCGGGAGTGCTCCCGGACCGTGAGGTGGTACTTGCGACCCTTCACAACATTTTGAAGAAAATGTCTCGCTCCTCTTCCTCTTTTGATCCGCGAGAAGCCTTCACTTTGGTCGAGAGAAAAGTGAAATCTATATTCATCCATTCGTTTCAGGATGCAGAGACCTTTGATATGGTCAGAATCCGTCGGTGTTGTCAGGCCTATCCTCAGCCCGATGGAAGACTGATTCCAGCTTGTGTACAGAACGTATTAAGGAGAAACCCTTGAGAGAATTCTTTCTGAAACACCGCCATACATTTACCAATCTCTTTCTCATCATCTGTCTGGGACGCTACGCCTATGATCAGGCAGCTCAGGCGTGGATGGCTGATCGGTTCGACTTCGTAGAGATCGCCTTTGCTGCGCACAATGTGGTCATGCTGACCATTATTTTAGTCCGGAAGCAACATCAGGCCTTAAGCCAGAATATATTCCATCAGGGGATTGCATTGGCGGCTTTTTTCTCAGGGATTTTTTTTATCAGGTCTTCAAATCCGTACTCCCTCCTTATCCATATCTCTCAGGGTATCACCTTTGTTTCGATCTGTCTTGGAATTGCGGCATTCTTTAGCCTCGGTCGCAGTTTCGGCATTTTGATTGCCATCCGGAAGGTTAAAACCGGTGGGCTCTATGGAATCATCCGTCACCCAATGTACTTCACCGATATTCTCTGGCGGGTGGGCTTCGTCATCAAAAACCCATGTACAGTGAACTTTACAATCTTTGTGCTTTCCAGCGCCTGTTACGTCTACCGTGCGATACTGGAGGAAAAGTTCCTCTCCCAGTATCCGGAATATTCCCATTACATGGAGCAGGTGAAGTACCGATTCTTGCCGGGTATTTTCTGAGGAGTAAGCCATGCTGCTCTTTAAGCGAAACACCTATCTTGACCACAACGCTACCACGCCCGTAGCTAAAGAAGTCCGAGAAGCTATGGAGCGGGTACTCAAGAAGGTTCCTGGCAATGCATCATCGCTTCATACACACGGACGGACTTCACGAGGTCTGGTGGAGCAGGCCAGGGGATCTGTAGCTGAGCTGCTCGGTTGCCAGCCCGAGCAGGTGATCTTCACTTCAGGCGGCACAGAAGGAAACAACGCAATTATCAAAGGTGTTTTTGGAGAATCAGGAAAAGGACACATCATCACGTCGAAAATTGAACATGAATCGATTCTCGGGGCATGCGGGCAGGTTGAGAAGATGGGTGGAGAAATAACCTACCTCTCTGCCGGCAAGAATGGACTCATACGTCCGGAGCAGGTCAGGGAAGCAATTCGTCCAGATACCATCCTCATCTCGATCATGCACGCCAATAATGAAACCGGAGCAATCCAGCCCATTGAGGAGATTGGCCGTATTGCCCAGACCGCAGGAATTCCTCTTCACACAGATGCCGTCCAAACCTATGGGAAAATACGGACAAAAGTGGATGAGATAAGATGTGAATTTCTTACACTAACAGCACATAAGATCAATGGACCAAAGGGAATCGGAGCCCTCTATTGGCGCGGAACGACAAAATGGAACCCTTTGATTTACGGGGGCGATCAGGAGCGCAAGCTGCGGGCAGGGACAGAAGGTGTTCATCAGATTGTCGGCCTCGGAGTAGCGGCTGATCTGGCCCGAAAGCGAATAGACCAAGAGATAATCAGGCTTAAAGGTCTCCGAGAGCAATTGATCAACGACCTTAGGAAACTTGTTCCCGATGTCCGAATCAATGAAGCACCCGAAGCCAGGCAACTACCCGGGACGATCAATATTACCTTTCCAGGAAAAGAAGGGATTCGAATCCTGGCTGGGCTTGATTGCTATGGAATCAGTGTATCTATCGGCTCGGCGTGCACCGCGGATCGCATTGAACCGTCTCATGTCCTTTTGGGCATGGGATTGAGCCAGGAGGACGCACTTTCTTCTATTCGCATTAGCATGGGTACGACGACCAAACCGAAGGATATGCGCTATGTGCGGGCCGCCCTTCGAGAAATCCTGAAAGGCGATCCAGCGGGGTTTGCTTACCTTGATCCAAAGCACCTCACCGCGGAACGGATTCGGTCTGAGAAGACTTTTCTGATCGACCTGCGTTTTCCATACGAACGGATGCTGTCTCCCACCATACCGGGAGCGAAGGAGTGGTCCCACATCTTTTTTGAGAGGTACATTAAACGCATTCCTTGTGACAAAGAAGTTATCTTAATGTGCGGGACGGGAATCTTTTCCTTCTCAGCAGGATACCGGCTTGCCAGAACAGGCCATCCTTCAGTTCGGGTCGTATACGGTGGATACACTGCTTGGCAAAGTCTCTTTCCTGACCTCATTTTTTCTTTGAGAGAATCCTTGAAGAAGCAAGCTCACTAAAGCACTTCCTTCCTCTTGGTTACAATGGCTATTTCCAAAGGCTAAGGGTGTTTGGAAAAAGATACTTTTCAAGGAGGTTGGTGGGCGTGAAAAATGGGGATTGCCCAAAAGAGGTTTTAGATTTTTTGGATGAATCATTTTTTCCTTGACAACTGATTTTTTTTGTTGTAATAGGTCTACATATATAGACCTATAAATAGGAAATGGAAAGTGAGAAATGGGAAATGAATTGACAAAAAGGCAGAAGGAACTATTTGATTTTTTAAAGGATTTTTTAAGAGAGCAGGGCTTTCCGCCAACACTTCGGGAGATTGCCTCACATTTTGGACTTAAGGGGCCAAGAGGACCTCAAAAGGTCCTGAATATTCTCGAAAGAAAAGGGTATATCCGAAAAAAACCAGGCGAATCGCGGGCGATTGAAATTCTGGGGTTTTCTTCCAGGAACATCGTATCGGTTCCAATCCTGGGTCGAGTGAGAGCCGGGGAGCCGATTCTCGCCGTTGAAAATATCGAGGGCTATATCAATCTCGACCGTAGCCTGACCTCTGGAGAAAATGTCTTTCTTCTCCGCGTCCAGGGAGACAGCATGATTGATGCCCATATTCAGGATGGAGATTTCGCCTTAGTGAAGCCCCAATCCAATGCCGAAAATGGAGAGATCGTCGTTGCCTTAATTGAAGATGAGGCGACGATTAAAAAAATCTTTTTTAACCAGGACCTGATTCGTCTGGAACCTGCCAACTCAAACATGGAACCGATTGTCGTCATAAAGGGAGAGAAAAAAGTTTCCATTGTCGGAAAGGTGGTTGGGATATTTAGGAAACTGTAATAAAGATGGGGTTTAATGGGCAGGGGGCCCAGGGTTTAAGTGAGGATATAAAGATCCTTTGGCCATTGAATCCTTGAATCCTTGTACCCTTTAATTATGGATCGAGTCATTCTTCACATTGATATGGATGCCTTTTTTATCTCGGTGGAGGAGAGGGATAATCCATCTCTTCGAGGGAAACCAGCCGCAGTGTGTGGTTCTTTATCAAGAAGCGTGGTCACCTCAGCCAATTACGAGGCAAGACCTTTTGGGATTCGGGCAGGGATGCCAATCCAGGAAGCCAAAAGAAAATGTCCCCACTTGATCCTTGTGGAGGGAAATCATTCCAAATACACAGAGACGTCAGCTCGAATCTTTTCCATTCTAAAAGAATTCACTCCTCTGGTGGAGGTGGCTTCGATTGATGAGGCCTATCTCGACATTACTGATTCTTTGCTTCTCTTTAAAACACCCTTTCACCTTTCAAAACTGATCAAAGAGAAAATCCGAAGAGGAGAATCTTTGACCTGCTCAATCGGGGTTGCCCCGAACAAGCTGCTTGCAAAATTGGGAAGCCGTCTGAAAAAACCGGATGGTTTGACGATCATTGAAAAAGAGATGGTTCAGGAGATACTCGAGGATCTTCCAGTATCCAAACTTCACGGGATAGGCCCAAAACTCGCAGAGACGCTGAAATCAATCAACATCTTCACCTGTGGCCAATTGGGAAGATTTCCGGTCTCTTTCTTAATTAAAAGATTTGGCGCGATCGGCGAGAGGCTTCATGAGATGGGTCTGGGTTTAGATGAGAGCCCGGTCATCCCTTTTGATCAAGAGGAAGATGCCAAGTCTATCAGCCACAGCGTCACGCTCGAAGAGGATACTTCAGATTTGGAACTGATAAAGAAGATCCTTCTTCAGCTTTCTGAAAGAGTCTCCAGACGGATGAGGAAAGAGGGATATTATGGGAGCCGGGTGGTGCTTACGGTCCGTTATTCCGATTTTTATACCTTCTCAAAGCAGAAGACCCTTTCCCGATGGATGAACAGTGGTAATGAGATATTCCATCATTCCCTTGAAATTTTTGAGTCTATTGTCCACCCCAAACCGATTCGGCTCCTTGGAGTAGGGATGTCGTTATTAAAAAAGGAATGGTGCCAGCAGGACCTTTTTGAAAAAAGAGAAAAGAGAGATAACCTCCTTAAAGCCATGGATGGAGTCAACGAAAAATTCGGAGACTGGACATTAACCTATGCAGGACTCTATTGAATCCTTTAATTTAAAACAAGCATTTGGGCCGAAGAAAGTTAATTTTTTTCTATTGATTTTGAACAATGATTCGTTTAAGCTTGGTCATAAAAAGGAGATGAGATGATTCCAGAAAGGCAAAATTCTAAAGGAAAAAGAATGATTCAAAGAGCTGAAGATTTAGATTCTTTCTGGGCATATAATACAAAAGAGTTACCCAAAGACAAACAATTACTGCTGCTTGATAATGTTCAGTTTATTTATGAATTGGCATTAGCTCAGCTTGAACTACAATCTATCGGAGTAAGATTTGAAGTGACCAATGGGCTCAGAGAATTTCAGCTATTGGAAGCAAAAGGTGCCGAAGAACTAAAAAGGAAAGTTGCTTATTTTAAATATGTAAAGGGAAGTCCAACAGATTATTTCCAAATTATTCAGAAGAATAGAACAAGGTCAGTAAACCAGTATCTTACCCATTGGATTTACCCGTATAAAGGTAAATTTCACCCACAAATGATAAGAGCCTTAATTAATATTATAGGACTCGAACAGGGAGATACAGTCCTTGATCCTTTCATAGGAAGCGGCACCACAGCAGTCGAAGCCCAGCTTCTAGGTGTAAATTGTATAGGTATTGATATATCCCCTCTTTGTGTGCTTCAAAGTAAAGTGAAGACGGAATCTGTAGGGGCCTACAAACAAATCGTTGAATGGCGAGAAGAGGTCATAAAAAGAATAAAACCTTCGTTGTTCAACTTGAATGGGAAAACTCTTGATGATGCTATTCATTTCATTACTGAGGAAAAAATAAAGAATTTTTACCAGATGGTAAAACTTGTAGCGGTAAGCGATACTGCCAGGCGAGGGAGGGAATTTTCAAATGCATTCATGAAAAACTTGGAAATTATGATTTCCTCTGTGGGTGATTACGAACAAATTGTTAAGGAGCTAAATTTGAAGTTGGGTAAGATGGATATAAGAATTGGGAATTCGAGGTCATTGCCATTGAGTAGCGAAAGCATGGATGGAATAATTACTTCTCCACCCTACTCAATTGCCCTGGATTATGTCGAAAATGATGCCCACGCGTTAGAAGAATTGGGCTATAATCTTTCGGAAATCAGAGAGGAGTTTGTTGGGGTAAGGGGAAAAGGACAGACGAGAATAGATTTATATAATGAAGACATCAAAAAAAGTCTGGACGAAATGTTCAGGGTTTTAAAGCCAAAGAAATATGCAGTAATCGTAATTGGAAATGCGACCTATTTGGGGCAGGAAATCAAAACTGTAGAATTTATCATGGATTATGCAGAGAAGATTGGATTTAAATTGGTCAAGAATGTAGATAAAATTATTTTTGGCCTT
>OGCL01001648.1_pt1 | contig 18034 bp, 16 predicted proteins | sample 1570041 | NCBI WGS metagenome assembly OGCL01 (sample SAMN06266162, study PRJEB24511) | hot springs metagenome | isolation source: Hot spring water | place: South Africa: Limpopo | collected 2015-06-22
AAGCCATAGTGCGCAACCTGGTGCGCCTGTGCGAAGACATGCGCATTGACGTCATTGCCGAGGGCATCGAGACGCCGGCAGAGCGGGATTTTCTGCGCGATGCGGGCATCCATCTGATGCAGGGCTATCTGTTCGCGAAACCGGCGTTCAAGGCCGTGGCCGCACTCACACCCTGGCCGTCTTCCACCGCCCACGGGTGAACAACCACAGCGTGAACAGCCCCACGCTGGTCTCCGAAACGAACACGCCCCAGAACACGCCGGTATGGGCCAGGCCCATGGGCAGGGCCAGCGCCCAGGCCAGGGGGATCTGGATCAGCCAGAAAAACACCAGGTTGATCCAAGTGGGCGTCATCGTGTCGCCGGCGCCGTTGAAGGCCTGCACGGCCACCATCCACCAGCCGTAGACGAAGTAGGAGTACGCTAGGATCGACAACCACTCGCCGCCAATGGCGATCACGGCCGGATCTGACGTGAAGAGCCGGATGATGGCGTCGTGCCAGAAGAAGAAGGCCACGGACACGGTGACGGTGAACACCATGTTCATCCAGCCGATGCGCCACACCGCGGCCTCGGCGCGATCCGGCTCGCCGGCGCCCAGGTTCTGGCCCACGAGCGTGGCGGCCGCATTCGACATGCCCCAGGCCGGCATCAGCGTGAACATCATGACCCGCATCGCGATGGTGGCGCCCGCGACCGCCTCGGTCGACACGCTGGCGAGGATGCGCATCAGGAAAATCCATGCCGTCATCGCCACAATCATCTGCCCGATGCCGCCCATCGAGGTGCGCACGATCTGCCCCAGCGTGGCGAAGTCAGGCCGCAGGTGCCGAACCAGCACGCGCAGGTGTTCGCTGCCGCGCGCCAGGATCCACAGCTGCATCAGCACCCCAACGCCGCGCCCGATGTTGGTGGCAATCGCCGCACCCTCGATGCCCATCGCAGGAACGGGGCCCCAGCCAAAGATCAGGATGGGATCGAGCACGATGTTGAGTGCATTGGCCACCCACAGCACGCGCATGGCCGCGGCCGCATCGCCTGCACCGCGGAACACGGCGTTGATCACGAACAGCAGCAGGATGACGGCGTTGCCGCCCAGCATCCACTGCGTGTAGCGGTAGCCGTGTTCGATGGCCCAGGCATCCGCCCCCATGAGGCGCAACAGATCCTGCGCCCAGACGATGCCCGCGACGGTGACTGGCAGCGAGACGACCACCGCCACGATGATGGCCTGCACGGCCGACAAGGCAGCCTCGTCACCCCGCTGCTCGCCCACGCGCCGGGCCACCACGGCCGTGACCGCCATTGACAGGCCGATGGCCACCGAATACAGCAAGAACAGATAGGTTTCGGTCAGCCCCACCGTGGCCACCGCCGAGGCACCGAGCTGGGCGACGAAAAAGATGTCGACCACGGCAAAGGCCGACTCCAGCACCAGCTCCAGCATCATCGGAATGGCGAGCAGAAACACCGCGCGCTTGAGCGGGATGCGCGCGTAGTCGGCGTTGGTGCCGCGCAAGGCAGCGCGCAGGTCGGCCCAGAACGAGCCAGCAGGCATCTCGGTGTTCATTTGCATGACTTCAGCTCGGCATACACCGGCAGCAACCCGCAGTAACGTCGCGTTACGCACCCTTGTCCGAAACAGTCAGAATATGGTCCCATGATTTCTCTCAGGTGGCCGCAGCATCCACGGCCCGAAGCCTGACACGGTAACGCAAGGCGCACCACAAGCACGCCGGCAGCGTTGCATGGCCCTCCGCTGTCCTTCACCTTGCCTTGCGACAAGCCCGGCACCCGCCTGGCTTGTCAGCCGTACACGTCCATGAACTCGCACGACCTTGACCTCGTCGAAAACATTCCCTATGACGAACTGCAGCTGGGCCAGAGCCAGCAGTTGATGCGCACCCTCACGATGCAAGACATCGTCGCCTTCGCCGCCGTCTCGGGCGACACCAACCCCGCGCATCTGGATGTCGAGTACGCGAGCCGCACGCCGTTTGGTGGCGTCATTGCGCATGGCATGTGGGCAGCGTCGCTGATCTCGGCGCTGCTGGGCACGCGCTTCCCCGGCGCAGGCACCATTTACCTGTCACAGGACTTGCGCTTCATGCTGCCCGTGCGCCCTGGTGACAGCCTCACCGCCACCGCCACCGTGGTGGCCAAGGACGACGCCAAACGGCGCGTGACACTCGATTGCGTGGTGGTGAACCAGCACGGCCAGACCGTGCTTCAGGGTCAGGCCAAGGTGCTGGCTCCGCGTGAGAAGCTGCGCCACGCACGCATCGCCGTGCCCGCCATCCAGCTCGTCGACGCCTGAACCAGGCGGCGCGCTGCGATCTCAGCGCATCGCGCTCAGCTGGAAGTGCTGCTCCAGGAAACGCCCGAAGGTCTCCACCGTCTCGAGCGCGAGCTTGAGCTGGCCAATCTGCAGGCGATCGAGCGCTTCGAAGTTCAGATGGTTGTGCGGGGTTTCGCCGGCCGTCAGCGCATCGAACTGGGCCTTCAGCCGCATCTGCAGCAGCAAGTCGAAGCTGGCAGTGAGGTTACGGGCCTGCTTGGCCGTCAATACCTTGGCGTCCTCCAGCATCTGGATGCGCTGATGCGTGTTGCCGCCGACCAGCCCCTGCTGCTGGATCAGCACCTTGACGCCTTCGGTGATCGGAAAGAGCCCGTTCTTCTTGACGTCGAAGGTGTGTACACCGTCACGCAACTCCAGCGCGATCCGGCCAAACCAGCCAAAGGGGTGCGTGAAGCGCACGATGTTGGCTGCGGAGCGGGCCAGGAACGGCGCACTGGTGGACACTGCCTGGATCACCGCCTGCTGTAGCTCCTGCGCCAGGGCCGGATCGCCATACAACCGACGCATGTCGAAGAACATGGTGCCATGCACCACGTTGTCGGGCACCGGCGTGCTGTACCACTTGTGCACGGTCAGGCGCCAGTCGCGCAGGCTGCGCCGCCATTCGGGGTTGCGGGCCATGATGCCCCCCGTGCACTCCGGGATGCCGATGTCGATGAGCGCCTGGATCAGGGCCTGGCTGAAGCGTTCCAGCTCTGCCACCTCTTCGGTTGAGAGGTCGTCAGCGTAGACGATGGCGTTGTCCTGGTCGGTGGCCAGGGTCTGCTCCCCTCGACCTTCACTGCCCAGCACCAGAAAGGCATATCGCCGGGTGAGCGTCGGGAAGCCCTGTCGCACCAGCTTGAGCACGCGCACCAGAAGCAGGTCGTTCAAGCGCGCCACCGTGCCCACCAGTTCACCGATGTGCAGCCCCTGGCGGAACAGGTCGACGGCCATCTTCTGCACCTCGTCATGCAGCGCGCGCAACTCGTCGAGCGAGCCGGCCCGCTCGATGTCCAGCACCAGCCCGAGCGCAGAGCGCGTCTGCAGCCGCTGCAAGTCGGTGCCCGTGACCATGCCGATCAACTGACCGGTCGTGTCAGTCACGCAGATGCGATGGATGCGGCGGCGGCTCATCTGATAGAGCGCCTCGTACAGCGGTCGGTCTTCGCTGATGGTGATCAGCGGGCCGGTCATGATGTCGGCCGCCAGGGTGGTACGCGGGTCCAGCCCCTGGGCCAGCATGGCGCGCAGATCGCGGTCGGTGATGATGCCGGCGTGTTGGCCATCGCGGCTCACGATGATGCTGGAGATGCTGCGGGTCTGCATGATGGCCGCCACCTCGTTGACCGACAGGCCGGCATCGCAGGTGATCACTTCATGACGGGCCACCGAGCGCACGGGCTCGAAGAAAGGTGTGCTCTCGTTCAAACGCGCCTCCTCAGGTGTCGCCGCGGGATCATTGTGCGCCCGACCCGACTGGTGGCCGAGACGGGGGCAGCCGCTGGTTTGATCTGGCACAAGAATAGCGCGCGATGCCCCAACTGACATGACAAACAGACGGCGCTCCTGCCTATAGTTGGCCATTCCTGCCGAAACAAGGAGCGCACCATGACCGCCATGATGAAAGCCGCCGTGTTCGTCGAGCCCGGACGCATCGAACTCGCCGACAAGCCCATTCCGGACGTCGGCCCCAACGATGCGCTGGTGCGCATCACCACCACCACGATCTGCGGCACGGATGTGCACATCCTCAAGGGCGAGTACCCGGTCGCACGGGGCCTGACCGTGGGCCACGAGCCTGTGGGCGTGATCGAGAAGCTCGGCAGCGCCGTGGTCGGCTATCAGGAAGGCCAGCGCGTGATCGCCGGCGCCATCTGCCCCAACTTCAACTCGTATGCCGCACAGGATGGCGCCCCGGCACAGGACGGCAGCTACCTTGTGCCCAAGGGCCTGTGCGGCTGCCACGGCTACAAGGCCACAGCCGGCTGGCGCTTCGGCAACCTCATCGACGGCACGCAGGCCGAGTACGTGCTGGTGCCCGATGCGCAGGCCAACCTCGCCCCCATCCCCGATGGCCTGACGGATGAGCAGGTGCTGATGTGCCCGGACATCATGTCCACCGGCTTCAAGGGCGCCGAGAACGCCAACATCCGCATCGGCGACACCGTGGTGGTGTTCGCACAAGGGCCGATCGGCTTGTGCGCCACGGCCGGCGCGCGGCTGCTGGGCGCCACCACCATCATCGCGGTCGACAGCAATGAACATCGCCTGGGCATCGCCCGCAAGCTGGGCGCCGATGTCACGCTCAACTTCAAGCAATGCGATGTGGTCGACGAGGTGATGAAGCTCACCGGCGGCAAGGGCGCCGATTCGTCCATCGAGGCCCTGGGCCTGCAGACCACGTTCGAATCGGCCCTGCGGGTGCTCAAGCCGGGCGGCACGCTGTCGAGCCTGGGTGTCTACTCCGAAGACCTCACCATCCCGCTGTCGGCCTTTGCCGCGGGGTTGGGCGACCACCAGATCCGTACCGCGCTGTGCCCTGGCGGCAAGGAGCGCATGCGCCGGCTCATGAACGTGCTGGCGGCCAACCGGCTCGATCTGGGTGTGCTGGTGACGCATGAGTACAAGCTCGACGACATCGTCGCCGCCTATGACCTGTTTTCTCATCAACGCGACGGCGTGCTGAAGGTCGCCATCAAGCCCTGAGGTACACTTTGCCCCGTCATGGGGGAGTAGCCGCTCGCACCGACAGGCTGCAAGGCGCTTGCGGCTGCGTTGCGAGGTCGACGTCAACACACTTGGCCCGCAGGCCATGGCGTCGACAGCCCACACTGCCTGGCAAGACCTTTGACCACCCTGCTTCCTGCGCTGGCCGGAGAAGCAGTGTGGTCATTCGTCTGTTGTCCCGGCCAGCACCCATCTGTGTCCCCACATGGAAGCTCTCTTCATCTCCACTGGCGTCGTGGCGCTGGCCGAAATCGGCGACAAGACCCAGTTGCTTGCCTTCCTGCTGGCCGCGCGCTTCAAGCGCCCCCTGCCCATCATCTTCGGCATCCTGATCGCCACGCTGGTCAACCATGCGCTGGCTGGCGCCGTCGGCGCCTGGCTCACGCGGCTGGTGCAGCCCGAGACGCTGCGCTGGGTGCTGGGCCTGTCCTTCATCGGCATGGCCGTGTGGACGATGATCCCCGACAAGATCGAAGAGGACGAGACCAATGTGTCGTCCAAGCTGGGCGTGTTTGGTGCCACGCTGGTGACCTTCTTCCTGGCCGAGATGGGCGACAAGACGCAGATCGCCACCGTGGCGATGGCCGCGAAGTACGCCGACATGGTGTGGGTGGTGATCGGCACCACGCTGGGCATGATGCTGGCCAACGTGCCGGCCGTGTTCGCAGGCGACAAGCTGGCCGAGCGTATCCCGATGAAGCTGGTGCACGGCATCGCTGCCGCGCTGTTCGCCATCCTGGGTGTGGCCACGCTGATGGGCGCCGGACGCGGCCTGGGCTTGTGAGCCCCGCGGGGGACGTGCAGCCGCTCAGCAGTCTGGGGTCCGCAGCCCTGACCACTGCGCCAGTGCGTGCTGCGCGGCGTCGTAACCCATCTGGATCAGCTCGTCGGCCCGCGCGAACTCCAGAAAGCGGATGTGGCCCAGCGGCGGCTGGATCAGCAAGTCGGGCGGCTCCAGCGCCAGGCGGGTCTGGGTGATGCGCGTCTCCATCACGTTGATCGACGCCAGCAGCACCTCGAAGATGCTGGGCTGCGGCTCTTGCGCGGCCGGCGCCACGCCGCGCGCCAGGGCCAGGCCCTTGGCCCACTCGCTGGCCTGCAAGCGCTCGCGCAGCTCGTGCATGGCGCGTCGGTAACTGGCCAGCCAGGGGGCAGCGTCAGGCAGGGTCACGGGCGTGCGGTCTATCAGTGGCCGGAAGTTCTTGCCCGCCACGATCTGGTGGTTCAGATCGACGGCGATCACGACATCGGCCCCCATGGCCCGCGCCACACTGACCGGCACCGGGTTGACCAGGCCACCGTCGACCAGGATGCTGCCGTTGCGCCGCACGGGCGTGAAGATGCCTGGCACCGAGATGCTGGCACGCACGGCCTCGATGAGGTCGCCGGACTGGAGCGCGACCTCCTGCCCGGTCATGAGGTCGGTGGCCACGGCCGCAAAGCGCACCGGCAGGTCTTCGATGCGGACGCTGCCGACATGCTCGCGCACCAACTCGCTCACCCGCGCGCCGTCCAGCAGGCCTGAGCGTGGCAGCACCACGTCGAAGAACGACAGCGTGCGGCGCCAGTCGAACGCCTGGAAGGTGGCAGCCAGCTGGTCTTGCTGGCCTGCTGCGCAGATGGCGCCCACCAGCGCCCCCATGCTGCTGCCCACGATGCAGTGGCAGCGCAAGCCGGCCTCATCCAGCGCCCGCACGACGCCCAGGTGCGCCAGCCCGCGCGCCGAGCCGCTGCCCAGCACGAGACCGATGCGCGCGGGCGAGCGCGATGGCGGCTGCGGTGATGGTGGCGGGTTCCCGGTGGTCATGGCCTTCTTTCTACACCGGTTTGACACGGTTGCCACGTGCCGCTAGGCTGAGCGGATGTCTCGCGTTTTGCGTCTGTGCTGGATCTGCCTGCTGGCCCTGACCCTGCCCCTCAAGGGCTGGGCGCTGGTCAGCGGCGCGCATTGCCAGGGGCAGGTACACGTGCCGGTGGTGGCAGTCGCAGTGGAAGCAGCCGCAGACGTCGACGCCTGCCCGCACCATGCGGCGGGCCAGGGCGCGGACACGGATGCGGACACCTCCGCGCCGCAGCCACCCCAGGCGGGCACCGACAACGGTCACACCTGCAGCGCCTGCGCGCACTGCAACACGGGCACCGCCCCCCCTAGCATCTGGCTGGCTCCTGTGGCAGCTGACATGCCCCACGCCCCGCCGGAAGCCGACACCACACGCTGGCAATCGGCCACGCTGCGGCAGCTGGATCGGCCACCCACCCGTCGCACCGCCTGAGTTCGACGGCGCGGGCGCGTGTGCACCCACACGCCGGCCCGCCCCCTCCTCCCGCCATCCCTCACCTGCCTGTCCGGCCAGCCTCACTTGGTCGGGCGAAGTTCACCATGCATGCAACTGCCCTGAACCGGCGTGCCCAGGCCTGGCTGCTGGCCTGCGCCTGTGGCGCCGCCTTGCTGACCGTCTCACCTGCCCCGGCACACGCCAACGATCCGACCCGGGCCGATGCGCCCGTGCCCGCGCTGCACCACGAATCGGCCCTGCGCCATTACCGCGCCCTCGGGCCGACGCCGCCGCTGTCGTGGCAGCAGGCCAATGAGCGCGTCAACCGCATCGGCGGCTGGCGCGCCTACACCCGCGAGACCCATGCACCGGATCCAGCACCGCAAACCGCGCCTGCCACACCCGCCCCCAGGAAGGAGAACGGCCATGCGCACCATTGAGCCAAGCACCACGCGCCGCACGGGCTGCACACGCCGCCTGGCCCTGTGGGGGCTGACGCCGCTGGTGCTTGCGCTCGGGGGCTGCGCCAGCCTGGCCACTGATGGCGGGCTGGAGGGCGTGCGCGCCCACACCGCGGCCCACAGCGCCACCCAGCTGGCGGGCGGCCCGCTGCAATGGGCCCGTACGGCCGACGAGCGCCGCGCCGCATCCGACCGGGTCAACGAACTGCTGGCCCAGCCGCTGGATGCCGAGCGCGCCGTGCAGGTCGCGCTGCTCAATCACCGCGGGCTGCAAGCGGCCTATGCCGAGGTGGGCATCAGCGACGCCGACCGGGTACAGGCCACGCGCCTGACCAACCCCGGCTTCAGCTTCGGGCGCTCCCGTCAGGGCGACGAGCGCGAGATCGAGCGCGGCATCCACGTGAACCTGGCTCGGCTGGTGTTCATGCCCACGCTCAGCCGCCTGAGCGAGCAGCAGCTGCAACAGACGCAGTTGCGCGTGGCCCAGCAGGCGCTGCAGGTGGCCGCCGAGGCGCGCAAGGCCTACTACGAGGCCGTGGCCGCGCAAGAGCGTCGCCGCTACATGCAGCAGGTGATGCAGGCCGCCGAGGCCAGCGCCACCCTGGCACAGCGCATGGCCCAGGTGGGCAACTTCAACCGGCTGCAGCAGGCGCGCGAACAGGGCTTTCATGCCGAGGCCGCGCTCGGGCTGGCGCGTGCACAGCGCGCCGAACACGCCGCACGCGAGCGCCTGATCCGCGCCCTGGGCCTGTGGGGCGCGCAAACCGCGTTCAAGCTGCCAGAGCGCCTGCCCGATCTGCCGGCCACATTGCCCGAACGCCCCGAGGTGGAGCGCGAAGCCATGACCCAGCGGCTGGATGTGAAGGCGGCGGTCGCCGCCACGCAATCCACCGCAGCCAACCTGGGCCTGACCCGGCAGACGCGGCTGATCAATGTGCTGGAAGTCGGCGCCAGCCGCGCCAGCTCCAATGAAGAGCCGTCGAAAACCGGCTGGGAGGTCTCGCTTGAGTTGCCCTTGTTCGACTGGGGCAGCGCCCGCGTGGCACGGGCTGAGGCGGTGTACCTGCAGGCGATGGACCGCGCGGCCGAGGCTGCCATCCGCGCCCGATCCGAAGTGCGTGAGGCCTATGTCAACCATCGCACGGCCCATGACATTGCCCGCCACCTGCGCGACGAGGTCGTGCCGTTACAGCAGCGCATCTCTGAAGAGAACCTGCTGCGCTACAACGGCATGCTGATCGGCGTGTTCGACCTGCTGGCCGATGCACGCGCCCAGGTGCACAGCGTGGCGGCCTACCTGGATGCGCTGCGCGACTTCTGGCTGGCCCAGGCCGACCTGGATCTCGCCATGGTGGCCAGCCCGAACCTGTCGGCCCCGTCGAGCGGCAGCGCGCCCGCCATGGCGGCGGGCGGTGATCCGCACTGATTGGCACTGCCCCTCCCGACATCCCCCACATCTCACCGAACACCAAACCGACATGACATCCCGACGTGCCTTCCTTTCTGGTGCCGGCGCCCTCACCGCCGCCGTGGGCAGCGCTGCGGTCAGCAAGGTGGCCATGGCCGCCTTGCCCGAGCCCGTCATCCAGACCCGCCCCGACACCATGCCCCCGTTGGTGCCCAACACCGGACGGCCCTACAACCCCGTCGTCACGCTCAACGGCTGGACACTGCCCTGGCGCATGAACAACGGTGTCAAAGAGTTTCACCTCGTGGCCGAGCCTGTGGTGCGGGAGATGGCGCCCGGCTTCAAGGCCCATCTGTGGGGCTACAACGGCCAGAGCCCCGGCCCCACCATCGAGGTGGTCGAAGGCGACCGTGTGCGCATCTTCGTCACCAACAAGCTGGGCGAGGTCACCAGCATCCATTGGCATGGCCAGCGCCTGCCCAGCGGCATGGACGGCGTGACCGGCCTGACGCAGCCCGGCATCCCGCCGGGCAAGACCTTTGTGTACGAGTTCGTCGCGCGTCGGCCAGGCACCTTCATGTACCACCCGCACGCCGACGAGATGGTGCAGATGGCCATGGGCATGATGGGCTTCTGGGTGACGCACCCCAAGGGCCGGCACCCGCTGATCGATGAGGTTGACCGCGACTTCTGCTTCCTGCTCAATGCCTACGACATCGAGCCGGGCAGTGCCACGCCCAAGATCATGACCATGCTCGACTTCAACATCTGGAGCTTGAACAGCCGGGTGTTCCCGGGCATCGACCCGCTGGTGGTGCGCCACATGGACAAGGTGCGCATCCGCATCGGCAACCTCACGATGACCAACCACCCGATGCACCTGCACGGCCACGAGTTCGTCATCAGCGGCACCGATGGTGGGCCCACCCCAAAGAGCGCACGTTGGCCCGAGATCACCGCCGACATCGCCGTGGGCCAGATGCGCCAGCTCGACTTCGTGGCCGACGAGGAGGGCGACTGGGCCTTCCATTGCCACAAGAGCCACCACACGATGAACGCCATGGGCCACAACGTGCCCACCATGATTGGCGTGGACCACAGCGGCGTGGCCCGGCAGATCACGAAACTGATCCCCGACTACATGGTCATGGGCGAGCGCGGCATGAAGGACATGACCGAGATGGAGATGCCGCTGCCCGACAACACCGCGCCCATGATGGCCGGCCAGGGCCCGTTCGGCGCCATCGGCATGGGCGGCATGTTCTCGGTGCTCAAGGTGCGCAAGGGCCTGGCCCGAGGCGACTACCGCGACCCGGGCTGGTTCAAGCACCCAGCCGGCACCGTGGCGTACGAGTACACCGGCCCGGCGCCTGTCCCGCATCGTCAACCCGCACCACCGGCTGCGCCTGGCGATGTCGAAGTGAAGGTACGCAAGCCTGGCCATCAAGGCGGACACCACGGCGGACACCACGGCCACTGAAAGACCACGCCATGAACCCATCACACGTTCTCGCGCTCGCCCTGGCCAGCGCGCTCATCAGCCCCGCAGCCCTGGCCCATGGCGCCGCCCATGGACACGCCCCAGCCGATGCCCCGCACGCACCAGCTCGCAGCGCCAGCGCACCGGCCGAGCAGCAACCCTGGGGCATCGCCGGCCGCGCGGAACAGGTCACCCGCGTGGTCGACATCCGCATGAACGACCGCATGCGCTTTGCGCCCGACCACCTGAGGGTGCGCCAGGGCGAGACGCTGCGGCTGCGTGTGCACAACGACGGGCAGGCGCTGCACGAACTGGTCATCGGCACCCAGGCCGAGTTGCGCAAGCACGCCGACCTGATGAAACGCTTTCCCGAGATGGAACATGACGAGCCGCACATGGTGCATGTGGCCCCAGGCCAGACCGGCGAGCTGATCTGGACCTTCAACCGCCCGGGATCGTTCGATTTCGCGTGCCTGCTGCCCGGCCACTTCGAGGCCGGCATGGTGGGCCGCATCACCGTCACACCGAGGAAGACGCGATGAACCGACGAGACAGCCTCACGCGTCTGGGCACACTGGCCGCCCTGCTCGCCACACCTCACGCCTGGGCCAGCCCAGGCAGCAAGCCGCCAGCCACCCGTCCCGCCGTACAGGTCTGGAAGGACCCCAACTGCGGTTGCTGCCAGGACTGGGTCGACCACCTCACGCAGCACGGCTTTGCCGTGCAGGTGATCGACGAGGGCAATGCCGAGATGCGCAAGCGGCTGGGCATGCCGCAGAAGTACGGCTCGTGCCACACGGCGCGGGTGCAAGGCTATGTGATCGAGGGGCACGTGCCGGCCAGTGACATCCATCGCCTGCTCAGGGAGCGGCCGCGGGCCCTTGGCCTCGCCGTGCCCGGGATGCCCCTGGGCTCGCCCGGCATGGACGGTCCCGCCTACGGCGGGCGCAACCAGCGCTACGACGTCCTGCTGGTGGCGCGCGACGGCTCGACCAAGGTCTTCAGCACCCACAATTGATGCCTCCAGGCATGTCAACATACATGCCTTGATCAGGAGGTTGACGCGTGCATACGCTGTTCGGTGAGTTCGCCCTGCTGCTGGCCATCTCGGCGGCGGCAGGTGCCATGTCGCTGTGGCTGCGGCAGCCCGTGCTGATTGCCTACATCGTGGTGGGCATTGCAGCAGGTCCGGCCGTGCTGGGGCTGGTCACGGCCCATGAGCAGCTCGACCTGCTGGCCCAGGTGGGCGTGGCGATGCTGCTGTTTCTGGTCGGCATCAAGCTCGATTTGCAGCATGTCCGCCACATCGGGCCTGTGGCGCTGGCCACTGGCCTCGGGCAGTTGGCCTTCACCATCATCCTGGGCTTCGCCTTGCTGCTTCTCATGGATCGGCCGGTGCTTGAAGCCCTGTATGTGGCCGTGGCCCTGACCTTCTCCAGCACCATCATCATCGTCAAACTGCTGTCGGACAAGCGCGAGATGGACTCGCTGCATGGCCGCATCGCCGTGGGCTTTCTGATTGTTCAGGATCTGGCCGTGGTGCTGGCCATGATGGGCATGTCGGCCCTGCGCGTGAGCAATGACGCCAGCACGCTCAGCGTGTTGGGTTCACTGGCCTGGCGGATGGTGGCTGCCGCGGCGCTGCTGTACGTGGCCATGCGGTATGTGCTGCCCCCGCTGGTGCGCTGGATGGCCCGCTCGCAAGAGTTGCTGCTGATCTTCGCCGTGGCCTGGGGCACCAGCCTGGCGGCACTGGGCGAGTGGGCCGGATTCTCCAAAGAGGCTGGCGCCTTTCTTGCGGGCTTCTCGCTGGCCTCCACGGCCTACCGCGACGCCATCAGCGCCCGACTCAGCGGCCTGCGCGATTTCCTGCTGCTGTTTTTCTTTCTGGATCTCGGCGCCAAGCTGGACATGTCCCAGCTGGGCAGCGAAGTCGGCCCTGCAGCGGTGCTGTCGCTCTTCGTGCTGATCGGCAACCCGCTCATCGTGATGGCCATCATGGGCTACATGGGCTACCGCAAGCGCACCGGCTTCCTCGCCGGGCTGACGGTGGCGCAGATCAGCGAGTTCTCGATCGTCTTCGTGGCCATGGGCATCACGCTGGGCCATGTTGGCCCTTCGGCACTGGGATTGACGACGCTGGTGGGGCTGGTGACGATCACGGCATCGACCTACATGATTCTGTACTCTCAGCCACTCTACCAACGCCTGAGTCCCTGGCTGCGCATCTTCGAGCGGCAGACACCGCACCGGGAAGCCATCGCCGGCCAGTCAGAACAGGGCATCCAGGAGGTCCCGGATGTTCTGGTCTTCGGCCTGGGCCGCTATGGCGGTCGGCTGGCGCAGGGCCTGCGCCGTGCAGGCGTGCGGGTCATGGGCGTGGATTTCGACCCCGAGCGTGCCCGGCAGCTTGACCGTCACGGCCTGCCCACCCGCTTTGGCGACGGCATGGACGCCGATTTTCTCGAAACCCTGCCCCTGCGTCAGGCCCGGTGGGTGGTCAGCACCTTGCCGGAGGTGGAGGCGAACGCCATCCTGCTGGCCGCGCTCAAGGCTCATCACTTCGAGGGCCATTGCATCATGGTGTCGCGCGAGCAGGGCGACGAAGCCAGGCTGCGCGCCATGGGCGCTCAGACCGTGCTCAATCCTGTGCGCGATGCAGTGGACAACGCCATCGAGCAGCTGACCGCGCTCGTCACCGAAGGAAGGCGCTGAGATGGACGTCCAATGGAACTGGGTCTTCAGCGTCGCGGCGGCCATCATGCTGTTCCTGCACGGGCTGGCTGCGTTTTCCGACGAGGTGACGCGACTGGGTGGCGAGCGCATGCGGGCGCTGCTGCACCGCGTGACGCGATCCGACTGGCTGGGCGCCACGATGGGCGCGCTGGCCACCACGGTGGTGCAATCGTCATCGGCCGTGACCTCAATGGCCGTGGGCCTGGCCGACAAGCACACGCTCAGCCCGCGCGGCGCCACAGCGGTGATGATTGGTGCCAATGTGGGCACGACGCTGACCGCCTGGCTGGTGGCGTTCAAGGTGGTCGGCCTGGGGCCTGTCTGCCTTACGGTGGGTGGCCTGTGGTCCTTGATCGGGCCGCGCCCCTGGCGAGCCTGGGGTAAACCGTTGTTCTACTTCGGTCTGATCTTTCTGGCGCTCGACCTGATCTCGCAGGCGCTGGCGCCGCTGGCGCAACACCCCCAGCTGCCACACTGGCAAGCCAACCTGGCCGAGCCGGCGCTGGCCTTGCTGTTCGGCGCGCTGCTCACAGCCGTGGTGCAATCTTCCAGCGTGGTCAGCGGCCTGGCGGTCATCAGCGTCAGCCAGGGCGTGCTGCCCATCGAGATGGCACTGTGGATGCTCGTGGGCTCCAATGTGGGCACCACCTCCACGGCCTTGCTGGCCAGCAGCGCGCTGGGCAGCGTGGCGCGCAAGCTCGCCTGGCTGAACACGGCGTTCAAGGTACTGGGGGTGCTGCTGTTTGCCATGGTGTTGCAGCCAGTGATCTCGCTGATCATGGCGTCCAGCCTCACGGCGGCTCATCAGGTTGCGCTGGTGCACACGGTGTTCAACGTGGCTGCGGCCGTGGTGGCGCTGCTCATCATCCCGCGGGCCTGGCCGCATCTGGAGGGCTGGCTGCACAGCCCTGCCGAGTCCCAGGCCTGAGGCGTGGCACACTGCGCGGCCATGCCCCTGCCCGCCGACTTCGTCGAACGCTTTCAGCAGCTGTGCCCGCCCGAGCTGCGGGACGCGGCACGGCGTTCGTTCGCCGAACCCAAGGCCGTGAGCTTTCGGCTCAACGCGCTGCACGCCGAAGTCGCCTCCGCCCTGACCGACATGCGCGCCGCAGGCCTCACGCCCGAGCCGGTGGCCTGGGCGCAGTCTCAGGGCGTCCAAGCGTGGCTGTGTCCGGCCGCGCAGCGCGAGGCGCTGACCCATGGCCCGTGGGCCAACGATGGGCGCATCTACATCCAGAGCCTCTCCAGCATGTTGGCGCCCATCCTGCTGGCGCCCACCGCCGACGACTGGGTGCTCGACCTGGCCGCCGCGCCAGGCGGCAAGACCATCCTGATGGCCGAGATGATGGGCAACGCCGGCAAGATCAGCGCGGTCGAGCCCGTCAGCGGGCGCTTCCACCGCCTCAAGGCCAATCTCGACCGCATGGGCATCACCAACACCCGCTGCTACCTGAAGGACGGGCGAGAGATTGGCCGCCTCAAGCCTGACACCTTTCAGCGGGTGATGCTGGATGCGCCCTGTTCGTCAGAAAGCCGCTTCCGCGCCGACGCGCCAGACAGCATCGACCACTGGAGCCTGCGCAAGGTGGCCGAGTGCGCCCGCAAGCAGGAGCGCCTGATCCTGAGCGCCTACGACGGCCTGGCGCCGGGGGGCCAACTGCTGTACTGCACCTGTTCGTACGCGCCCGAAGAAAACGAGCGCATCGTGGCCCACCTGCTCAAGAAGCGTGCGGGCGCCGAGGTGCTGCCGCCGCCCGCATGGGTGCAGTCCTTGTCCAACGCGCGCCCGGGCATCGGCAGTTGGCAGGACAAGCCGTTGCCTGCGGCCTGCGCGCAGACGCTGAGGGTGTGGCCCACAGCCGAGATGGATGGCTTCTACCTCGCGCTGATCCGCAAGGGTGCGCCGCGCGGCGAGGCCAGCTTCCTATAATCGACCCATGTTCAGGCCTACCCACACACGACGCTGGATCACCTGGCTCACGCTGTGGGTGGCCGTGTTGGGCGCGTGCCTGCCCACCCTGTCGCAGGCCGTGGTGCATGCCGGCGACCGGGCCTCCTGGGTTGAAGTCTGCACCAGCACCGGCATGGTGCTGGTGCGTGCCGACGATGCTGGTCATCCGGAAGACGCCGCAGCCCAGCAGGCCGGCTGCATCTGGTGCCTGCTGGCGCACGGGTCGGCGGCCTTGTTGCCCCCCGAGGTGCCCGCGCCTCGTCTCGCGGTGGCAGGGCCGCAGCCCTGTCCTGCTGCCCGCCTTCATCCGTCTGTCGATGCCTGGCTCTGGGAGCCTGCCCAGGCCCGCGCCCCCCCGTCGGTGCATGACCTTCGCTGACAGCGCTGTGCCGGCCTGACCGGCGCACTGCCGTTGCGCGCCCACTGAGCGCGGGTGAGCCCCCTCACCCGCCCCCCCATCTGCACCTGATCGACAGCGATCGACACCACCATGCTCACCGACCATGATTCGGCGCGGTCCGCCCGCGCCTGGCTGGCCCTGGCCGCCACCTGCTCCAGCCTGACCACCGCCTGGGCCCAGACGCCCGCACAGGCCGGCCTGCCCACCCTGACGGAAGTCCGCGTTCACGCCAACCAGACGATGGGCGACCCGCCCTCGGTGGGCCAGCAACGCCTCGCCCCAACGGCCAGTGGCCACAGCGACACGGCACGCCAACTCAGCGCCCTGCCCGGGGTCAGCACCTATGGAGCGGGCGGCCTCTCAAGTCTGCCCGTCATCCGCGGCCTGGCCGACAACCGTCTGCGCATCCTGGTCGACGGTGTGGATGCCATGGCCTCGTGCCCCAACCACATGAACGCACCGCTGTCCTACATCGACCCGGCCCAGGTGGATGCCATCACGGTCTACCGCAGCGTGGCGCCGGTCAGCACCGGTGGGGATGCCATCGGCGGCAGCATCCAGGTCGATGCCGCGCCACTGGCCTTTGCGCCATCGGGAACCAAGCTGTTGACACAGGGCCAGTTGGGCCTGAGCGTGCGCAGCCACGGCAGCCGGGCCGCCCACGCCGAAGCCACTTACGCCACCGAACACCTGCACATCAGCGCGGGCAGCGCACTCGCGCGCGCCGACAACCAGCGAGCCGGCGGCGAGTTCAAGGCCACCACCGTCACCGGCCGTGCAGGCCACGAACTGGCCCGCGACGAGATCGGCTCGACCGCCTACTTCAGCCGTAACCACCAGCTGAACCTGGGCTGGCAGGAGGGCCCGCACCGACTCGAAGCACGACTGAAGCGCCAGGACATGCCTTACCAGCTCTACCCCAACCAGCGCATGGACCTGCTCGACAACCAGATGTCGCGCCTGGCCCTGCGCTATGTCGGCGAGATGGCGTGGGGGCAACTGGAGGCGCGACTGCACCACGAAACCGTGGATCACAAGATGGACTTCGGGCCCGACAAGCGCTATTGGTATGGCAGCGGGTTGCCCCCCACAGGCTCGGGCGGGCCGATGGCGGTCAATGGCACACCCTGTGCGCCCGTCGGCACCGCCACCTGTGCCAACGGCATGCCCATGCTCACCCGCAGCCGCACCACCGGCGCGCGCCTGCAGGCCAGCGTGCCCTGGGCCGCGGTAGGCACCGTGCGCACCGGGGTGGAAGCGCAATGGTTCCGGCTGGACGACTGGTGGCCGCCGTCGGGCTCGGCCATGGCGCCGGGCACCTTCGAGAACATCGACGATGGCCGGCGCGATCGCATCGGCGTGTACGCCGAACTTGAGGCGCAGCCCAGCCGCACCTGGACTGTGCTGGCGGGCGTGCGCGCCGACCAGATCCGCATGCAGGCCGACGCCGTGCAGGGCTACAACCCTGCCGGTATGGGCAACCAGGCGCGCGACGCCGCCCTGTTCAACGCCCGAGACCGTCAGCGCACCGACCGGCACCTCGGCCTGAGCCTGCTGGCACGTCACCAGCACAGCGCCCAGGTCGACCTGGACATCGGACTGGCCCGCCAGACCCGCTCACCCAGCTTGTACGAAGCCTACCCGTGGTCCACCTGGTCCATGGCGGCCTTGATGAACAACGTGGTCGGCGACGGCAATGGCTACATCGGCAACCCCGGACTCAAACCCGAGACCGCTCACAGCCTCAGCACCACCCTGGACTGGCACACCGCCGACCGGCGCCACTGGCTCAAGCTCAGCCCGTACATCACCGTCATTCGCCACTACATCGATGCCGAGCAGTGGGACAGCGCGGCCAATGCGCCCCGAACGGTGCGACTGCGCGATCAGTTCACCACGCTGCGCTACACCAATCAGTCGGCCCGCCTCTATGGCATCGATGTGTCAGGCGAAACCGACCTGGGCCGCAACGCCTTCGGCGCCTGGAGCCTGGCCGGCCAACTCAGCCATGCACGCGGCACCAACCGCCGAACCGACGACGGGCTCTACCAGATCATGCCGCTTCACGGCAAGCTGGCGCTCACCCATCGCCAGGGCGCGTGGCAGGGCGTGATCGAGGGCATCGGCGTGGCCGCCAAGCGGCGCGTCTCGGGCGTGCGCAACGAAATCACCACGCCTGGCTACGCCTTGCTGAACCTGCGTGGCAGTCACCAGTGGAAGAACGTGCGTGTGGACGCGGGCGTCGACAACGTGTT
>OGCL01001649.1_pt1 | contig 18028 bp, 15 predicted proteins | sample 1570041 | NCBI WGS metagenome assembly OGCL01 (sample SAMN06266162, study PRJEB24511) | hot springs metagenome | isolation source: Hot spring water | place: South Africa: Limpopo | collected 2015-06-22
CATTGGAACGCCCCCGCGCATGGCTCTGGTCTCCCCGCTTCGACAGGCTCAGCGCAGGCTCTCCAGCGAAGCTGGAGAGATACCAGGGGCCGGGGGCGGGAACCACCCAGCGCATCCCAATGCCATAACGCCCGTCGGCGCTCATACGTTCTGTCCGCCCCTGAACGCCCGGCAGGGGGGACGGTCTACGAGGAGCGGCGCAGCCGCATGCGCGTCTGGCGCAGCGATGGGCCTGCCGTCCCCGTAACCCCCCGCAACAGTGCGGGTACATGCTAAAAAATAGAGCTCTTGCAAATCATAACGTTCGCCCGCCATTCGACAACCACCCCCGGATCGGGTACAATACAAGATGGCATTTACAGCATTCCAACGCCCTGGAGAACCACATGGAGATCGGAATCGTTCGGCCCGTCAACATCACCACCGAGATGCGCACGGCCTACCTGAGCTACGCTATGAGCGTCATCGTCTCGCGCGCGCTCCCCGATGCGCGCGATGGCCTCAAGCCAGTCCAGCGGCGCATCCTCTACGGGATGTGGGATATGGGCTTTCGCAGCAATGACGCCTATAAGAAGTGCGCGCGCATCGTCGGCGATGTGCTTGGCAAAATGCACCCTCACGGCGATAGCGCCGTCTATGATGCCCTGGCGCGCCTGGCTCAACCCTGGAGTATGCGCTATCCCCTTGTGGACGGGCAGGGCAACTTTGGCAGTATTGACGGCGACCCCCCGGCCGCCATGCGTTATACCGAGGCCCGCCTTGCGCCCATCGCCGAGGAACTCCTGGTTGATATTGACAGGAATACGGTTGATTTTCGCGACAATTTTGATGGTTCCTATAAAGAGCCTACTGTCCTCCCCGCCCGGCTGCCTAATCTGCTGCTTAACGGCGCGTCGGGCATTGCGGTGGGTATGGCAACCAACATCCCGCCCCACAACCTGCGCGAACTCTGCGATGCCATCAGCTACCTCATCGATAATCCTGAGGCTACGGTTGAGGATCTGATCAAGCTCATCCCCGGCCCCGATTTTCCCACCGCCGCCAGCATCCTTGGCGCCGAGGGCATTCTCGCTGCTTACAGCACCGGGCGCGGCCAGATTACCCTGCGCGCCAGGGCTCACGTCGAGGAGGCCTCCAGGGGCGCGTTCAATATTGTTGTCACCGAACTGCCCTACCAGGTGAACAAGGCGCGCCTGCAGGAACGTATCGCCGAACTGGCCAAAGAACGCAAAATTGAGGGTATTCGCGATGTTCGCGATGAGTCGGATCGCAGCGGCATGCGCCTCGTTATCGTGCTCAGACAGGACGCGCAGCCCAAAAAGGTCTTGAACGCCCTCTACAAACATACCCAGATGCAGACCACCTTCGGCATCAATATGCTGGCTCTCGTCGAGGGCGGGCGTCAGCCGAAGGTGCTTACCCTCAAGCGCCTGTTGCAGGAGTACATTGCCCACCGCCAGGAGGTCATCCGCCGGCGCACCGAGTTTGACCTGGAGAAGGCCCGTGAGCGGGCCCATATCCTCGAGGGCCTGAAGATAGCCCTCGATAATCTCGATGAGGTCATTCGCACCATTCGCGAGTCGCGCAGCGCCGAGAGCGCCAGAAATAATCTGATGCGCATCTTCAACCTCAGTGAGCGCCAGGCTCAGGCCATTCTGGATATGCAACTCCGTCGCCTGGCCGCCCTTGAGCGTAAGAAGATCGAAGATGAGTACCAGGAGGTTATCAAGCTCATCGCTGAACTCGAAGATATCCTCGCCAATCCGAAGAGGGTGCTCTACCTCATTAAGGAGGATTTGCGCTATCTCAAAGAGAAATATGGCGATGAGCGCCGCACCCGTATTGTGCCCGACGTGACCGGTGAGGTGAGCGATGAGGATCTCATTCCCGATGTGCGGGTGCTGATCACCATCACCGATCGCGGCTACATCAAGCGGCAGGCCGCCGATAGCTACCGCACCCAGCGCCGCGGCGGCCGCGGAGTCAAGGGTATGGTCACTCGCGAGCAGGATATCGTGCGCCACCTGCTCATCTGTAGCTCGCTCGATAACTTGCTGTTCTTTACCGATAAGGGCAAGGTCTATCAACTCAAGGCCCACGAGGTGCCCGATAGCTCGCGCACCGCGAAGGGCCTGCCCCTGGTGAATCTGATCTCGCTGGAGCCCGGTGAACAGGTGACCAGTATGCTCGCTGTCCCCGATTTCGATGGTGAGTACCTGGTCATGGCCACCCATCGCGGCAAGATCAAGCGCACCCAGCTCCGTGAGTATAGCCAGGTTCGCTCCAACGGCCTGATTGCCATTGGTCTGGAAGAAGGCGACACCCTTGGCTGGGTGCAGGTGAGCCGCGGCGATGAGGATGTCTTGCTCACAACCGCTCAAGGGCAGACCGCGCGCTTCCGCCAGAGCGAGGTCCGCCCGATGGGGCGCCCGGCCACCGGCGTGAACGGGATCAATCTCGCCGATAACGACCGGGTGATCAGTATGCAACTGGCCCGGCCCGACCACGATTTGCTGGTGGTGACCGCCCGCGGGGTGGGGAAACGCACCAGCCTCGATGAGTACCCCACGAAGGGTCGCGCCACCGGTGGCGTGATCACCATGCGCCTGCGACCGGGCGATGAGATTGCCGGCGCTGCCATCGTCACCGAGCGCTCGTTGCTGACCTTCGTCACCGCGGGCGGCGTCGTGATGCGCACGACAGCCGAAGATGTCCCGCGGCTTGGCCGCGCTACCCAGGGTGTGATCGTGGTTAATCTTACATCCGGTGACCGCCTGACCGCTCTTTCAGTCGAAGAGCCTGATGAACAGGACAGTGAGCCGACGACGATTGTCAGCCCTGATGGCGCCTGAAGACGAGGGTGGATGCTACGGGTTGTTGGGTACAGAGGGGACGGGTGGGCCGTGGTGTGGGGGCATTCCCCTCAGGGGATGGGCATGGGGAAACCCGGTTTCCCCATACCCTAACCGCTGGCGGGGCCGCCTGGCGCCCCGCCAAGCAGGGAGTTGGGCAAACCCGGTTTCCCCGATGCGTTGCACAATGACCCGGGGAAAGGCATGGGGAAACCCGGCTTCCCCATGCCTCGTATCAGCGCTCGACTGGCACTACCTCTGGCCACAGCGGCACTACCGGTAGCTGTCGCACCAGCCCCTCGACGCGCAAGCGCTCGCCCTCACGCCGGTAGATGTCCACGAAGCGCTCGACCAGGCGCGGATCCCAGGCGCTCCCGCGGCCATGCCACAACACCTCCAGCGCCTGCTCGGGAGCCATCGCCGGTCGGTAGGCCCGGTCGGCGGTCATAGCTTCAAAAGCATCGGCGATTGCCAGGATGCGCGCCTCCAGCGGAATATCCTCGCCGGCCAGACCTTGCGGATAACCGCTGCCATCGTAGCGCTCGTGGTGGCTCTCGATGATCGGCAGCACTGCCCGTAGCCCGCTTACACGCTCGATGATCCGTACGCCGATGCGCGGATGCTGCTGCATGACCGCCAGTTCCTCCCCGTCGAGCCGGCCCGGCTTCAGCAGAATATGGTCGCGAATCCCGATCTTTCCCACGTCGTGGAGCAGGCCAGCGTAGGTCAGCAGCTCCAGACGCTCGGCACTCAGCCCCACTTCCTCTGCCAGCCGCACCGCGTAGCGCGTCACCTGGCGCGAATGGCCGAAGGTATGCGCATCGCGAGCCTCAATCGCCTCGGCCAGTGCGGCGATGGTTTGCCAGTTCTGGTCCCTCAGCGCCTGATACAGCCGCGCATTGTCGAGCGAAGCCGCCACCTGGCCGGCAAAGATCCCTAACAATCGGCGCTCAGCGGCGTCGAAAGGCGGCTGCTCGGCCCGCCGGGTCAGGTGCAGGAACCCTATCGGGCGATCGTGGCTCCGCAGTACTACCCCCGCGAAACGCTCGCTACCCTCGCTCCCGCGGTAGCCGCTCAACACCAGATGGGCTGCCTGGAGCGTCTTAGCGTCGCAGTCGGCGTCCAGCGCCAGCTCACGCCGCGGTTTTTGCGCCTGGCATACCGAACGCGCCGCCAGGAGCCGCAGGCTCTGCCGATCAGGGTAGAGCAGCGACAGCGCCAGCGATGCGGGCACGAAGCGCTGCCATAGAAACTCGACAATCTGGGTTGCCTGGGTCTCGACATCCAGCGAGGTTGCGATCAACTGGCTAAACTGGTACATGAAGACCAGATCGGACAGCCGTTCCTTTTCCTGCCGTACGCGCCGCAGTTCCAGCGCCGAACGCACGGTCCGCTCGAGATTCTCCGCCTCAACCGGCTTGGAGAGATAGTCGAGCGCCCCCAGTTTCAACGCCTGGCGCGCTGACTCGACGCTCGCGTAGGCCGTGAAGACGACCACATCGGTCTCGGCATGGCGTTGACGGATGTGCTCCAGCAGCGCGATCCCGTCCATGACCGGCATTTCGAGATCGACCAGCGCCAGGTCGTAGGGCTGGTTCTGGAGCAGCTCAACCGCCTGGCCGCCATGCTCGGCGGTCTCGACGATGTAGATATTGCGGAGCAACCGCTGGCAGAAGGTGCGAATGTGGGGGTCGTCTTCAACCACCAGCAGGCGTGGCTGCGCGCTAGCAACGCCCGGCGCCGGCAACACATCGGCCATACCACTCTCCTCGACCAGGTCGCAACAAGAAGCGACACACGCGCAAGACTGCCAATCGTCTGCGTATCTGTGCTACATCCACCCGGTATGAAGAAGCGTTCTTATGGGAGCGTAACTCCACGGACCCTTCCACGGCCGCCCGCACCCCTTTTGCCGTGCCCGGCGCGCGGCCCGATCCGCCGCTGCCCGTGTAGTCTGCTAACAAGCAGAATAGTAGGATCAGGTGTCATTTTGGCTACACGGAAAGCGCACTTGATGACAGTTTCGTCATCGCTCCGACCCCGGGGCGGGTCGTCATTCACTGGTGGAAATGTGGTGCAGAGGGGGGATTAGCCACCTGCGCGACGGGCAAAAAACTCCTTCACCCGGCGCTCAAGTTCCTCAAACTCAAAAGGCTTGGTGAGGTACTCGTTGACCCCGGCGCGGTAGGCGTTCTTCTCCGTATCGGGTGTGCCAAAGGCGGTGACCATGATGACATACACGTCGGAGTGGTTCTGGCGCAATGTTCGCACCAGATCGATTCCGCCCATGCGGGGCATGTTCATATCGGTAATGATCACGTCAACCGCTGTCTTCTGGAGGTGTTCGAGCGCGGCGATGCCATCCTCAGCTTCGACCACGGTATAGCCACTGTTGGTAAGAAGAAACCGGTAGAGGCGCCTGGTCGAGGGGTCGTCCTCCACAATCATTACCGTTGGCGACACGCTGGCCTCGCTTTGCTCAAGTCTCAGGAATATGAACGATGCGACGCCCGTTTATTGCAAATGCTCGAGACCCTTCCGGCCGCTGCATCGTGTTGCTTACTATACCATACTGGAGAAGGGGCCGGTTGTGCCCCCTGACCGCGTCGGGGTTGGCAAGGGCGCTCCCAACGTGAACACATGGGGAACCCGGGTTTCCCCACCTGCGGTGAGCCTGTCGAACCGCACCCCTCCCTGAGGGGAGGGTTGGGGAGGGCGTAGCCCGGCCAGAAACAACCCGCCAGCGGGGAGGGTTTGGGAGGGCGCAGTCCTCCCAGGAACAAAAGTTGCGGGAACCGCAGGCCCCCGCAACTCCCCCGGAAACGAAGTCTCGTTGCCGTACCAGCGCGCCGGTAGTCGTTGCTTTCAGCACCTCGGGCAGGCCGCAGACCGTATCGAAGGGTGCGTTCCGGGGCCATCCGCATCCTTCGCTCCACTCAGGACTGGCTCCTGTGCTGCTCAAGGCGCCGAAGGCGGCAAACATTTGTTATGCGCTACTGGCGCTCTAGCATCGGTACGCGGCCAGATCGTGAGCTTCGATGATCGGCATAAACCGCGACATCTCCACCATCTTGAAGATTTTCTGGTGGTGCGGGCTTACGTTCATGGCGAAGAGCTTGAAGCCTGACTTTCGCGCCGTTACGACAAACTTGAGCAGAGCCGAGATGCCGGCTGAGTTGATGAACGAAACTTCGCTGAAATCGAGCACGGTTACCGGGCGCATCTCCTGGCACTCTGCGGCGATTGCCGCAGCGGAGATCGCGTCGACGCTGGTGCTGGTGATGTGTAGAATGGCGACGTCGCCGAACTCCTCCCGCAGGATGATGTCGCTCATGGCTCCCCCCTCCGATAGAGCCGCAGGGTAAGCACCGTACCGCGGTGCGAGGTGCTCACTTCCAGGTGATCAACAAGCTCGCTAATCAGATACATCCCAAAGCCGCGCAGGTAGCCGCTCTCAAGACTCTGCTCGTCTACCACGCGCCGCGAGGTATCGAACTGCTCCAACCCGTCACCCTGATCGCTGATCCGGATCTCCAGTTTCTCGCCGTCAATCTCGAAGACCACGGCTACCAGTTTTCCCGCCTCCCGTCGATTGCCGTGGTCAATGGCGTTGTTTACCGCCTCGCTGATCGCCAGTTTCAGATCCTCAACCCGCTCCTCCGAAAACCCGATGGCGTTGCCCACTTCTGCCGCGCTGGCACGCACCACCCGCTCAAAGATGGGATTCGAAGGGATGTTGAGTTCTACACGCTCCATGTCCGACCTCGTTCCGTACTGCACGGACGTCTGTCCAAGGCTCATTCTACGCGCAATCTGTCACCAGAACATAACGGTGGGGAGCGGTCAATGCACACCGTTCGCTATAGCCTTGTAGGTATTGTTGTCAGTGGCCTGGGGGGCGACGCCGTTGGCGCGTTCCCCTCCGCGCCGGCCCCGAGCCGCAGCATGGGCAACAATCGGCATTTGCCGCACCAGATGGTCGTAGCGTCGCAGATAGGCTTTGCCCAGTGGCGTGTTGCCGATTTGCAGGTAGCATGCCCCCAGGTAGTACAGCGCCTGTACGTGGCGCGCATTTCGGCGTAGCACCTTCTCGAAGAGCGGAATGGCCTTTTCAGGCTCCAGGATCTCCCGGTAACATAACCCGAGCATAAAAGTGGTCTCGATGTCTTCGGGCCAGTGTTGGAGCACGTGCTGAAACTCGGTGACCGCGAGTTTGTAGAGACCTCTCCGCACGTACATGTAGCCCAGATCGTAACGCAGCGAATGGGCGTCGGGCGCCAGTTCTACGGCCTTGCGCCATGCTGCCAGCGCCCAGTGCTCCTTTCCGAGAACGGTGTAGATGAAGCCCAGCAGGTAGTGCGCTTGCGCGTCGTTGGGTAGCAGTTCCACTGCGCGCTCAAACGCGCGCATTGCCTGCCCGTTCATTCCCATGTCGTAGAGCAGTTTTCCCATGCTCAAGAAGAGTCGCCCATGGTTCGGGTAGTGTCGGGCGCAGGCAAAGAGCAGATCATAGGCCTCGCGTGGCTGTTTCCGGAGCCGCAGGACAGCGCTCATCCGCAGCCGCGCGTCCACATAGTGGCTATGCTGCGGCGGAACCTGCCGGTACTCGTCTAGCGCCTCGTCCCAGCGCTGCTGGCGCGCAAGCAGATTGCCAAGCAAATAGTGCGCCCGATACTCCTGGGGCCGCCACTGGAGCAGCGCCCGGTAAATCCGCTCGGCCTCCTCTTCGTAATGCTGTTGTTTCAACGCATTGCTGAGCCGGTAGTACCACTGCGCGACCTCTTCCTCGCTCCGGTTGACAAGTACGTTCTCCCCCGGCTCCGGGTCAGGCGACACGAAGGTCGGTTCGACCCGCAGGGCTTCGGCAAAGCAGCGTTGGGCCAGTTCGTGCGCGCCGTGACTCTGATGCATCAGGCCCATGTAGTAGCGCGGCTCGGCTGCCTGGGGGCGGGCGTTGCACGCGCTGTTGTAGTGAATGTAGGCCCGTCCGGCATCGTCAATTTTCTGATAGCAGCGCCCCAGGGCAAAATGCGCTTCGTAGAGGTTGGGGTTGTGCTCCAGGGTTTCTTTGAAGGCTGCAATGGCCCGGTCAATCTGGTTCAATGCGGCGAAGGCCACACCCAGGTTGTAGTGCGCCTCGGCCAGTTGCGCATCGGTCTGGACGGCTTCCAGGTATTCGCGTAAGGCGCCATCCCAGTCTTCTTGAAAGGCCAGCGCGTTACCAATGTACAGGTAGATGATGGCACGCTCGCGCTCGTAGATCTGCGCCTGCTCTTCGCCGTCAACATAGGCGGCAATGAGCGCCGCCTTGAAGTGTTCAATCGCTTCGGTGTAGGCTGCCCGCAGGTATGAACGCATGCCCTGACTGAAGGCTGCGCCCAGCCGCGTGCCTGCCATAAACCGCTCGCTTCCGGCAAATGTATCAAGGTCGAGCGGCATGAATTGGAGTTGATCATTTACCGCCATTGCTTTCCCCGTCGAACCATGTGCGCAGGCCGGCCCGCCGTCGCGGCGCTCTCACTATACCATACCGTAGGTGACCGCGGTATAACACGCCCCCCTGTGGTACATAGTTGTTTTGTCAGGTGTTTATGCGCTGCGCCGCACCCTGCCAGGATGAACAACGCAGGGTAGTAGGGGCGCAGCACTGCTGCGCCCCTACCCGGGAGGGCTTCGCCTTCCCAAACCCTCCCCATAGGGAGGGGTGCGGTTCGACAGGCTCACCGCAGGTGGGGAAACCCGGTTTCCCCACCTCCCAACCGCTGGTGGGAGCGGCTGGCGCCCCCACAGGCAGGGGTGCGGTTCGACAGGCTCACCGCAGATGGGGAAGCCCGGTTTCCCCATGTTCATATTAGCGGTAGTCCTCGGTGGCGATGCGCAGGTGCTGGTGCAGCTCGCGGGCCAGGCCCCGCCCGTAGCGATTCTGGGCCAGTTTGAGGACCTCTGGTAAGACGGCGATCCAGGTTTCGGCGTCGTCAGCGCCGGTTGTTCCCACCAGTCCCAGCGCCTCGGCCCAGAAGCTATCGGCGCGTTCATCGCCCAGCACTTCGGCTGCGACGCTGCGCAACTCGGCGCTCAGGCGGCTCAAGCGGCGCCGCAAGACGACGATGGTCACATCGTCGCTCTGCGCGCCCTCGTTCCAGGCGCGGAGTTCGTGCAGCATCAGCGCGACCAGCGCCCGCGGCTTCAGGTGGCGATGGGCCTCGATCAGCGCTTGCAAACGCTCGAAGCTGAAGATGGCCCCGCTGCGGTTTTCAGCTTCGGGCACGCCATCGGTGTACAGCACCACCGCGTCGCCGGGGCCCAGGGTGACCGTGGCTTCGAGGTAGTCGCTGTCGGGGTCCACCCCTAACGGCAAGCCGGAAAGCTCCAGTTCTTGCACCTGGCCATTGACGATCAGCGGGAAGGTATGCCCGGCGTTGGCGACCCGCAATAGCCCCTGCGTTGTGTCGAGCCGGGCATAGAGCATCGTCACCATACCGTGAGGAATCTCGCTCAGCACGCCTCGATTGACGGCCGCAAGGGTTTCTCCCGGCGGCTCGCCCCGGCGCGCCTCGTGGCGAAACACGGTCCGTGCTACGGCCATGCGCAGTGCGGCAGACAATCCTTTGCCGCTCACATCGCCGATCATGATGCCCTGTGTGCGCCCATCCAGGCGCATGAAGTCGTACAGATCGCCGCCCAGGTCACGGGCAGGCAGCGATACTGCGGCCACTTCCCAGCCCCGCAGCCGCGGAGCGGCTTCCAGGAGCAACCCCTGTTGCAGATCTCGCGCGAGTTGTAACTCCTGCTCGAGTTCGGCCGCGCGGCGCTGCTGTTCGGCAGTCAGGTGGGGGGTGGGCGCAGCCTGCCGCTCGACCGGAGCGGGGCGCGGTCGCTGGCGCGGAACCGTCCCCTGGTGCCCCAGGAGGGTTGGCGCGCGAGAGGTCAACTGGCGCTTTCGAACAAATTTGCCCATAGCCTGTGTTACGTTGCGAGGCTTCACCGCTATCCGGGGCGGCTGTCGCCGTTCAACAGCGCCTCGTAGTGTCGGCAGGTTTCGCGCAACCATCCCGACGCTACGCCGTCAATCAGGTGATCCGGCGGCAGTGCCGCCAGATGTCTGAGCGCGCTACGATACTCGCGCAGCGCGCTCTCCAGGCGTCCGACCTGGCGATAACTCTCGGCCAGATGAAAGGCGATCAGCGGGGAGCCGCTATCCAGGTAACGCGCCCGTTCCAACTGGTCTATCGCTGCGGTGTGTTGCCCCTGCCGGGCGTAGATCAGGCCGATCAAGACGTGGGCCTCGGTGGTGAGCGGGTTCAGTTCCAGGGCGCGGTGGGCCTCGGCGGCGGCTAGATCCAGGTCACCCCGGTCGGCGTGGGCGCGCGCAGCCAGGGCCAGGATCTGGGGGGCGTGCTGGTCGGCCAGCGGTGCCTCGGCGAGCAACTCAAGGGCCGACTGGGTGTTGCCCGTGGCCAGGAGTGCGCGCCCCCGCGCGACGATCTCGGCCCCTGCGGCGGGGGCGGGTCTCGCTGCGGCACGGCGCGCCGCCGGTCGGGGGCCAGCGGTCCTGCCGCGTAGGGCCGGCGTCTGGCGTGGTTCCTGGCGCTCGGTTTCTTTCACGTACACATAGGTTCCGGCCACTTCGCGCCAGCGGAAGCGATTGAAAATGTTCCACAACGTTTCTGAGAAGCCCAGGAAGAGCATTCCGCCTTCATCCAGCGCCCGGTAAAAACGCTCCATGAGCGCCCGGCAGGTGCGTACCTGGAAGTAAATGGTCACGTTCTGGCAGAAGATGACGTGCACGCCGCGGGCCTGTGGGGGGAAGGGATCAAGCAGGTTGAGTTGCTCGAAACGTACCAGCCGCCGCGCCGCTGCTCCAATCGCCAGGGCGTCGCCACGCCGCTCGAAGAAGCGCGTCTGTTGCTGCGCCGACAGGTTGGCCAGCGTGCGCCCCCGGTAGACGCCTGCCCGCGCTTTTGCTAGCGCTGGCTCGCTCAGGTCGGTAGCCCAGATCTCGATGGGCCGCGGCGGCGGATCACCGAGCGTCTCCAGGGCCGTGATGGCAATCGAGTAGGGCTCCTCACCGGTGCTGCATCCGGCGCTCCAGATCCGCAGGGGCAGGCCCGGCGGCAGGCGCTGATGCAGCGCGGGCAGCACCTCGCTGCCCAGCGCGTGCATGTGTGGCCGGTTGCGGAAGAATTGCGTCTCGTGGTTGAGCAGCAACTCGACGAGTTGCTGGAGTTCCCCGGGATCGCGGCGCGCGCGCAGGCTGGCCACGTAGATCGCCAGTGGCTGCCGCAGGAACTCTGCGCGGCGCCGCGCCGCGGTCTCGAGCGTCGCTATGCGCGTGTCGTCAAGGTAGACCCCGCAGTAGTCCGCCACCAGGTCGCGCAATGTGGCTGCCTGGTGCGGCAAAAGCGCTTCTTTGACGGAGGGCCAGGTGGTCATAGGCTCGCCTGGTCGGTGCCGATGTATGCAGCGCGCGCACCTGCGCCCTGCATCCGGCGCGTTCTTGAACGGGATGATCTGGCAGGGAAGACTACCAGAACGCTTCGTTTACAGATGACTAAGCATCCCGTACCGCCACCAATCGCTGACAGAGGGCCGCGGCAATCTGCTGCGGCGGCAGCACGGCATCCGCGGCCCCCAGCTCGATGGCCGCGCGCGGCATACCGAAGATGGCGCACGAGGCCCCGTCTTGCGCGATGGCGTACCCACCCGCCCGGCGGATCGTCAGCATCCCGATCGCGCCGTCACGCCCCATGCCGGTGAGCAACACGCCCACCGCCTGCTCTCCGCACACCGCCGCCACCGATTGCATCACAATATCGATCGCCGGGCGCTGGATGAGTAGCGGCAGGCCGCTCAAATGGATCGTGCCGTCGGGCTGCACGAGCAAATCATACCGATCAGGCGCAACCAGCACGTGACCCGGACGAATGGGCATCCCTTCGGCGGCCAGCACGACCCGCAGCGGCACGCTCTGCGCCAGCCACTCCACCATGCCCGCGCTGAAACCGTCGGCGATGTGCTGTACTACGATGACCGCCGCGGGAAGGTCTGCCGGCAGGCCCGTCAGGATCTGCCGCACAACCCGCGGCCCTCCGGTCGAGGCCCCGATCACGACCACCGGGCACACGTCGGGGCGGGCCTTCTGTTGAAGGGCCAGACAATGCCGCTGCCGCGGCGAGTGCGCCGCCACTGGCTCCATCCGCACAGTTCCGTCAACCCGTTGCGGATGCGCCCCGCCCCTGCGCCGGCCACGCAGATGGGTTACCACTCGCACCCGCGAGAGCAGCCGGACCTTCCGTATCAGCGCCCGGCGCGCCCGTTCCAGCGCAGCCGGGTCGCTCAGCGCAGGCTTCTCCATCACGTCGAGGGCGCCGGCGCCCAGCATCTCAAATGTAATGTCAACGTCCCGATTCGACAGTGTTGCGGTGAGCACCAGGATCGGCGTCGGATGGTAGGCCATGATCTGTCGTGTCGTTTCGACACCATCCATCACCGGCATCTGCACGTCCAGGATGATCAGATCTGGCTTCAGTTCGGCCACCAGCGCCAGGGCCTGCCGCCCATCGCCGGCTTCACCGACAACTCGCACCTCTGGATCCGACTCCAGCAACTCATGCAACACCCGCCGCATCAGGGGTGAGTCATCAACGATCAGAATGCGCAATGAGGCGCCCATGGCTCGCTCACAACATTTCAAGCACCAGCTTCACCCGGTTCGGCAAGTTCAGCAGGTCAATGTCTTTATTCAGATAGTCATCAACCCCCGCTTCGAAAGCGGCGTGTTTGTCGTCGGTCGAGGTGAGCATAATGATGCGCAGCGCGTCCAACCGGGGATCGTCGCGGATCCGACGGCACACTTCGTAGCCATCAATGCCCGGCATTTGCACATCGAGCACCAGCAGATCGGGAGCCTCTGCCGCAATACGTTCCAGGGCCTCCTCGCCGCTGTGGGCCAGCGCCACCTCGTAGCCGCACATTTCCAGCCGGAGCTTGACAATATCAGTGACGAGTCGGCTATCATCAACCACCAGGATTTTCCCTGCCATGCGCGCCTCTCAATCTCAGCTATGGAGAACTGATGTGAACATATGGGGAAACCGGGTTTCCCCACCTGCGGTGAGCCTGTCGAACCGCACCCCTGCCTGTGTGGGCGGCAAGCCCTCCCCACCGGGAGGGTTTGGGAGGGCGCAGCCCTCCCAGGAAAAAAATCATGTTCATCTGTGATGCTCAGGGCAACCGGGTTTCCCCACGCCCCTCCCGGAGTCAATCGAACTAGCGTTCGTCGCCGAGGAGCCGGCGCACAACATCGAGCAGACTCTGCTGGTCGAACTGGCTCTTGACGATGTAGGCCTGCGCGCCCACTTCCAATCCCCGTCGGCGATGTTCCTCCGAGGCCAGGCTGGTGACCAGCACGACCGGCAGGTTGTGGAGCCGGTGCTCGGCGCGGATGCGCGTAACCAGCTCAAACCCGTTGAGGCGCGGCATTTCCACATCGCTCACCACCAGGTCAATCGGCCCGCTACGCAGCGCGTCCAGGGCATCGGCGCCGTCTACGGCCACAACGACTTCGTAGCCGGCAGACTGTAAAATGCTGCGGATCAACTCGCGGGTGGTAAACGAGTCGTCGGCGACCAGGAGTCGTCGCGCGCGGGGCGGCGCTGCGGGCGTAGCTAGAGGCGCGCCTCGAACGGGTTGCATCAGGTGCAGAGGGTTGAGCAGCAACACCAGGCTGCCGTCGCCAAGTTGCACGGCGCCGCTAAAGCGCCGCTGCGAAGCTAGCAGCGCCCCCAGCGATTTGACCACCACTTCGCGTTCGTCGAGCAACTCATCTGCCAGTAGCGCTACCAGGCGCTGCGGACCGCCGATCAGCACTGCCGGCGTTCGCCCGACGCCACTGACAGGCGCCGCCGATGCCATGCCAAGAAGCTCAGCCAGATGCAGCACCCCCACCATGCGCCCGGCATGCTCGATGACAGGCTGGCCCTCCAGGGCCTGGACCTGCTGCCGATCCACCCAGATAACCCCCCGGCAGGCGCTGGCCGGCAGGGCAAATCGGTCGTGCCCCACCCCCACCAGCAAGATGCGGGTGGTTACCAGGGTAAGCGGCAGGACCAGTGTCACGCTGGTGCCCGCGCCGGGGCGCGAGTCGACTTCCACGCGCCCGCCCAGTTCGGCCAGATTCTGGCGTACCACGTCCATACCTACGCCGCGGCCGGAGATGTCGGTAATGACGCTGGCGGTGGAGAAGCCAGGGGCAAAGATCAGTTCCAGGGCTTCGTGGTCGGGCAGGCGGGCGGCGCTCTCCGCGCTGATGATGCCGAGGCGCGCCGCCTGTTCGCGCACCCGCTGCGGATCGATCCCGCGCCCGTCGTCGGCCACCACCACGCGCACCTCGCTGCTGGCCGCCTCGGCCCGGACCGTCAGGTGGCCCTGGGGCGTTTTGCCGGCAGCCTGGCGCTCGTCGGGCGCTTCGAGGCCGTGGTCCACCGCATTCCGCACCAGGTGCAACAGCGGGTCGGCAATCGCCTCCAGCACCTTCCGATCCAGTTCCACGGCTTCGCCTTGCAGCGACAGGCTCACCTGCTTGCCCGTAGCCAGAGCCAGATCGCGCACCGCCCGCGGCAGGCCGCCAAAAACGGTGGCGATTGGCAGCAGGCGAGCCGCCATCACTTCCTGTTCGAGATCGCGCACGAGCAGTTCGTGTTGCCCGGTGTAGCGGCAGAAACGCTCGGCCTGGCGCTGGGCAAGCGCGGAGACCTGGGCGCCGGCTTCGCGCGCCGCCGCTAGCGGTCGGTCGAGGGCCTGCCGTTGCAACGGCGAGAAGCGCAGACGCCCGAGTTCGGCTTCGAGCTGGGCCAGGGCCTGGAGTTGTCGCTCGACTGCCGCGTGCAGGGCGCGCAGTTCGTCGGCGTGATTGGAGAGCACTTGCTGGCTTACAACCAGTTCACCGGCGAGGTTAAGCATACGGTCGAGCCGGTCTACCCGTACTCGCACCGTCTGCCGCGCGGCGCGGGGCGGCGCCGCGGAGGGATTGGCGGGCGCGGCGGTGGGGGCGGTTGCCGTAGCAGGAGCCACGGCATCGGCGCTCACAGGCAGGCTGGCGATCAGCGCCTCCACATCGAGCGGCGGGGCCTGGCCCGCTACAGCGGCGTCGCTCAGCGCAAGCAAGGCGTCACCGGCGCGCAGCAGGGCGTCGGCTAAGGGGTGATCGAACGGGCGTCGTTCCTGGCGTACCTCGCCGAGCAGACCCTCGAGCGCGTGGGCTACCCGGCTGATCGGCTCGAATCCCAGCACGCGGGCCGAGCCTTTGATCGTGTGCATGGCGCGGAAGACCCGGTCCACCGTCGCCCGCCGAACGCCTGCATCGGCCTCCGTCTCCAGGGCGAGCAGGCCGTCCTGTAACACGCGAACGTTTTCGGCAGCCTCTTCACGAAATTGCTGGTGGAACGCAGCCAGATCCATGCATTTCTCACGGGACGTAGCGCGCGGCGGGGTTGCCGCTGCTACGCATGGTGGTCTTCAACGGCGATCCCGTGCAAGCGATCGGCGATGGCGGTCAGCGTGGCCGCCGATTCGGCCATCTGGCGCGAGCCGAGGGCCGTCTGGCGCGCCACTTCGGCGATCTCGCGCATGGTCTCCACCACCTGCTCGCTGGCGCTCTGTTGCTGAGCGGTGGCGAGGCCGATTTCGGCGGCGCTCTGGGCGGTGCGTTCGGCCACCATGACGATGTTGTCCATGATCTGCCCGGCGCGGTGGGCTAGTTCGACGCCGCGCTCAACTTCTTTGCTGCCCTCCTCGGCGGCCAGCACCGCAGCCGAGGTGGCCTGGCGGATCTCGGCGATCACTCCCTTGACCTCCTTGGCGGCGGCCAGGGTGCGGTTGGCCAGGCTCTTGACCTCGGCAGCGACCACGGCGAAGCGCCGGCCGTGCTCGCCCGCGCCGGCTGCTTCAATGGCGGCGTTGAGGGCCAGCAGGTGCGTTTCGTCGGAAATGTCGTCAATCAAGTCAATAATCTCGCCGATCTGCTGCGAACGTTCGCCAAGACCCAGCACGCGGGTGGTGACGTCAGAGACGCGCCCGCGAATGCGCTCCATAGCGTGAATGCTCTCGTCAACCGCGTCCTGACCACTGCTCAGGTTCTCCAGGGTCTGCTGGGCAGCCTGGGCGACCTGTTCGGCAGCCTGGGCGATCTGTCGCGCGGTGCTGCCCAGTTCCTCGATGGTGGTGGAAACCTGGGCCACTGCGCTGGCCTGCTCGGTAGCGCCGCTGGCCTGTTGTTGTGAAGCTACCTGCAACTCCTGCGCCGCGGCGGCCAGTTCGCTGCCCAGTTCAACCTGCTGGATGTTCTTTTCGATGAGTTGCTCCGTCTTGTGCAACAGTTCCTCGGCCCGCTCCTGGGATTGGGCGATCACCTGCAACAGATCGCGCCCGCTGAGCCAGGCGCCCACTGCCAGAAAGGCTCCGGTAATGAGGAAGGTCGCGAGATCGATCCAGTCCGGCAGCCGGATGGGCTGGTGCCATCCGCTCATTTCAAGCCCGAACATCAGTGTGTAGATGGCGAGCGCCCCGGCTGCGACATGCAGCCCGTCGCGACCGTGGCCCAGCAGTCCGGCGCTGACGATGGGAACGAAGAAGAGCATGGCCAGAGGACCGGTGGCGCCCCCGAGCAAGAAGACTGCAAAGGCGGCGCCGAGGAGCATGCCGTAGAAGACCACGCGCCGGCTGCTGAGGGTGTGCCCGCGTCGGAGCAGGTAGTACGCGCCCAGGTATACCAGCAGGGCCGTGACGGCGATCAAGGAGGCCACCACACTCACGACGCTACCAACGGTCTGGAACAGCCAGAGGCCGATTGTTATGGCCCAGAAGAGGCCAACCACGACGATGCCGCTGGCGATGAGCAGGCGCATTACCCCGAGGTTGTCACGCAGCAGGGACTGCTCGGGAAGGGCGCTCATAACACGTTCGGCTGACTGGTGCATGCGAGTTCCTTAATGCGATTGCAGATAGCAGCTTTGCGATTGTAAATTGGGCCTGGCGCATCTGGACGCGGCCGAGGTTGGGCTGATGCCCGAACCGGTCGCCTGGAAGCGCATTACGAAATGACTCCAAGGGCCAGATCGGTGGCAATGCGGCGCGCATCGAGCACGATCACCGGCTGATCATTGCTGAGGACGACGCCAAGCACCCAGGGCGCGCGTAGCCGGCGCAGGAGCAACGGCGCCAGCGGTTGGACAGTGATGCGCTCCAGGTTCTCGATGCGTTGCACCCGTAAAACAACCGTCCGCCGTCGCAGCAACACGGTGAGGGCCTGCCGTCCGGGAGCGCCGTCGTCCATCGGGTCGAGCAAGGGCCCGAGGTCGCGGGCCAGCAGGGGCCGGGTGTGGGCCCCGCTGCTCTCGGGCGGGGGGGCGGCCCCCAGGTGATCGACGTGGGCGCGGGGCACGTAGTAGCGCCGCCGGGCCGTTTGCACCTCAAAGGCCAGGGTGGTAGCGGCTGCGGTGTGCATCTACGGCCCCTCCTGGACGGCGGCAAGCAGCGCGCCGAGGTCCATCACTCCCAGGGGGCGCTGCTGGTAACGGCCCACGGCCGTGAGCAGGCAGGTTCTCCCGGTGGGCGCTGGCTCAAGCATCTCGCTGTCGAGGGTCACGAAGTCGAGCACAGCGTCCACCAGCAAGGCCAGGTCCACCGGCGCATAGTGAACGACGACAAAGCGGGTCGAACGTTCGGGCGCGCTGGCCGGAAAGCCCAGAGCGATCCGCAGATCGACCACCGGCAAGATGCTCCCACGCTGGTTGATGATCCCGGGGATTACCGCTGGCGCGCCTGGAACCGGCGTTGGCGCCCGCCAGCGCGTCACTTCGCGGATACAGGCGCCGGGCAGAGCGTACAATTCGGCGCCGGCCCGCACAATCAGGCTGGCGCTGACATCGCTGTGTAGTCGCTCTTCAGGCGCGAGAACCGGGGAGGCAGTGTCGCTCATGGCTGTGACGTATATGCAATGCGAGCTAATACCATTTTAGATTGTAGATTGTAGATTTCGGATTGTAGATTCGGGCGCGCTGTGACGCAAGGCTGCGCGCGGAGCGTTCAAGTGCAACTAACGTGAACATATGGGGAAACCGGGTTTCCCCACCTGCGGTGAGCCTGTCGAACCGCACCCCTGCCTGTGGGGGCGCCAG
>OGCL01001650.1_pt1 | contig 18008 bp, 17 predicted proteins | sample 1570041 | NCBI WGS metagenome assembly OGCL01 (sample SAMN06266162, study PRJEB24511) | hot springs metagenome | isolation source: Hot spring water | place: South Africa: Limpopo | collected 2015-06-22
AAACATCGGTGGGGCACACCGAGAAGAAGCTCGCAGAGGGTAAAGACATGGGTCTCCCAATGAAGCGAGAATCCCCGAACTTCAGGACGGGGAGTGCCAAATAGTAGCCAGATGCCCGCTTAACCAATTTTAGGCAGGTTAACGCGATCCCCTTTAACCACTCCTTTGTTGAGTTGAGGGAACACAAACGACCGCAGCCGCTTCTTGAACCGTGGAAACCCATGACCGCGCTCCCACATCGCCACAAATGCTGCCTCAAGGGTTCTAAGCACCTGCTGCAATACATGAGCATGGGGACGCTTAAGTTCAGGGATTTCCCGTTTTGCCGCTGCCAATGACTTGCACTGACTGGCAAAGGTTGGCCGTTGTTCGTCTACGGGAATGATGTACTCCCGATCAATACTGCAAGCGTTGACTGGACACTTACGGGAACGCGCCCAATCCTTTCGCTCGGCAAGGGCGTAGTTATAGACCTTCCGGCAAATTTCTAGCCAGTCTTCTATAACCGCTTCCTGCTCAAGCGTCGGATCAAGTTTGTACTCGTAGGTGAGGTTTAGCATGGCTCTATTATGGCATCCTGAATAAATAACGGTATGTTTATTCAGAGAAAGTTGCCCTAGAAGGGCGGGGCTTGTATCCCATTAGTTTTGGTCAGTGACCACTTCCCCCCGTGGCAGGGGATCAACACTGTAACCCATTCTTCCCTCTATTAATAGAATACTGCTGATAAATAGCGCTGATCACGCCCGACCCGACCCCCGATCGCCCCAATTCTTAAGATTTCCTTGAGCGATCACCCCACCGATCGTCTCGTTTTATCGCGCTAGGGGGCTGTGGTGTGAACTTTTTCAAAGAATCTGCTTGAAACGTTAAGAGTATAATAACTAAACAGTTATTAAATTGATTGACTGCTTCCCATGCGGATGAGTCACTGACCGTCGTTCACTGACCGTCGTTCACTCACTGTCGTTTATTACCGGATGGATTTGATGAAAGCACTTACACCGCTACGCATTGGTCAGCACGTTGCACCGTATCCGATCGTTCAGGGGGGCATGGGAGTTCGGATCTCCGGGGCCAATCTTGCCGCCGCTGTGGCGAATGCCGGGGGCATTGGGATTATCTCCACCGCAGGGTTGGGGCTGAACTCCCCCTATTTTGATCCCCATCAGCCTGGGAAACAACGACCGGCCCAACGACAGGCCCAGTTTTTTGAAGCCAACCGATTGGCCCTCATCGATGAATTGCGTTTGGCCCGTACCCTTAGCCCAACGGGGGTGATTGGCGTTAACTCAATGGTGGCCACCCGTGACCACGAGACGATGGTCCGCACGGCGGCGGCCGCGGGGGCAAACCTGGTGATTGCTGGGGCCGGATTACCCCTGCGGTTACCGGAGTATACGGCGAGTTACCCGGAAGTGGCCCTAGTGCCGATCGTCGCCAGTGTGCGGGCCGCCCAGTTGATTTGCCGGAAGTGGTCGCGGCAGTACGATCGCCTGCCGGATGCGATCGTGGTCGAAAGTCCCCGCTATGCGGGCGGGCATTTGGGGGCGAAGGAAACCGAGCTTTTGGACCCGGCCTTGAGTGCGGAGCAGGTGATTCCCGCCCTGGTCACCTATTTACGCGAAGAAGTCGGCGCCGATATTCCCGTGATTGCGGCGGGGGGAGTCTGGGATCGGGCGGACCTGGAAGCCATGCTGGCCTTGGGAGCCAGGGGAGTGCAACTGGGGACCCGCTTTATCACCACCCATGAGTGTGATGCCGATCTGGCCTATAAAGAGTTCCACCGGCAGGCTACGTCCGATGATGTGGTTTTGGTGCCCAGTCCCGTGGGGCTACCGGGACGAGCGCTGCGCAATCCCTTTGCGGAGCAGGCCATCCGCCAAGCGCAACGCGGTGCTAACCCCGGCCCCCTACGTCCCCAGGGGGGCTGTCTCAACTGCCTCCACAGTTGTAAGTGGCGAGATGCCCAGGAAACCTACTGCATTCTTCAGGCCCTCGATCGCGCCAGTCGGGGGGATGTCGTCAATGGCCTAATCTTTGCGGGGGCGAATGCCGGACGGGCCAAGGACCTGCGATCGGTGGCGGCGATCGTGCAGGAATTGACCCAATGCGCCTAGGGGATGGCGCATAAAAAACACCACGCCCCGCCGTGGGGAGTGGTGATCCGTGTGGCTACCCACAAGTGACGTACTCCCGACACCGATGCAAGCATACGGTGCGGGCTTCTCCCACGGCGCGAGTTCTACCTCTGGTTAGCCGATTCGAGCTTTTTATAGTGAGGAAGACGCCCAGCCCCACTGTTGATATTTTCTCCATCAAGGAGGCTTGCTTGTGAAAATGCTCTCTATTGCAACCTTGGAAACGGGGGACTTGCGGCCTTGGCCTACGGGTCGGTCAACTCCAGTTGTCGGTCGAGAGCGCACCGTATCAGGGAAAATCACCCCTGTCATGCTTGCCCAATTTTACAAGATTGGAAGCTGATTTGGGCACTATGTCCTACGGACAGGCTGCGCCAACGGGGGCATTGAACCCCCTCAACGCCCCTGGCTCTCATCCCGACACCCACCCTCAAGGGTAGGGTCGGGGCTTCCCGCCGAAGAAGCTAAATTTGGAATTTCAGCATTTGGGGGTGGCTCGGTGCGCTCCCCGATCGCTGGGAGGACCTTAGCGAATCAAGCTGCGCAGGGTTGCTTTCTGTTGGGGGGAGAGCTTCTGCGCTGCTTCGCGAGCCTTTTCCGCAGAATCCAACGATTGCAGCAAGCTGAGCAGTTCGGCTTCCAGGTGATCTGCGGTTACCGAGGGGGGAGGATTAAGGGTTTCCACCACTTCCGGGTGGTCGCAGGCCCCGGCCTCGCAATTCAGGCCCAGCAGGTGCCAGTAGATGGTGGGAATAACACTTCCCCGTTGCTTAATTAACTCATGGTTGAGGGTGTGGGTTTCCAGATAGGCCGTCGCCGAGGGATAGTAGGAAACTTCACGCGGATAGGGCACGGTGAAACAGCCAAAGAACCGGCGATATTCCTCCGAATCCAGGATGGCCGTCACGCACTTATCCACGCCATCGTGCATCAAAATATTGCAATAGTGGCGAATTTCAGCTTGATCGATCGGTGCCCGTCCCATGAAGTGCTTGAAGCACAGTTCCAGAAATTTCAGATTAGACGAATTGTGGTAGAAGGCGTTGAGGTAAACCTCCGAGTGGGCCAAAATCTTCAGAAACCGACGAACCCCAATCTTATCGGATAGAAAATCAGCCTCAGCCTGAGCCAAAAGCTTGCGCTCATAGGCATAGGGTTGGCGCTCTAGCACCTGCCGATAAATTTGGACCAGGGCCGTCTGCCGTTCCGCCCGCGTCGAATAGCGGTTAACCGTGATGGGTGTGAAGTGGTATTCAGACATCATGATCGTTGCTCCTTTGGTGGGTAGACCGAAATCGGGGTATCGGCAGATGCAAGTGCCCTTATCCTGCCTTCCTTAGGGGCCTAAGCATGGGCCTGGAGGGCCGAGATTACTACATCAATGTAGGGATGGATCAGGCCGCTGTCCTGACTGGGCAAAGTCTCGTTAATGGCATCCTGAAGATAGCGATAGGCTGTGCTGCAATGGGCCGTGCGCTTGTGAGCCAGCAGGATCGTGTCAAGCCAGACCATCATTTGTTCCTTGAAAAAGATTTCATCATCCCGCAGCACCGACAGCGCAATATAACGGAGCACTTCCGTCATGTCATATTTGCACCGTTGGCCATGTTTCTGGATAACTTCCGGATGCACCCGGGCCAGCTTGCGCAGGGCCGTGATCACCAACTGTTCGCTGTGTTCCCGCAGTTTATGGTAAGTGTCCAGCCGGGTTCGATAGGTTTCCACATACTGCTCTAGGGGTTGCAGTTCCTTCAGCGACAGATACCGTCCATCCGCATCGAGAACGTTTTTTTCCAGGGTGTGGTTGAGGGTATGCATAGAAATCATCAATTCAGTAATAGGACAGACAGGCAGTAAGGGGACTGCAAGGTTCCGGTTTCGGCCTCACGCGGATCGTGAGCTGGAGGCAAACCGGCGGCAGAATCCTCCTTACTGGTCGGTTGCTAACATTGAGCAGATGCTCTCCTTTGAATCTATGCTCAGACTGCCCAGCCAGGAGGAGTGGTTCAACACCTTGCAGCGATTCTTAATAGTTCTTTTGGAAATCAGAGTGAGAAGGTCACGAATTGTATCTTTGGCAACGATCGTCGGGGCGATCGCCGCTGACCTGCGCTATGAGCCGTAAACTTTGCCTGGGAGTTGCGTCGCACTCATCCTAGGGCTGGCAGCCAAATCGTCACGATCGTGCCCTCATTGGGAACACTCGCCAGTTGGATCTGGCCGTGGTGATGGGTCACGATCGCCTGGGCGATGGCCAACCCCAACCCCGATCCCGCTGCATTACTGTGGCTACGGGCCGGATCAGCCCGATAGAACCGATCGAAGACTTGGGGCAGGGCCTCTGGGAAGATACCGATGCCCGTGTCTTGGATGGTAATCTTGACGGCGGTTTCAGCGTGACGGCCCAGGGGATGGTTAGTCTCAGTGGTCAGGGCGATCGTGACGTTTCCCCCCGGCGGAGTGTATTGAAGGCTATTGCCGATCACATTGGTCAACAAGCGGGCCAGTTGGTCGCGATCGCCCACAACGGTGCACTCACCGAGAGGGGGCCGATTGGCGGAGGTTGGCAGGGTTGCCACCTGAAGGTCAACGGGTTTGGTGGCTGCGATCGTCCGTTGCTCCTCAATCACCTCAGCTAGGACCTGCCCCAGATCCAGCACATCCCGGCGGGGTTCCACGATGCCGCTATCCTGTCGCGCCAGGAACAGGAGATCCTCCACCAGTCGACCCAGGCGACGGGTGAGGCGTTCTACGACTTGGAATTGCTGGCGTTGGACTTGGGGGTCGGGGTCGGGGTCAGCCAGGGCCACCTGGACATTGGTTTGGATCATGGCGATCGGGTTCCGCAACTCGTGGGAGGCATCCGCCGTAAATTGCTTCAGCCGTTGGTAGGAGGCCCGGATCGGTTCCATCGCCAAGCCCGACAACAGCCAGCCGATCGCCGCCACCACCCCCACCATTGCCGCCGTTCCCAGCCCCAGATCCAGCATGAGCCGCCGCGTGGGTTTGGTCACCTCGAACCAGGGATGGCTCACCCGCAAATAGCCCAGCCGCACATGGCCGATTTCCACCGGCACCGTCACCTGGCGGAGGAGCAGAGGCGGCCCCTGGATACTGCTTGCCAACGCTGAACTGGGGAGAGTAAAGGCGGGAGGCTGGGGGTTAGAGAGTGGAAGACGCGGCACCGCGTTCGCGTAGCGTCTCCGCAGGAGAATCGTCTCCCCTGTCCGGTTCACATGGAGGGGAATCGCCAACGGCTCGGCAAACGTAGACCAGCGGAGGACCCCATCGGCATCGAACCACTCCAAATCAATATGATCATCATCCAGCGCATCCGTATTCCAGCGAAAACTCGCCTCCACATTCACCCGCAACAGTCCCCCCTCCCGATGGGGATTCACCGGCTCAATCACCAGCGATCGCGTCACCACCTCAACCACATGGTTCAGCGTATCGTCAATGCGATCGACCAGCGTTGCCCGCACATAGCCATAGAACCCACTGGCAAAGAGCAGCAGCAACACCGCCGTAACAGCGGTATACCAGAGGGCAAGGCGGCGACGAGTAGCTTGGAACATCGTTAACCAGGGTCGTAACACGGGACAATCAAACCATGAATCCCCACCCGACCGTTAGACCTCCGTGTCCTCCGTGTCTCTGGGGTTCCCCATCCTCCCGGTTGCAGTTACTAGCCATCATGATCCAGCTTTGGCCCCCCCTACGCAAATCCCTTGCCACCCCACAGACCCGCACCGTCCTCACGATCGCCCTGATCTTCTTCAGCCTAACCCTCCTCCTCCTCTTGCAGCGATATTTCAGCTTCACCGCCTCCTACGTCTCCTTTGATCAGGGAATTTTCAACCAAGTGTTTTGGAATGGGTTGCGGGGTCATTTTTTCCAGAGTTCCCTCTCCTCCACCCTGTCAACCCCCGTAGTCCATGATGGCGAAGTGCCCAGTGTGGCCTACCATCGCCTCGGACAGCACTTCACCCCCGCCCTCCTACTTTGGTTGCCGCTGTATGCGATCGCCCCCAGTCCAGTCACACTCATGGTCCTCCAGGTGACCCTGACCACCAGTGCCGGCTTGGTGCTCTACGCCCTGGCCCGTCATTACCTGGCCCCCCATCTATCGGTTTGGATCACCGCGAGTTACTACTGTGCCAATGCGGTCATCGGCCCGACGGTGGCGAATTTCCACGACCTGTGCCAGATTCCCCTGTTCATGTTTGGGCTACTGCTGGCGCTGGAAAAACGATGGTGGGGGCTGTTTGGCCTGCTGTCGGTCCTGACCCTGCTGGTGCGCGAGGACACGGGGATTGCCCTGTTTGGCGTGGGGGCCTATCTGATCCTCAGTCGTCGGTATCCCCAACTGGGGTTGGCGGTGTGCAGCCTGAGTGTTCTCTACGTGCTGAGTTTGACCAATGTGATCATGCCCCTGTTCTCGGAGGATATTTCCCGACGCTTCATGATCGAGCGCTTTGGTCAGTACGTCGAGGGACCCGAAGCCACCACCCTGGATATTATCTGGGCGATCGTCAGTCGGCCCTGGCGCATGGCGATCGAACTGCTCACCCCCTTTGGGCGCAAGGTGGAATATCTCCTGGGGCAATGGCTCCCCCTGGCCCTGGTGCCCGCGATCGCGCCCGCCGCCTGGATGATTGCCGGTTTCCCCCTGTTGGCGATTTTTCTGCAACGGGGCCAGTCTCCCCTGTCGTTGAATATCCGCTATGCGATCGTCGTCGTCCCCGGCCTTTGGTATGGGGCGATCCTCTGGTGGGCATCGCGATTCACGCAAAGGGCAAAGGGCAAAAGGCAAAAGGCAAACGTGGCTCCCTCGGCTTGGGAACTGGACCCGTCGGCCCAACCGGAGCGTTTGCCCCGCCGCCTGCGGCAATTTTGGGCGGTGTGTTTGGTCTTGGCTGTGGGGTTTACGATCGCGTCGAATCCTAACCGGGCGCTCTCGTTTATCATTCCAGATTCGATCAATCCCTGGGTTTACATTTCGCCCCTGCGCCAGTGGCAACACGCCCAAGCCATTCGTCCCTTTTTAAAAGAGATTCCCCCCGCTGCCAGTGTTGCAGCCACCACCCATATCGTGCCGCACCTGTCGAGCCGCCGGGAGATTGTGCGGTTTCCCGATCTCCGCCTGCGCAACGATCAGGGGGAGGTGATTGCAATGGACTATGCGATCGCTGATCTGTGGCAGTTGCAGCAATACCAGGTGGCGTTTAAGGACGATCGGCAGAAATTACAGGCGATGATGCCCGCGATCGATCAGATGCTCGCCAGTCAGGACTATGGGCTACGGGCGGTGCAGGATGGGGTGCTGTTCTTTCAACGCGGGGAGCGATCGGACCCGCAAGCTTTGGCCGATTGGGCGGCGTGGCGGCAACGGCTGGGATCAGAAGAGTGACCCAAACGATAAGTTTCTTGCTGAAAGCCTGAGGCACGTCATGCTTCGATCTACAATCCTGCCAAGGGGACGCAAGGAGAATGCCCGTGAAGTCAAGGCCGCTGCCAGCCCAACCAACCATCCTGGTGATTGCCAATGGGAAGGGCGGGGTTGGCAAAACGACAACCGCAATGGCCCTGTCAGGGGTTTTTGCTGAACAATACAAAGTACTGGCCGTCGATGCCGATAGCCAGGGCAGTTTTTCCTGGTGGGCGAAGCAGGGGGGCCAGCCCCTAGGATTTGATCTGGCCCAGGAGACCAATCCCTCGCTGCTGCAAAATCTGCGCCAGGTGACTGGCTATGAGTTAATCATTGTGGATACCCCGCCCGCCTTGGGGTCGCAAGCCCTAGCGGCGGTGGTTCCCGCTGCCGACTATCTGATTTTGCCAACCCCCCCGGCTCCAATGGACCTGAGCGCCCTGATCGGCACCGTGCGGGAAACCGTTAAACCGGCGGGGGTGGCCCATCGGGTGCTGCTAACCCGTGTCGATACGCGCAGTTTGGCTGAAGCGGAAGATGCCCAGCAAACCTTGTCCGAATTGGGGATTCCCGCCTGTCGCACGATCGTCCGGGCCTATAAAGCCCACGAACGCGCCGCCCTGGAAGGGGTGCCCATTAACCAATGGCGGGGCCGCAATGCCCACATCGCCGCCAGCGATTACCGTCTGGTTGCCCAAGAAATCCAGCAGGATTGGAGGAAATAGCCGCAATGGCCAGGAAACGACTCGGAGATTTATTACGTCAGGAAGCCAACCAGGCCCCCGCCCCCAGTCCAGCTGATTCCCCCGCACCCGCCAGCCCAATGTCCGACGCGATCGCGCCCCCGATCGCCCTACCGGAGGATGCCGTCGAGGTGGTGGCGGCAGTGTCTCCCCCCACGACATCGGAGGCAGTAGCTGCTCGTCCCCGGCGCAGTGCGGCCACCAAGGCGGATCTGGAAGTGACGATCGCGGAACTCACCCAAGCCCTGGCCAGTTCCCAACAGGAAACCGCAACCCTCCGCACCCAGGTGGATACCCTGAAAACACAAGCCGATGTCCTCCGCGCCCAAGTTGCGCAGGCTGAGGCCCAAATTAGCCAACTGCAACAGGAACTCGCCCAATCCCAGGCGGACCACAAGGCGCAGCAGCAGGCCGTGCAACAGGCGAAACAGACCCAGAAAGAGTTAGCCGAGGCCAAGGCCCTGATCTTGCAACTGTCGGCCTCCAACACCCAACTCGAAGCCGAAATCGCCCAACTGAAACAGCTCGCTCCCCCGCCCAGGGTTTCCGCCCGCGATATTGCCGTGCGCCCACCCCTGACCCGTCCCGCCCTGACCCGCCCGTGGGATGAACCCAAACCCTTACCCGCCTACGTCGTGCGATCGGAAAGCATTAAACCCAGTCAACCCAGCAACCAACCAGGACGCTTGTCTGATGCGGATATTGGTTGGGTGGATTAGAAGCGTGTTGAAAGGTAGTTGAATCGGCTTGTGGGATGGGCATCCTGCCCGTCACTGGCTTGAAGTTCGACCTTGAAGTTCGGCCTTGAATTTTGAATCAGCTTGTGGGATGGGCATCCTGCCCGTCACTGGCTTGAAGTTCGATTTCGATTTCGATTTTGAATTTTGAATTTTTAAGGCACCCCCCCAGACCTAGAAGCTGACTGAGGGGCAATTAACCACGACAGATGCTCGTATCTGTCTCAAGCACCTCTACCCACAACTAAAGACCTGACAGATCACTAAGCCAATTACACCCAGCCAATTACACCCAATCGACACGATCGCGCAACTATAGTGGTGAGCGCGCCGTCAATTCACCCAGGTTCTACCCTGGAAATGTTCCTACAATAGGAATATAAGGAATATAGAGGCAGAGCCACCGCGATCGTCGGTTGCTGCCCCCACCGTCCCCAGAAGGAGTGTATATGCAAGACCAACCCATCCCAAAACCGCGCCGGACACCGCCAACCGGCCTCCTCGTTGGCCTCTCGACGCTCCTGGTGATCACCGCCGGGGCAACGGCTTGGTGGACGTGGCGATCGTTTAATCTTTCCCAAACTCCGCCCATTGGCACCCCTGAAGAGCAGGTTATTACCCCCGCCTCCCCGAAGGTTGCGGCCCCGATTGAGCAGAGCATCGATGTCTATTGGTTAAGAGATACGGGCACACGACTGGAGGTAGTCCCCGCTCCCGTGGCGATCGCGAAAGCCCTCAAGGGCGAAGATGCCTTGGAAGCAGCCTTTGCCCAACTGCTGGCCGGTCCCAATGGGGAAGCTGCAACCGTTGTCAGCACGATTCCAGCCGGGACCCAACTTCTGGACCTCAAGGTTGCCCCCGATGGTGTCCATATCGATCTGTCCCCAGAATTTACCACGGGGGGCGGGAGTAGCTCCATGTCAGGCCGGTTAGCCCAGGTGATCTATACCGCCACCACCCTCGATCCGAGTGCCAATGTCTGGATTACGATCGCGGGCAAACCCTTGGACGTGCTGGGGGGAGAGGGCATTATAGTGGATCAACCCATGACCCGTGCCGCCTTTGAAGAAAATTACGATTTGTGAGGCTCTGCCAACGACCAGGGAGCTTTCCAGGCCAAAAGCCCCACAAACCAGGGCAGACTTGGCATCATAGGCATAGGCGATCGCCGTTAGGGTCCCGTGCAGCGGGTCCGGTGATTGATCTTAGTATTTGTGAGCGCACTATTTCGTTAGGACTATCGCACCAAGCGACCTGAATGTATGAATTCACCCATCCCGGACCCGATCGTAAGCACCCCAACCCCATCGCGGGGGTTGCCGTTTTTACGCAATTTCCTGCTGATGAGCACGGGAGGTGTCTTTTTAGTCACAGCCCTGATCCTGTTTGGGGTTTGGCAGACGGGGACAAGGCTGGTCAGCCAGATGGAGCGGTGGCTAACCCTGTCGGAGCCGGAACCAACGATCGATCCACGTGCCTTGATTGTGCAGCAAGTGCGGGGAGCCAGTGAGTTAACTACGGCAGTCTTTGCGATGGAGACCGTTGTGCCCGCCCAACAGGATCGTAAGCTGGGGGAATTGACGATCGGGACGACGACGCTGCTCTATCTGGCCCACGGAGAAGTGCGGGCTGGGGTAGACCTGAGCCAACTGACCCCCGCCCAGGTGGAAGTCCATTCCCGGCAGGTGGTGATTACGTTGCCCCCGCCGCAAGTGCTCGATCGCAAAATCGATGTGACCAAATCATCGGTGTATGAGTACGATCGGGGCTTTCTGGGCCTAGGACCTGATACGGGACCCGCCCTGCAACAACTGGCCCAACGCACCACCCTCGATCGCATTCTGGTCGCTGCCTGCAATCAAGGGATTTTGCAAGAAGCCAATGAACGGGCCGAAGCGGCTATTTCCCAACTGCTAACCCTTTCTGGCTACGAGACAGTCCAGGTGAAAACCCAACCCCCTGCTGCCGATGCCTGCCAATTACAAGCAGTCCAAACCGCAAGGCTCTAAGCGGGTTACCCTTGCCCTAACAACACGTTAGTTCGATGCTCCTTCCCCCATCCCCTTCCAGAGAGAGGGGACTAAAACTTTGGCAATGCCATTACTCCCCCTCATGATTAAATAACAGGTTTAAATAACTGGGTTTTAAATAACTGGGTGGGCGGGGTAACTGGTCACCAGCCACCAGGCAATGACGGCTAGGGCTAGCACACACAGCTTCACAATGACATAGACAACTGGATTAGACGTTGCTAAGGTTGCTAACAACATACGAACCTCCTTGCCCCGATCACGGCAGCGATCGCCTCTGGAAATAAACCCTGGCTACCTCATCTTGTTCTGATTATCTGCCTGATTACCTGTCTAATGTATACCGTCTGATCACTGTCTGATCACTTATTCTGATCACTTATATTGTCATCGGAAAACCGCCGGATGAGGGACACTGACGGCGCTTTAGCAACAAGAGTTCACAATTATTTACAAGTATTCACTACTTGCCTAACGGCTATCTAATTAACCAGTTTAGCCAGTATTGAATTAGCCAGTATTGCGACCAGACAGCGGATTTTTCTTCAGGAATACCGTTGCGGGGGTGGGGGCACGATCAGCAAACTGCGCAGGGCAAGAACTACAGGGCAAGAACTATTTGATAGAGCTATCCTCAAACCATCGCATTCGCCAAAAGGCAAACATGAGCGATAGGCCGATCGCTAGCATTGCAAGCAAACACAAGGGATAGCCCCAGTACCAATTCAATTCAGGCATATTAAAAGGCGAAGAATCCGGGTTAAAATTCATACCATAAATCCCTGCAATGAAGGTCAGTGGAATAAAGATTGTTGAAATAATGGTCAATACCTTCATGATCTCATTCATTTTATTGCTGATTGACGATAGATAGATATCCATCAAACTGGAGGCAATTTCACGGTAGGTTTCGAGCATATCCAGAATTTGAACAATGTGATCATAGCAATCAATGAGATAAATCCGAATCTCTGGATCAAAGTAAGCACTCCCATCGCGAATCAGGGTATTCATCGAATCTCGTTGGGGCCAAATCGCTCGTCGGATTGCCAGCAGTTCACGCTTGATGATATGGATTTTCTCCAAGGTTTGACGAGTGGGGTTCGTCACCACTTCATCTTCGAGGGCTTCCAATTGTTCGCCATAATCTTCCAAAACGGGGAAAAAACCATCCACGATCGCATCCAAGAGGGCATAGGCTAAATAATCCGGTCCCTGGCGGCGGATACTCCCCTTATCAGTACGAATGCGATCGCGCACAGGGCCAAAGGAATCATGCTGAGATTCTTCCTGTACCGTTAAGAGATAATGTCGCCCCAGCACAAAACTGACCTGCTCAGTAACAAAATCATCCTCTGGCTGCGCCTTGGGCAACACCATCCGCGAGATAATCAATAACTGACCTTGATAGTCTTCAATCTTAGGCCGCTGGGGCACATTGACAATATCTTCAAGCATGAGGGGATGCAACTTAAAGACTTGTCCTAAGCGTCGGAGAATCTCCTCACTGCCTAATCCCTGCACATCCACCCAAGAAACGGATTCCGTTTCCAGAAAGGGAAGGCATTCCTCTGGCGTTTGGAGAATGTGGCGCGTCGCTCGGTGTGGATCATAATCAATTAGAACGATCGTGGGCGGCGGGGCATCGGCTTCAATACTTAGCGTGCCAGGGATACTGCCGGGTTCATCATAAAAGTAATCAAAATAGGTTTCGTCTTCTTCCTCGTCTTTGTCCTGCTCCTCGTCCTTGGGGACGGTTGCCTTGGCGTTGGGACCGGGCTGGAACGGATCGAGGGGGGCTAGGGAACGGGAGGCCGGATGGGACTGCAACCATTGGGGGAAGAAGCGAAAACGCTTTTGGGGCGGCATAGGTTCTCGATGGTAGGAACGATCGGGTAGGGGTAGCCTTAGCAAGGGGGGCGCGATGGTTTTGGGGCTGGCTCGTGCGGAGCTGGCTACTTTATATCGGCACACAGACTCAACAACCTAGTTAGCATACGTCGGGATACAAGGACCAACCGGTAATCCAGAAATTTTTCTAAAGAAATGACAGCGAATGACGGGACGATGTAGAGGATAAAGGGAATTGCTGTCGTTAGGCTATTAGCAGCACCCTGCGGCGGCGACGGCGAAAGCAAACTTCCAGATGCGGCAATTCGACGCGGTAGTATAGTCAATAATATCGTCAAGATGATTGTCAAATGATGAATGATTGTCAAATGATAATCAAAAATTGTTATCAAAATGTCTGTCAAGATTTTCGTCAACACTTTCGTCAACATTCAGGTAACTCTCAGAATTTAGGTAAATCGGGATGAGCAACAAACAAACACTGACCTCAGCCAGCGATCGGCTGATGATGAAGTATGGTCAACGGCCTGTTCCAGCCTTACAGAGCGCTTTGGCCTCCATTGCGGTTTAGACAAGGTTTAGACAAGGTTTAGACAAGCTTTTATCAAGCTTTAGACGAGGTTTAGCTAAGCTTTTGCCAAGCTTGAGACGAGGTTTAGACGAGGTTTAGATTCTAATGACTGCCTTACGGATTGGGGTGGCGGGTCCCGTTGGATCAGGGAAAACAGCACTGGTGGATGTTCTGTGTAAAACCCTGCGCCAGCGATACCAGATAGCCGTGGTGACCAATGATATCTACACCCAGGAAGATGCAAACTTTCTGGTGCGCAGTCAAGCTCTTGCCGCCGATCGCATTATGGGGGTTGAGACGGGGGGGTGTCCCCATACGGCCATTCGGGAAGATGCCTCCATTAACCTCGTGGCGATCGCGCAACTGGAGCAGCGTTTCCCCGATCTCGATCTGCTGTTTGTCGAAAGTGGGGGGGATAACCTAGCAGCAACCTTCAGCCCGGAGTTGGTGGACCTCACCCTCTATGTGATCGACGTAGCCGCCGGGGACAAAATTCCCCGCAAAGGAGGTCCTGGCATCACCAAGTCCGATCTGCTGGTGATCAACAAAACTGACTTGGCCCCTCTCGTGGGAGCGGATCTGGGGGTCATGGCACGGGATGCGACAACCATGCGGGGCGACAAGCCCTTTGTCTTTACCAACCTGAAGACCCAGACGGGGGTTGAGGCGATCGTTGATTTCATTCGGCTACACCTGGGCGAGGAGATAGCCAGCGGCATCGGGACCCAACCCCGCGAGGAAGAATAGTGCTAGGGCACGATATGGCACTATGGAAAAGGTGAAGGCCGCGATCGCTGGGTATTCGTTAGGGAAAGTCACACAACCTTGCAGATTACATTCCTGGGTACAAGTTCTGGGGTTCCCACCCGCAGCCGTAATGTGTCGAGTATTGGCCTGCGGCTACCGCAACGGGCGGAGGTCTGGTTATTTGACTGTGGCGAAGGGACCCAACACCAAATCCTCCGCAGCGATCTGCGGTTGAGCCAAATCCGGCGGATCTTTGTGACCCACATGCACGGCGACCACATCTTTGGGCTGATGGGGCTGCTGGCCAGCTATGGCCTTGCGGGGAATCCCACGACGATCGACCTTTATGGTCCCCCGCCGCTCAAGGACTATCTGCGGGCCTGTGAACGCTACTCCCAAACCCGCCTGTCGTTCCCGGTGACGATTCACGCCGTCGAACCCGGTGTAGTCTATGAAGATGATGAATTCAAGGTAATCTGCGCCCCCTTAACCCATCGCATACCGGCCTTTGGCTATCGGGTGGTGGAGAAGGATCGGCCCGGTCGCTTTGATCTGGCGAAAGCTCAGGCGTTGGGCATCCCACCGGGGCCAGTTTATGGTCAGTTAAAGCGCGGCGAAACAGTCACCCTAGCGGATGGGCGACGTTTGCATGGCCAGGATTTTTGTGGTCCCACGGAAATAGGTCGGAAGTTTGTGTACTGTACCGACACGATCTATTGTGACCAGGCAGTGACCTTAGCCCAGGATGCCGACGTACTGGTCCATGAAGCCACCTTTGCCCACCAGGATGCGGAGTTAGCCTATCAGCGCTTGCATTCAACCTCAACGATGGCAGCCCAAGTGGCCCTAGCCGCGCAAGTGCGCTTGCTGATCATGACCCATTTCAGCCCCCGCTATGCACCGGGCAACGCGATCGTCTTGAATGATTTACTTCAAGAAGCACGGATGATCTTTGCGAATACGAAAATGGCCCACGATCTCATGTCCTATGAGATTAATCGTCGCACCTAACCCTGCCCTATGCCCAAATCGAAACTCACACGCATAGATTGGCGGGCAATGTGGCAGCAGTATGGATATTATTGGGTACGCTTTGGCCTCATCCTGCTACCGGCGATCGGGATGTTGCTGATTATCATCAGTAATGGGGTCAATGTTCCCTACTATGATGAATTTTCGAATCCCTTTAGGGTTTTAATCTTAGATTATACAGATCAATTAACATCAGCCGAACTCACGCGCCAGTTCAACGATAGTCGCAAGTTGATTTCAAACGCCATATTTATTGTATTTCTGCGTATTTTTGGCTATTGGAATATTAAGTTTCAGCTTTATTTTACCTGGCTTTTGGGAGTTATTATCGTTATTTTATTATCAGTATTAGTGGGTAGAACGACACAGAGAAGCCATCCAAGTTATCGTTGTTTATCCTTGTTAGTATTAGTTTCTATGAGTGCATTGATATTTGGTTTTACCACCTACTATCGCTGGTTGTGGGGGATTACCTTACATCGACTCATCCCAGATTTTTGTATTGTCCTATCAGCCGTCATTGTTACAGTTAACTGGCATCATATAACAAAAACACTAGCACTGGCTGGCTGCGCCACGATCGCCCTATTTTCCTTCTCTGGTGGCATCGTAATCGCCCCTATTAACCTGGCACTGCTATTAACACTTAAACATATTAAAAAGAGTCATATAATCCTGTATTTATTTATTATAGGCATAAGTTTTTTGAATTTCTTTAATGATTATAGAATGCGTAATTCTGAGCAGGTAGAGCCTTTAGACTATGCTCATATTTCAAAAGACTTTGCATTTATTTCAGAGTTTTTAGGCAATCCTTTCTCTGGACGACATCGTGAAGCTTTTATCGTTGGTCTAAGCCTACTCCTATTATTTATATTTAGTTTAATCCGGGGCTTCTTGCTCGCACGATCGCGCTCATCTATGGCAACGGCAGCGTATCGTAGATCCTTAATTCCCTGGGCCGCGATCGGAGGCTATGCCATTCTGTGTGCGGCTTTGACAGCCTACTTTCGTTCCGACAGTGATCTCGTCTCTTCTCTAGATATTCGCTATATTCTCCATGCGAACTATCTGACGATCGCCGTGCTAGGGATCACGATCGTATCAATCACCCACTTAGACGATCGCTTGCCATTTGATAGAACCGCCATTTTCCCCAAGTTCAAGAACATTCAACGTAACCTTATTCTCATTACTCTCCTAGTTTACTTTTCACTGGGCTTCTCATTCGTTCGCTATAATCTCAAAACCTATCCGCTTATTCACCAACATAAATATAGACTGTTATACGGTAAATCCTGCTTGCAACTAACGCCCTATCTAGATGATCTCAGTTGCCTGACAACTATTTTCCCCAATCCCAGTACACCTCAGTTTTTGGAAAAATTAACCAGACTGCGAGGCTTATCGATTCTCAGACCAGGCATTCTTCAGCTTCAGAGCTACCAGCACTTTCAGTTAACGATCGCCCAAACGCCCATTGCCCTTGGCCAGGTTGATCCCATACAGCCACTTGCGGGCGGTAAATGGCGGGTCACGGGTGCGGCTCTCCTTCCGGAAACCCAAAAACCCGCAGACGCGATCGTCGTGGTTGATCCGGTGCGTAGTCAGGCGCGTCAGCAACTCACGATCGTGGCGATCGGGCGGAGTGGCCTCCTCCGCAAGGATTTACCGCCCCCCTTCCGCAATCGTGATGCCGGTTGGAGTGTGGAACTAGCCATGCCCAGCGATGTTCGCGTTCGCGCAGCGTCTCCACAGGAGAATCGTCTGCAATTCTTTGCCTTTGATGCCAACCAAAATTGCTTTTTCCGCATCGCAGCCGATCCCCTTCCGTTAATAAGCCCATCCAGTTCCCACCGTCCCTAAACCTATGCCTGATCCCCACCCGCCGCCTGCTGCTTGGAAGGTATACCTAACAACCGATCGCTGGGGCCTGATCCGGTGGAGTTTGATTTTACTCCCGGCGATCGTCATGTTATTAATCATTGTCTTTAATGGGGTAGATATCCCCTACCAGGATGAATTTGATACGCCGTTCAAGGAAATTCTCAAGGATCGCCTAGGGCATTTAACCTCTAGTGATTTAATTCGCCAATATAACGAGAGTCGTAAACTGATTCCTACCGTCGTTTTCCTTGCCCTGTTTCATGCTTTTGGCTATTGGAATATTAAATTTCAGCTTTACTTGACCTGGGGATTCGGAGTCGCGATCGTGCTTGCCCTAGCGTTTCTGGGTGCTCAAACGGCCAACCGTAAGCATCCCTTGTATCCCTGGCTATCGTTCTTAACATTAGTCTGCATGAGTGCGCTTATCTTCAGCGTTTCTTCCTACTATCGCTGGCTCTGGGGGATTACGTTACATCGCCTGATTCCTGGTTTTTGTCTAATTCTCTCAGCAATTACCTTTACCTTAAACTGGCATAACCTAACCAAGGCATTAGTGATGGCTGGCTTGGCGACGATCGCCCTATTTTCCTTCTCTGGTGGGATTATTCTGGGTGTGGTTAACCTGATAAGTCTAGCTTGCCTGCGGGGGGCTAAATGTGAGCCTATCCTGCTGTATTTCCTATGCCTGGGTCTGGGTTATTTTAACTTTTTTGAGGATTATGTCCTGCCCACCCAAGCTGCGGAAAAGACGACGATCGCTCTCGGGAGCAGTTCACTTTTTTGAGAGGGGAAAAGGTTCAAGGCCGCCATTGAGGAAAGCACAGCGGTGCGCCAAGAC
>OGCL01001651.1_pt1 | contig 18007 bp, 17 predicted proteins | sample 1570041 | NCBI WGS metagenome assembly OGCL01 (sample SAMN06266162, study PRJEB24511) | hot springs metagenome | isolation source: Hot spring water | place: South Africa: Limpopo | collected 2015-06-22
GAAGGTGGAGTTCGTGCCGGTGGCCGACTACGCCGCCGTGGTCGAGGCGCTGGCCGCCGACCGTATCGACATGGCCTGGCTGGGCGGCTTCACCTTCGTCCAGGCACACCTGAAGACCGGCAACGCCGTGCCTCTGGTACAGCGCGAGCAGGACGCCGAGTTCACCAGCAAGTTCATCACCTCCGACCCGGCGGTGAAATCGCTGCAGGACCTCAAGGGCAAGACCTTCGCCTTCGGCTCGGTGTCCTCCACCTCCGGCAGCCTGATGCCGCGCTACTTCATGCTGCAGGACGGCATCAAGCCGGAAGACTTCTTCAGCCGCGTGGCCTACTCCGGCGCCCACGACGCCACCGCGGCCTGGGTGCAGGCCGGCAAGGCCGACGGCGGCGTGCTCAACGCCTCGGTGTGGCAGAAGCTGGTGGACGCCGGCAAGGTCGACACCGACAAGGTCAAGGTCTTCGCCACCACCCCGACCTACTACGACTACAACTGGACCGTGCGCGGCAACCTCGACGCCGACCTGCAAGCGAAGATCAAGAGCGCCTTCCTCGCCCTCGACCCGGCCAAGCCGGAACAGAAGGCGATTCTCGACCTGCAGGCCGCCAGCCGCTTCATCGAAACCAAGCCCGAGAACTACGAAGGCATCGAAGAAGCCGCTCGCGCCGCTGGCCTGTTGAAGTGAGCATCGCCCTGCGTGGCGTGGGCCTGGCCCACGCCAACGGCAAGGTCGCGCTCGAAGATATCGATCTGCAGGTCAGCCCCGGTGAACGAGTGGCGATCATCGGCCCCTCGGGCGCCGGCAAGACCACCCTGCTGCGCCTGCTGGCCACCAGCCTGCAACCCACACGCGGCGAGCTCGACCTGTTGCAGCACAACCCCTGGCGTCTGGCTGCCCGCCAGCGCCAGCGCCTGCGTGCGCGTATCGGCCTGATCCACCAGGCACCGCCTTTGCCGCCGCGTCAGCGCGTGGTCACCGCCGTGCTGGCCGGCAAGCTTGGCCAGTGGTCAGTGGCCAAAGGCCTGCTCAACCTGCTGCATCCGCTGGATGCCAGCGGTGCCCAGGCTGCCCTGGCACGGCTGGATATCGCCGACAAGCTCTACCAGCGTTGCGATCAGCTTTCCGGCGGTCAGTTGCAGCGCGTCGGCATCGCTCGCGTGCTGTACCAGGCGCCAGAACTGATCCTCGCCGACGAACCGGTCTCGGCCATGGACCCAGTGCTGGCCAGCCACACCCTGGCCGTGCTCAACCGCGAGGCCGCCGAGCGCGGCATGACCCTGCTGGCCAGCCTGCACGCCGTCGACCTGGCGCTGGCGCACTTCCCACGGGTTATCGGTATTCGCGACGGGCGTATCGCCTTCGACCTGCCCACCGAGCAGGTGCTGCCCGAGCAACTGCAAGCGCTGTACGCCAACGAGCAACTGCAGGCCACGCCCAGCTCACCCGTGCCGCCGCAGCCGACGCATATCCCGCGATGCTGACCACCGCCCCACGCGACCCCGCCGCCCTGCCACGCCTGCTGATCACCGTCCTGGCGCTACTGTTGCTGTGGCCGGGTCTGAGCTTGAGCGAGCTGGACCTGGCCGTGCTGGTCGATGGCGACAACACCCGCGCCATGGGCAACTTCCTCGCCGGCTTCTGGCCGCCTGCGCATGACGCCGAGTTCCTCGCCCTGCTCGGCCGCGCCACCCTGGAAACCCTGGCCATCGCCACCGCCGGCATGAGCCTGGCGCTGCTGATCGCCATACCCGCCGCGCTACTGGCCAGTCGCGCGCTGTCGCTGTCGGCCGTGCACCGCGGTGGCCGCCCGGCCTGGTGGGCGAACCTGGCACGCTGGCCGGTGCGCGGGCTGCTGATCTTCCTGCGCAGCGTGCCGGAAATCGTCTGGGCGCTGCTGTTCGTCCGCGCCGTCGGCCTCGGCCCCACGGCCGGCGTGCTGGCCATCGCCATCACCTACGCCGGCATGCTCGGCAAGGTGTATGCGGAAATCTTCGAATCGGTCGACGCCCGCCCCACCCGCGCGCTACTGGGTGCCGGCAGCGGCCGCCTGAGCGCCTTCGCCTACGGCGTGCTGCCCAATGCCGCCGGGGAAATGCTCTCCTACACCGTGTACCGCTGGGAATGCGCCATCCGCGCCTCGGTGGTGATGGGCTTCGTCGGTGCCGGCGGCCTGGGCCAGCAGATCGACCTGTCGCTGCGCATGTTCGCTGGCGGCGAAGTGGCGAGCATGCTGCTCACCTTCCTGCTGCTGGTGCTACTGGCCGACCAGTTCAGCCGCCTGCTGCGCGCGAGGCTGACATGAGAGCCGGCAATCTGATTCTTCTCGCCGCCCTCCTCGCCGCGGTGGTTGCCTCGTTCCTCTATCTGGGCATCGACCTCGGCGCCCTGGTCGCCGGCGACAGCCTGGCGCAGATGGGCCAGTACGCCAGCGGCTTCCTGCAGCCGGACTTCTCGGCCGCACACCTGCAGGCCATCGGCCGTGGCGCGCTGGAAACCCTGGCCATGTCCGCCATCGGCACCCTGCTCGCCGCCCTGCTCGGCCTGGCCCTGGCGCTGCCAGCTGCCGGGCGCTTCGGCGGTGTCGCCCTGCACGCCACACGCCTGCTGCTCAATGCCCTGCGCGCCATTCCCGAGCTGGTCTGGGCGGCGCTGATGGTGCTGGCCGCGGGCCTGGGCCCCAACGCCGGCACCCTGGCCCTGGCCCTGCATACTGCCGGCGTGCTCGGCCGCCTGTTCGCCGAAGCGCTGGAAAACACCCCGCGCGAGCCAGCCGACGCCATCCGCGAAAGCGGCGGCGGGCGCATGCTCGCCTTCTGCTACGGCACCCTGCCCGGCGTCTGGCCGCAACTGGTGGCGTACACCCTGTACCGCTGGGAGAACAACATCCGCATGGCCAGCGTGCTCGGCTTCGTCGGTGCCGGCGGCCTGGGGCAGATGCTCTACGTGTCGCTCAGCCTGTTCCAGGAGGCCCAGGCGGCCACGGTGATCCTGGCCATGCTGGTGCTGGTGCTGGCGGTCGATGGCCTGAGTGGCTGGGCGCGGCAGCGCTGGGTGAGTTGAGCCGATCAAAGCATCAGGCCCTGCCGGCTAGTCAGCTCGTGAAGCGCCGCGCCCATTCCGGCGCCATCGGCACAGTCGACGGCGCCGAGTAAACCGCAGCAGCATTAGGCTTCCGAGTTTTTATCCTGAGGCCCCTGCCTCAGGATCGTTCCACTCGATTGTGAGGCCTCAGCCAGCCTGCAAAGGCACGCGTGGCCATGGGCATGAACAGATACACCACGAGCAGGACGATGCTCAAGGTGATGAGTACATCGCTTAACAGTGAATCGCTGAGCCAGGGAACAAGCTGGAACAGAGGTCGCCAAAGCAGCGGCATCAGCAGGCTCAGTGGCAGAATCACCAGGAAGGTTATGCAGCTTTGTTTCCAGCGCGGCGGGGGTGTCTGGACGGGTTCCGGTACGAACCAGAAATCCTTGCCTTGAGCGATCTCCAATTGGTCGCCATCGCAAAGAAGCGGTACGACCTCAGCGACTAGCTGGCGCCTTTGTTCCGAGCGAATCCAGTCTTGCAACTGCTCTAAGCTGGTGAAGCGCAGCACGCATGTGAATTGTGCCACGTCGGGTAGCCAGCTACGCATCACGTCCACCCCGAGGTGGCCAGGGCATTGGTTGGCCGTGGCGATGATGCGGCGCAACCAGGTCTCGTAGCGTGGCGCGTGATTTCGGCGTACCTGATGACGCACCACCAGGGTTACGGTTTCAGGTTGCATTTCGCTCATGGTCGACACTCTGCTCAAAGCCTTGGCCCTATCGATCCAGCGGCGCGCAACGAAGCGCGCCACTGGTCGAGTCAAGGGCCGTTCGGTCGTTATGGGGCCAGGTACTTCTCGTTCTAGCCGTGTAGCTTCGATGCGATCCGAGCAACGTGTTCGCCCTGATGACGTGCTATTTCCAGCTCACGGTCATCTGGTTGCCTGGAACCGTCGCCACCGGCAATGGTAGAGGCACCGTAGGGAGTACCTCCTCCTACCCTCGAAACATCAAACAGCGCTGGGGTGGTATAGCCGATCGGCACGATGATCATTCCGTGATGTGCCAATGTGGTCCAGGTGGAGGCAATGGTCATCTCCTGGCCACCGCCCGTTCCGGTTGAGGTAAACACGCTGGCAACCTTCCCTGCCAGAGCCCCCTTGGCCCAGAGTCCGCCAGTTCGATCGAGGAAGTTGCGCATTTGTCCGGACATGTTGCCGAAGCGCGTCGGTGTACCAAAGATGATGGCATCGAAATCGGCCAGGTCTGACGGCTGCGCCTCAGGCGCACTCTGATTCGTCTTGCCGCCTGCTGCAGCAAAGGCTTCCGGGCTCATCGTTTCAGGAACCCGTTTGATCACAACCTCCGTTCCCGGAACGCTGCGGGCACCTTCAGCGATCTTGTTCGCCATGGTCTCGATGTGGCCATACATGGAGTGATAGAGCACTAGAACTTTAGCCATTGTTAGTTCCTCATTGTATGAATTCATACGATTGGATCACCCGCGCTCCGGGTGTATTTCGCCTGCCCAAGCTAGCATCTTGGGCAGATTTCAGTATGGCGCCGTGCACGCCAGTCATGATGCGCTACTGACTTGTGCAGCTTGATAGGTTGAAGAACTAGGAAGGGATGCATGCAGCCGGACGTTGGATGCATGCAGCTTTCGCCAGGTTTGCGGCGACATGCCAGTTTCGCGTCTGAATACACGGCAAAGGTGCGACTGGTCGCAGAATCCATGACTCAGCGCAACGTCGCTCAGGGAGTGCGCCGAACAGAGCATAAATCGCCGCGCCGCCTCCACACGCACGGCGGCCACGTGCATCAACGGCGTTATGCCGGTCGACTGTTTGAACGCTTGCGAGAAATGGCTGGCGCTCAAACCCAGTAGCGACGCAAGCTCGGTCGTCCGAATGCTCTGATTGATATGCTCATGTATGAATTTGTCTACGCGCGATATCTGCCAGCGAGGCAGCCCCCCTCTGTGTTTATGCGGCGAATGTTCGCGTTGATTGTCGACTGCCAGCATGGCGATCGCCTGATTGAGATAAGTTGAAGCAATGCTGGGATCACAGTGAATGGCCCGTTCCGTTTCGATCAGCAACGTCAACAGTTGCCTCACCTGTTTTACAGGCTCAAGACGGCTGGAAGCAGTGTTATCCAACAAGTGACGTGAACTGATACTCCCGCTCATAGATCACGCTCCTGAATAGGGATCAAATTCAGATAGTTCCTGTTACTCGGCGCTATGAGCAGTACAAGATGGCCGGATGGTGCGTGCTCACCGTTATCGGGAGTAACGAAAAATTCAGGGTTGCTCATAGTGCTCTCCAGAATACGTAACCTACATGCCGCTAAGCACTGTTGCGTGCGACGATAGATGATGCTTAGCAACGGCTATGCCATCAGAGATTTTTTATTGAAAATCCTTATTTATCATCAAGATAAGACTATGTAGATATGATCCGAAGAGAATTCAGCATTTAGCGCAAGGATGCTGGATTGATGATTTGATAAAGCGGTGGTGTGCATTGAGGATTTGATCAACGCTACTGAGATGTCTGTTGTAGACGAGCTAATTCATCGGGAGCTGCACGGGAATAACTGAAGTCATCGGCCGCCACCATTGCCGATGGATGTCGCTTGTTTTCAAACGGTAGGCCACTGTCATAGCGCCCGAATTATGGAAGGACACATCGAAAACCAGCACCTTCCCCATCGGTAGGATTCACCTCCGTTTCGGTGTGCCCGAGAAGGATAAGAGTTGCTGTAATGCTCCAGGTGCCAAGTTCTAACTCGCGCCGCCTTCGACATTGTGGTCCCGTCATTACTACGGCTGGGTTGTTGATGAGAATATCGAGGCCGCCCAGCGTTTCGACGGCCATTGCTGATGGCACGCTTGATGGTGTCCGAATCGGCGCCTGAATGGCCAAACACCTATCCCCGCTTTCCATTGAAGCGATGATGTTTTCTGCCTGCAGGTACAGCGTCGGTTATCGGTCCGTTTTCGACGTGCAAGGGACGCGACGTAGCGTCTATTAGCGGCTCGCAGCAAAGCCCTGGGTTCCTGCTCTCACACTCGTTGCGCGCCCAACTCAGGCAACCGCCGAAATCTTGACCTCGACAGATGTGGGCTGAGTCGGTTCTTCGGCCAGGTTTCCTAGGAAAGCACTGCACCGAGAACGCAACCAGTGTTCGCCCGGATCATCGTGAGTAGCCCCTCTCCAGACCATCGATAGATCTTGCTGAGGCAGCGCAATGGGCACCGCTTCCGCTCTCAAGCCACCGGAGCCAGACATTGCGCGGGCAACGTAATCCGGCACGATTGCAATCGTGTCGCTGCCTGCGAGTAATACGGGCAAGGCGCTGAACTGCGGCACTGCGAGCACGACCTTGCGTTGACGCCCCAGCAAATGGAGCGCGCGATCGGCATCCTCGATAACATTGCCCATGGACGAAACAACAGCATGGGGCCGACGGCAAAACTCGTCCAAGTCTAGTCCACCTGGCTGAGAGTCGGCCCGCAGCAACATCGGGTGAATCGATCGTAAGCGTTTACACCGAGCGTTGGCTGGCAGTTGCAACGTATGGCTGATGCCGAGGGAAATCTCCCCAGCGGCAAGCAGTTGGGGCAACTGCCATTGATCGGCGCGGCGCACCACCAGCGTTATATTGGGTGCCTCAATACGCATACGGCGCAGCAAACAGGGCAACAGGGCATATTCGACATCATCGGAAAGACCGATATGAAAAGTGGCTTCACTGGTTGTGGGGTCGAACGCCTGGCATCGGCTCAGCGCACAGGCGATGCTGTCGAGCGCGGGCGTCAGATTGGAATATATCTCCTGGGCTCGTGATGTAGGCTCCATCACCCTTCCCGTGCGTATGAACAACGGGTCATTGAACAGGTGCCGTAAACGTCCCAAGGCGGCGCTGATGGCCGGTTGACCCAAGAAAAGTTTTTCGCCGACACGGCTGACATTTCGCTCGTGCATCATCGTTTCAAAGACAACCAGGAGATTGATGTCAGCGCGACGCAGATCATTTCTGTTCATCATGTTAAGCGCCTACGAGTTGTACATGCGCGACTGTCGTACCGCCGTTCTCCTGCCAGCTAACAACACGTGACACGACATGGGTACCGGCGGTGTAGCTACAGATGCATGGCTCTTTCTTGAACCCGAACCTTGATGGCCTCGCGGAGAGGGATGTCAGATGAACTGGGCATCCACATGCGTGACATTTATTGCCAGCCCGCAGGGAAAACAGTCCATCGACATTGCCTGGACAGCGACTTCAAGCCACGCCTAGGCGTCCATCAATCCAGGGTTGAGTGTGATCGTTCTGATCTCGGTGAAGTCCTCAATCGCAGCCACGCCATTCAGACGGCCGAGGCCCGACTGCTTGCAACCGCCCTCTTCGGTGTCTTCGCCGAGTGCGCCCCACTCGTTGATCCAGACCATACCCGCTTCGATCCGGGGCGCGATCCGCAATGCTTTGGACAGATCGCGCGTCCAGATGCTCGCCCCCAGGCCATAGATGCTGTCGTTAGCCAACGCAACGGCCTCCTGTTCCGTCGCAAACCTCTGCATGGTGACCACCGGCCCGAACGTCTCTTCCTGGACGATCGGCATCGTCGGATCGCTCACCTCGAGAAACGCGGGGCGAAAGAATGCGCCTTTCGACAGCGGGCCTTCGACCACCGGACCACCTCGCACAATGGCCTGCGCGCCCTGTGCAATGGCGCGCTCGACCAGGTTATCGACGCGCTCGACATTCTCGCGGTCGATCATCGGCCCCATGTCGCTCGACAGGTCTGCCGCAGGCCCGACCTTTACCGCGCGCAGGCGCTCGGCAAAACGTTTACGAAACTCGTCGGCGATCCCTTCCTGCACGATCACCCGCTGACCCGTCACACAGAACTGGCCCGCAAACACCGTGACTGACTTTTCCAGGATGGGTAGCGCGAGATCGAGATCGGCATCGTCGAACACGATCGATGGCGTCTTACCACCGAGCTCCAGTCCCACGCGCTTGAAGTGCGGGGCGGCGCTGAGCGCGATCGCCTTGCCGGTGCCAGTGCTACCGGTAAAGCTGATGATTGGCACCTCCGGCGAGGCGACGAGATGCTTGGCGCCATCGCCAGTCTCGTCGGTAAAGACATTAATCACGCCGCGGGGCAGTGCCGTTACGTTGCTGAAGATCTGGGACAGGGTCGAGGCGATCTGCGCACTCTTGCCCGGCGCCTTGACGATTACCGCACAGCCGGCCGCCAACGCAGGCGCGAGTGATCGTACCGTCAGGATTATTGGGGAATTCCAAGGCACGATGATTCCCGCCACGCCCATCGGCTGGCGCATCATCATCGCTATTCTGCCCGGTTTGGAGTCCACGACCCTTCCGGCCTCAGTGCGCGCGATACCGGCAAAATATCGCAGTGACGGCGCGCAGAGATCGACTTCGAAGCTGGCCTCGCCTTGAATCTTGCCGTTTTCGGTGCAGAGGATCTTGATGAGCTCGCCCCGATTACGTTCGAACGCGTCTGCAAGGTTGTCGAGCACGCGCGCGCGCAGCTTGCGGTCGTGCACCCAATCGGTCTCGTGCATTGCGCGTTTCGCCGCGACAATGGCCGCTTCGGCGGTTTCAATCCCCCCTTCGGCATAGGTACCTATGACCTCATAGGTGGCAGGGTTGATGGATCCACGGATCGTATCCGAGCCCATCCACTCACCGCCGACCCAATTCAAGGCATGTCTGGACGAGTGCGGAGTATGAATATTCATGGCTAACTCCTACGTTTTGCCTGGTGTGAATTATCGGGCCCTGTCCCCGCGTGGCTGCGATCCGTTGGGCGACCATTAGGTCACCTTGGTTGGCACCCACGGCATCCCTGGAAACGGCGCATTAGAGAGAGGTTGGCAATGATGTGCGCTCCCATCTGGGCGCCATCTGCCGGCACGCCAGGAGTGTTTTCACTCTCTGGGATGCCAGCACAAGGCTTGGTCTTCGCGATCGAAATCGTTAATCCGCACCCACCGTAAAGGGGGCTGCGTTCGCGGAGGTCTTCACAGTCCAGGAGCCAGACTGTCGGAAGGAACTGGAAGACGCGTAGGTATCTTCCATGAACTGGAAATAGGTCATCTTGCCGTCACGCACCTTGGCATGGATGGAGAACGGCGAAGTGAATACCTGGTCGACCGCTACGGACCGGTAGGTGAATTTACCGAAAATCGCCACATCTTCTCCGGAGGCGATTTTGGTGCTGATGGTGAAGTCTTCGATTTTCCAGTAATCCTGGACCTGCAGGAATAATGAACTAAAGGCTTTCGGGCCCTTGTTTGTGCCAGTCCAAGGCAAGATTTTCCTTAATTCCGGGTTGTCGAAATTGAGAGAAACGTAAGTTGCGTCTGGAGCTGCCAGTTTTTCAGCGGCCGCTTCAACCTTATCGGGCGCAGTATTGGCCAGAAACTCCATGACTATCGAAAGCGAAGCCGCGGCCTGCGCTTCGCTAGTTGACTGCGCTACCGCGGGAGTGACAGTCACAATGCACGCAGCGAGCGTGATTGCGGCAACAAGCGACCTAATTTTAGGGGTGATCATGAGTTTTCTCCGTTTAACTACCATTTGTTATGCCTGAGGCCTAATGTGTCGCTAAGTACTAGTGCGCACCCAGCAACTGGTAGTGCTTCAGCAAAGGGTATGCCATCGCGACAGAATTCGAAGAAAACCTATATTTATCAGCAAGATAGGCTTGCAGCAGAGGGGATTTAGCTAAAATTTATTATTTATCGAACAGGACTGAACTTATCATTTGATAAATCATGCTAGTCCATTGATTATTTGATTAATCCCACAAAAACTTCGCAATTGATTTGACCCATCCGCGCAGGCAAGCGAACTCACTCAGTCGCCCCCTCATCAAGGATGCCGCTCTTCTTAAGACGATAAGCCAGCGCAGGTCGAGTTAACCCGAGGGTTCGAGCGGCTTGCGCAACGTTTTGCTGAGCAAGGTCCATTGCGCGTCGCATCAGCTGTTCTTCTACCGCTTCCAGGCTTATGTTTCGTTCGAAGATCTGTGTGACCCAATCGGCCGTGCTTCCTGTGTCCTCAGCTTGAACCAGCGCGCCATCGGCGTTGAGACGATCACCATGCAGAACGCCTGTCTTTGGGAAAACCGCAAAGAGCGCGTCCTGTCCTATGGTTTCATTGCTGTCAGTCAGGATGACGCCGCGCTCGATCACATTCTCCAGTTCGCGGATATTTCCCGGCCAAGCGTAACTGAGACATAGCTCCAGAGCCTTGTCTGACAAACCTAGCGTGCGCTTGTGATACTGCAGATGAAACTTGCTTAGAAAGTGCTCGGCCAGCAGCGGCAGGTCCTCGAGCCGCTCGCGCAGCGGGGGGACCTGAACCGGAAACACATTCAGGCGGTAATAAAGATCCGCGCGAAAGCGGCCCGCCTCGACCGCATCGGCGAGACTCTCATTGGTGGCAGCAATGACTCGCACATCGACCTTGTGGGTCCGAGAGCCTCCTACACGTTCGAGTTCCCCCTCTTGCAGCACCCTTAGTAAGGTGGCCTGCGCTCTGGGCGTCAGTTCTACCACCTCGTCGAGAAAGATGGTCCCGCCGCTGGCGCGCTCGAAGCGCCCCGGGCGGGTCTGATTGGCACCGGTAAACGCCCCTTTCTCAACGCCGAACAGTTCAGCCTCGATCAGGTCCTGCGGAATGGCAGCACAGTTTACCGCGATAAACGGTTGCTCGGCGCGATCACTGCGAAGATGCACGCTCCGTGCGATGACCTCCTTGCCGACACCGGTTTCTCCGAGCAACAGGACCGAAATCTTGCCCTTGGCTGCCTTGTCGATCGTCTTGCAGACCTTCATATAGGCGGGGGAGCGCCCGATACCGTAGTACTGGCCTTCCTGCTTCTCCAGGCATGTGCGTAGTGAGCTGACCTGCGATTGCAGTTCATATAGCTCCTCGATGATGGGGTCACTTTGAAAGTACTTTCTGAACTCTGCTGCGTTCTCCCATTCCTCGGCGGGTTTGCCAATGATGATGCAGCGCTCATCGCCACACCCGCGGCAGCTCGTTTCCTGGATGATGATTTCGCGTTTCATGAACGAAGAGCAGTGCGCACATGCGTAGCCCAGCAGGGACCAGCAAACCGGCTCATCCATCAGACCCACCTCTGTCAGGCAGCTCTCGACCTCGAATGAATCAACCCATTCAAGCTCGCAATAGAAGTGGCCGGTCTCCTGATCCAGCTCTAACTGGATGGGTTTCGGATTGACCATGCCTTTCAAGGAGTGCAGATGCGGTCCAACCAGGAACATCTCCAATTCCGAACTGTTTGGCCTGAGCTTGCGGGCCAATTCGGCGTCCTTGAGCCCGGATTGGTAGCCAAGGCGCATGAAGAACCCTTTTGCGCGCTCGATACCGAGGGTATTGATGAGCTCACGGCGGAAATTAGCCATCGCCGACACCTGCATCAGCAACATGCGCTGCTCACCAAACCAGATCTTGCCTTCCGTGCTTTGAAAGCGAACCTGATCGCTTAGGTCCTGAAAACCTGAATACTGCAGCTCCGGTTTGTAGCTGATAGCCATTGAGGGAGGTCTCGATTATTGTTTTGGGCGGTCTTGATTGATCTTTGCCGCCGAATGAGAGGAGCAAACCGAGCGATTGCGATATCGCCCGATTTCAGTCGATATGGATGCGTACAACGGGCCTGCCCCGGAGACGCAAAGTCGCCAGGGCGGCACAGGGTTAACGGGGTGCATCGGCATCATCGACAAGGGCTGCCCACATATGCCAGCCACTGCTTCAGTCGATGGATTGAGCGAGAGCCGGGCGCGACACGAGCACTCTCACCCATTGCTTCGATTACCAGGCGAATGCCTGCTTGAGGACCCGGGTGAGCACAGTGACTGACTCTCGCATCTGCAATTTCAGGCAATCTCATAATCGTTGCTCTGAACGGTAGCTTAGCCATAGCCTTTACCAGACTGCCAATAGGCCCCGCTCCACGCGCCAAGCCATTGCCCATTGTGGGGCAGCCAGATACATCCCACTGCACGGCGAACGGTGTGGAACATTGACACTTATTCTTTCCCGACAAACGCGTATAGCGCGCTCAGCTAGAAAAAGGATAAGTCGGAGAGCCCCTCATCATAAGCCTGGAAAAATCGAATCGGTGTTTCGCTTTTCTCGAACGACTCACAGCTGTGATTGCGGACTGGTTGCCAGCATCTGGTCCCAGATCGGCGGGTTGCCTATCTGCTCGCTAAGAAAGCTGCTCAGCGCGTGAAGCTTGTGCGAGCCTTTTTGCGATTGACGATAGACCACAGAGATATTGCCTCCTCGGGGGGCATAAGGCTCCAACACCTCTATCAGCTCACCGTCCACGATGGCCTGCGCGGCCAGAAAGGTGGGCAATATAGCCAGCCCGAGGCCTGCTTTCGCCGCCTCCATAAGTTGGTGACCACAGTTGGTGCGCATCCGACAGCGCACGCGGAATGACTCCAATGTGTCATTCACCGGTAGCGTCCACATGCCATGTGGTTCTCGATTCACGTACAGCATGGCGAAATGCTGAGCCAGGTCTTGCGGTGTCCGTGGTGTGCCATGAGCATTCAGGTAATCAGGGCTGGCGCAGATGATATGGCGGTTGGGAGTAATGGTCTTGGCCACCAGGGAAGAGTCCGGCAACTCGCCTATACGCACCGCCGCATCAAAGCCCTCTTCATGCAAGTTGACGCGCCGGTCGTCGAACTCAACGTCCAGAGACAACTCAGGATATTGCTTGGCAAAAGAGGCCAAAATCGGCGTCAGATATCTCATGCCGAAAGCCATCGGGGCTGCAACACGCAAATTCCCACGGACACTGGACTGAGACGTCAGAACTGCATTCTCGGCATTTTCAATATCAGCAAGAATCCCGGTGCAATGACGGTAAAAAACCTCACCCGACTCAGTCAGGCGAGTCTGCCGGCCACGCTCCAGCAGGACGCATCCAAGGCGTTTCTCCAGTTGCTGAATGCGCTGAGAGACCATCGACTTGGCCGTGCCCAAACGACGAGCGGCCTCGGAAATACTCCCGGTGTCCACTACAGCCACGAAAGCATGCATCTCAGATAGTTTATTCATGCTCTGATCCACAGAAATTGACTTGCATGCCTTCAAGCCTGACCGCCCGGGTGCAGCTGGTTCTGCACAATACCAGCAGAGAGCAGATTTATCGGCGGGATCAAGGGCCCCTAAGGGCTGCTCCGCGGAACTGACTCACATCGATTGGATAGAGCACAGCGTACGGGCACCGTCTGGCTCAGTACCGGCCCACCTCGCCTCAAACGAGTCCCGGTCTGGCGCAACGTGCATGCTGCGAGCAAATCGCTGCAGCATGCAGCGCCGTGCCAACGGAGTTGGCCTGAGCTGATCGTTAATCAGGCGGAAACGAGTCTCTCGTAGTCAGAGAAGGGCTTGAGCGCGCAATACTGCACGTGTAGCAGATTCTCTTTGACGTAAGGCAGCGCCTCGATGTAATCACGCGCCTCCTCGAAGGTGGCGGACTCCAGCTCAAACGCTGCACCGGGGCCAGCGGCCAGCCCATGGACCGCGCGAACAATACCGTCGGCGAAGCCTTGCCAAACGTGCAATACCTCCGGCTTCGCCAGTCGCTTGAAGTCCTCTGCCGCTCCATCGGCACGGCGAGTCAGAATCACGAAGGTTTTCATAACGCCCCCTCCGTTTCCAGCTGCGGCCGCTGGGTTGTTTCGCCATCGGCAACGTGCGCCATTATCCCCGTCTGGCCCACGGCCACATGCGGTTTAAGCTCGTTGCGGGGCGTGTAGTCCCCACCATTTTGGGGCCGGAAGGGGATTGGCGCGTCGGTGAACAAATCCTCGAGACGGGCGCGCCAGGCTTCTTTGGCTGCCATGACATCTGCGGCGGTCAAGTTGCCAGTGCCGTATATGGCGAACGTCGGCAGCACATCGAACCCAGGGAAGTAGAGCGAGCCATGCGTGATCGGAAACAGCAATTGCTCAAGTGGTCCGTTGATACCGCGCGGCGAGTAATCCTCTGCGGGGCCGCCGACAGCGACCGACAACATGGCCCGCTTGCCCTTGAAGGCCCCGTCACCATAGCGGTAGGTGTTGCCAGCGCCCTTGTAGCCATGGGCGAGTCCGGCTGCCCAGACGCGATCTATCCATCCCTTCATGATGGCCGGCATGCCGTACCACCAAAGCGGAAACTGGAAGATGACGGCATCTGCCGCTAGAACCTTGTCTTGCTCTGCCGCCACGTCAGGGCTCTGGCGGCGATGACGATAGGCGTGGGCGGACTCTGCGCCGAACGACAGCCGCTGAGGGTTGGCCCGCTCAGGAAAGTCGTGCTCGTCGAATATCGCTTTCCAGCCCATGGCGTATAGATCGGACTGCAGGACCTCGTGCCCTTGCGCAGTCAAGCATTCAACAGACACATCCACCAGTTGCCGCGTTAGCGACGAAGGCTCGGGATGGGCATAGATGATCAGTACTCTTTTCGACATGAAGGACGACTCCGCTGTGATGTCGCTGGAGTGTCGCGGGGCTCGGACCCTCTGTGAAATCACAAAATTTTCCTGCTAGCATAAGTTCGATGGATACCAGACGCCTTGATCTCAATCTGCTTGTGACGTTGGAGGCCCTTCTCATCGAGCAGAACGTGACCAGGGCGGCCGCCCGTCTGCATTTGAGCCAGCCAGCAGTCAGCGCGCAGTTGAGCCGCCTGCGCGACGTCTTCAACGACCCTCTTCTGATCCCCGCGCAGCGTGGAATGACCCCCACGGTCAAAGCCTTGGAGCTGCTCGTGCCGCTTCGCCAAGCATTGGACCAAGTAAGGGCCACCGTCACTACTCATCTGAATTTCGAACCCGCGACGGCGAGCCTGACGGTATCAATCGCCTGCACGGATTACGTGCAGGCGGCCTTGATCAAGCACCTCGTCGTCGCCATGCGGCGCCAAGCGCCGGGTGTCCGTATCGCACTGCGCATCCTGGACGTACCACAGCTGGAGCTGCAGATGACCCGCGGCGAAGTGGATCTGGCGGTGATAAACATGAACGGAGCCCCGCCCGCGCTGCACTCGCAACACCTCTACGATGAGAGTTACGTGCTGATCGGGCGTCGTGGGCATCCAAGCCTACATGCGGGCCTGACGGTGGATGAGTTCGCGCAGCTGGAACATGTCGTGGTGTCACTACGCGGCGGAGGCTTCTCTACGTCGGTAGATAACGCCTTGGTAGCGCGAGGGCTGCGGCGTAACGTAGTTCTGTCAGCATCGTCATTTCTTCCAGTACCGGAGTTGGTCGCGCAGTCGGATTGTGTGGCCCTGGTTCCACGTCGTCTCGTAGAAGGTCGTGACGAGCAGCTGCTGTGCGTAGCCCCTCCATTGCCGGTGGAAGGTTTTGCGATCGGCATGTTCTGGCATGAGCGCTCGGATGGGCACGCCGGCTTCAGGTGGGTGCGTGAGTTCATCACTCTGGTAGCCGATTCGCGGGCATCCGATTCAACCGAGTCAAACAGTCAGGCCGGGTAGTTAATCGCATTATTCAGATGCGGCCTCGCGTAGCTCGCGGCGTCTCTGTATTTGCGGCAGACATGTTTTGAAGCGGAAATGGTGCTCGCTGCTCTGGCCGATTGCAGCCGGTCAGGACGGGCTCCTGTCGGCCAGGAGCGGACGGTGAGAAGTACCAATATCATGGTCTGCCGCCGATTCCCCCCTCATTTACAGAGGCCAGAACCAACAGAAATGCGACATTAGGAAGTCACTTCGTCAGTGTCACCGTCTACGCCGATATGCCGCAGCGTGATCGCTGCCAGCGCAGCCAGGACAGCGATGCAGATAGCGCTGGTTACCGCTGCCAAGTTGAAACCAGTCATGAACGCGGCCTGGGCCTGTTCCAGCACACCAGCAGGCAGTTCCTGTGAAACCGTTTTGGCACCTGCAAGACTGTCCAGTACTGCCCGTTGAATGTCCTGAGCCAGGAAGGCATTGACCTGATCGGTCATCCTGGTGCGATAGATTGCGGTCGTAAGGCTGCCCAGCGTGGCGATGCCCACAGCCAGGCCAAGCTCCTGAACCGTCTCCGAAATGGCTGAGGCTGATCCCGCTTTTTCACCTGGCGCGGTGCCCACCACCAGATCCGTTCCCAGCGCGGCAATGGTGCCCAAGCCGAGATACACCAGCGAGAATGATGCAGTCGCCAGTCCAATTCCGCGAGGCGTGTGATCGAGCTGGGTCAACATCAGATAGCCCACTACGGATAGCCCCAGCGCGCCCGCAATCACATAGCCCGGCCGAATTTTCCTTGCAAGCAGTGGTGCCGTAATCCCTGCCACCAGCATGGCGAGTGCCGGAGGCCCCATCCACAGCCCGGCCGCCAAAGGTGACAACCCCGCCACCAGTTGCAGGTACTGATTCACCAGCAGCATCGTCCCACCTACGCCGATGAGGCCAACCAGGAGTACCACCAGGGCGACGCTGAATGCCCGGCTGGAGAACAGATCGAGGTCGATCAATGGACTGCTCAATCGGCGTTGTCGTCGGATGAACAGAAGCATGAAGGCAACCCCTGTCACGATAGCCAGCGTGGCATTGGCCACTATTCCGTCCTTGGCCAGTTGCTTGATGCCATAGACGATCGGTAGCAAGGCAAGCAGTGACAGCACAACACTGGACAGATCCAACCGCCCCTGTTGCGGAGCGCGGTACTCCGGCAGGAGAAACGGCGCGGCAACCAGCAATAATCCTACGACCGGTAGCGCCACGAGAAATGCCGCTCCCCACCAGTAATGCGCCAGCAAGATGCCCCCAACCACCGGGCCGGCCGCCATGCCCAGTGCAAACATGGTCGCCCACACCCCGATGGCCAAGGCCCGCTGGTGGGGATGGTTAAACATGTTGCTGATCAGTGCCAGCGTCGATGGCATCAGCGTCGCGCCCGCTACACCCAGCACAGCACGCGCCGCAATCAGTATGGTGGCACTGGTCGAATAGGCCGCCATCAGGGAGGCAACCCCGAAAGCGGCTGCGCCGACCATCAGCAGCTTGCGCCGCCCGATTCGATCCCCCAGCGTTCCCATCGTGATGAGAAAGCCGGCAATCATGAAGCCATAGGCATCAACGATCCAGAGTGCCTGCGCACTGGTCGCGCGCAAATCCACTGACAGCGCAGGCAACGCCAGATGCAGCAGCGTCAGGTCAAGCCCGAGCAGGATGGTCGGCAGTGCAAGCAGTGCCAGCCCGATCCACTCACGGGCCCCCGCGCGTCTTTCGACCGAATCACTGCGCGCCTGGCGAATTTCCGGAACGAGAGGTGAATCGTTAAGTGCTGTCAAAGTGGCCTCCGGGGTTGCTCGGATCGGTTGTGGAAGCCACATCTTCAGGGCAGTATCATACCATTACAATTTAAGCAATTATCCTATTACTAGAGGCAACAGCCATGATTGGGCGAAGCCTGAGCCGCACCAAGAACGAGTTATCGGAGTTTCTGACCCGGCATCGTCGGAAACTAACGCCAGCCGATGTCGGGCTGCCGTCCCACGGGCGGCGCCGAACACCGGGCCTGCGCAGAGAAGAAGTCGCCGCGCTGGCTGGCGTGGGACTCACTTGGTACACCTGGTTCGAACAGGGGCGAGACATCCAAGTATCGGAGAAATTCTTGCTGAGCGTGGCCTATGCCCTCAAGCTCGATGACGCCGAATGCAGCCATCTCTTTCTTCTAGCCCACAGGCGGCCACCTCCACCGGAGGCCCATCAATGGATATCGGTCACGCCACTTATCCAACAGTTGATGGACGATCTTGCAACAAGACCGGCTTATGTCCTCAACCTGCGTTGGGATGTCATTGCCTGGAATACCGCAGCCGATGATTTGTTCGGCTTCAGCACCCAGGAACCTGAGATACGTAACATCCTGCGCCTGGTGTTTTCCGAT
>OGCL01001652.1_pt1 | contig 18004 bp, 15 predicted proteins | sample 1570041 | NCBI WGS metagenome assembly OGCL01 (sample SAMN06266162, study PRJEB24511) | hot springs metagenome | isolation source: Hot spring water | place: South Africa: Limpopo | collected 2015-06-22
TGTTGACAAAACTAGCTTACCACAGGATTAGTGTGTCTATTGTTAGAAAAGGAAATCTTAAGATTCAACACTTCTGGATCTGAGATTAAACGATCTGAGATCGGGCAATCTGAGATCAGGTACTCTGAGATCAGCAAGGGTCTCCCTTTAACCACAACCAATCCGTAATAACCTAAACATTAACACATTAACAATTTTCGGCTTAGGTAAAATGTCTGATAAACACGTGTTAATTATCGACGATGAAGACGATATTCGCGAGGTTGCCCAAGTTAGTCTGGAGTTGATGGCAGGGTGGCATATTTCCACCGCCGAGTCCAGTCAGGCCGGAATTGCCAAAGCGAAGACCCAACGGCCCGATGCGATTCTGCTGGATGTGATGCTGCCCGACATGGATGGCCCCACAACCTTTCGGATGCTTCAGGGTGATCCCGAAACCTCTGATATTCCGGTCATTTTGCTCACGGCTAAGGTGCAAGCCACGGATCAGCGTAAGTTTGCGGATCTGGGGGTCTCGGCGGTGATTGCGAAGCCTTTTGATCCGGTTCTCCTGGCTGATCAAGTGGCTAGTTGTTTGGGTTGGGAGTTGCCAACACCGACCTGATCCTAATAGCCGTTGCGAGCCATTTCTAGCCGTTGTTGCGAGCCGTTGCAAGCCAGTGGTGGTGACTGAAGTCGTCACGACGCAGGGCAGGGGGTGGTCAATAAGATCGTCACTGGTAGATCGACAAGAAAATTCTGCAACGCTTATAGTGCAGGCTTTAGCCTGTAACGACTGAAGTCGTTACTACGTTCGCGTAGCGTCTCCGCAGGAGAAACGTTGCGAAACTTTATGTTTACTGTACTAGCAACGGGCTTAACGGCAAACGGAGGCGCGAGGCTATGGGTGGCGGGGATATTATTGGGTTACCGAAATGGGAATAGGTGTTTGAGTTCTTGCCAAATAGGGGATTGGAGAACGGGTACTTTATCAGCAGAAACAGGCTGCGTTTTCGGTTGTGTGAGTACCCCATGACGGGGGCTAAATAAAAGGGCCAAGATAAATAGGGCAAAAGCGACGAGGACGATCGCGGGACCAGAGGGTAAATTAAACCAGTAGCTTAAATACATCCCACTAATGCTGGCGGTAATCCCTAGTCCGGCTCCCATCGCCATCATGTGGTGTAGACGGGTTACAAGTAAATAGGCGGTTGCACCGGGGGTAATTAGGAGGGCTAGGACTAGGACGACGCCCACGGCTTTCAGGCTGGCCACGACGGTTAGGGCAATCAGGGCCATGAGGCCAAAGTTGAGCAGGTGAACGGGTAAACCAGCGGCTTCGGCCCCTAAGGGATCAAAGGTAAAAAAGAGCAGTTCTTTATACAGTAGGTAGATCACGCCGACGACGATCGCCGCAATAATGGCCGTATCCCGCACATCGGCGATCGTAACCCCCAGGATATTGCCAAAGAGAAAATGGTTGAGATCAATCTTGTTGTGTTTTTGAATGATTGTAATAAGGGTCACGCCAAAGGCAAAAAAGGCAGAAAAAACGATGCCCATTGCCGCGTCTTCCTTAATCGGCGATCGGGTTTGAATCCAGGCAATCAATAGGGTGCTGACCATCCCCGCCACGAAGGCCCCGACGAAAATATTGCTCCCGAACCAAAAGGCGATCGCCAGACCTGGCAACACCGAATGGCTGATGGCATCCCCCAGTAACGCGAGTCGCCGCACCATCAGGTAGCAACCGACTAGTGAACAGACTAAGCCAACCAACACTGCCGTGATCAGCGATCGCTGCATGAAGCCATACTGCAACGGCTCGATGAATGGGGTAAAGATGCCCCCTAGGGTCAGGGCGAGCATTAGGCGGCCTCCGCTGCGAAGAAGCGCACATGACCCCCATAGGCTCGCTCCAGATTCAACGCGTTCAGCACCTGCTGGCGGGGACCACTGGCCACCAAGGTTCGGTTGAGCAAAATGAGATCGTCAAAGTGGGTAATGCTTTCGCCGAGATCGTGATTCACGACCACAACCGTCTTACCGGCGGCGGCCAGTTCACGGAACACCGCAAATAACACGGCCTCGGTTTTTTGATCGACGCCCACAAAGGGTTCATCGAAGCAGAAAATCGCTGCTGCTTGGGCCAGGGAACGGGCAAGGAAAACCCGCTGTTGTTGCCCACCGGAAAGTTGACCAATGGGCCGATCGCGATAGGCCGCCATGCCCACCCGCTCCAGGGCTGCTGCCGCTAACCGCCGACTGGTGGCGGAAAAGGGCTGGAACCATCCCGTCGATCGCACCCGGCCCATCATCACCACATCCCACACCGTGGCGGGATAGGTCCAATCCACTTGGGTGCGTTGGGGGACATAGGCCACCCGATCGCGTTGCTCAGCGAGGGGACGATCGCCGTAGAGCACCGTTCCCTGCACCACTGGAGCCATCCCCAACAGGGCCTTGACCAGGGTACTTTTGCCCGCCCCATTGGGACCAATCAACCCCGTCAGCCGACCAGGCTGGATCGTCACCGTGACATCTTCCAGAGCGATAACTTCGCGGTATTGGACACCCAGGTGGCTCACCCGAATGAGGGGAACAGCGGGATGCGATCGGACAGCGCCAGGATGCATAGTCTCCAGCCAGAAAATGAAACAACTATGAAAATTCTAACAAAATATGAAACGATAATGAAAAGGGTTATGGGAAAATTGCCAAGATGTCACGATTTCGGTTCCTCGCCTTGGGGCAGTGGTTGCCCAGCTACCGCCCTTCCCTTCTCTGCTTGGTGCTCTTGAGTCTAGGGATTGGGGCCTGCACCCCAGAGGCCACTAGGTCCGATGGCAATCCGCTGCCCCAAGTTGTGGCGACCAGTACGATCATCGCCGATCTCACTGATGAGGTGGGGGGTGATCTCATCCAGGTAACGGGCATTTTGGAGCCGGGAGCCGATCCCCACATTTATGAACCCGTACCCGCCGATAGTATTGCCCTGGAAAAGGCCGATCTGATTCTCTACAACGGCTTTAATTTAGAGCCGGGGTTGATCAAAATGATGAATGCTACCGGCATCAGCGCGAAGAAGCTGGCGGTGGGTGAAGTTGCCGCTCCCTTGGACCTGGAATATGAAGGCCAAAAAGTCCCCGATCCCCATGTGTGGGGGGATGTGAAAAATGCGATCGCGATGGTGGCGGCGATTAAACTGGCCCTGATTGATCTGGTTCCAACGCAGCGAGCGCACATTCAGCAAAATGCCGATCGGCTGACGACTGATCTGCAAAAACTAGACGCTTGGGTGACCCAACAAATCGCGACGATTCCCCCCGATAACCGTCAGTTAGTGACCACCCACGATGCCTTTCAATACTATGCCCATGCCTATGGTCTCCAAATTGCCGGGACCCTGATTGGGATCAGTACCGAGGAACAACCCAGTGCCCAAACCATTCGATCGCTCGTAGCCGCGATTAAACGTACAGGGGTTCCGGCCATTTTCGCCGAAACGACGATCAATCCGGTGTTGATTACCACCGTTGCCCAGGAAGCCGGTGTCCAGTTGGCTCCTCGCCCGCTCTATTCTGACTCGATCGGTGCACTGGGGAGCGAGGGGGATTCCTATATCAAGATGATCGTGGCCAATACCCGGACGATCGTGGAAGCGTTGGGGGGCACCTACACGCCCTGGCAACCTTAAGGGGGGGCGTGGGGGCGTGTCCTAGAATCGCCCAGAGGGGGGATCGGTTTTATGATAGAAAGCGGGCTAGTTATTGCCCTCCCCCGTGCTGCCCCATGACTTTTACACTGCCCATGATTGCGCCCAGCCCCGCCTCGTTACCACTGCCGATCGCCCCACCCCATGTTTCCCCGGATTTTCCCCTCCTAGGGCGATCGCGGCAGGAATTAGTCCAATGGGTGCAGGCCCAAGGCCAACCGGCCTATCGCGGGCAACAGTTACACCAATGGCTCTACCAAAAAGGGGTGCGATCGCTGGGTGAGATTTCCGTCTTTCCTAAAGACTGGCGGGCGGCGCTGGCCTCGGTCCCGGTGGGGCGATCGACGATCTACCAGCGGTTACCGGCCCCGGACGGAGTGGTGAAGTATCTCCTCCAACTGGCCGATGGCCAGATCATTGAAACGGTGGGGATTCCCAGTGAAAAGCGGCTCACGGTTTGTGTGTCCTCCCAAGTGGGCTGTCCGATGGCCTGCGAGTTTTGCGCGACGGGTAAAGGGGGGTTCCAGCGGAACTTGGCCTGCCATGAAATTGTGGATCAGGTGTTGACTGTCCAGGCCGATTTCCAACAACGGGTGAGCCACATTGTCTTTATGGGCATGGGGGAGCCGCTGCTCAACCTGGAGGCCGTCCTAGCGGCGATCGCCTGTTTGAACCAGGAGGTGGGCATTGGGCAACGCCACCTGACCCTTTCCACGGTGGGTATTCCCGGTCGTATTCGGCGCTTAGCGGAGCATCACCTGCAAGTGACCCTGGCGGTGAGCCTCCATGCGCCGGACCAGGCGTTACGGGAGCAACTCATCCCCAGCGCCCGCCCCTACACCCTCGCCGATCTGCTGGCGGAGTGCCGCGAGTATGTGCAGATCACGGGACGACGGATTACCTTTGAATACATCTTGCTGGCGGGGGTGAACGATCGTCCAGAGCAGGCGATCGCCCTGGCTAAGCACCTGCGGGGATTTCAAACCCATGTGAATTTAATTCCCTACAACCCGATCGACGAGGCGGGTTTCCAACGGCCCGATCGGCAACGCATTCAAGCCTTTGTCGCCGCGCTGAAAACCCAACATATTACCGTCAGTGTGCGCTATTCCCGTGGCCTAGAGGCGGCGGCGGCCTGTGGCCAACTGCGGGCTTCCCACGACTTGCCGCTCGCCAAAGGGTAGGGACTTCCCAGCGGTTTTGACTTGGTGGGTATAGAGGCCGGGGGCATACGCCTCGACCACTTGGCCACTCTGGGTGCAGGTAATTAAGAGGTAATCGCACTGGGCACACTGGGTCCGGGTCAGGTGTTGCTCCAGGTAGCGGTAACGCTCGGCAGGGCTGCCACAATTGGGACAGTGAACGATTTGGTAAGCTTGCATCTCAAAACCTCTTGTTTAAAAAACGGTGCCCCCCAAACTTCTCAACGGCCCCTAGGTAAATAGGGGGCGCGCGAAACAGTGGGTCATTGCAGCCTAAAAAAAGTCAATTTTGGCTAAGTTTGGGCATCATCCCGGTAGCCAACTATTCGGTGCATCCTTTCGGTGCGTCCTTTCGGTGCGTCCTTTCGGTGCATCACTTAAGTGCATCACTTAAGTGCATCACTTAGGTGCATCACTTAGCTGCATCAGTGTGTAAATCGATCGGGTAAATCGATCGGGTGTAAATTGATCGGTAAACCCGGGTGTTAAGGGCGGTGTTGAATAAAAGTTTAAACAGCAAACAAGCCTCCTCCTGTACAAAAAGGCTGACCTAGAACCCAGACGGGATCATTTAATCTGCATAATATGCATTTCAGTATACCGAATACGGTTCAGTATACCGACTTTTGAGACGCGATCGCCTTGGCAACGATGACACTAACTGGAGATTTAGTTGTTCGACATTAGCGCAACTTATTTTTCGCGATCGCAAAAATTTATTAAATCTTAAGATTTCCAATTAGGTTAGGGATCACGGTTGAAAGGGGTGTAACAAGGGCTAGGGTCGCCTCTATGGAGAATTGCCTGGGAGAATTAATCTAACCAGTGATAACCGAACCTCGGTTTATCGAGTAGTTATTCGACGATCGTGGGTGAAAGATTAAAACGGCATCAGGGTGATCAGCTCAGTTTGGTTCCGGCTCTTCTGGTTTCGTGGTGGAAATAACGGGACGCATAAAATTTTTGCTGTGTCAAGTGTTTGAAAGGCTTGCCCTGACCAGGTTACAGGCTATAAGCTAGACTTATCACCATATGACCAGAAGAGCCTTGGTTCCCAAGTCTCAATACGCTTATCGTCAGGTTATCGATTGGGGGGATTGAAGTTGCTATGGCTCACCTGGGTGTTATGTGGCTAGCCTGGAAATCATTGGTGGTCATAACGGGTAATGCTGGGTATCCTTCTTGTCTACCTAGCTAGCCTAGGAAGTGTTCAGGGTTATGGCCAGTGATCAGCCTAGGGCTTGGGTACGGAATTGGGGCGATCGCGGTTGTAGTCTTTCCTCTGTAACCCAGAACTTGGATAACCCAGGACTGACGGTCTTTTCCCTATGCAGAGTGGTTATTTGCTAGCGTGACTGAAACGTCCCCCACCGAGGATACTGGCGAGCGATTAGGGGGATACGATCCCATTGTTTTCTTAAGAAAAAACAAACCTACTGACGATCTCATTTGCAGTAGGCTAAAACCAGAGGTCAGGAACTTTTGTGGCGCTAAGAAGTCTCATGGGCACAGCCTCACTCTCCGGGTGAGGAGCCTGGTCTTGTTCTGATTCAACACGGTTTCATTCATATCTCAAGGAGGATAGGGAGCATGGTACTGACACCCGATCTTAACAATGGTCGCTTACTGGGCACGATCGGCCCCGACAACGTCATTTTGTCCTTTGGGCAATTGGCTCCGTTTCGGCGGGGGATCTGGCTCCTCAGTGGCAACGATACGCTGATTGGCTCGGCAGATAACGAACTGATCCTGGGTAACCAGGGCAATGACAGCATTGACGGGGGCGGTGGCGTCGATCGCATTCTCGGTGGGAAGGAGAATGACAGCCTCAATGGCGGCGATGGTGACGATACCCTGCGGGGTGACCTGGATAACGACACCCTGATTGGGGGCAACGGTAACGATGTCCTGCGGGGGGGTAAGGGTGATGACCTGCTGCTGGGCGGGGACGGAAACGACACCCTCGTGGGGGATGTGGGTCGGGATACGCTGGATGGCGGACCGGGGGCTGATCTGCTGGTACTCCGTCGCGATCTGGCCGATGTGGCTGTTGGGAATGTGGACGTGTTGATCTACGACGATGCCCAAGACTTTATTGGCCTGACGGGCGGGTTAACCTTCGCCGATCTCACGTTTATTAATGCGGGCAATATTGTGGGTGGTGCTGGGAACGATGTGATTATCCGTTTGGCGGATGGTCGGGCCTTAGGGGTCGTTGCCGATACGGCGATCGCGAACCTGACTCCTACCGATTTTGTCAGTGTCACAGACGAGCAACTCAACGTGCTTTGGACCACTGGGGCATAAAGCAACACAAGATCCCTTACGGAGACGGGGGTAGCCCGCAACCAGCGGCCCCCGCTCGGTACAGGACTTTCAGCTTGGCGGTCAATCATGACCCCTGTTAATCCCCTCTGTGATGCCTGTGACTTCCGATCGTCCCCCCCGCGTTATTGCCTATCTTTACCAAGATCCTCTCCTGGAGCCGGAAGTTGAGCCGGTCCATTGGCGGCAACCCCTGGATCAGGTCTATTGGGATCGGGGCGATCGCACCCAACTCACCCAATTATTACAGGATTGTCATCCGGAGTCGGTAACCTATCTACTGGTTCGACGCTTGGCGGATCTGGGGGATACGGTAGCCGCGATCAGTGCGTGTTGCGATCAACTTCAGCGGTTGGGGGTGCACCTGTGTTCCTTGGCGGGTAGCTCACCAGACGCTCTGCCCACCGCGACTCCCCTGAGCCTTGTGGATGTCCTGCGATCGCTTCCCCTCGCAACCCACCACCGCCAGCAGGCAATCCAGCGAGGCCATGCCCGTAACCGACTCCAGGCGATTCCCCCTCCCGGCAAAGCCCCCTATGGTTATCGGCGGGGTAAGGATCGCTATCTGGTCGATCGGGCTACGGCCCCAGTGGTCAAGGATTTTTTTGAGCAATTTTTACTCTATGGTTCCCTACGGGGGGCTGTGCGGTACCTTCAGCAAAAGTATGGCAAGCGGATTGCCGCGTCCACGGGGCGGCGCTGGCTCACCCATCCCGTCTACCGGGGGGATCTGGTCTATCGCCAGGGAGAGGTCATCCCGGATACCCATCCTGCCTTGCTCTCACGGGAAGAAGCGGCCCAGGTCGATCGCCTGTTGCGCCGGAATCGCCGTTTACCCCCTCGGACGGCCAGTGCGCCGCGATCGTTAGCAGGTTTGGTCGTTTGTGGCGAGTGTCAATGCCCCTTGCGGACGGTCCAGGTGACGACCCCACGCCAGCAACGGCAGTATCTTTACCTGCGCCCCTCGGCGTGTCCTCGACGACCCGTTTGTCCTGGCCTGCGCTATGAACAGGTGCTAGAAAAGACGATCGCGGCGGTTTGTCGGGAGTTACCGCTAGCGGTGTCGGGGCTAAGTAATCCTAGTCTCGCCCAGGTGCGACAGCAATTAGCAACGAGCCAAACCCAAAAGCAAGCGATTCTGGCCCAGCTTCCTGACCTGGTGACGCAAGGGATTTTAGACGAGGAAACCGCAGCCCTACGTGCCTATAAATTACGCAACGAACTGGCAGCCTTGCAAGCCCAACAGGCCCAGTTACCGCCCCCCAACCTCGCCGCGATCGCCCAAACGGTTTCGTTACCCGAATTCTGGTTTGATTTATCCGAAGTGGAACGTCGTTTTTATCTGCGGGAGTTTATTCAACGAATTGAAGTTGTGCGATCGGCCAGTGGTTCCGGAGGAGAATTGTCAACCCAGGAATGGGCGGTTCGTCTCGTATTTATTTTCTAGTTTATTTTCTAGGATACAGCGGTTCCCAGGCCCGTAAGGTACGGTGTTTTATCCTTGAATCATTAACCCAATGCGTAGGGGCGGGTTGAGCAACCCCATTCCTTTGAGAAGAGAGAAGAGAGAAAAGAGAAAAGAGAAGGGAGCCGATCTCCTCAACCGGATTCTGTCGGGGCGGGTTGAGCAACCCTCTGGCAATTAACACCCTGAATTTAAATATAAACCCGCCCTTTGGGGTTCCTGATCTGACCCTAGCGGGCGGGTTTGATAGATGCCCCCTGCCCCCGCGTGCGGGGGTTTGGGGGCCTGCTCCCGCGTGCGGGGGTTTGGGGGCCTGCTCCCGCGTGCGGGGGTTTGGGGGCCTGCTCCCCTTGTCAGTAAACCCGCCCCTACCCCTAATTTCCAGACTGATAAGGTCCTGCTATCGCCGCATTGACCCGATTATTAATGATTGAATTGCGCCTCATCAGCACGGGAAAGGCTGTAGGTGTCGGCAAAGGCGCTCTGTAAAGCCTGGATCAAAGCCTGGATCAATGACAAACGCGACCGGGAAAGGTGCGTCACTCACTGGCGGAGATTATGAAGGCATCCGTTTGGGGAATCTGGGACCCGGTTTAACGTGAGTTCAATAATAGCCCAATTGCCCTCACCCCCCAGCATCCTCTTCCAAACGGGGCGAGGGGGAGTAGGACATCATCAAGGTTTTCGGCCCCTCTCCCCCAGGGAGAGGGGTTGGGGTGAGGGTCATCGAACTGACGTCGGTTGAGCAACGCGCCGACGATCGCTCCCTGCGGGACAACTCGCAGCCCTAGGAGAAGACCTACTGGACTTCACGCAGATACAAGACCTAACGACCTGGTTAGGTCGTCATGCTTAACGGTGCCGAGGCTCCTAAACCCACACCCTTCTGTTGGACCGGAACTGAACCTTATGCGGGTTGAGCCTGCCGTTGCTGGCGGTACTCACGCATGGACTGGATAAACTGCTCAAACAGATAATCGGCATCGTGGGGACCAGGGCTGGCTTCCGGATGGTATTGCACCGAGAAGAAGGGCAGGGTTTTGTGGCGCAGACCCGCGACGGTACGATCGTTCAGATTCAGGTGGGTGACTTCAATGTCGTCGGAAAGGCTTTCCGGGGTAATGGCAAACCCGTGGTTTTGGCTGGTGATCTCCACTTTGCGCTTTAAACCGGCGGGTTGATTGAGGCCCCGATGGCCGAACTTGAGCTTAAAGGTTTGGGCACCCAGGGAACTGCCCAGGATTTGATGTCCCAGGCAAATCCCAAATATCGGCTTTTGGGCGGCGAGGAGGGCCTGGGTGGTGGCAATGCCATCGGTGACAGCGGCGGGATCACCCGGACCGTTGGAGAGGAAGATCCCATCCGGGTCGTAGCTGAGGATAGTTTCGGCGGGGGTACTGGCGGGTACGACAATGACACGGCACCCGTAGCTGGCGAGGCGGCGCAGGATATTACGCTTCACGCCAAAGTCGATCGCCACCACCCGCAGGGGATCGTCGCTGCGGGCTTGGGCGCTGGGGCTGAACTCCCAATGGCTCGCCGTCGGTTCAGTCCATTCGTAGATTTCCGAGGTGGTGACCTGGGGCACTAGGTTTAGCCCCGCCATCGAGGGGGCCGCTTTGACCTGAGCCAGGAGTTCCTTGGGGTCCAGAATCTCGGTGGAAATGCCGCCATTGAGGGCACCGAAGCTTCGGATTTTGCGGGTGAGGGCGCGGGTGTCAATGCCGTAGATGCCGGGGATCTGGTGTTGCTTGAGGTAGTCGGAGAGGGATTGGGTCGATCGCCAATTGCTGGGCCGTTCGGCAATATTGTGGGCGATCGCGCCGCGCACCTGGGGACGGGCCGACTCCTCATCGTCGGGGTTGACGCCAGTATTGCCCAACTCTGGATAGGTAAAGGTGACAATTTGGCCGCAATAGCTGGGATCGGTGAGGACCTCCTGGTAGCCCGTCATGCCCGTATTGAACACCACTTCGCCAATCACCGTCCCCGCCGCCCCAAAGGAGAAGCCTTCGTAAACCGTCCCATCCGCCAAAACCAGAATTGCTGGAGTAGGGTCATACGCCATAGTGTTGAGCCGCCCGCAAGATCGAGGATTTATTATCGCACGGGATTTCTGACAGGCAAGCATGAGGTCACCGGCATTATGTCAACGGGTGATCACAGGGTTCGCTAGCATGGAGGGACACTGTTGCGCCCTGTGCCATGTCTCCCACGATGTCCCGCTTACGGTTGGGGTCCCGCTTTGGGTCCCGCTGGGTCTTCTGCTTGATCGCAGGGACGATCGCCCTGACCGCCTGCGATCGCCTGACAACCGATCGCCCTAACGCGGATCTCCCCCCAGAAGTCACACCCGTACCCCCTCCGATCGCCCCGAACTCGACCTCGGTGCCAGCAGAACCGGCTCCGGCAACGTCACCCCAATCCCCCACGGCCCCCGATCCCGATCCTGATCCCTATGAAGAGGCGATCGCCAAGGCATCCAGTGCCGTACGCCTGAGTCAATCGGCAGCCGCCCCCGCCGACTGGCAACTGGTGGTCGATCGCTGGCAAGCCGCCATTACCTGGTTAAACCAAGTGCCTGCTACCCATCCCCAACACGCCCAAGTGGCAGCCAAGCTGGCGGACTATCAACGGCAACGCACCCAGGCCCAACAACAGGCCCAGCAACAGGCCCAGCGTTCGCGCAACGTCCCTACCGGCGGATCACCGCCCCAAGCCCCCACCGTCGCCCTGCGTCCCAATGCGCAAGGTACCTTTGTCCCCGTCACACCGCCGGGACGCACCCAGGTGTCAGCGGCCACAACCCCCGATGCAGCAGCCACCGAATCCCCCACCCGCTTCCAGACACCGATTAAGCGTCGGGAGGGGCGAACCCCCGTGATCGATGTGCTGTTTAATGGACGGTACCAGTTTGAGATGATTGTCGATACGGGAGCCAGTGGCACGGTGATTACCCAAGACATGGCCCGGATGTTAGGGGTTGTGCCTCAACAGACCGCTAGGGTGAATACGGCCACCGAGGCTAATGTCCAAATGCCGGTTGGGATGGTGGACTCGATCGCAGTGGGGGGGCGGGTGATCCAGCAAGTGCCCGTGGCGATCGCGAGTCCAGCCTTGGCGATCGGCCTTCTGGGGCAGGACTTTTTCCACGACTATGACCTCATCATTCGAGAATCAGTGGTGGAGTTCCATGCCCGGAATAGCTAGGGAAATTTTGAATTTTGAATTTTGAATTGCCTTAGCCTTGAATTTGAATTGTACAGATTTCTAGAACTGAGGAGAAACCCATGTTAATGGTTCGTTGGCGGCGGGTACTTGCGCCGTTATTTTTGAGCTTATTGCTGTTGGTGACGGCTTGTGGTCCGGCGGAACCGCCCTCGCCCTATGCCCAGGTGCAGGAGGAGACCAGCCAGCGGGGAGCAGCGCCCGCAGTGGCTCCGGAGGCAACCCAGGGGGCTAAGTTTAATCGCTTTTTCCCGGCTTCTGGGGATGGTTACCAGGTGGTCCCGGCCCAGGAGAAGAAAGGCTTTGCTGAATATAAGCTGAAGAAGGATGGTCAGGATGTCGCCATGCTGGCGATTAACGACACCACGGGCACGGGCGCGGCGGCAAAGTTCCAGCAGAGTACGGAGAAAATTGGCGGCTATCCAGCGGTCGAGCAGGGGTCCCAGGCGACGGCGGTGTTGGTGGGCGATCGCTATCAGGTGAAGGTGTTATCCCGTGATGATGGGTTTACCCGGAGCGATCGCGTAACTTGGCTAGAGAAATTTGATCTTAACGGTTTAGCAAATTTGCAATAACAAGCTTTGTAACAACAGGCAAGGAGTGACGGCGTGAGTAAAGCAATTTATCAATTGGTTGATGACCTGCCCACGGGTGGGCTGACGGTGATGGCCCTGAAGGCCCTGGATTTTGTGATTCCGGGCCAGTGGCAAAATGTGGTGGGGTTCGACAACACGATTCGGACGGTGACACGGGAAACCGACCCGGCCCTGGTCAAGCAAATTGGCGAACGGGCAGTGACCCTGTTTAATGACAAATCCCAGGGCTACCAACGGGCACTGTGGCTCTACGAAACGGTGGATTCAGCATCGGGGCTATTGGGCACAGCGGCCCTGGCTAACCGGATCGGACAAGACACCTTCCTCAGCTTTTTGCAGAACTTCACCCCCAAACCGGAGAAGGCCCAAAGTATTGATCTGGGGGTCAAACTGGTGACCGAGATTGTGGCCTTTTGCCAGATTAATGGTATTCCAGGGGATAGCGTCGGCGATTTTCTGGCCGCGATCGCGGACTACAGCGGCGAATCCCTGATGCGGATGGCGGCCCTGGTTTGCTTCGACGGCATCATTCCCCTGGGACCCACCTTTGCCGAGCAAGCCCTGAACACTCTCACGGGCACGAGTCCGGCGGAACTGGAAGGAAACCAGACTTTCAAGGGGGTCCAGGATCTCATCCCCGGCAACAATCCCGCCGGGAAATTGGGCTTTATCACCCAGAGTTTTGGGGCCACACGCGGCTGGATGGAAACCTTTGTGTCCTCCCACGGCATCACCCGCGACAAGCTGCTGGGCAACCTCCGGGGGGTAATTGAGTTTACCGATGACAAGGCCGATTATGTCGGGGCGTTGCTGGATATGAATGTGAAATACTACCGCCATACGGGCATTCAAACCCTGGCCCGCCGTCTAGTGGAACGGGCTGTCGCTGAAATTTAGGCACTGCGGGGTAGCCGTTTAGACGGCTGTCTGCCTGTGCGCTGATCCCTCATCCAGCCAACCTAACCTTGCGCAAGTTCGGAGAACGATTTTAGTCACGCAAGTTCGTAGTAACGACTTTAGTCGTTGCAGGCTCAAGCCAGCACTACCCGCGTTGCAGAATTGACGTTGCGGGCGACTCGCTGGTGGGATCAGGCCAATTTTGGGAGCGCAAGCAGGCTGCCATTGAAACAGCCGGAACGGCTATCCCCCGTTCCACTCTCATGCCTAAAATGGGGACTGGTCGGTTGGTGTCAAGTCTGCGAGGCCCAACACTTCCAACCGCCTTGTTGGGTCACACTGTGTTTGACCTAACCGAAAAAATCAAGCTTGATAGACCACTAGCCAACTAAGCCTAAACAATGCTGCATTTGCTTCGGGAATTGGCGGCGCAACTTGTTCAGGGCACTGCGCTCTAATTGGCGGACCCGTTCGCGGCTTAAGTGGAGAATCTCACCGATTTCAGCGAGGGACCGTCGTTCACCATCCCGCAGGCCAAAGCGGGCAATCACCACCTCGCGCTCCCGTTCCGTCAGGGTTTCCAGCAAAATTGCGATCTGATCCTGGACCAAAATCAGATCCATTGTTTCATCCGGTAGGGGATAGTTGGACTCCAACAGTTCGCCCAATTGGGTATCCCGTTCGGTTCCTACCCGCAGGTCGAGGGAAACCGGACGCGCCCGCCGTTGATGTTCGACCAATTTTTCAATTTCCTGACGATCGACCGCCAGGGCTTCGGCCAATTCCAGGATCGTCGGTTTGCGACCTAATTGTTGGGAAAGTTGGCGGCTTGTGGCCTTCAGCCGGTTGAGTTTTTCGGTAATATGCACGGGCAAGCGAATCGTGCGGGACTGTTGGGCGATCGATCGGGTCATGGCTTGTCGAATCCACCAGTAGGCATAGGTGGAAAACCGATATCCCTTAGTCGGATCAAACTTCTCCACGGCGCGACTGAGGCCCAAGTTTCCTTCCTGAATCAGATCCAGGAGTTCCAAGCCCCGCCGTTGATACTTTTTGGCCACCGCCACCACTAAACGTAGGTTGGCCTGTACCATTTGCTCCTTGGCCCGCCGCCCGTGGCGGATGATTTTCTGTTGCTCTGGTGTTGGCTGGGCGATGTCCAGTAAGGGCATCATGGCCTGCACTTGTTTACCTAACGCGATTTCCTGATCAGGACTGAGCAGGGGAACCTTCCCAATTTCCCGTAAATAAACTCGAATATCATCAACGTCGGGCATAGGACTGATAGCTACGATCTCAGGGTAACGCTTGCGCGTAGCGAATTGGCCAATAATCTATCACTTCTTTTCAAGAACGGCTAATGCCGATCCTTACGATTTTGGGATTTATACGGGAGCGCGTCGAAAATTTTGCCCCCGTATTAACGTGAGTTTGATAACAGTCCAATTGCCCTCACCCCCCAGCCTGCTCTCCCCCCAACCCCCGCACGCGGGGGCAGGGGGCAGGAGGAGTCCGACAGCATCCTCAAGGTTTTAAGCCCCTCTCCCCAGGGAGAGAGGTTGGGGTGAGGGTTATCGAACTAACGTCGTATTAGCTCCCTTGCCAAACCAATTGTGTAGGCATCCTGCCTGCCCCTGAGACAGCCGAGTCTTCGATAGACAGACGACTATTCCCCGTTTAATTTGGGCACTACGGGTTCTGCCTGCCCCTGAGACAGCCGAGTCCTTGATAGACCCAGACAGCTATCCCCTGTTCAAGGGGTGATCGACGGAGTATTAGTGGCAATGGGGGCGATAGCTTCGCGACGCCTTTGGCGTATCGCGGCGGTGTCCGTGACCAGTTGCACCTGCCGTTGTCCTCGCACCGAGTTCACGAGATAGATGCGTGTGCAGTGGGCTAAATCAGCGGGATAGAGCTTGCGTTCTTGGACCTTGCCCTGTTGCAATAACCAGGCCCGAAAGGTTCCCGGTAACAACCCAGAGTCCACTGGCGGTGTATACCATTGTCCAGCCCATTCCACGACCAGGTTAGCCAAACAGGATTCTGTCATTTCCCCCCGTTCATTCCACAGCAAGACATCATCCCAATCGGGGCAGGCCCGTTGGGCGGCTTCATAGACCGGGCGGTGGGTGGTTTTGTGGTACAAGAACACGTTCTGCGAGTCGATCGGAGTGGGAGCTAAACCCACCTTGGGCAGGCGTTCGCGCAGCGTCTCCGCAGAAGAATCGCTGAGGGGAAGTGTGAGCAGGGTCGCGTCTCCCTGGAGGGTACCCGATCGCCCGACGGTCAGGCGAATTTTGTGGGGAACCGGGGGGAGCGATCGCGTCAAGGTATCGAGATAATGTTGCACCCGATCGCGATCGAGCGGAAAGTCAAAATAGGTAGCCGATTGTTGCAAGCGTTGTAGGTGTAAATCCAGCAAAAAATAGCCCGTTTCCGGTTCCCAACGAAGGCATTCTAGCAAGTCAAAGGGGGGATAGGGAGGCAGCAAAACGTGGGTTTTTGTCCGGCATTCCTGCCACTCGCTACTGACTTCAGAATCCCACACAATTCCCCCGCCCGTACCATACTCAGCCTGTTGCGTTTGCTTGTCGATCAAGACCGTCCGAATGGCGACATTAAATTGGGCAACCCGATGGGGGGCGAGCATCCCGATCGTGCCGGTATAAATCCGTCGGGGGGAATCCTCCAGGGCCGCAATAATCTGCATGGTGCGGGTTTTGGGTGCGCCGGTAATGGAGGCACAGGGAAACAGCGATCGCAGAATTTCCAGCCAACTGGCATCAGTTAGCGCCTGAACTGTTGAGGTCATTTGCCACAGGGTAGGATAGCGTTCGATCGCGAATAATTCCGTGACTTCGACACTTCCCAATCGAGCAATGCGGCCCAAATCGTTACGAATCATATCGACGATCATGACGTTTTCCGCCTGGTTTTTGGGGGAATGGCGCAGGGCTTGGGCGGCTTGGCGATCGTCAGCATAACTCAGTCCACGTCGAGCGGTTCCCTTCATCGGACGGCAGGTGAGCCTGCGATCGTTCAGTTGGAAAAAGAGTTCCGGTGAGGCACAACAAATCGCCCACTTTTCTAGATTGAGGAAAGCGCCATACTGACCATTTTGGGCTTGGCACAACTGCTGAAAATAAAGCCAGGGATCGGCAGTAACCTGCGATCGCAAACGCAGGGAAAAGTTCACTTGGTAGGTGTTGCCTTGGGCAATGTGGTGTTTGATTTGGGCTAGGGCGTGTGAGTAATCGGCGGGGGCGATCGTGGTTGACCAAACCGGATTAATCACTGGCGCATGAGTCCGATCTGGTAGGGTAATGGGCTGGGGCGGGGGATACAGGCCAAACCAGGCCAAGGGAAAGTTGGCATCAGGGCGCACGACCAAGCTGGGGTCAAAGGCAGGGGCGGCTTCATAACTGAGCCAGCCCACCGCATAATACCCCTGGCGATCGACGGCCTGCTGGACCTGCGCTAAAACGGGTAGCACCGCATCGGGATGACTGGCCACGAGTATGGCTGTGGGCTGCTGAAACAGGAGCCAGCGTTGGGCTTGGGCATCATATAAAACCCCAGCATTCGTGGCAATTGCAGCCGGAGCCAGCAGGTTGGCCGCGCGGGAATTGGTGGCGATTGAAGCAGTCACAAAGCTAGCACCCACTATGATCAGTCTAGTCATCGATCTTTACACGAGATGAGGTTTACCCTAGGCCCACCATGACTGACGTACCTGAGATAGGCGGACTGAGTGCCCGCCAACACGCCCCCGCCACCCAGCGCAACCGGGAACCTATCCTGGCTGTGCTGGAAGCGGTGCTCCCCCCGAACGGTGCTGTTTTGGAAGTGTCGAGTGGGACGGGGGAACACGCTGTATTTTTTGCGCCGCGTCTGGCCCCACGCCTGTGGCTTCCCTCTGACCCCAACCCGCGCGCCCGTGCCAGTATTGCGGCATGGCGAGACCATTCCCCAGCGGCCAATCTGTATCCCCCGATCGCCCTGAATGCGGAAGATCCGTGCTGGCCGGTGGAGCAGTCGCCCCTACCGGAGGCGTTACAAGGATTGGATTTAAAACAGACCCCTATCCAGGCAATCGTCAACATCAACATGATCCACATTGCCCCTTGGACGGCCTGTTTGGGCTTGTTCGCCGGGGCGGCCCGCATTTTACCCGTGGGGGGCATTCTCTATCTGTACGGTCCCTTTAGGCAGGGGGGACAGCACACAGCTCCCAGCAATGCCGCATTTGATGACAATCTCCGTGCCAGAAATCCTGATTGGGGGGTTCGCGATCTGGATGAGGTCACGGCGATCGCCGCGATGCACCATTTTTCGCTGCTCAAAACCGTGGCGATGCCAGCCAATAATCTATCGGTGGTGTTCCAGGCGATCGCGCCGTTGGCAACCGATTTGGTATCCTAGATTTTTGTACTATGATTTGTGTCGAATCATGCAACCTTATCCCGCCGCGATCGGATGAGCAGTCCCCTCTGATCGGCACCCTCTTTTACTGTTACAAGACAAAAGTGTTGAATCTTAAGATTTCCTTTTCTAACAATAGACACACTAATCCTGTGGTAAGCTAGTTTTGTCAACA
>OGCL01001653.1_pt1 | contig 18001 bp, 22 predicted proteins | sample 1570041 | NCBI WGS metagenome assembly OGCL01 (sample SAMN06266162, study PRJEB24511) | hot springs metagenome | isolation source: Hot spring water | place: South Africa: Limpopo | collected 2015-06-22
GGGCTCCAAGGTAAAGGAGAGGGCCGGCGACGCCATGGACAAGGTCTTCGGCGGCAAGGGTGAGGCCGCCGAAGCGGAGTCCGGCGATGAGTGACTACTCTCTGATCCCCTACGCCGTGCCGCCGGCAACCGTCCCCCCCGACACCTGCGGCGAGCTTACCCGGCTGGCCGCCATCGGTGCGGTGGTGGGGGGCGCGGTGGCGGCGGCGCGCAGCGTGGAGCGGGTGCGTCGGGGAGCGATGCTGCCCACTGCCGCCCTGTCCGAAGTCGGCCGCACCGCCATCGCCTCCGGCGTGGCCAGCGGGGCCGCCGGGGCGGTGGCCGAGGCGGTCACCGGAGAAGGGCCGTTGCGCCTGGGGGTGCTGTTCGTCGCCACCGCGGCGGCGCTCTACGGCATCGACCGCTACACCCGACCCCTAAACCCCGCGGCGGAGCAGGGCCATGAGTGATTACGGCCATCAGTATCACCACGGGGTGAAGAAAAACCTCTTCGATCTGGCCGGGGGACTCATCGTGGGCGCCGCCGCCGTGGTCTTCCTGACCAGTGCGGCGCGTCGGCGCCGGACCGCCGCCGCGGGGGAGGTATTCTCCCCCCCGGCCGACACCCTGCCGGAACCCGCCCCCAAACCCCGTCGCGGCCGCAAGGCGAAGGCCGCCCCGACGCAGCATGAGGAGTAAACCCATGTCCACCTATTATCTATCCAACCACTACTACCCCGCCCCCCTGAGCAACGCCTGGCAGCTTGCCAAGCTCGGCGCGGTAGTGGGAATGTCCGGGGCCGGTGCGGTGCAGCTGCGCCGCTATCGCGACCGGCAGGTGAGCCGCGAAGAGGCCCTGGCCGCCACCTTCAAGGCCGGCCTTCAGAGCGGCATCGCCACCGGCGTTGCCGGCGTGGTGGCCGCCCAGTTCCGCGCGCCCACCCTCTCCTTGCTCGCCACCCTGGTCAGCGGAACCGCGGTGATGTACGCACTGAATCAAGCCTCCGAGGAGAAAGCCCCATGAGCCACCCCCAGTATTACCTCCCCCAGGGTTATGCCGTTCCGCCCGCATCGTACCCGGTGGCGCCGGTCCATCCGTATCCGGGCCAGACGCCGGCCCCGCAGATGCAGGGCTACGGCCAGGCCGGCTACCCGCTGCCCCAGGGACAAGCGATCTACGGCATGGGCTACGCCCAGACCCCGGCGGCCTGTCCGGCTAACCCCGGCTATGCCGCCAGCCCTGCACTGGGCGTAAACCTCACCAGCAACCGCTTCCTCAAAGGGCTGATCATCGGCGGGGCAGCGGCCTACCTACTCACCAACGAGCAGGTGCAGCAGTCGGCCATCAAGGGGGTGGTGAAGGTATGGACCCTGCTCCAGGGCGGCGTGGCGGAGCTCAAGGAGCGCTTCCACGACGCCGAGGCGGAGATCCGCGCCAACGGGATGCACCCCGAGTAATGAGCGACATCGCCGAAAAACTGCGCAAGGTCGCGGTTGCAAACCGCTCCCCCCCCAAGCCGGATCGCTGGGTGGTGGGGGCGCTGGCGGCCCTGGGACTCTTCTATCTGGCGGGCAAGGCGTTGGGGTTAGGGCGGGAGCGGGGGCAACGATCTTCTCATTCATCCACACCCATCGCCGAGAACCCCATGCCCACCTTCACCCTCCTCCACGAAACCCCCGGCCGCATCCGCTTCCGCGTCCCCGCCCTGGGCCGTACCGACCTCGACGTCTCCTACCTGGAGACCTGGATGGAGGGGGTGGCGGGCATTCAGGGGGTGCGGGTGAGCCGCCCGACCCGCTCCCTCATCGTCGAGTTCAAACCCGGCACCCAAGCCCGGAAGCAGGTTCTCGACCGCCTCGCCGCCCCCCCCCCTACCGCCGCAACTACTCCCCCCACAATCCCGATCGCCCAATTCTGGACCTATGACCACCCCCTCGAACCCTCTCTCGTCGTCATTTCCCCCCCTCCCAGCAGTGAGACGATTCTTGACACCTTGGGGCCGATTCCCTTCGCCACCAATGCCCTGGGGACGGCTGCCACCCATGCTCTCTCTAGCCAAGCCACTATGCAGTATTTACAAACGGTCTATCAGGCCACCAGCCAACAAGCCGTCGTCGCAGCGCTCAGTACCGGCAGCAATGATTGAGCTTGCCCGATCGCAGCCATAGGTTCCCCTCGCCCGGTGGTATACCCAAATTCTGACCTTGAAGCTCACCCGTCAAAGCGTTACAGTTGGGGCAAGCAACGACACTGACCCGATCGCGATTAATATTGCTAGGATCGGACTTAGGATCGAAGTGGGGTTGGCGCGATCGCCGTATCCCCGTCCTGAACGGTGGTTTATTCCCTTGAAGTCAGGTGACCGTACAGCAATGAACAGGCTTTGGCGTTATCTCGGCATTTTCCTGATTCCGGCACTGGTCTTAGGAGCCGTGATCCTTCCTCCCCGGCTTCAGCGGGCACGGGCACAGGCCGCAACTCAGGCCCCAGGACGTGCCCTCACCCTGCGATCGGATGTGCAGGAGGCCAATTCCAAAACCGGTGTCGTCACTGCACGGGGGAATGTGCAGATCAACTATCCTGCACGGCAGATCCAGGCGACCTCGGCCCAGGCCCAGTATTTCAGCAAAGAGCGGCGAATTATCCTGACGGGCGATGTCTTTGTCCTCCAGGAAGGCAATAGCTTGCGGGGGGAAAGGGTAACCTACCTCATCGATGAGGGGCGCTTCATTGCCCATCCCCAACCCACCAGTCAGGTGGAGTCGATCTATATTGTGTCCGATCCCAATGCGCCCACCCAGCCGCCTACCCCGATCGCCACACCGCTGCCAGTCCCTAACTTTGAGACTTCCCCAGCGGTCACCGCGCCCCCCAGTCCGCCTGTCCCGGCCATACCCCCCGTGACCGTGCCCACCACCCCCTTACCTCGGTTTCCTGGCAATGGCGCCCTGCCCTAGGGCCGTTCAAACGAATCCTGATAACTATCCCGCTTCTCGCCCGATGATTTGCCCGATGATTTGTTAGCCTTAGGGGTTAGTGAGTCTTAGGGGTTAACCATACCCTCAGGGCCAAATGGGCGATCGCGGCCAGGGAGGACGCACGTTGAAGATAGTTCTGGAGAACATTCATAAGTTTTACGACCAGCGGGCGGTGGTCAACCGGGTCAGCCTGTCGCTCTCCCAGGGGGAGGTGGTGGGGTTACTGGGACCCAACGGGGCGGGGAAAACGACAACGTTTTATATGATGACTGGCCTGATTAAACCGGATCAGGGGAAGGTGTGGCTAGACGGCGTGGATATTTCCTCCCTACCGATGCACCGACGGGCACGGTTGGGCATTCGTTACTTAGCCCAGGAAGCCAGTATTTTCCGTCATTTAAGCGTGCGGGACAACATTCGCCTTGTCTTGCAGGAAAGCCAAGTTCCCCGGCCCAAGCAAGTGGCGCTCCTGAACCATTGGCTCCAGGAATTTCGCCTGGAACGGGTGGCGGATACCCCAGGGATCGCCGTATCAGGAGGGGAACGGCGGCGCACGGAATTGGCCCGTGCCTTGGCGGTGGGGGTTGAAGGTCCCAAGTTTTTGCTGTTGGATGAACCCTTTGCCGGGATTGACCCGATCGCCGTGTCGGAAATCCAGGGTACGATCGCCCGTCTGCGGGAGAAGAAGATCGGCATCCTGATTACGGATCACAATGTGCGGGAGACCTTGGCGATTACCGATCGCGCCTACATTATGCGGGATGGGCAAATCCTGGCCTCTGGCAATGCCGATGAGCTTTACAATAACCCGCTGGTGCGGCAATACTACCTCGGTGAGAGTTTCCAGGTTTAGAGCACCCCCAGGTCTGTTGCCAGTTTAGATAACACGGAGACACGAAGACACGAAGACACGAAGACATGAAGACACGAAGACACAAAGGGTAGATTAAGATCTGGGCGTGTGGCTCTCCTGATCGGATTTATCGGTAATGGCTTCCTCTCCTGCTTTCAATTCCCCTAATTCCCCGTGGTGGCGTTGGTTGAGCGATCGTGTCCCCGTTTTGGACTACTACATCATTCAGGAACTCCTGCCGCCTTTCCTGTTTGGGGTGGGGGCGTTCACCTCGATCGGGATCGCGATCGGTGCCCTGTTTGAACTGGTACGGCAAGTGACTGAGGCCGGGTTGCCGATGAGTACCGCGATGCAGGTCTTTTTCCTGAAGTTGCCTGACTTTCTGGTCCTATCCTTCCCGATGGCGGTGTTGCTCTCGACCTTGATGACCTATGGGCGACTGTCCAGTGATAGTGAGTTAATCGCCCTGCGCAGTTGTGGGATCAGCCTCTACCGCATTGTCCTGCCGGCGATCGTCCTGAGCCTGTTGGTGACGGGCCTGACCTTTGTGTTTAATGAACTGATCGTCCCAGCGGCCAACTACCGCGCCACCTTGACCCTGGAGCAAGCTCTGAATAAAGAGCGACCCCCTTTTCAGGAGAAAAATATCTTTTACCAGGAATTCGGCGAGGTTGAACAGCCGGAGGGAGGCACCGAGCGGGAGTTGGTGCGGATTTTCTATGCCCGTCGCTTTGATGGCACTAAGATGAAGGGGTTGACCATTTTGGACTTCTCAGAACGGGGCCTCAATCAGATTGTCACCGCAGAGCGAGCCACCTGGAATATGCAGGCCAATACCTGGGACTTTAACGACGGGACGATCTACCTAGTGTCGGCAGATGGGTCCTACCGCAACATCATTAAGTTTGAAAATCAACAACTCCAGTTACCGCGTACCCCCCTGGATTTAGCCGAACGGGGACGAGACTACGGTGAAATGAGCATTGCCCAGGCTCAGGAACGGTTAGCGATTCTCCGCCAGGGCAACGATGAGAACAAAATCCGCAAGCTGGAGGTGCGTATCCAGCAAAAATACGCTTTCCCGTTTGTGTGCGTGGTCTTTGGCCTGATCGGTTCAGCCCTCGGCACCCGGCCCCAGCGGGCGAGCAAGTCCACCAGTTTTGGCATCAGCGTTCTGCTGATTTTTGGCTATTACCTGCTGGCGTTTATCTCTGGTTCCCTGGGGCAGTTGAATATTCTGTCACCGTTCCTTGCCGCTTGGTTACCGATCGCGGTCACCCTGGGCATTGGTGTCCTCTTCCTGGTGCGAGCCGCCCGCTAGGTTGCTACAGTAACCCCCGATAGCGAATAAACAATAAAATCGCCGCCCATGAACCCAGGGCCACCTTAAAAGCCACCAGGATGTTGAACAGGGGCATCATCCCGCCACTCACTAGAGCACCCAATTCTCCGTGGGGGAGTTCCACACCAACCAGGGTGAGCACCGCTAGCCCAATGAAGATCAGAACCGAGATCTTTTCCCAGGTGGCAACGCGCCAGCGCTGGTAAATCCCCTGCAACCACTCCGGTGAGGAGGTAATCGCCACCAGACCGATCGACGTTCCGCCTGCGACCCCAGCGGCAAACCCGCCACCGGGACTCAGGTGCCCCCGGATCGCCAGTTCGATACTGACCAATGCGGCGATGGTGGCCCCCAAGCGAGCCAGCACGATCGAGGGCTGATCGGTAAATTGATGAATCTTCTGGGAGGGGCGTTCATTGGCTAGGAGAAAGTGGACCCCCATGATGGCGATCGTGAAGACCGTGACCTCAAAAATCGTGTCGTAGAGCCGATTGCGGAAAATAATTGCCGATACGGCATTGGGGACCCCACTGTCTTGCACAATGGCCTCGACGATCGCGACGGGGGCGATCGGGGCGGGATTGATGATCCAAATCATCTTGATGAAAAAGGCAATACAGGCCGCTAGATAGAGGCACCGCATTGGGGATAGTTTGATCATGGCTGTTCCTCGCGCTAGCTTGGCGACACCTTGGGCGTATCGGGGACAGGGGTATAGGTCAGGGCTACCGGGTCGGTCAGTTCGGCTTGCAAGATCTCATAAAGACGGCGAATCCGAATCTGGGTCTGATAGGTCAGGGGGCCAGAGGTTGGAGGAGGGGTATCCGTCTCCGATCGCTCCCCTTGGGCCGATTCTCCTGCGGAGACGCTAAGCGAACGCGTACAGATGGCATGGACTTCCTTTTCCGCAAAGGCCGCTTGCAGGGCTTGTCGATCGGGATAGGAGACCAGTTCTAGCCGCAGGTGGCGTTTGTCGAGGACCTGGCGGAAGTTCGCCAACACGAGAGCTAAGCTGGGGTCGGTGCTGGGGTCGGTGCTGGGGTCGGTGCTGGGGTCGATCGCCGAAGTCATACCCATTGCCGTTGTCTCCCATTCCTGGGGGGGCCTCTCATCGAGCCGGGAGGGCACCGGTAGGGTTTCTAAAGCCGCGATCGGGGCGGGTTGGGTTGCTGCCGCTGGGTGAACCTCTAGGGAAGCTGCGGGGACCCGATCGGGTAAGGGAACCTCGGTCTGGACAATGCCCAAGCGCATCAGCAGGGACGATCGCACCGCCACGGCATAAAGGGTAATCGCCAACATCGTCCCCACCAGAGCTTCGGTCAGGGCCACATCCGCTGCCCCCATCAGGGCATAGACGAGGGCAGCCACGGCTCCCAGAATGCCCCGAATCACCAGGGCGTGGTAGGGATTCACCTGCAACACCACCATACCTGCCGACAGGGGCAACAGGGCGACGATCGCGTAAGAGGCGAGATCGATCTTGGAGATATCTAGTTCCAGCATCTTAGTTCTCCTCTAGGTTCGCCTTCAGGGACATTAAGGCGCGATTCTCCGGCGGAGACGCTAGGCGATTCTCCAAGGGAGACGCTACGCGATCGCCCGTCGCACAGTAGGCCAACACATAGCCCAGCACCGTATTCCAGATGGCGAGGGAAATCAGGGCCAGAATCAGCAGGGGCCACTCACTGGGAATTTTGAGCAGCAGCCCCACCACAATACTCATGGAACCGAGGGTATCGGATACCGACAAACTGTGGAGTTTGAACAGGACCGATCGCCGTCCCAAGAGCGGCCAAGTCCCCCAGAGCCAGAACACTAAACCCAGGCCAATACAGCCATAACTCAATAGGTCAATGAGGTCGATCATAGTTTAGCCTGCACCAATTTCATTCAAGCGTTTAATCACATGGGCCAGCAACATCAGGGCCGCATTGCCCACACTGAGAATAATCACCCCCACCACCCCAATCATCCAGTCATCGCGCAGGATCGAAACCACCAAAATCATGATCGAAGTCTTGGTGGCAATACTAGAGAACGCCAGCATTTTTTGCCAGATATCTTTGTCCTGACAGGCTTCATAAATGGGGATTAACAGCAGCAACAGCATGGCCGGGAGAACCAGGTTCATGACGCTTCACCTCGCGGTAGGGAATGGGGACACTTGCGGGTAATGCGATGGACTTCATACCAACCCGCTTCGTGATATTTAACAACGATCGTTTTGGGAGTAAAGGTAATCAGGAAAATATCGAGGAAAATCAGGCCCGGTGTGCGATTGGGTTTGACCCGCTCTAGGGTAATTTCTTCGTATAAATGGGGCCGAAACATGATTTCAAACGCTTCCCAATAGGCTTGGGGAATGGCAATCAAAATTTCACCTAGAGCGCGGAGCCAATCCTGAAGTTTACCCAGGGACTTGGGTCCACCCGGTAACAGCAAGGCGACACTCACACCGATCAGGATATTGACGATACTAAAATTGGCCGTCAACAGAAACCAAATCGCTAATCGTAAAATCAGATTGAGGTAACCAATCATGCCTATACCCTCCTTGCTACCAACACCGTCGTACTGCCAAAAATTGCCTCGATATCTATAGCCCTCTCATCGGGAGTATCCCTGCTTGGCAAATTTTCCCTCATCCCCCAACCCCTTCTCCCACAGCCCCCTGCCCCCGCGTGCGGGGGTTGGGGGGCCTGCCCCCGCGTGCGGGGGTTGGGGGGCGAGGGGAGCCGGATTGAAGTCCCTCGCCCGTTCTGGGAGAGGGATTTAGGGTGAGGGCAGCCAAAGTGGGATGCACACTTTCTCATACCCACGCCAGCCAAAATAGGGCGACTAACAGGACGCTCATCATGCCGATCAACTGTTCAAGCCGCTCCCAATGGCGGGGCGCTTGCCATGCTCCGCGTTGGGTGACGAGGGTATGAATTAAGCCGCCGATCGCCAGGGTAACCCCGGTTTTTAACAGCGTCTCGCCCCCATAGAGAGCCGGATCGAAGGTCAACACGCTAGCCAGGATCGAGCCAACCAAAGGCAGGCCGATCGCTAACCAGAAACCGAGGGGACGATCAGCCAGTTGACGAGCGAGCGAACGCGTGGGGTCGCTGGTATCCCCCGGCAGTTGCACTGGCAGCAAGATGAATTTCGCCATGACGATCGCCGTCCCGATCGCCCCCAGGTTCATCAGCCAAACCTGCCAGGGGAGCAGTTGCTTGAGGGTCAAGGCCTTGCTGGTAAACCCCAGGAGGGGCGGACAACCGGCGATCGACAGACCGGCCAGGGCTAAACCGAGCCACAGGGGAAAGGCGATCAGTCGCTGGCGTAACGCCTGAAATTGCCGACTGGGTAAATTCCCAGCGATGAAAAAGCTGGCCGACTTGGCTAACCCGTGGGCCAGGGCATAGCTTCCCCCAACGGCAGGGGCCGCCAGTATCCACCCCATTTGGGACAGGGTACTCAGGGCCAGCACCCGTTTCGTATCCTGCTCCAGCAGGGCATAACTGACCCCCAACAGCGCCGTCGCCACGCCAAAACCCCGCACGATCGGGTCCAGTGTCTCGCTGATCATTGCAAACCGCAGCAGGGGGAAAACCCCCGCCTTGACCACGACCCCGGACAATAGCGCCGAGACGGGGGTGTCGGCCTCCGCGTGGGTGATGGGTAACCACAGGCCCGAAATAAAAATCCCCCCCTTGGTGAGCAGGCCCACCAATAACAGGGCCAGGGCTTCATAGGGGGCGTTCGTCAAGCCCGTAAAGGCAAAGGAATTGTTCGCCCGATAGACCAGGAGTGCCCCCACCAGGTAGAACAACATGGCCGTGTTGCTGACGAAGAGGTAGCGCAACCCCACCCAAATGCTGCGATCGCTGCGGGGATAGGCAATCAACAAAAATGCGGCAATCCCCAACACTTCCAGGGCCACATAGAGACTGAGCAAGTCGGCACAGACAAAGGTGGCATTAACGCTGCCGTGGACCATCAGGACTTGGGCATAGAAAAAGGCGGTTTTCTGGCTTTGCCAGCCGTAGCAAACCACCGCAGCGGTGACTAGGGCATTGGTCAACACAAACCAGGCCGTTTGGGTATCCAGCAGCAAAGTCACGCCAAAGTGATCCAGCAGCCGCAGTTCTAAAGGCGCCGGTGCGGCCAACAGCCCCAGGGCCAGGGCACCGGAGAGCAGGGTCATGACTAAGGCTAAGACGCGATCGCCCAGCCTTCCCAACGGGAAATCGCCCTTCGGCAAGAGGTACGCCAGCAACCCCAGGAAAAAGGGCAACGCCAGCCAGAGAATGATTAAGGGAGTCATGGGGTCTTCCCTCCGCTCATGCCAACACCATCCAAAACAACACCACTAACATCACCGCCATCATGCCGATCAGGTGTTCAAATTGTTCGAGATCCTGGGGCAGGTGGAGGGATAGCCGGGGCAGGATGAGTTGATAGACCCCCCAACCCAGGGCGATCGTCCCCAGGGGTTTGGCCACATTGGCCCAGGTATAGGCTTCGTAATAAACCCCGTTGGCCACAACCAGTCCCCCCAGCAAAATCGCCATCGCCCACCAAAAGCCCCGATTTGGAGCCGGTAAAAAGCCCCGATTTGGAGCCGGTAATGCCACGGGTAACGCCACGGTACCGCTCGGATCTCCCATCGCCATCTGACGTTGGTGCGGCAGAAAAATGAATTTCGCAAAGGAGGTCGCGGTGCCCAGAGCTGCGAGGTTCATCCCAATCACCTGCCAGGGTACCAGGTTCTTCATCGTCAACACTTTGGCCCCAAACCCCGACAGCAAGGGGAAACCGGAGATGGAAAAACTGGCGATCGCCAGGGCCACCCAGAGAGGTGTCCAGATTGGTTGGGACTTCAGGACCTTAAAACTACGACTGGGGAGATTCCCGGCAATCAGAAACAAAGCAGATTTAACCAGTCCGTGGGTGAGGGCATAAAACCCGGCTACGATCGGCGCTGCCAGCACAAACCCTAACTGGGAGATGGTATGAAAGGCCAGCATCCGCTTGGTGTCTTTTTCAAAGACGGCATAGAGCACGCCAAACAGGGCGGTTGCCACCCCAAACAGGCGCACGATCGGCTCCACGGACTCGAACAGCAACGCACAACGGACCAGCGGTAACACCGATGCCTTCACCACTACCCCCGACATCAGGGCCGAAACGGGCGTTTCCGATTCGGAATGGGTGAGCGGCAACCACAGGCCCGATACAAAAATCCCGGCCTTAACGAGGAGACCCAGCAAAATCAGGGCGATCGCTTCCGGGGGGGCAGTTCGTAAGCCGACAAAATCAAAGGAATGGTTGGCCTGATAGACCAGCGCGGCCCCCACCAGGTAAAACAGCATCACGCCATTGCTGACAAATAAATAGCGCAACCCCACCCAGATGGCGCGATCGCTGCGGGGATAGGCAATCAACAAAAATGCGGCAATCCCCAACACTTCCAGGGCGACATAGAGGCTCATCAGGTCGGAGCAGGCAAAGGCGGCATTGACGCTGCCATGCAACATCAGGGTTTGGGCATAGAAAAACGGGGTTTTACCCCCCTGCCAGCAGTAGCACGCGACCGCCGCCGTCACGAGGCCATTGGTGATCACAAAGAACCCGGTCAGCGAGTCCAGGAGCAGGCTCACCCCAAAGTGATCCAACAGCCGTAATTCCAAGGGATCAGATTGCCAAAACAGGAGCAGGGCATAGGCCACCGAGAGCGCCGCCATCACCCCCGCAAAATAGCGATCGCAGCGGGGCAGCAGGTAACCCAAAAAGCCCAAAAAAAAGGGCAGGGTAATCCAGACGATCGTCAGGGGCAGCATCAGGGCATCCAGCGGCGGGAGCGACAGGAGAATCGTCATGGCGTATTTCCCTTTTCAATCTCGCTCGTTTCCAGGGTGGGATTTTCCCGTGCCAACTTCATGGCCCCCACCAGCATCAACGCCTGAATCGAAAAGCCAATCACGATCGCCGTTAAAATCACCGCCTGGGGCACCGGGTCAGCATAGGCTCCCTTGGGCGCATCCGACAGGATCGGCGTAAACACCCCTTGACGGGCGGCCACCAGCACGTAGTAGGCAATCACACCCGTGCTCATGACATCCATCGCAATGATTTTCATCATCAAGTTTTTCTTGACGATCATGCCGAAGAAGCCAAACAGGATCGTGGCAAAGACAAAGGCTTCGAGGATAGGGACTTTGAACACGGGCGTTTCCTAATCACGAGCAATGGACGATAACCAATCACGAGGGCACCAGCACGGTGACTGAACCAGACGGGGGCGGGGGCACGACGAGCCAGCGATCGCTGACCTCGCTGGTCGGCAAGTACCTGCCAACAAGGGGTTACGGCTTTTGCATAGACTAAATAAAATGGCCTCTGTGTTTTTAATAGTCTTTTAATAATACATGATCGGGAAGCGTCTGGGGAGGTGGGGAGCCGAAAGGGAGGGCGTGACCATCCCTTAGCCCTATCCCAGTCGCAGAGAAGGATTTTAGCGTCGATAGCTTCGCGACGCCTTCGGCGTATCGGAAACCCGACCGTTTACGGCTGATAGATCACTAGGATGGTCATCGTCATCGACGCGGACAGCCCGTGTCTTTCCGGTCCCGGTAAACAGCAGCAGACATGGCAAAACGCAGCGCCAAGCGGTCATCCCCGCCGCGCCACTGTGCCACTCCGCAGGTTGGCTAACAAAATTGTCTGGCTTTCAATTCAAAATTCAAAATTCAAAATTCATTGCCCTAATCATGGATACTGCCATCGGGCATCGTCGCCCCGGCCAGATTGGCATCGGTCAGGATCGCCCGACTGAGATCGGCTTCATTGAGGTAAGCTCCACTCAGATCAGCCCCCGTCAGGTTAGCGCTGCTTAAAATCGCCCCATTGAGGTTAGCACCTTGGAGGTTGGCCCGCCGCAGGATGGCCCGACTGAGATCCACCTCCCGCAGAATCGCCTGACTGAGGTTGGCATCACGCAGGATGGCGCGGGTCAGATCGGCTCCCCAGAGATCGGCCTCCTGGAGGCTAGCGCCGCATAGATAGGCATTACTCAAATTGGCCCCGGTAAATTCCGCTTGATCCAACCGAGCCTGACTCAAATCCACCTGCCATAGGTTGGCGCTGCTCAAGTCCGCTCCCGTCAAGATGGCTTCACTGAGAATCGCCCCGACCAATTTGGCGCTGCTGAGATCGGCATGGCTCAGATCCGCTGCGGTTAAGTCGGCCTCCCGCAGAATCGCCCGTTTTAACTTGCTATGGCTCAGGTCGGCAGCACTCAGATCCGCCCCATTGAGTTTGGCCCCGACCAGAATCGCCCCATGCAAATTGGCGCTGCATAGGCTAATGCCGTTTAAACTAGCCCGTTCCAGGTCTACCTCGTGCAGGTCAGCGCGGGCAAAGGTGCGCTCCCCGGTTAGGTATTGAGCAAGCAATTCTTCAGCGTTCATGAGGTTTGAGGTTCTCGCTAAAATCGGCGAACGATCGCGTCGGGATCTGGGGTGAACTTTGGTAGAGGACGTAACCACCCTAGTGTATTAGGATATAGCTCATAGCATACCCATAAGGAAAGGGATCAACCAACAGGCTCGTGCCGATAGTCTTCAGGATTCTTCAGTGACAGGAGGAAAGCCTCCAAGTCGAGAGGGGTTGGCGAGGCCCTCTTGCAATCGATATCAGGGACTACTCAGGGGACTGTGGCCGGGGCAAATCCCTCCGCATCCCAGGAACGGCTAAGGAACGGGTGCCAGGGTCGGTGTTGGCGAAGGTTAACGATTCATTAATCAAGCAGCCAGCAGGCCCAGCCTCGGTTTCCAACAGCGTGGTCGGTGTTGGCGAAGGTTAACGATTCATTAATCAAGTGCTTAATGAATTTTTACCGGAAGCAAGCGCTTAATGAATTTTTACCCGGAAGACGACCTCGATCGTATCCCTGCCTGAACGCATCAATCGCTGCTAGATAGACGATGCCGCGATACGCCGAAGGCGTCGCGAAGCTATCGGCAATAACTGGCTAGTGGTGCAGCATTCACCCAGGAATATCGTTATTCTGAAGAGAGTGGCATTGGCTTGTAAGGATAGGTAGAGGCTTGGTCGTCATCGTCGCGGGGGAACTCTCTCCTGTTACGCTCTCGTTGCCCTCTCGTTGCTCTCCTAGTGTCTGAAATCAGCTTTAGTGGTAAATGGTATGGTTCAGCAGATCATTTTACAGTTGGCAAAGCGGGGCGATCCTAAGGCATTAGCAACCTTATTGAACCATGCCCTAGAGTCACGGGGAATTACGGCCCGCGTCGCTCAGAAAGAGAAGTCGTTGCAGATCATCTTGGAAGCAGAATCCGTGCCAGAGCAGAAACCAACGATGACGATCGTCCGGTCTGGTTTAAATAACCTGGGTCTGAGCGGCATCGATCGCGTCAATGTCTACGGGCGGCAAGCGGGTGAAGACTTTCTCGACTGGCAGGAGGCCATTGTCCTCACCTCCCCCGGCGAAGGTGACACGGTCCTACAGGCAGAAACAGCCAGTTCGCTGGAAGATCTCCTGAATCGCTATGCCCAGGGTGAGCGCAACTTTAGCCGTGCCCATCTGCCACGGGTGGATCTCAAATGCGCTAAACTTGCCCAAATTATCCTGCGGCAAGCGGACCTGAGTCGCGCTATCCTGCGGGAGGCAGATCTCCGGGAGGCGGACCTGACGGGGGCGATCCTGCGGGGAGCTAATGTCAGCCAAGCCGATCTGACGGGAGCCAATCTCACACGGGCGATCCTGGGGGCCGCATCGGTAAGCGGGGAGGTGGCCAGTCGCATGGTGGGTGGGGTCCTCACAGTTAGTACCAACCTGCATGGCACGATCCTCACACGGGCCAACCTAACGGAAGCCGACCTCAGCCGCACGTCCCTGGAGCGGGCAGTGATGCAACGCACTGATCTCAGTCGGGCCAATCTCAATCGGGCCAACTTCAGCCATGCCGACATGAAAGGGGCGACGCTAACGGGGACGGATCTGACCCGGGCGACGGGGGAGAAGGCAAATCTGACCGGTGCCAATCTGTCGAAGGCCGATCTGAGTGGTGCGAACCTGATGGGGGCAAATTTAAGCTTCGCGATCCTGCGGCGGGCCGATCTCAGTGATACGAACCTGCGCTACGCCAAGCTGGATGGGGCGATTTTAGATGGAGCAATCATTAAGGATGCGATTATGCCCGATGGCCAGGTTTACAATAATCGCCGTCACTTTCGCAAATAGTCGCCGATCGCAATCCCTATGACTGTTTCTGTTTCGACTGCCGCTGGGGAAGGAGCCTTCCGTTGGGTGGTCTCTGCCGACTGGCTCTATGCCCAGCTTCAGGCCGATCGCCCCTTGGTGGTGGTGGACTGTCGTTTCTCCCTGGCCAATCCCGAACAGGGGCAACAACAATACCAGGCAGGCCATATTCCCGGTGCCCATTACCTGGATCTCAACCGTGATTTATCCAGCCCGGTGCAAGTCCACGGGGGTCGTCACCCGATGCCAGACCTGGACCAGTTGGCGACGAAGTTGGCGGCGATCGGGGTTACCTCCGCGAATGCTGGGGAACCCACGCTGGTAGTGGCCTACGATGATTCGCGCTTTGCCTTTGCGTCGCGGTTGTGGTGGTTGCTGCGCTACCTGGGGCACGATCAGGTGGCCGTTCTGGATGGGGGTTTAGCCGGGTGGCAGGCGGCTGGGTATCCGCTCACCACGGAGCAGCCAGTGGCCCGATCGGGTCACTTCATCCCCCAACTCCGTCCGGAACTCTTGGTGGATATTGACGCGGTGAAGGCCCGCAAGGATCAACCGGGGGTGGTACTCGTGGACGCGCGGGAGCCGGAGCGGTATCGCGGGGAACGGGAGCCGATCGACCCGATCGCAGGCAGCATTCCGGGGGCGGTGAATTATCCCTGGCAGGACACAACGGATGAGCGCGGCTATGTAAAACCCCTGGACAGTCACCGTCAGCGTTGGGCGGCGATCGCCGCTGCCGAGGAGGTGATGGTGTACTGTGGCTCTGGGGTGACCGCCTGTGTGGATTTGCTGTCGTTGGCGTTGGCGGGTAGGCCAGAGAGTAAGCTCTACATGGGCAGTTGGAGTGATTGGTGTTCCTACTTGATAACCCCATGAAGGTGCCCCATGAAGGTGATTAATGGGCGATTTCCCGTTGGGAACGCGACGCGAACGGGACTGGTGGGGCTGGGGTTGGGGTTAGTCATACCGCTGATTTTGGCCTGTGGGGGACGATTTCCCGTTGGGAACGCGACGCGAACGCCAGCAGTGAGCAGGGCGGTGGCTTTGCGCAAGATTAATCTTGACCTGACCCAGATTTCCCCAGCGGGGTTGATCGGTCCGCCGGATGGGTTGCGATCGCTGAGCTATGAGTTATGTGTGCCGGCGACGGCTGGGGTGATGCGGCAGGTGCAGGCGATCGATCCCAGTTTGCAATTCTATCCCCGATCGCCGGGACGGATTGGCTGTCGGGCAGATCAAGTGTTGGCGATCGGGAATACCCATCAGCCCCGTTGGCGGCGGGTGTTGATTCAGCTGGCGCAACAACCCTATGTGGCAAAAATCGAGCCGTTCTGGGGGGAATGAGTCCCGATCGGGGGGAATGTGATGAAGATCACCCGTATCTCGGCAGAGAATCACCAGAAGGGTTATCAATTCTCACACAAAATCGGGGAATGCTGGTTAAAGAATGGAGCATAGCTGGGCAGTGGCGATCGTTGCCCAATGCTCTGGGCGAATTATCACGCGTTGGCTGGTTGGTTTAGGGGGGAACACGGCGATGAATTCACTCTCACGCAACACGACAACGAAAGGAACTTTGGTGACGCTCAATAGCTGGGAACGTCTCCTCGCAGCGTTATTGTTGACCGGCATGGTGGTCGTGGCCGCGAATGTCACGGAGATGGAGTTGCAGCCCGGTTGGTTTGATCTCTGGTTGTCCCAGGCAGCGGTGCGGGTGTCCTCGTCAGTTGCGGGGTAGGTATCCTCAGTAGATCGAAAAACCATTGTGGGGTAGGCATCCTGCCTGCCCCTGCGACAGCCGAGTCTTGGATAGACCCAGACGGCCATCCCACGTTCAATGTGAGCGACTGCTGCTACCTGCCACCCAGTTCTCTGGCGATCGCTCAGAAAAAAGTTAAATCTTAACAGCCGATTGGGAAATCCTCTGCGACACTAGAGAACCGCAGTCGATCGACAATGGGTTCACTATGAAGCTGGCAGCACGGATTGGCGAAGTCACGCCCTCGGTCACCCTCGCAGTTTCCGCCAAGGCGAAGGCGATGAAGGCGGAGGGGTTGGATGTGTGTAGTTTCAGTGCCGGGGAGCCGGATTTTCCCACGCCTGCCCATGTGGTTGCGGCTGCGAAGGCGGCGCTGGATCAGGGGAAGACGCGCTATGGTCCGGCACCGGGGGAACCAGAATTGCGGGCGGCGATCGCGCGGAAGCTGCAACGGGATAACCAGTTACCCTACGAGGCGGAACACGTGGCGGTGACCTGTGGGGGGAAACAGTCGCTCTATAACTTGATGATGGCGTTGATTTCGCCGGGGGATGAGGTGATTATCCCGGCTCCCTATTGGCTCAGCTATCCGGAGATGGTGAAGTTGGCGGGGGGCACGCCAGTGATTGTGACGACGGCGGCGGCAACGGATTACAAGATTACGGCGGACCAGTTGGCGGCGGCGATTACGCCGGCGACGAAGTTGTTTGTGTTGAATTCGCCCTCGAATCCGACGGGGGTGGTGTATACGCCCGCTGAAGTTAAGGCGTTGGCTGAGGTGATTGTCGATCGCGATATTTTGGTGGTTGCGGATGAAATTTACGAAAAGATTCTCTATGATGGGTCCGAACACTTAAGTATCGGGTCCCTGGGGCCAGAGATTTTTGCCCGCACGATTACGAGTAATGGGTTTGCGAAGGCGTATTCGATGACGGGTTGGCGGGTTGGCTATTTGGCGGCTCCGCTGGCGATTGTGAAGGCGACGATGACGGTGCAAAGCCACAGTACGTCCCATGTGTGTACGTTTGCCCAGTTTGGCGCGATCGCGGCGTTGGAATCGTCCCAGGATTGTGTGGAGGAGATGCGGCAGGCGTTTGCGAAGCGGCGTAAGCTGATGTTAGATGCACTGAATGCGATTCCGGGGCTGAGTTGTCCGACGCCGGGGGGGGCGTTCTATCTGTTCCCGAATGTGGAGCAAACGGGGATGTCGTCGTTGGAGTTTTGTGAGGCGTTGCTGACGGATTACTATGTAGCAACGGTACCGGGGGCGGCGTTTGGGGCGGATGGCCATATTCGGCTGTCCTACGCGACGGATGATGCGACGATCCTCAAGGGCATGGAGCGATTGGAAACGTTCGTGAAGTCGCGTTTGTAGGATTGAGGACTTCAATCGTAGCCGTGCATCTCATCGCCTGCTTCTAGAGTGACGTAACCCAATTCATTGGGAAAGCTGACTGGACAGAGACAGTACGGCTAGGGGTAAAGGTCTAGGGTTTTCTGATTGTGTGGACTATCCTGACAGAGAGGATGCTTGGCAACTCTAATGAATAGTTAGATACCAGGGCCTATTGGGACTGGGGGTTAGATGAACCTGTTCGAGTGGTGAGGCCATAGGTTGTAATTCTCATCAGTAGAATCTCATCCATACTATAGATCTGAAATTACAACCATGTCGTTATTAGAAAAGAGGTGGTTAGTTAAGGCTCAAACAGTTCATTCATAATCACTTAAGCAGAATAGTCACGCTGCAGAAGTGTTGAATGACAGCAAACATGTTGCAAAAATAGCCTCTAATCGTGTAAACTAGAGGCTATCAAAATCATA